>Ga0118677_10002094_pt1 | contig 40898 bp, 33 predicted proteins | sample AliMusrvi5mmetaG_FD_86154 | JGI IMG/M metagenome (GOLD analysis project Ga0118677, IMG submission 86154)
CATTATCAATTGTGAAAAGGTTACTTTCACAGGTAATAAATTAGACGACAAAGTTTATCAGAACTATTCTGGTTTTCCAGGTGGTTTGAAAGAAGAAGTTGCTAAAAACCTTTTAAGAAGAAGACCAGAAGTTATTCTGGAAAGAGCTATAAAAGGAATGCTTCCTAAAAACCGCCTGGGCCGTGCGATGTACAAGAAGCTTTTCGTATACGAAGGCGCTGAGCATCCACACAAGGCACAGAACCCAAAGGTGCTGGTACCAAACAAATAAACAAAACCCCCAAACCCCCTTAAGGGGGCTTACACTTAATTAAAAATTTAAAACCATTCATATAATGGAAAAACAGAAAAATGCCGTTGGCCGCCGTAAAGAAGCAGTAGCCCGCGTATATCTGAGCAAGGGCACCGGTAATATCACGGTGAATGAAAGGGAGTATAAAGAGTATTTTCCGATCATGTACCTGCAGAACCAGGTAGAACTTCCTTTGAAAACACTTGATCTGCAAACCTCATTCGACTTTGTGATCAATGTACAGGGTGGTGGCCCGAAAGGCCAGGCAGAAGCGATAAAGATGGGCATTGCCCGCGTATTGTGCGAAGTAAACCCAGAATATCGTCCGTCTTTGAAGAAAGAAGGCCTGATGACCCGCGACAGCCGCATGGTAGAACGTAAGAAATTTGGTAAAGCGAAAGCCCGCCGTAGCTTCCAGTTCTCTAAACGTTAATCGCAGGTTTGCACAATTTATTTTTTTAACCAACAAGAAATTATTCAAATGGAAGATAATAAAACATTGCACCAGCAGCTTCTTGAAGCAGGCGTACATTTTGGTCACCTCAAGAAAAAATGGAATCCGAAGATGTTGCCATACATCTTTGCTGAAAAGAATGGCATACACATCATAGACCTGAACAAAACCATAGACGGCCTTGATGAAGCATCAGCAGCATTGAAATCTATCGCTAAGAGCGGTAAGAAGATCATGTTCGTAGCTACTAAGAAGCAGGCTAAGGAAATAGTGGCAGAAGCAGCAGCAAGGGCAAACATGCCTTTCGTTACTGAGCGCTGGCTGGGTGGCATGCTGACTAACTTCCAGACCATTCGTAAGAGTGTAAAGAAGATGTTGAGCATCGAAAAGATGCTACAGGACGGTACTATGGACAGCGTAACTAAAAAGGAGCGCCTGACCCTGACCCGCAGCAAAGAAAAAATGGAAAAAGTGCTTGGCGGTATCTCCCAGATGGGCCGTACACCAGCCGCTCTTTTCATGGTAGACATCAGCCATGAGCACATTGCGCTTGCAGAAGCAAAGCGCCTGGGCATTGCAACTTTCGCAATGGTGGATACCAACAGCGACCCTACCAAGGTAGACTATGCTATACCAGCTAATGATGATGCGACGAAGTCTATCTCTATCATCGTTAACTACCTGACAGCTTCTATACTGGAAGGCCTGCAGGAGCGTGCCATGGTGAAGGAGAACGAAGACGAGAACGGTAACGATGACCAGGCTGAAAGGGCCCGTGGCATGGAAATAACTGAAGAAGACGAAGCACGTGGCCGTGGTGGCCGCGGTCGTGGCCGTAGCGCAGCAGGTGCCGGTGGCGCAGGCGGAGCAGCAGGTGGCCGTGGCCCGGGTGGCGGCGGTGGCCGTGGACCAGGCGGTGGCAGCGGACGCCCAGGTGGTGGCGCCGGTGGCAGCAGGCCGGGTGGTGGCGGAAGCCGCCCAGGCGGACCAGGTGGCCGTGGCCCGGGTGGTGGCAGCGGCAGCAGGCCGAGCCCAGCAGGACGCTAAGCTTTTGAACTAAAAGATAATACTTTATTAAAGCCCCACAGTTGGGGCTTTAATGATAATGATAAAACAAGATTTTTGCACGCTAGTAAAACAAGGAAATAAAATGAGCACAGTAACAATATCAGCAGCAGATGTGAACAAGCTGCGTCAGCAAACAGGTGCAGGCATGATGGATTGCCGCAAAGCCCTGATAGAAAGCAATGGTGATTTTGAAAGCGCGATAGATTACCTGCGCAAGAAAGGCCAGAAGGTAGCCGCTAACCGCAGCGACCGCGACGCAAAAGAAGGTGTGGTGATCGCAAAGGCATCGGCCGATAATACTTATGGCGTAATAGTGAACCTGAGCTCTGAGACCGATTTCGTGTCGAAGAACCAGGAGTTCATTGACTTCGCTAATGAGCTGACTGAAATAGCACTCGCTACCAAGGCAGCAACCATTGATGACCTGAAAGCAGCTAAAATGGGCAATGCCACTATCGGTGATAAGCTGATGGAAATGGTAGCCAAAATAGGCGAGAAGATAGACATCGTGCGTTATGAGCTGGTAAGTGGCGCAGCAGTAGTGCCTTACATCCACTCAGGCTACCGCATAGGTGTACTGGTGAGCATGAACCAGCCAGCAACTGAAGCTACTGTAGCAGCAGGCAAGGACGTAGCTATGCAGATAGCAGCTATGAACCCAATGGCTGTAGACGCAGACAGCGTATCGGAAGAAATGATAGCGCGTGAAAAAGCAATAGCTGTAGAGCAGGTAATGGCAGAAGGCAAGGCAGCTGATATGGCTGAGAAAATAGCCGCAGGCAAGCTGAACAAGTTCTTTAAAGACAACACACTGCTTCCGCAGGCGTTTGTAAAGGACAATGGCAAGACTGTTGCTGAGTACCTGAAATCAGTAAGCAATGGATTGACTGTTACTGCCTTCAAGCGTATAGCTGTAGGTGGGTAATTGGTTTTGAATATTTTTTGAGGAACGCCTGAACGTGATCGTTCGGGCGTTTCTTCGTGTGTGGCGCTGCCGCGCAGTGTGTTGCGGTGTATGCACCGCCGCTACGGCAGGTACGCAAAACTTCCTCAAACTTGCGGTTGCAATGACGCGCAGTCTGAATTATGCTAAAAGCTTGTTTTCATACTCATATTCCGGTCGGTTCAAGCTAACTGCCGGGGGGAATGTAGAGAGGATGTTTCATTATGATGCATGCGAATCGTCGCTATTTTCTGAGGGGGTCTGCTGTTGCGGCCGCTTCGTTGGCCTTGGGCGGATGCGACACGTTGACGGGTGATTCCAAGTACCCGCGCGTGACGCGCGTGGCGCCTAAATTCCGCAAGCCGAACGAGAAGCTGAACATCGGCGTGATCGGCGTGGGCGGCAAGGGCTGGTCGGACTGGATGCCCATGTTCCAGAACGGCGAGAACATTGTGGCGCTGTGCGACGTGGACCGCGGCCCAGTCGACAAGGCGCTGGCCGAAATCGAGAAGAGCGGCAAGAAAGCGTCGGAGGTCAAGTGCTACAGCGATTACCGCAAGATGCTCGACGAGTGCAAAAACTTGGACGCGGTGACCGTCTCCACGCCCGACCATACGCATGCTCCGGCTGCGATCCGGGCGATGAAGATGGGCTGCCATGTGTACGTTCAGAAACCGCTGGTCCGCACGATTTGGGAGGCGCACTACTTCGAGAAGGTCGCCAAGGCGAACGGCGTGGTGACGCAGATGGGCAACCAGGGCAGCGCCGGCGACGGTCTGCGCCGCAACGTGGAACTCCTGCACGCGGGCATTCTCGGCAACGTGACCGAGGTGCACGTGTGGACCAACCGTCCGGTTTGGCCGCAGGGCATCGCGCGTCCCGACGGCTCCGACCCGGTCCCCAACACGCTCGACTGGGACAGCTGGCTGGGCACCGCTAAGCCGCGTCCGTTCAAGGCCGGCGTTTACCACACCTTCAAGTGGCGCGGCTTCTTCGATTTCGGCACCGGTGCTTTCGGCGACATGGCTTGCCACACGATGAACGTGCCGTTCCGCGGCCTCAAATTGGCCGATGTGCAGTCGGCCGAGTGCATCAAGATCGAAGGGAAGAACAGCGAGACGTATCCGAACAAGAGCGTTGTGAAGCTGCAGTACGCTCCGCGTTCGGGTCTGCCGGGCGTCAACCTCTTCTGGTATGACGGCAACCTCAAGCCTTCGGCGGAGATGATGCCGCAAGTCATCGCCACGCTGGGCCAGGTGCCGAACACCGGCTGCCTGATCATCGGCGACAAAGGCATGATGGTCAGCACCAACGACTACGGCCAGGAGGCGTACGTCGCGCTCAAAGGCGAAGAGAAGATGAAGTCGACCATGAAGCACGAGGCGTTCGCAAAGATTCCCCAGACGATCGAGCGCTGCAAGAACGGCAACCACTACCTCGAATTTGTCAACGCCTGCAAGGGCGAGGGCAAGTGTTTCTCCGACGTCGGCGTTTCCGTTCCGATGCTCGAAGGCATGCTCGTGGGTACCATCGCGCAGCAGATCCCTGGCAAGCTGTCCTGGAGCAGCAGAGCGCAGACGTTCGCCGGCAACGACGCGGCTAACGCGCTGCTCATGCCCAACATCCGGAAGGGCTGGGAGTTCTAATAAAGGTGGCGTTAGGAGTCGGGGTTGAGAAGCTGAGCTTCCTGCCCTGGCGACTGAAAGAACCGCGGGGAGGGTGACTTCCCTGCGGTTCTTGCTTTTTTGACTTCCCTACTGCGCCGAGCGGGCAATTATGGTATAACGTCGCTAAACGTTGACGGCAAGACCTATGAATATCTGGAAAGACACCTATCCTCTGATTGTCTCATGCGCACGCGGGCTCGTCCCTCAGGCTTCGAAAGAGCTGACCCGTATGGGGTACAAGATCGAGACCGCCACGGAGACCATGATCTCCGTGCGGGGCACGATGCGCGACATGATGACCTTGAACCTCAAGCTGCGCACCGCGCACCGCGTGTTGGCGCCGCTTCTCCGCTCAGAGTGCCGCGACCTGTACGAGTTCTACGACGACGTCGTCTCGATCGAGTGGGAGAACTACCTCGAGCCCGACGGCTATTTCACGGTGAACACGGCGGTTCACAACGACAACATCCGTGACACGCGCATGCCTTCGCTCAAGGCCAAGGACGCGATCGCGGACCGCATGCGCATCAAGTGCGGCGGGCGCCCCGATTCGGGCCGCGAAACCTTCGGCGCGTCGGTCTTCATCTATTGGCAGGACGAGGAGCTGATGGTCTACCTCGACACCACGGGCGAGCCGCTCTCCAAGCGCGGGTACCGCAAGCTGCCGTGGAAGGCGCCGATGCAGGAGACCTTGGCTGCGGGTTGCATTCTGGCCTCGGAGTGGGACTCCAATTCGCCGTTCGTCGCACCCATGTGCGGAAGCGGCACGCCGGCCATCGAGGCTGCGCTGCTGGCGCTCAACCGCGCGCCGGGCAGCTTCAAGAGCCACTTCGGTTTCATGGCTCTCAAGGGGTATCGCCTGACGATCCCTGGCGAAGTCGCGGGCACGAGTGTCCGTCAGCGCTTCGGCGCGTCGCCTGAGCAGATTTGGAAAGACATGGTGGCCACGGCGCGCAGCCAGGAACGCAGGCAGGGGCTGCCGCCGATCATCGCTACGGACATCGACGGCGAAGCGCTCGAGACCGCGCGCATGAACGCCATCGCGGCGGGCGTCTCGGAGTACATCACGTTCGGGCAGTGCGATTTTGCGGCGACCAAGCTGCCGCCTCCGCCGGGCGTGATCTTCCTGAATCCTGAGTACGGCGAGCGCATGGGCGAGGGGCAGGATCTGGAGCCGCTTTACGCCCGCATCGGCGATTTCTTCAAACAGAAGTGTACGGGCTATACCGGCTGCGTGCTGACGGGCAACATGGAGATGTCTCGCAAGATCGGCCTGCGCTCCTCGCGCCGCGTTCCCTTTTTCAACGGCCCGATCGAGTGCCGCATGGTCGTGTTCGACCTGTACGAGGGCTCGCAGAAGGGCGAGGGAGAAGAGTAGGGGCGAACACGCAGGTTCGCCTGTACGCAGGGTCGGATCTATGTGTCCGCCCGTTTGGGAGAGCAGACATGCATGCGATCACCGTGACAGTCAAAGGGCAAGAGCCGATGGTCGTTTCGGCCGGAACCCGCGTCAGCGAGTTGTTGCCGTCGGTGAATGAGAAGGGCTTTCCCGTTCTGGGCGCCATTGTCAACAACATGGTGCTTTCGCTGTTTATGCCGCTGATCACCGACGCCACCGTTGCCCCGCTGACCATCACGGATGAGCACGGGTGGAACATCTACCGAACCTCGCTCTGTTTCCTGCTGGCCAAGACGGCGCACGAGCTCTTTCCCGGACTGGAATGCCGCGTCCGCAACTCCATCGGCGTGGGACTTTACTGTACGGTGGCGTGGCCCGATCTGACGCCTGAGAAGGTTGGGCCGAACGTCAAGAAGCTGAAGGAGGCGATGCTGGCTACGGTGCGGCAGGACCAGCCGATCACGGCCGAAACGGTTTCTTACGAGGCTGCGGTGACTCTGTTCCGCCAGACCGGTCAGACCGACAAGCTCAACCTTTTGGCGCACCGGAACCCTCCGATCATCTGTCTGACGCGCTGCGGTTCGTTTCTTGAGCTCAGTCAAGAGTCGCTCGTGTCGCGGACCGGCGTGCTGGAGCTGTTCGACCTGATTCCGCACTCGAGAGGCTTCGTGCTCAACGTGCCAGCGGCGGACAGGCCACGCGAGTTACAGCCGCTGCCGCCCTTCGAATATCTGTTCAAGGTCTACCAGGAGCACATCGAGTGGGGCAAGATCGTGGGCGTCACGACGGTGGGGCAGCTCAACCAGGCGGTCATCGATAAAAGCGCGGACGATTTCATCCACACGATGGAGGCTCTGCACGACAAGAAGCTGGCACGCATCGCAGATAAGATCACCCAGCGCGAACACCCGGTTGCGCGGCTGGTGCTGGTTGCCGGGCCATCCTCGGCAGGCAAGACCACCTTTGCGAAAAGGTTGGTCACACATTTGCGGGTCAACGGTTGCAAGCCGATCCTGATCTCGACGGACAACTATTTTGTGGGTGATGAACTCAATCCTCGCGACGCCGATGGCAAGCTCGACTACGAGCATATCGAGTCCATGGATTTGAAACGGCTGAACGACGACCTGTCGCGACTGATGCGAGGCGAGTCCGTTCGGCTGCGGGCGTTCGATTTCAAAAGGAAGCAGGGGTATGACCAGGAGAGCTCCATTCAGTTGCCTCCGAACGGCATCATCGTGATGGAGGGCATCCACTGCCTCAACCCCCAACTCACGTCAGACATTCCTCGAGAAGGCAAGTTTCTGATCTATGTCAACGCACTGACCCAGCTAGGGGTAGACAGCAGCAACCGCATTTCGACCAACGACAACCGCATCATCCGTCGCATGGTGCGAGACCACCAGTTCAGGAACCGTCCGGCGATCGATACGCTGCGGATGTGGAAGTCCGTGATGCGCGGCGAGCGGCTCTGGATCTACCCCTATCAACACCTCGCGGATTCGGTTTTCAACTCGGCGCTGGACTATGAACTGGCCGTCTTGAAGCCGTTTGCCGCGCCTTTGCTGAACCAGATCAAGCCATGGGACGAAGAGTACATCGAGGCACGCCGGCTCTCCGGGTTCCTTCACAATTTTTCTTCGCTGTCGCCGGACGTGGTGCCGGGAGACTCCATTCTTCGCGAGTACATCGGCGGCAGTCAGTTGGCGTATTGAGAGGACAGGCTGAAGGTTTTAGGCTGTAGTCTTTTAGGTGGACGAACACAGGAGGAGCACGAGATGAGCAAAGAACTGGAAGAGGGCAGTACGCTGATGTTGGACTTCGCCAAGATCGCGAAGATCGCCGAGACCTGCAAGGACGTGATCCCCGTGGCGGTGCAGCATGCCGACACGAAAGAAGTGATCCTCGTGGCCTACACCAACGAATTCGCGATGAAGAAAGCGTTTGCCGAGCGCATGCTGATCCTCTGGAGCACCTCGCGCAAGGTGCTGTGGGAGAAGGGCAAGAGCTCTGGCGAGACCTTCGACCTTCTGGAGGCGCGCGTGAACTGCGAGCAGAACTCGCTGCTCTATATCGTGCGGCCGCGCCGCGGCGCCATCTGCCACACGAAGAACCAGAAGGGCGAACCGCGCAACTGCTACTACCGCCGCATCGACTTCGACACCCTGGCGCTCACGAATCTGGATGCGTGAGCCTTTCAGCTTGGAGTTAGGAGTTAGGAGCTGGATACGCGAAGAACTGGTGTGGCGTGTTCGGCATTATCTACGCATAGGCTAGGCGCCCGCGAGGCTTTGGGATTGCTCTTCCTAGCTCGGACGCTGTTTCAATCCACTCTCGGACGATTTGTTCCGCGTTTGAGAGTGCATCCTGATAGGTCGGTCCGTCCGCCATGCACCCCGGGAGTTCGGGAACCTCCGCCACATAGGACTTGTCCTCTTCGCTCCAGAAAATGATGATTTCGTATTTGTGATCCATGCTTTAGTCCTCCATCCGCAGCTTGTACTTCAGCAGCAAATCGCGAATCTGTTTGACCTGATAGGCTTTGCCCATCCCGTTTTGGGGTTGAAGGTTGATGATTTCTTCGACGCCCTCCATCGTGAAGATATGGTGGTCGCCACGCACCCGGCGTTCGAATCCCAAACGGGCCAGCAAAACACACAGATCCTCGAACGGGACATTCGAGTCCGAACGCCGCGTCATGATGTGTGCGTATACTTTTGCGTATTTACCCATAACGTCTCCAACGCCAAGACTATACCATCAACACGGGGTGTTTCTCAAGTCAAGCAGTCAAGGGCCGCAATTGCATTCATCTTCTTTGGTGAACGTCTGGCCTGTGCGGCCACTGCCTTCGTGGTCTGTAACTCCGGATTGGTCCAGTGCTGGCAGCGGTCCGCACCAAGCCATTGTTGGCCATCTGTCATCCACCTTCGTGCACATTCCCTTTTGCGAGATTGTGTTTTTCACACAAAACCTGGATGTTTTCAAAGATCGTCTCGCCGCCCTTTGACCAAGGTTTGATGTGGTCAAAATGTATGCTGTCTCCGGTCACGGTGATTCCGCAGAGTCTGCACCTATTGCCATCGCTGATGAGAACTCGGACCTTCAATCGCTCGTTAATCTGTCGAGTCGTCTTGTGCGTGGTCTCTGCCCGGCCTGACCCGACTGGGTCAGACACGGCTGGCTGGATGGCTTCGGATTGGTTGATAAAGGCCACAAATACTTCGAGGGCTTTTCGCCATGTTCCAAACCGTTGCTCGTATACAGATTTCGATACTGAGTTTGACGGGTGATCCATCTCGGTTCGCCTCGGCTGTCTGCCGAGGCGAATCCATGCCTTCTCCAGATTCTTGAACAACTCATCGTCCGGTATCCGCCACCGTTTGCCGGGATGCATCTCTGCTTTCAGGAGGGCGCTGTTCCATGACCCAAATCTCCTGCGAATGGTCTCCGCGCCTTATCTGCCTTCAAGTTCGTAGACGGCCCAAGTCAACGTATCTTTCCCGTCGGCGACTCGTTTGAGACCGGAGAGAAGATCTTCGTCCGACACGTTCCGATGTTGTTCTTCCAATTCGTAGTTCATCGTCCCAGGTCAGCCACGGCCGCAGCTGGCGCGACACGTGCGCAAGCACGGGGCGTGACAGCTGCGGCCGTTGTGCTGTAGCGCCTGGTTCGGCTCTGTTTCTTGTAGGCCGGATTTCATGAGCCGTAGATATTCAGAAGGAGAAACATGAGAGCGTAAGCAAAAACCGCGGTCAGACCTGCGACTGTCGCGAGAACCCAACCAACCTTTTTTCTTTTCTGGGGAAGCGCGACCAACGTGAGGCAAATCATAATCAAAGCAAACGCTAGGATTCCGATCGCAACCGGAGAATAGCTACCTTCTTGGTGCAATCGGTGTCGCTCCGCACAAGCAAAGAACGTCGCGGCAAAGACGCCTATCGAAGCGACAATCGCTATTGGGAATGGCCAGAACCTTGGTGTGGGTACTTCAGAATTCATCTTATGCCGAACATTTTTTTGGGCCACATAATATGGGCATCCAATCGCAAAACTCGGGTAAACAGCATTTATTACGATCTGGCCCACATTCGGCTAAAAGTCTGGCACGTCCCTCATGGGTTCGTCAAGAACGCATCTATGTTCTTCGACATCAAGCCGTTGCCGCCGGCAGGAGCCGCTATCACTGACGCGGGCGGCAAAACGCGCATGACGCATAACACCGGAAAAAACCTGTGTTATGCGTCCAATCGGACTTTTTGGAGCAAACGGCGAATAAGACGCCGCTCAGGGACGATATTAAGGCGTGTGCTACACGTTGAAAAGGAAGTGCACGACGTCGCCGTCTTTGAAGAGATACTCTTTGCCTTCCACGCGCATCACGCCTGCGGCCTTGGCCCCGGCTTCGCCGTTGAGGCGCACGTAGTCGTCATACGCGATCACTTCGGCGCGGATGAAGCCGCGCTCGAAGTCGGTGTGGATGACGCCCGCGCACTGGGGCGCGGTCCAGCCGCGGTGGAAGGTCCAGGCGCGGACCTCCATCGGCCCGGCGGTGAAGTAGCTCGCGAGGCCGAGCGTGTGGTAGGCCATGCGGACCGTCTGGTCCAGCCCGCACTCTTTGAGGCCATACGAGGCGAGAAAGTCATCGCGCTCGGCGTCCGAGAGCCCGGCCATTTCAGCCTCCATCTTGGCCGAGATCACGACCACGTCGCATCCCTTTTGCGCGGCGTTCTCTTTCACGCGGGCAACCTGCGCGTTATCGGCTTCGAGGTCGCCCTCGCCCACGTTGGCGCAGTAGATGACGGGCTTGTCGGTGAGAAGCTGGAGTTCGGTCAGCGTGTTCCCGATGGGGTCGGCCTCGCCGCGCGGGTAGGTGCGGACAGGCTGACCCGCGTCGAGGTGCTTCATGAGCAGTTCCATGGCGTCAACTTCTTTTCGCAGTTCCTTGTCGGCGCGAGACTGGCGTGTGATGCGGTCGATGCGCTTTTCGAGCGACTGCATGTCGGCGAGCACGAGCTCGGTCTCGATGATCTCGATGTCGCGGATCGGGTCGATGCCGCCTTCGACATGCACCACGTCGTCATCTTCGAAACAGCGCACGACCTGGATGATGGCGCTGGTCTCGCGGATGTTGGCCAGGAATTTGTTGCCGAGGCCCTCGCCCTTGCTCGCGCCGCGCACAAGCCCCGCGATGTCGATGAAGTCCACCGTGGCTTTGACGATCTTGTCCGGCTTGGCGATCTTCGCCAGCGCCTCTAGGCGTGCGTCGGCGACGGGAACGGTGGCCTTATTGGGCTCGATGGTGCAGAAAGGGTAGTTCGCCGCCTCTGCGTTCTGTGCGCGGGTGAGTGCGTTGAAGAGGGTGGATTTGCCGACGTTGGGAAGACCGACGATGCCGACGCCAAGAGCCATGATAAGAATTCCTTTTCGAAAGAGAATTGAGGGTTCGGAGTCCGGGTTCAGGGGAGCCGTTAGGAGCGACCGTCTGAATCGAGACTCGTGTGACTCGGAACGCGTATAGTTATACCACACGCAGGGGGAACACACTACACTTTGTGTGTCCGCGCTGCGGCGGGTGTGCGCCACCGGAGTTGGCGCTCAACAACAGGCGACGTTCCAGGATGATGGAACGATGATGAATCGCTTTGCGCGCTCCTACGCCTAAAGCGTGTTCCTAACCACACTCTGATGATCGCCGGGCGCCCGAATTCGCATAATCGAAATTGCGAAAGAACGGACGGCCGTTTATGATAGACAGGTATTTCGGGGAGGCGCACGAACGTAGGATGAAGGGGGATGTCAATGAAGAAAGCGATGAGATTGCGGCCTGTACTGGTTCTGGCGACGCTTGCCACGGGGTTTGTTTGGGGAGGTGGGCCCGCGCTCGACGTGTCGCCGGATCGGGCGCGAACCGATATCAAGCCGGGGTTTGAGCGCGTGGGCACGATCTGTCCGCGGGGCGCTAACGGGATTGCGGGGTCGAACTGGACGCTCGGCTGCGAGACGCTCGACCGCGACTTTGCCATTTACGATGAGTACAAGGAGTATCTGGTGCCGCTCGGTATCAAGACGATTCGGCTGCAGGGAGGCTGGGCCAAAACCGAGAAGGCGAGGGGCGTCTACGATTTCGCCTGGCTGGATACGCTCGTCGACGACGCCCACGGGCGCGGCCTGAATATCATTCTGGAGACAGACTATGGCAATCCGCTCTACAAGGGGGGTGGCGGCGCAGACCTGGCGGGCGGTTTCCCGACCTCCGAGGAGGGCTTGGCGGCTTGGGATCGCTGGGTCGAGGCCATGGCCACTCACTACAAGGGCAAGGTGCAGGACTGGGCGATGTGGAACGAGCCCGACATCAATAAGGCGCATAAGCCGGAACATATCGCGGCGTTCGACATCCGGACGGCGCAGATCATCAAGCGCCTTATTCCCGACGCTCGGATCGCCGGACTTTCTTTGGCGAGTTCCAGCCCTAAATTGCTGGATAGCTGCCTGAAGGCGTTGGCAGACCAGGGGAAGGTCGATCTGTTCCACTGGTTCATCTACCATGGGTATGAGTTCAATCCGGACAAGTCCTATCAGAACGTTGAAAAGCTGAAGGAGATATTGGCGAGGTACTCGGCTACGGCGAGAATGCGGCAGGGCGAAAACGGGTGTCCTTCAGAAACGGCCAAGAAGTTCGCGCTTTCGAATCATCCGTGGACCGAGGTCAGCCAGGCCAAGTGGGACCTGCGGCGCATGCTCGGAGATCTGGGACACGACGTGGAGTCTGCGGTTTTCACGATCTGTGACTTCAACCACACGGGGCGCGAGATCAACCGCAAAGGTTTGTTGCATGCGATGCCCGACAAGAAGGTCGATAAGATCAAACTGGCCTACTATGCGGTGCAGAACACGGTGGCGGTTTTCGATAACTCGCTGGTGCGGATCACCAACGATGTCGCCTCGGTCGAATGCGCGCAGAAGACCGCCTGTTTCCTTTACGAGAACCCGTCGACAAAACAGCAAATCCTGACCGTTTGGGAGTGCAGCGGCGTGCCGTCCAACACGTTCGAGACCGTGTCAGCGCAGATCACGGTGAAAGCCTGCACAATCAAAGAGCCTGTTTGGGTGGATCTCGTCAGCGGGGGCGTCTATGCAATTGCGCCAGACCATGTGACGCGCGACGGCAGCACAATGGTCTTTAAGAAAATCCCGGTGTATGACGCGCCGGTGTTGGTGGCGGAAAAGGCGCTGGTCGTGAGATAGGGCGGGTTGCTGGGAAAGCGCGAAGTTCGGGAGCTGGCGGTTGCGGTCGCATTCGACTATGCGAGGGGGACAGAATGAAAAAAGTGTTTGTGCTTTTAAGTGTTGCTTTTCTGGCAGCCGCAACACACGCAGCGGTGGCCGCAGGGGAGAATCTTCTGGTCAATGGCTCCTTCGACGCCGAGCAGGTCGATTTTCCCGAATTCTGGAGCCCGAGTTCGTCTAAGAATGTGCTTTTTCTGCGCACCGGAGGTCCCGAAGGAAAGAAGGCTGCCCTCGTCTTGAAAAATGACGGTGCTGCACCCGGTGAAGCGAGTGTGCGCCAGCAGGGCATGACGCTGGTGGCCGGCGGAACTTACAAACTGAGCGCCTACGTCAGGACCAAGGGCTTCAAAAGTCGCAACGCCGGAGTGATCGTACACAACAGCGGCTGGGTTAACGACGTCGGGTTGAACGCGCTGCCGGCCGATTCCGAATGGATCTTTCTGGAGAAGACCTTCACCCTGTTTCCTTCGAAGGACAAGGAGTACGGCCTGGCCATGTTCGCCGTGGACCTGACGGGCGAGATCGCTTTTGCAGAAGTCAAACTTGAGGCCGTCAGCGAAGAGGCCCGCAAAGGCTCGACTTCGCAGATGGCCTTTGTCGCCGGCTCCCGGCTGATTCCCTTCCAGCCCCTTCTCAACAAGATCCCGCTCGCCAACCCGGAGCTGACCTTCAAGTTCTATGGCGCTCTGCCCGAGAAGCAGGATGCCTACGAATGCCTCGTCACCGTTGGAGGAAGCCCGCTTCCGCGGCAGAAGGTCCCGCTACAGGCAGGCAAGGTGTGCGTCAAACTCGCCGGGGTTCCCTGCGGAGATTACTCCCTTGAAGCTGTTTTGCGCCACCGGGTGACGCATGCGGAGGTCCTCGGGGTCTGCTATCCCATCAGCCTGGTCGATCTTCCCTCCATCGACCGCCGTGCGATCAAGCCGTTGAACAATCTGGTTTCCGAACTTCTTAGCCAGCCGGTCGCAAGTCCTCCGGAGGCGCAAACGTTCAGTTTCGTCAATCCCCGCGACGGCTGGGTTTTTGTGGCGCTTACAGGTGCTGCTCCAAAGCCGGGACTGAAGGTCATGCTCGATGGAACGGGCGCGGCGATCACCGCAACCGCCGACCGGCTGGAGGCTTTTCGCGAACTGGCCATGGGCGCGCACCGAGTCACTGTCAGCGGCGGAGCCTCCGGGGCTCGCCTGCTCGTGCGCTCCATACCCGAGATCTTCGACTACCCGCCCTGCGCGAATTCGCAAGTCGATGAGAACGGCCCTTACGACTGGGCGTTCATGAAGAAACATGTTCTCGGCGCAGTGACCACCCTCAATGGCGGCGCGTTGCCCGGCGATGCGCTCCCCGAAGCGAAAGCCCGCGGCCTCAAGTGGCTGGCCAATTTCAATGTCGCGCCCGTGGACGATCCCGACCTTGTGCGGGAGCGCATGGAGCGGCACGCAGGCCTGACTCAGCCGCAGTACGACGGGTTCACGAGCGACGAGTTGTTCTTCGGCCGCACGACGATCGACAACTACACCCGCGCCTTGTGGCGGCTGCGCAATCCAGAGGACCGCCTGATCTATAGCTGGATCGTCGGCAAGCCCAGCGTCGCCTCGCTGCACACCGACTTCATGTCCGCCTGCCTCAACGCCTCGAGAGGCCGGGGCCGCCTGCTGTTCGAGGCCTATTGCCATCCGCAGGCAGACGAAAAGGCGGCCGCCGCGTATCTCGACAACATGATCGGCGAAACCATGCGGCGCTTCAACGCCTTCTTTCCCAATGCCGCCGCCGGAACCGGCATCATCTTCGGCAACTTCAATCAGATTCCCGTCATCTCGCTGGAGCACGATCCGGCCGTGGATTTCAAGTATTATCTGGATATGCAAGTCAACCTGATCGCCAACAGCCCCGACTTTAAGGGCCTCGCCACCACGGGGTATTGGGGTACGTACTATGGCGATGAGGAACTGGCGCGCTGGTCGTTCAAGCTCATGCGCCACTATGCGGTCGACGGCAATCGGGAGATGCTCTCCACCCGCTATGGGTTCACGTATCATCCGGGCTTCTTAGCGAACGGCGATTTCGCCGACGGGCTGACGGGCTGGACGCTGTCGCCTGCCGCCGCAGGTTCTATCCGTCCCGAGACTCTCGCCGGATACGGAAAGAACAGCCAAGGCCGCTGGGGAGCGGGCCGCGCGGGCGATACGGTCTGCGTGATGGTCCGGCAACCTGCGGCCACTAACCGCATCAGCCAGACCGCACACGGGCTGAGCGTCGGCAAGGCCTATTGCCTGCAGTTCGTCGACGCTGACCGCAAGGATGTAACCGGAAGGAAGGACAACCCGCGCCGCTACGGCATCGACGTGGAACTCGAAGGCGTCGAGCGGATCGGCGGCAAGAGCTTTGTGCATATCGACAAACGCAAGGCGGGGCGGTATGAGCACAATGACAATGTCGGCAAGATCAACCTCAACCGGATCGTCTTCCGCGCCGCATCGCCCACGCAGGTCATTGCCTTCAGTGATGGTCAGGCCAACCCGGGCGAGGAGCTTGCCCTCAACTTCATCCAGTTGAAACCCTATTTGGAGTGATACAATGAGAAACAGCCTGTGCAGCGTGCTGGGTGTTGTGATGGGTGCGGTGTTCGCGTTACCTGCGGCTGAGGCCCCGGTTGTCCTGAGTGCGGCGGACTGCGGTTTTGCGCCGGACGCGGAGGCGGCACAGAATGTGGCTGCGCTACAGAAGGCGCTGGACGGCGGCAAGAAGACGGTGACGGTGGCACGTCCCGGCGAATATCGGCTCAACGCGCGAGTTTATATCGACAGCGATACGCGCCTCGTCTTCGCTCCGGGCGTGATCCTCAAGAAGACCGGGCGTTACGACTTCGTGCTGGTCAACCGCGGAGCTTTGACGCGGACGTGGAACGAGAACATCGCGATCGAAGGGCTCACAATCTGCGTCAACGGGGTCGATGTCTGTCCCTCCACGGATCAGCCTGTGTTCGGGTTGCGCGGTCATCTGACGATGTACTTTGTGCGGAATCTGACGGTCACCCGCTTCACGTGTCTGGACGTGCAGAAGAACCAGTTTTGCCTGCATTTCTGCAAGTTCGACCACCTCGTGCTCGACACCTTCGAAATCAGGGGCGACAAAGACGGCGTGCATTTGGGCACGGGAAAGAACTTCGTCGTACGCAACGGCGTGTGTGCGACGTACGACGACGGGGTTGCGCTGAACGCGCAGGACTATCCGTCGAGCCAGCCGATGCAGGGCGATATCACGGACGGCGTTGTGGAGAACGTGGCGGACCTGCGCAAAGAGAAAACCGGTGGAAACTCTGTGAGGCTGCTGACTGGCGCGTGGCCGGACTGGCGTATGGGCCTGCTCCTGAGGAACGGCGATACGGTGCGTCACGGGAAGAACGTCTATCGCGTGCTGTCGAAGGAGGTCGGCAAGGATGTCGCGTCAGCTGAAGCGCCGGTGCACGCGCAGGGAGCGTGGACGGACAAGGCGGGTCTGACCTTCTACCACAGCCAGAGCGACGGAGCGGTTCAGGCGAACATCCGGAATGTGGTTTTCAAGAAACTGCAGTTGCAAGAAAGCAGGAACAGTTTCAAGGCGAGCTGGGATTTCTGTTCGGCCAACCGTGCGATCCATCCGGCGACTCCGAAAGAACGCATTCCTGTTATGGACGTGACGGTTATGGACACGCGCGCATCTGGGCCGAAACCGTTTGTCTACGGCAATGCGAGCATTCATGCGCGTCTCGATGATGTCGCCTGTGAGGGGCCGCTCTTTTCCATCAAAGGCAAGGACACGGACTGTTCGCTGACGGCAAAGGGGTGGCAAGTCGCGAAGGCGGTTGGAGAAACCAGCGAGCCGGATATCCTCTTCGAGGGGCCGGGCGTGCTGAATCTGTCGCTGGAAGGCGTGAAGCAGGGGCGAGATGTCCGTCTCAAAATCGGCAAAAACACCCGGACGCGTGTGACCGGCTCCGTCTCGGTCGATACGCTTGACAACCTCTCGCCAGTGAAAGGCGATACCGTTCGGGTCGGAGGCATCAAGAAGGCCTTCAGCGGAGGCGCTTGGGAGTAATACTTTGAAGAGATCTGCGAAGATTCCCTGGGAAGAGAACAAGGAGTGCCAAGAGGGAAAGTCTGGTGCTCTCCTTGCCTCGGCGGCCGTTGTGACCGTCAGCAGGGCTTTGTTTTCATGGCTGGATGAAGACTGGAGCCTCCTGCGGGAGTGGCGTGTTTTGTTGGACACCTTCTGCTGGCACTCGGAGGCTTTGCCGCCTTCACCTGGTCTTTCACGCGCCTGATCGGCTGGGTTGCCAAGAAAATCCGACGTGAAACGTGATTCCGATCTTGGTAAAATGCGGGCATGAAACTGATCGAATTCGTGCCGCCGCGTCCGCACCGGCTGTGGGCACTGTGCCGCCAGATGGGGATCACCGACGTGGTCGTGAAGGTCGCGCCCGAACTGACCGGACGTCCGGAGGCGTGGAACCGCGACGCGCTGGCGGGTGTGGTCGGCGACCTCGCCAAAGCCGGCTTGCGCGTGGTGGCGCTGGAGGGCGACCCGTTCGATATGTCGCGAGTGAAGCTCGGCTTGCCCGGGCGCGATGAGACGTTGGAGCACTACCGGCTGCTGCTCGGAAACATGGCGGAGTTCGGAGTCAACTTGCTCTGCTACAACTTCATGGTCGGCACGGGGTGGCACCGAACGGGCGAACGGGCTGGCCGCGGAGGAGCGCGGGCGACCTACTTCAGTTTGGCAGAGAACCCCACGATCATGCCGGGGCCGCTGTTGACCGCAGACCAGGTGTGGGAAAACTATGCGGTTTTCCTGAAGGCGGTCATGCCGGAGGCTCAGCGGCTTGGCGTCCGCATGGGGCTGCATCCGGACGATCCTCCGCTGCCGGTGTTGGGTGGCATGGCGCGGATTTTCGGGTCGGTTGAGGCGTACGACCGCGCCTACGCATTGGCACCCTGCCGCGAAAACGCAGTGACCTTCTGTCAGGCGAACTTCAAGCTCATGGGCGTCAATCTCGATCAGGCAGCGCGGCACTTCGGCCAGCGCATCGCCTTCGTGCATGTGCGCGATGTGCGCGGCACGGCGGAGGCGTTCGTGGAGCTGTTTCATGACGAAGGCGATACCGACCAGCTGTCGCTTTTCCGTACGTACCGCGAATTGGGCTTCGACATCCCGCTCCGGTGCGACCATGTGCCGGCTATGGAGGGTGAGGGAAATGAGACAGGCTTTGTGCCGGGTTATGGGACTCTGGGGCGGCTTTTCGCCGACGGATATCTCAACGCGCTGCTAGAGGCCTCGGACCGGTGAGGAGGACAAACAGACGGCACTCCTGCGAAAGGAGGCCGGCGGGTCGGTTTCATTACGAATCTGTCATGGAGAAATGGGTAGACAATTCCCAACACCATGCTAAAGTTACCACTTTATTGATTGGGTTATAGACGTCTTTTTTGAGCTGTTGGCGTTTGTTCTTGCGCAAAGGGTGCGGAAAAGACGGTTTTTGACGACTAAGGACATCGGTTTCAGGTTTGGTTATGCATATTACGCTCCCGAAAATCATACAGGGCGGAATGGGTGTGGGCGTCTCCAACTGGCGCCTCGCTCAGGCCGTCTCGCGGATTGGTCAACTCGGCATCGTGTCCGGAACGGGACTCGATCAAGTCCTTGCCCGCCGGCTTCAAGACGGCGATGTAGGGGGCGAGGTTCGCCGCGCGTTGGCCCACTTCCCCTTCCCTCAGATGGCGCAGCGCATCTTGGACATGTTTTTTATTCCGGGTGGCAGAACGCCGGCGGCGCCCTACAAGACGGTTGCCTCGTTCACCATCAAAAACCATCGCTGGTTAGATGAGCTTTGCATCGTTTCGAATTATGTCGAGGTCTTCCTCGCTCGCGAGGGCCACGCCAACCCGGTCGGCATCAACTATCTCGAAAAGATTCAAATTCCGCATCTGCCCTCGATCTATGGCGCGATGCTGGCTGGCGTGGCGGTTGTCATCGTAGGCGCCGGCATCCCGGTGGAGATGCCCCGCGTGTTGGATGCGCTGTCGCGACACGAGGCTGCGTCGTATACGATCCGCGTGCACGGCGCGAAACCTGATACCGACTGTCAGCGGGTTTTCGATCCGGCTCTCTTCGCAGAGAGCGTTTGCAGCCTGCAGCCGCTCTCGCGTCCCGACTTTCTGCCGATCATTTCCGCCGATTCGCTGGCCACGATGCTCTTGCGCCGTGCGGGCGGCAGCGTGGAAGGGTTTGTGATCGAGGGCCCCTTGGCGGGCGGACACAACGCGCCGCCGCGCGGTCAGCTCAAACTGTCTGAAGACGGTCAGCCGGTCTATGGGGACCGTGACGTGGTCAATTTGGAGGCCATGCGTAAAATCGGCCTGCCTTTCTGGCTGGGAGGCGCATACGGTTCGCCGGAAGCGGTCCGCTCGGCTTTGGCCGATGGCGCAGCCGGGGTTCAGGTTGGCACGGCTTTCGCGCTCTGCGTCGAGTCAGGGCTGACAGCGGATGTGCGGTTGGCGCTGGTGAGGAAGGCGCTCGCGGGAGAGGCAAAGGTGTTCACCGATCCGGTCGCGTCGCCGACGGGCTTCCCGTTCAAGGTGGCGCAGTTGGAAGGGACGCTTTCTGAGGCCTCGGTTTTCGAGGCGCGACGCAAGTTCTGCGATCTGGGTTTCCTCCGCGAGGCGTATCTGAAGGAGGACGGCACCTTCGGCTACCGCTGTCCCTCCGAGCCCGTGGATGCCTATTTGGCCAAAGGCGGCAAGATCGAAGAGACGGTCGGACGCAAGTGCATCTGCAACGGACTCTTCGGCAATATCGGCATGGGTCAGATTCTGCCGGACGGCAGCAGTGAGCCTGGCATCGTCACGTTGGGCGATGACTTCGCCAACATCGGGCGTATCTGCACGCCGGAGCGGCCGGACTACACGGCTGCTGATGTGGTCCGTTACCTCTTGGGCTGAGACTGCTGGAACGCGTAGAGCGTCCGCTGTGAAGCGACGTAAAGCACCTCGTTTGCGGCCACAGGCGTGGCGTAAATGGGGCCGTCGAAGCGGACCTCGTTGAGAATCTTCTTCTCCCGTTTGGCCTCTGCGACCGTCAGGCGTCCGGCTTCTGTGCCGATGTAGACTTTGCCGTCGGCGCAAAGCGGCGAACAGAAGACGCGGCCCTCCAGATCGTGATTCCAGTATTCTTTTCCGGTGTCGGCGTCGAGGCAGCGCAGAATGCCCGTATAATCCGCAATGAAGACGAGGCCGCTGTCCGTCACGGCGGTGCTTGAGAAACTGCGGTCGACATCGAAGCACTGCCAGACTTTGGCCGTTTCGGTAATGTCGCCCTCGCGCGTCGCGTCGAAACAGGAGAGACAGCCTTTTCCTTTGCCGTGGCGGCTGTCTTGCCCTACGGCTACATAGACGCGGTTGTTCACGATGACCGGCGTGGCGATGACTTCGCTCGGGCCGATGCCGCCTTTGTTATAGGGCAATTTTTCTCCGTCTTTAAATCGGTTTTGCGGTGGGTTGCAGTCGAACTGCCAGACTTTCCTCAGCGTGCCGGGCTTGCCGTCTTTTCCAGGCTCGAAGTTCGCGTCGAAAGCATAGCAGATGCCGTCGCCGCCGCCCCAGACAATGAGGTCCTGTTCGTTGATGCGGGTGTGTGTGGGCGAGGACCAGTCGCCATGGAAGATCGCCCGTCCGAGCGGCTTGTCGATCACCGCGACAAGCTTACCCGTCCGCTTGTCCAGCACGATCATGTCCGGCGCGTTCGGCGAGGGGATGTTCTTGTGCGACTTGTCCACGCCGTTGCAGGTGCAGACGTAGAGGTAGTCGCCGATGATCAGGATGGAACAGTCCACGGCGTCTTGCGGCCAGACGTCCAGCGTCTCGATCACGTCGTAACGCCAGATGATGTCCGCGTCGTCCGGTCGGAGCGCGACCGGCGGGAGGAGCGCCGGCGTGTTGGTGGCGTCGAAGCGGCTGGGCTTGTCGGGGAAGGTCCGCGTGTCCGACAGGTAGTGGCCCTCGTCCGTGAACGGGCCGTCGTTGCCGTCGGCCTGGCCGTTGGTGTCGAGGCAGAGAATGTCGCCGCGGCTGCCCATGACATAGACACGGTTGCCCTCCACAGTCGGCGACGAGCACAGCCCGAGGTTCATGTCGTCGTAGTTGAACTGCTTGTTCTTCGTCTTGAGCCGGGGGATCACCAGCCGCCACAGGCGTTTGCCGGTCGCTTCGTCGAGGCAGTCCAGCACGCTGCCCTGTGTTCTGGCGAAGCGCTGCGTGTCAACCGTCGCATCGTTGGCTCCGATGTAGACTCTTCCTTGAGCGATGGCGGGGGTGACATAGGCCTGCGTGCCGATCCGGGCCGACCACTTCAGGTTCTCTCCCGGCACCAGCGTGGTCACGCTGTTGGTGACATCCGTGCGGTCGGGGCTGAAAAAGGTGGGCAGGTTCGTTTCGCTCGCGATGAAGTTCCGTGTGTTGTGGCCGCCCCATTGCGGCCAGTCGGCCGCATTTGCGAGGGGCACAGACAAGGTGACGGTCAGAAAGGTGAGGGAAGCGGTACGCAGTTTCATTTAAGGAATTCCGTGACGAACGTTCGTCTCCAGCCATGGGCGAGCGGATGGTTAATAGCGGTTCCCTGAGCGAGCCGCTGCACGAAAGAATCGGCGTCGGCACGCGACGCCACCAGAGCGGGATCGATGCTGTGCGACAGGCACGCGGCGCTGATATGGGCCAGCAGCCGGTCGCTCTGAGACTTGAGTGTGCGCCGCGAGGCCGAGTCGTCCGAGGAAGGCTGCGGGCAGTCGCCCTCCGACACGGCGAGGCCGCGCGTCACTGCGGTCAGGAGGGCGGCGGTCACTGTGCCGGGCATGTTGCGCGGCATGCCTGGGACCGCTCCGAGCGCCTGTTGGTCGGTTGGCGCAATCCCGGCGAGGGAAATAAGAAGATCATCCGGCAGGACGTGGGAGCGGGGCCAGTCGCGCTGCCGCGCCTCCTCCTCGCGCCACGCGCCGAGCTCCCTCAGAATCGCGAGCTGCCGCGCTTCGAGGCGCGAACTGCCCTTGACCCGCAGGTACATGAGGCGTGGGTCGCGGTCCCGGTAGAGTTCGGGATCGTCCAGCCGTGCGAGGTCTTCGGACAACCACCCGCGCACGGCGTCGCTCGCGCAGCGGGCAAGCAAGAACTCGCGCAGCGGCAGCAGGTGCAGCACATCGTCGGCGGCGTAGCGCACCTGGTTCGCGCTGAGCGGGCGGCGTAGCCAGTCGGAGCGGGTCTCGGCTTTGGACAGTTCGATACCCAGGGCTTGCCGCAGCAGCGCCTGCAGGGAGCTGGTTGAGTTGAAGCCTGCGAAACCGCAGGCGAGGCGCGTATCGAAGACGGTCTGCGGCAAGGCGCCTGTCGCGCGGGCGAGAATGCCGAGATCCTGCGGCGCGTCGTGCAGCACCTTTGTGACCTCAGGCGAGGCTAGGACGGGGCCCAAGGCGCGTATATCCTTGATGCGGACTGTGTCGATCAGCCAGCAGGCCCCGTCGGCGGTTGCGAGCTGCACCAGCCCGAGAATGGGATAAAAGGTGCGCTCCCAGAAAAACTCCGTATCGACTGCGACGGCGTCGGCATGCTGGAGACGTTCGACCACCTGCTCAAGACCGGCGGAGGTTGTGATCAATTCTGCTTCGGGCACCGTATTCTCCATTCTTTCCTGCCAGCAACCAAATAGCCTAAAAGTCTGCAGTCCATTTCCCTTTTGGGATCAATGCAGGCCTTCGCCGCTGAGAGGTGTGTCGCCCTCGGCGAACACCTGGACAGTGGAGATGGTCTTGAAGGTTTTGTGGTCAGCATAGGTCCAGACCACCTTTTTCGCGGGCGTGATCTCCAGCAGGTGCGGCGCGGTGCCGAACTTTCCGTGGCCGAGCCAGTTGCTGATGAGCACATTGCCGTTGGGCAGTTTCTGGAAGCCGGTCAGGAATTTCAGCGGCTGGTCGGGCAGGTCCTTGTTGCTGACCTCCCAAGCCGTTTTGCCCTCGGGGGTGACCTCGATCAGGCTGGGCGTGCCGTTGTCGCCGCAGGCGATCAGCGTGTTGCCGTTCGCGAGGCGCGTCACGCTATGCGGTCCGCCTGGGGTCTTGAAGGTCCAGGCCACGGTGCCGTCGGGAGCGTATTCGGTCACGTATCTCCCGCCGTAGTGGGCGACCAGATAGTTGCCATTCTTAAGGACGCGGGCGTTGCGGATGAACGCGTGGCCGCCGGGCTTGTCCGCGGACAGAAGGGCGACCTCTTTCACGATGTTGCTGCCGTTCGGAGCGAGTTCAAGCAGACGGCCGGTGGTGCATTCGCCGACGAAGGTGTTGCCGTTGGCGAGGCGCTGCACCGCGTAGATCTCAGCTGCGCTCTTGTATTCGAATTTGACCGTGCCGTCCTTGGCCACTTCTTTGGCTCCATGGCCCGTTGAGAAGAGGATCGATCCGCCGGGCTGGATCCAGAGGTCGTTGCAACTGGGTGCTTTCTGCTCCCAGCTCACGGTGCCGTCGGCTTCGACGATGCAGACTTTGCCGCTGGTGTAGTCGCCGACCGCGAAGCGCTTGCCCTTCATGAACGACGCATCGTCCGCCGACGCGGCGAACGCGAGAAATGCCAAACTGGCGCCAAAGGCGCGTGCGAGACCGTGCATGATGTCCTCCCCTTAAGATTTAATGCCGCAAAGGATACACCGGAAACGGGCGCATAGGAAGCCGATTTCTGAAACGGTTTGACGCGCATCGCTCGGACCCGTATAGTGAACCGTCAACGATGGCTTGGGGACGGAGGACATCATGAATAGACGCGACATGTGCAAGAGTCTCATCACTGGAACGGCTGCGCTGGCCTTTGCGAAGGCGGCATCCGCCGTAACCGAGGAAAAGGTGGGGAGTTTGGGCTCGAAACCGAAAGGCAAAATCCTGATGCCTGTGGGCGATGCGACCGAAGTGGTCGACACGCTCTATCCGTATTTCCGTTTGCAGGAGGAGGGCTACGGGGTCGTCGTCGCGGGCATCGAGGCTCGCTTGTACCACATGGTCACGCACGAAGTGCCGCCCGGTGCGGCGATCCAGTGGGACATCACGCAGGAAGGCCCGGGGTATCACATCAAGGCCGACATCGCTTTCCGCGACGTGAAGCCAGAGGAGTACGCGGGCCTGTTCGTGTCGGGCGGACGCGCCCCCGAATATCTGCGCTACGACAAGGACCTCCTCCGGGCGGTTCAGCACTTCTTTGCGGCGAACAAGCCTGTGGCGGTCGTCTGCCACGGCGTGGAGATCGTGGCCGCGGCGGGTGCGCTCAAGGGACGGAAAATGACCACCGTGGCCAAGTGCGCCCTCGACGTTACGCAGTTCGGCGGCGAATACCTCGAACAGCCGATGGTCGTCGACGGCAATCTGATCAGTTGCCGCACGTGGCACGACTATGGCACGCCTTACATGAAGACGTTCATCGAGTTGCTTAACAAGAAGGGTTGAGCCTATGGCGGTGACGCGTCGTGGCTTTCTATCTTCCTCGGTTGCCGCCTCCTGCGGTCTGCTAGCCGGAAATGGCTTCCCTGCGGTCGAAGCCCTCAAGCCCGGTTTCTCGCTGAAGTATTTGCTCGGGTCGTGCATGTACGGCTATATGGACTTAGCTGTCATTGTGCCGGAGGTCGCAAAGACCGGCGCCACGGCGCTGGACATCTGGCCCAAGGTGCACGGCAACCAGCGCGAACAGCTCGATGAGCTGGGCGAGGAGCGTTTCGCCGCGTTGCTCAAGCAGCACAACGTTCAACTCGGCTGCATCACGCAGTACAAGCTGGGGCCGTTCAAGCTGCAGGACGAACTGCGGCTGGCCGCGCGGCTCGGCTGTCACACCATGGTGACTGGCGGCGACGGGCCCAAAGGCCTGACGGGGGATGCGCTGAAAGCGGCTGTGAAATCGTTTGTCGAGAAGCTGAAGCCGACACTCGACGTGGCCGCCGAGACCGGCGTCACCGTCGCCATCGAAAACCACGGCAACAGCCTGATCGAATCGCCCGACTCGCTGAAGTGGCTGGTCGATTTTCGGCCTTCCAAACGGCTCGGCGTCGCGCTCGCGCCGTATCACCTGCCGCAGGACGAGAGGCTTCTGGCAGGCCTGATCCGCTCGTTCGGCGACGGACTGGCCGTGTTCTACGCGTGGCAGCACGGCAACGGCTGCATGACGAAAATGCCCAAGGAACAGGAGCTTCTTCAGATGCCGGGGCGCGGCACGCTCGATTTCAAGCCGCTGCTGGCCGCCTTGCGCGAGATCAGGTTCAACGGCTGGACCGAGATCTTCATGCACCCCACGCCGCGCGGCGTGCCGATCCTCGACACGGCCGACGCGATTACCGCTGAAATCAACCGCTCCCGAGCCTATCTCGACGCGTGCTTAAAGGGATGACCTAGAAGTCGGGAATGCGCAACAATTTAGATAGGATGACAAGATTTGAAATTGCAAAGTGAACGGAGGGTGATGTGAAAATCGTTGAAAAGACTCCGATGTCTGAGGAGGCCATCGAATAGGCCATTTATCTGATCCGTGGACAGAAGGTGATGCTCGACCGGGATCTGGCCGCGCTGTATGGCGTCGACACGAAAGCGCTGAAGCAGGCGGTACGGAGAAACCTGAAAAGGTTTCCACATGACTTTATGTTTGTCATTGATAATAAGGAGCTTGTGATCTTGAGGTCACAAATTGTGACCTCAAGATCATGGGGTGGAGAACGATATTCGCCGATGGTTTTCACTGAGCAAGGTGTGGCCATGTTTTCCAGTGTTTTGAAGAGCGAACGGGCGATCGAGGTCAACGTCGCAATCATGCGGACGTTCGTAAAATTGCGGCAGATGTTGGAAGCACACGCGACGTTGGCCAAGAAACTGGCCGAAATGGAGCAGAAATACGACGAGCAGTTCAAGGTGGTCTTTGAGGTTCTGAACGCACTCATGGCACCGCCGGAGACCGAGCGAAAGCCCATCGGGTTCTCTGTGCGAGAGCGGCGGTCGAAGTATCGTGCGAGAGGCGCGAGCCGAAACATGCCAGGATGACATGATTAGCATGTTTTGAAGTTGGGTTGCTTGGAAAAGGAAGGAGGACGTTGTCGATGCGACTCATTCGGGACATGAGTGTTGCGGTCATGGTTCTGACGTTCTCTGTGCAAGCGGCATCGGAGACACGGACGTTTCCTGTGACCGTGTCCAACGCGGTGTCGGGCAAGCTGGAGACCGTGCCCGTCACGTTCCTGATCGGTGAGGACAACGGCGTGATCGAGCGTTTCGACGGCACGCGCTTCGTGCCGGTGCCGGTCAAGGGCGAGCTCGCATTCCCCTATATGGATCAGTTAAAGAACGGGCGCGAACGGTTGGCGTTTCTCCGGCGGCTACAGGCGATTCAATTGCCTGAGATCCGCTTGCCAGAAATGACGATCTCCAATGCGGTCGAATTACTAGCCGACGCGATTCATCGCGCAGACGCGTCTGCGAATGCTCCGGTCCAACTTGTTTATCGTGATCGAAGACATCTGAAAGCCACTGAACTGCCGCGGATACCGGCAACGGTGATACCGGCAACGAATGCGCTGGCCGCCTTGAAAATCGAGAGTTTCGTGGCGAAATCTCGCCCTCGGCCTGACCCAGTGCCTGCTGATCCTGATCCTTTTGCCGTTGCTGTTCCGCCGAATTGGGACTGGACAAATTATCCGTCTATCAGAACCTATGTGCTCAATCGAGGGGTTGTGATCAAAGCAGATGGAGGGGAAGATTGGTGCGAAAACTGGTTCACTCGTGCCTATGATGTCCCCGCCATCTTTAGTGAGCGTTTTCAGAGTGCGGAAGCCTTTAAACAGTATTCGGTTGCGAAGTCCGGGTTAAAGAATGAGGCTTTCGAATTCGTGCTGATGCCGGTAATCGGAAAAATACGTGTTACTTACTACGACTCGGATGAGGCAGCCTTGTTTTTCGACGAGTATGATGGATGCACCTATTACTTTGAGGAGAAAGTGCTTGAGCCGCTTTTTGCCGAGTGGTTCCAATCTGCGCGAATCAGAGGCGTCCCATTCAGAAGGGGAAAAGACAATACGCTCTTGTTCCGTACTTCGCGTGGAGGATACTGCCTTGGTTTCTACAGGTATTGCGCTGAGAAAGATGAGGCTGGCGTTTATCGTGAGGGGCTGCACCCGTGTCCGCTTTTCGACGATGACGATATGTCGTCCCTTCCATGCGTCTTCCCTGTGACCGTTGATCATGGCTTGCTCAGACTTAATGAGGCGATGGATGAGTGTTGGGTATTGATCAGCAACTGTGGCTTTGTATTTCGGTTGGAGGGCGACAGTTTCGTTGCCGTGCCGGTTGAGTCCAGTCCGGCTCCGTTGGTTGTGGCAGAGGATCCAACGCCAAGGCAAAAAGACCGGGTGATGCTGAGCACGATTGTTCTTCCGGAGTTTGCGATAAAGGCGGGACACATTACCAACGGAATCGCCAAGATACAGGCTGCCATTGACAGGTCACCCCAGCCAGCCAATAGGATTAGGATTGTGTTCAATGCCGAGCGGATATGCGCAATAGATCCGTCTTTAGCCCAAGTGTCGGCAATTTCTGTACGGTCCATTTCGACGTATGACGCGCTGAATTTGTTGGCTGATATCACCGGTCTGCATCTCGTGGTTTCGTCACCGGAGACGGTGGAGTTTGTGACAGAGAATGCCAACACACAGCGGACGTCTCGCGTTTGCACCTATCGATTGCCCAAGCCCCTTTGTGAACGGCTGCCCACGAAAGCGGCGTGGGATGCGTTTCTGAGTTCTGGAAACGGGTTAGACGTGGAGACCTATTTGCCTGAACAACGTTTGCTGGCGGTCCGGTCAACTTATGGCGAGGAGAATCTTGTGATGGCGGATTGTGCGGTGGAGTGTGCATACGAACGCTTCCCCGGTCGGTTTAAGTTGGAGAGTCGGCTGAAGAGAGGAGGGCCAACGTTGCTCCTGACCGACACTTACCGCAATATCGTGCGGCGGTATCGGTCGGGGATCGGTAAAGACGGCAAGCGCTGGGAGCGTTTCGAGGTGATGAAGTGAAGGCGTATTCCGTGCTTGCGGTTATCGTCCTGCTCTGGCACTCTCTTTTTCATGGCTGACCGTACCACGCCGATTCGAAAAACACCTGTCGAAATCCTCGCCGATCTTGTTGACGGGCACAACGAGGCTTTGCTTGGCGGGGCAGAGAAGGGCAAGAAATACCTGATCAAATTCTTCGAGCGGAATAACTCGATCCCCAATGCGGTGAAGTTCTTCCTCTACGATCTCCTTGCCGACGACGCCTGCCAGTCCGACGATTTCGAAACGTGCCGCACTGCCGTGGACCGGGCGCGCGATTATCTGCCGGCGGCACAGGCGGAAACGGCCCAGCGCTTCCGTGAGTATATCCCGTCGATCAGGGCTTTCGAGAGGGGAATCGCGCTGGCTATCGACGACGGTGAGTTCGAGAAAGCGGTTTCGCTGTGCGACGAAGCGATCAGCCTCGGCCTGGGCAAGGTTTACGCGGCTAAGCGTGCGTCGATCGAGCGGATGATGTAGACTCGCATGTCCAATTCATGGGCGAAACGCCCATGCTACAGGGAAACGGCGATCTTCGCACCGTCCTTAGTCAGCTTGGCGGGGATTGTCTTCGTGACGCCGTTGTGTGTGACGGTGATCTCATAGTCGCCGAGGAAGCCGCGAGTGCGGGCCGTGCCGTCTGCGGCGGTTTCGAGTGTCGCGTTTGTCCACCACTTCTTGGTCACGAGGTCGAGCCAGGCCTGGCCGGCGGGTGTGATGGACCAGTCGCTTCGGTAGTACGCCGCGCAGGGACGCCAGTGCGAGCTCTCCCAGAAGCCCCACGTCAGAACTGCGACGACCGAGGGGTGGCTGAAGACAGTGGTTAGGAAATCGCGGGTAAAGTCGGCTTGGAGCTGCTCGTCGTTCGTGTCGATGTCGTGCTCCGTGATGGAGATGTCGAGGCCGAGCGCGGCGTAGCGGTCGAGGATGGACAGCATCCGCTCGGGCGGCGTGGGTGTGCCGCCGAAGTGTGACTGCATGCCCAGACTTGTGATCGGTGCGCCGCCGTCTTTGAGGAAGCGCAGCGTCTTCTCGAAGTGGTCCTGGTGCGCTTTGTCTAAACCGCCCGCGGAGAGGATGGAGTAGTCGTTGAGATACAGGCGAACGTCGGGATCAAAGCTGCGGGCGAGCTTGAACCAAGCGATCATTTCAGCGTCGCCGAGTATCTTCATCACGTCGTTGTTGTTGTAGGGCTCATTGATGACGTCCCAGTCCACGACGTGGCCCTTCATAGTGCTGACTTCGTCCTGGATATGGCTGTTGATCCGTTGCCGCAGCGCGTCGGGAGTATCCTTGAGCTTTTGCAGATCCCGTGGCGTGTTTTTCCACGAGGGCCAGATGAGGTTGTGGCCGCGGATTTCAATGTTGCGCGCGCGCAGCCAGTCGGCTGCTTGCAGGATCTTCTCGTGACTGGCCGGATTGTCCCAGCTCTGCCATTTCAGGTCGTTCTCGAACACGACGCGGGTGAAGTTCTTTTCAATGATGGCTCGGTATTTGTCGCCGTCGGCGTCCTGCCTCAGGAGGTTCTTTACGGTCACAGCGGAGCCCCAGCCGAAGGCGTGGCGCTTCATGGCGACGGCGACTCTTGCACCTGCCAGCGGTTTGCCCGATGCGTCGGCCACAGAGACCGTGAGGTCGCCTTTTCGGACTTTCTCGATACGCGCATCGGCGGCCGCGCGCCAAGGGGCATCAGCGGCCTGGCCCGCATAGGAGGCTTTTGTGTGCGGCAGGCGCTGCATGTCAAATCCCTTGCCGAACGTATAGACTTCGAAATCGGCGATTTCGACAGTCTGCTCCTGCGTGCCGAGATGAAAACCCGAGCTCGCTTTGCCCGGTTCGTAGGCTTCGCTAGACTTGAACGGGAAGAAGTACTCTTTCCATTCGCGCCCAAGGTCGACATCGAAATCAAGCGACTTCCCGTTCGGCGGGCTGTTTTTCTCAAAGATCGCGCAGACGCGGCCCTCGCCGCTTTCGGTTTTGGCCGAGACTGTCCGCGCATAGAAGCGTGCCCAGAGGACGTCGCCTTTCTCGACCTTACGCGTGGTTCTGAACTGGAACTGGATATCCCACGGATGCGCGGGGCGTGTGGCGATCTCGCAGCGGATCGCTTCAGCGAACGGTTGGTTCTCTGCCTTGACGCGCGTCAAGTTGCCGTATTTCGAGTTTGAAACCGCGCGCATCGATGCGATGGCGTTGGTTGGAATGATCGGCACGCCGCCTTCCGGCGCGGGCGTGGCGGCTGCGAGTAGGCAGGGAAGGAAGCATGCGAGTGTGAGGAGAGGTGTCTTCATGTCAGTGTGTTCCATGGGCTTCATGTTTCGCAGGGTAGACATGGGAGACAACACTGTACTGTTTTGCCGATGTTTCGACAAGCTTGAGTCGCAGCGTACAAGTCCGTGCACCGTGATGCTGTGGGTGCCCGCTTATTCGTGGTTGACTCACCCGACCCTGTTTGGCAACCTACCACCTCAAGAAGGAGTGAGACGCTATGTCAGACAAGCCCCGGCATCTCGTGCAAAGCGTGCGGAAACTGACGGCCACGACGTTTGTGATCCGCATCGACCGGCATGCGTTCCGGGCTTTGGCGGGACAGCACGTGACGCTGGGGCCCCATCAGTTCGCCATCAACCGCGAGTTTTCCATCTACTCCTCTCCTGGCGACCCGTATCTGGAGTTTCTGATTATCGCCCGTCCAGGGAGCGAGACCGCCTGCGCCCTGCACCAGGCGAAACCCGGCGACGAGGTCGATCTGGCGGGGCCTTACGGGGAGTTCTTCATCGCCGATCCGGGTGTCCGTGCGCGGCGTTACCTGTTTGTGGCGACGGGGGTTGGGATCGCGCCGTTCCACTGCTTCGTCCGGCATTTTCCAGAGCTCGATTACCGGCTGATCCACGGCGTTTCCCGGGTTGAAGACCGGTATGATCTGGCCGACTACGCGCGGGAGCGGTACGTCGCTTGTGTCAGCCGCGAGGAGGGGGGCGACTTCAGAGGGCGGGTCACGGACTATCTCCGCGAGCATCCAGCCGAGTCCGACCGCCTCTGCTACATCTGTGGCCACAGCGCCATGGTTGCCAACGTTTACGACCTGCTGCGCGACCAAGGCGTTCCCAGCGACAATCTGCTGACAGAGACTTTCTTCTGATCGGCCGTTAACCTGTGCGCGAGACAACCGTTCACGCAACGATGAGGTGAAGACAATATGAAGGTTGCGATCTCCTATCCGCCTATTCTGAATGACCGCGGCCAAGTCGCCATGGTCTCGCAGAACCGCAACGTGCAGTACTTCAAGATCCCCACCTATCTGTTGCCGGTTGTGCACGCCCAGGCGGCGACCTGGCTGCGCGACATCGGATGCGAGGTGCGCTGGGACGACGGCAACGCGCAGCAGAAGAGCTTCGACACGTGGTATGCGGGCCTTCTGTCTTGGCGGCCGGATGTCGTGGTCTTCGAGAGCACCACCCCGGTGATGAAGTTCTACTGGGCGCTGGTCAAGCGGATCAAGGGTGATTTGCCCAAGACACTCGTGGTCATGACGGGCTATCACTCCATGCGCAAGCCAGGCGAGACGATGCGCGCGTGCGCGGCGGACATCATTCTGCAGAGTAATCACGTCGACTTCGTGCTCAAAAAGCTGATTCCCTACATCGCCGAACACGAGGACTGGCGCGAGACCTGCGAAATCGAAGGGCTCTTCATCCGTGTCGATGAAAGTAAGGTCCGTCAGACGGGAACCTTCAAGCGGGTCGAGGACCTGAACCTCTCGCCTGACGTCGACCGCGATCTGGTCGAGTGGAAGCGCTACGCCTACGAGAACGGAAACTACCTGCGCACGCCGGGCACGTATGCCACCAGCGTGATCCGCGACTGCACGTTCGGAAAATGCACCTTCTGCCGCTACAACGGCCCCGACCTGACGTTTTCGATCCGGTCGGTAGAGAAGAGCCTGGACGAGTGCCAGCGCCTCATCGAGGACTATGGGGTGCGCGAGATCTTCGACGACTCCGGCGTGTGGTATCGCGGGGAACAGGCTCGGGCGTTCGCTCGGGGGATCATTGACCGTGGGCTGCACAAGCGCGGCTGCTACTTCGGGTTCAACACCCGCTTCGCCTACCTCGACGAAGAGACCATCGCCCTGCTGGCCAAGGCCAACTTCCGGTTCGTATTGGTGGGGTTGGAAGCGGCGGACGCGGAAACCCTCACGCGCCTGAACAAAGGATATCTGCCGCATCAGGCGCGTCAGAATCTCGAGATATTCACCCGGTACGGTCTCCATCCGCACCTGACCATCATGGTGGGCTACTACTGGCAAACGGCCGAGCAGTTGGGGGCAACCGTCAGCACGGTCCGCGAGCTGATGTTCAAGGGGCTGGCCCGGACGCTTCAGGTGACGATCTGCACGCCGCTCGACTTCACGCCCTACCACAAGGAGTGTGTTGCCAACGGCAGGCTGCTGACAGAAGACTACAACGATTTCGACATGAGCAAGCTCATCGTCAAAACGCCGATTCCGCACGAAGCGTACTATCAGGCGATCCGCGACATCTACGGTGTGGCGACGGATCCCCGTTTCATTGCCCGCCAAATCCGTTTCCTCGCTTCGGGGCGGGGACGCGACTGGGAGTTCCTCTTCCGCTACGGCTGGCGCGCGCTGCGCCGCGTGCGCAACCACGTCTACAACCTGACCTCCCAAGGGCGCGACTGAGCTGCCCGCCACGGGGGTCAGCTCCGCAAATCAACAGGCTACTTGCTGTCACCTGCATTTGGCTGGCGGCGCCGTTCATCTGCGAAGGTGATTTTGCGGCGAACGATGGCCGCATCGTTCCAGCGCTCCCATCCGCCTTTTTGCGAAAAGGTGTAGTACACATAGAACGCTTTCTCGGTTCGGCGTGGATCGTCAAGGAAACCGATGATTGACGGATAGAAAGCTTCGCCATTCTCGGCTGCGAGTTTCCGGCGGTCTTCCCAGTGGATGCCGTCCTCAGAGCAGGTTATGAACAAATCCACGTTTTGAGGAAACGTGTTGGCGGCAACGACCATGACAAACTTGTCAAGCGCAGCGTTATAGCTGATGTCCATCCAGCGAGTGCCGGGATTGCCTCTTTCCAGGGGGCTGGACTTTCCGCCTGCCGCTGGCTCCGAGAAAGCGCTTTTGTAGTACTTTGTCCAGTTCGCACCCCTGCCGTCAATGCCGGCCTGAATGACCTCTGCGATCTTCGCTCTTGCGGCGGAAAGATTGCTTTGTCGCGGATTTCCATCCGTCATTGTATCCCGGGCATAGACGTAGAAATACCCGTCTTTGATGATGTATGCCGATCCGCAGACCTCTACGACACGTTCCGCCTGCCCGTTTGAAACGTTGGCTGTGAAAATGGACCCCAAGTCTTTGAACTTCAGGCCTTGTTCATCGGTCTGGATCGAGAGACCCAGTACGCTGTAGAAGTTCTTGTACGTGTCCCGGCGGACCTCCGCATGATAGAAGAGGAAGATGCGCTTCGAATGGGGATCTCGGAACAGTGGCCCTCCCGCAAGGTACTGGAAGTCCTTGTTGTCTGTGGCGATGGAAACGCGATCTACCCTCTGGAACGGATTATCCCGGGTGCCAGTGATTCGAACCGGTTCGCGCCCATTGGCGCCATACAGTCGCACCTCGTCGCCACATGTCAGCACTCCGCCGTTGCCATCAATGAAACACTTCAGCCCAAGGTGTTCTCGCTGTTCCTTGGTTGCGATGACTTCCCGCTCACCCACAATAAAGTCGGGGACTCCGGCCGAACATGCAACAACACTGCCTAAGGCCATTGCTGCCGCCGCAAAAAGAACGCTCTGAATAGCACCTTCCATAAGAAACCGCCGTTCTTCAGGCACAACGCCAAAGCTCAGCAACCGCGGGGCCGTGAGCAGAGAAAGCACGGCGTTCATGCCTGGCAACTAATCCCGCTTGGTGAGCTTCACCGACTTGAGTGTGATCGAATCGCCGGCCGTGCCCGCCGCCACTGGGTCGAAGCGAAGGCGAACGAGGCCTCCCTTGTAGCTTGGGGCGCTCGCGAGGTCCACCTTGTATTGATGAAACTCGCCATCGGACGCTATGGGGAACTCGACGGCGTCCTCTGCTCCCGGCGACGTCTCGCCGTAGCGTTGCCAGAACACCGTCGCCGTCTGGTGTGCGGTCTTGAATGCGCATTCGATCACGACCAACGGGGCCTCCTCGGCGCGCCAAAAGCTGAATGGACTAAGTAACTGCGGGTCATCGCTGTCGAGTTGTACCTCGAGCGCGCCAGTGATGGGCCAGCCTTTGTCGTGCGCGTTCACGTAGCGCCAGCCCTGCCTGTCCTTAGTAAACGACCATGCAGGCAGTAACGATAGTCGAGTGGCCATGGCTCGCGCGCGAATTTCAGACAGCGTTCCCGCCACCAGCTCGTAGCGAAACGCATAGACGATATTGTGATCGAGAATCTCTTCGCCCTGCCCGGCGTCAGCAGCCCTATGCCCCGGTCGCCATCATCGAGCAAGGCCGACCATCCTTCTGTCGCATACCAGAAAGACCAGGGGTGACTGCCCGTCGGCTTGGTCATTGTGCGCACAGGAGCGCCGCAGAATGGCCGGTCTCCCGTATAGCTCACGACCCGATGATAAGGCGCGTTGGCATATACGGCGGGCAATTCCTGCAGCCGTGCCGGGTATTGTTTTACATCGAGGCGGGCGTTGTTCAGCCGGGCGCGCACCGTCACGACCGGGCCGTCCAGGCGAAGCCATGACTCGAAGGTGCAATCCCCCGGCACATTGTTGAGCGGCCACTGCAACGGCAGGGTCTTGACGTAAATGGAGTGCCCGTCGTTGCGGTGCTCCAGCACCCGCGAAGCGTGCTTGAAATCATCGCCGGCCTGGATTGGATTCCAGCCGATATGCTCCCACTGTTTTGCGGGGTGTTGGTCTCCAACGGCGAACGGCACCGGTCCGGAGAAAAAGGAAAGTTGCACTTGCCGGCCCAAATCAAAGTTGTTGATCAGGTTGTCGCCGCCTCCCCGCGACAGGAAAACGATCGCTCCGCCGCGGCTAAGGTCCACTCCGACCTTCGCTTCAGGGTTGACGAGGTAGCTCATGTGCGCGCCTTGGGGAGCTTGTGCCAAAACGGAATTGGCACAGAGGGCTGCCTTAGCGATAAGGGTGACTCCAAGTTGCATTTTCATTGGCGCAGGACCACTGGAAACGGTTGGCAGCGCCTACCGAACTCAAGCTCAGCGCCTTTCGAAGGCTGATTCCTGGAGCGCATGCGTAGGCCTTGTTGTTGTGGTTTCTGATCGGAAGAGTCTTTTCGAACGACATACACGTGGTAGCGCGTATCCGCGAACGAAACAGATGAAGCGCGAATCCACGCTTATCCGTGAATATCCGCGGCTAAGGGGGCGCCGGTTTTCTGAGGTCACTTGGCTGTAATGAACCCGGCGTCGCACCAGTCGCCATGGTCGCTCTTGTTGCCGTCGCCAGCCGACTCGGTCAACAGGGCCACGCGCTCCGCATCTTTGGGGAGTTCGACGTCGAAGTGCCAGCGTTCGCGCTGCCCGAAGCGGATCACGGGCGAGGTGGCCAGCACGCGGCGCCCGTCGGCGGCTTCGACTGCCACGCTGAAGATGACGCTGGACTGGTTCTGCGGCCGCTGGCTTTCGTCGATGCCCGCGATCGCGACGAAGCGCCGCCACGACGGGTCACGCGTGTAGACCGCGTAGCCGTCCGCGTGGATGCAGACGCCAGACGCGAAGGTCTCTTTGCCCAGACGCAGCGGGCCGTTCAATGCGGTGCCGGTTTTGAATGCGCCGTAGCCCACGGCGGTCTTGACGGGCTTGAGCGAGTCGAGCCTCACGTCGGGCTTGGGCGGCACCTCGCCGAGCTGCGGAATTTTGGGCACTGTGATGGCGGCTGCCTGGGGCTCGCCGCGCGCGCCTGTGAGGGTGTAGGGGATGACCTCGTAGCGGTAGGTTTGTTCGGACTGAACGCGGGTGTCGCGCCAGACACCGCCGAGTGCGGCGGGGGCGACGATTTGGCCATTGCGCCGGATTTCGCAGACGCGGGTGTTGCTCTGCCACGTGAGGACCACGGGGCCGTAGAGGTCAGGCTGCTCGGCCTTGGGCGCGGCGGCGGCCGGAGCCAGGGCGGGTGCGGGGGTGTCAGAAAACGTCACGCGCCAGGCGACCGGTCCGCCGATGCCGCTGGTGAAGGCGACGCGCACCAGCCCTTCTTCGGCCTTTGGCGCTTCGAGGGTTGTCACCGTACTGCCACCGCCGTAGCCGTCGTCCTGGCGTTGGGCGGGGGCTGCGCCGTCGGTGGCGAGGTCGCGCCCCGACCGGTCGGTAAGGGTGACGGTGCCGATGGTGCCGTACGATGCGGCAACCCGCGTGTAGGTGAGAACGCGCAGTTCGTAGCGGTCGCCGGCGACGGTTTGGCTGACGCCGGAAAGCGTGCGCGTCTTGGCGTCCCAGCGCTCTTCTTTCACATCGGTCATGCCCTGCGTGATGTGGCGCGAGGTGGAGATGAGCTGCGGACGGGCGAGGACGGGGCGCACCGCGAGGACGGCGCAGGACTGCGGCCGCAGAGTCTGTGTGAGGCGGCCTTTGAAAGGCGGGGTGAGCGAGTTGGCCCAGAAGTCGAAAGCGATCTGCTCGCCGTCGTCAGGAATGCCGATTTTGGTGAGCGATTCGTCGAAGGCCTTCTCCTTGCTGTCCCAGTTGAAAAGGCCGACCACATCGCGGCGGAGGTGGTCGGGCGTGGCAGCGTCGGTGACCAGCCAGAGGCCGGGGATTCGGTTCTCGAACAGATCCACGGGACGCGCCACCGCGTGATGCGACGGCATGGTGCGCTTGAGCAGGTCGAGCCGGTCGGGGGGCAGGCCCTCATAGTTCTCGCTGCTGCTGTTCATCTGGCCGCTGAGGGTGACCCACGAGCAGATGACCTGCGCGTGTTCGAGCGGCAGAGAGGCCCGGACGTAGAGCGGGTCGGGGTCGTTGTACCAGACGCGGCCGTTCAGGAAGTATTGCCACGCGCCGAACTCCGGGCCGCGCATCATTCCGGCCCAGTTGGCGCCGTTGTCGGGGCCGATGCGCATGGCGTTCACCAAGCCGTAGGCTGCGCCCGCGCTGCGCATGTTCTGCGGCTCGCAGCAGCCCAGCAGGAATACGTCTTTGCCTGCGGTTTCGCGCACGAGCTCGAGGCTGTTGCGCATCATTTCGATCTGAGTGACTTGGGGGTTTGAGAGCACGGCCTGGCCGATCTCGTCTTCGCGGAAGGTGTCGCACACGTAGTTCAGGTTCACCGACGCGCCGGTGTAGAGACCGTCCATCTTGAGGTATTTGTAGCCCCAGTCATGGGTCATCGTGCGGATCACATCTTTCAAGTAGGCCTGTGTGTCCTTGCGGGTCAGGTCGAAGCAGGTGCCGCCCCAGCGGGTGTCATAGGGCTTGCCGTCGGGCTTCTTGGCGAACCACTCCGTCTTGTCGGCGAACCACGGGTCGTCGCTCGAGCCGGCGAAGGGGATAAGCCAGATGCCGGCGGTCATGCCGGCTTTGCGGACGGTGTCGGCCATGGGTTTCATGCCGGACGGATAGGGGCCCTGCGGGTTGTGGTTGATGAAGACTTTCTTAGGGCCATTCTTGGAGTTTCCGAGCTGCCAGCCGTCGTCGATCTGCATGACATTCAGTCCGAAGGGCTTTAGGACATTGGCGGCGTAGGCGGTGCGGCCGGTCATGACATTCTCGCGCGAGGCGCCGTCCACATACCAGGTGCAGTGCACGGTTGGCATGGGGGGCAGGCGGATATCGTAGACCTTGACAAGGGCGTTGGCGTAAGCCTCGAGGCCCAGTCGGGCGTCATCGAACAGGCCGACCGCAAAGGTTTCCAGCGTCGCGCTCTGGCTGGGCTCAAGCAGCAGGCGGCCGTAGTCCACGTGCGGCAGTAGCCGGGCCGCACCGTTGGTGACATCCATGCGCACGATGCCGCTGCCGCGGTCGGTGGTGACCCAGCCGGCGACCACGCCGCGCCGGGTGGCGGGGTCAGCCACGGCGGTCCACATGTAGCTGCCGGGGTTCTTGTCCGGTTTGAGCAGGCCGCCGGTCCCCAGCGTGTTCAGCGCGGCAACCGGCACGCCCAATTCCACTTTCAGCGCCGGATAGGTGACGCGGTTGGTGACGGTTTGCGTCTGGCCGTTTTTCAGCACGCTGCGGAAAAAGACGAACGGGCTGTCAGGGAAGACCAACACTTGGTCTCGCCGCCCGTCGGGGAAGGAGGCTTCCAAAGCTTCGCCTTTGCCGAATACCCGGTCTTTGACCGTGACGGTCTTAACCGGCACACCGTCTGGCGCGAACGCATCAGCTGTGGCGAACGCCGTGTCTGTCGAGCGGGCGCAGAGGATCAGCCGCCGTGACGGTTCGTCGAAACGCACGCGCAGCTGTGCGTTCTGCACCGAGGAATCCGCTGCACTGGCGAGTCCGGTCACCAGCAGACACCCAAACATCCCCCAAACACCCGAAATCTTCGTCATCGCTCCCCCCTGTGTTTAACAACAGCATGGGTGTCACTTTACCGTTTCGGGCAACGCTCTACAAGCGTGCAGATTGTGCTGAGAGGAGGACCGGGGTATTTTTTGGCGATCCTCGTTTACAGGTGGTGGGGCCTTTGGTTACAATGTTCCCATTACGATAAGGGTGTGTGCTCTGTTTTTCGAGGTACGCGCCACGTGATCATTTGAAAGGATTCGTAAGATGAAGAAGGACAGTGTTGCATCGGGTATGTTGGCCGGTTTGATGGCGGCCGGGCTGAGTGTCGGTTTGATGGGTTTTGCGTCGGGGTGTAAAACGGGGGAGTGCCCCTACGCGGCAAAGAAGGAGTGCAAACGGATGAGCAATGCGGAGTTCTACAAAGACGGCAAGTTCGACAGCGCGAAAGCCAAACAGGCTTATTTCGATATGATGACCCGTTTCAACGTGCCGATCTATGCGGCGCTGAAGAAAGACGACGGATTTTTCTGGGCGGTGGATTTCGGCAAGGGCGATTTCACCTCGTACGGCATGGCTGGTGTCTTCTGGTGTAACGAGAAGGCCGAGGGCTACTTCGGGCACGAGATTTACCTGTTGCCGAACCAGAGCATTCCTGAGCACCGTCACTTGCCGACGACGGACAAGGACGGCAAGTCCATCCGCTGCAAGATGGAGAGTTGGCAGGTGCGCTACGGTTACGTGTACGGCTTCAGCGAAATCGGCGAGCCGAACCTTGACAAGTATCCGGAAGCCAAGGCGAACCTTTCGAAGGTGCAGATCCCGCATCTCAAGAGCGTGCACGTCGAAAGGTGGGAAGCGGACGGCTCGGTTCACAAGCTGCCCGGCGCGGAGACTTGGCACTTCATGATGGGCGGCAAGGACGGCGCGATCGTGAGCGAGTATGCGACCTACCATGATGGCGCGGGCCTGCGCTTCTCGGTTCCGGGCGTGTCGCTGTAAGGCGTTTCTATTTCAAACAGGCAAGCGCGTCCGGCTCACGGCCGGACGCGTTCATTCACAAGGGGAGAACGTATCATGACGTATCATCACACAGGGATTCCCGTCTTCGAGAAAATGGAAGGTATGATGTTTGTCGATTCGCTCAAGGTCTGGGTGACCGACGCGGGGGCGAGTCCGTATAAAGTCGAGTGGCTCTACTTCGAGCCGGACAGCGCGATGGCGGCCGCGATCCAGGACGAGACGCATGTGGCTTATGTGGTCGAGAACATCGTTGAGGCGGTGAAGGGGAAAAGCGTCCTGTGGCCGATCTGCGAGCCGATGCCGGGTCTGAAGATCGCTTTCATCTACGACCAGGGAATGCCGGTTGAGCTGATGCAGTTGGGCTGAGTCGAGTGGGCAGTTGGGAGTGAAGAATCGGGAGATGGAACTTCCTGAGATCGGAACCCCGAACCCCGTAATCTGAAGTCAAAGGATTTTGTCATGGCGATGAAAAAGTTTATCAATGATCCGGCGAATCTGACCAAGGAACTGCTGGAAGGTCTGGCCCTGTGCTACAGCGGCAAGGTCAAGGTCGTGAACGAGAAGATCGTGGTGCGCGCAACGCCGAAAGACCAGGGCAAGGTCGCGATTGTCACGCTCGGTGGCGCAGGTCACGAGCCGGCGCTGAGCGGTTTTGTCGGCGAAGGCATGCTGGACGCCAGCGTGGTCGGCGACATCTTCGCCGCGCCGGGCGCACCGAAGGTGCTTGAGACGCTGCGCATGTTCAAGCGCGAGGCCGGCATTCTGCTGGTGACGCTGAATCACGCGGGCGACCGCATGAGCGCGAGCAAGGCGCTGCGCGACGCGCAGAAAGAGGGCATCAAGGTTCTCGAGATCGTCACGCACGAAGATATCTCGGCCGGCGTGGACACGCCGATCGACGACAAGCGCGGCCTGGCCGGATGCATTCCGCTCTACAAGGTGGTCGGCGCGGCCGCCGAGCAAGGCAAGAGCCTGGAAGAGATCGTCGATATCGGCGAGCGCTTCAACAAGCAGATGGCGACGCTGGCCGTGGCCATGACCGGCTGCACGCACCCGCAGAACGGCGGCGTGATCGCGGTTCTCCCCGACGACGAGATGGAAATCGGCATGGGCCAGCACGGCGAAGCCGGCGGCGGGCGCAGCAAGATCCTCAGCGCGGAC
>Ga0118677_10002095_pt1 | contig 40887 bp, 33 predicted proteins | sample AliMusrvi5mmetaG_FD_86154 | JGI IMG/M metagenome (GOLD analysis project Ga0118677, IMG submission 86154)
TAGTTTCCGATCATATTTTTATGTATCGACCCAAACATACTGGCGGTTTTGAAGTAATGGGACCCGACGAAGTGAAAGCTAAATACGGACTGCATAGCCACGAACAGGTAATTGATTTATTAGGCTTAATGGGAGATACTTCCGACAATATCCCCGGTTGCCCAGGAGTTGGTGAGAAAACAGCAGTTAAACTTCTGAAGGAATTTGGCAGCATCGATGCTTTGCTTGAACGAACCAATGAACTTAAAGGTGCTTTGAAAACTAAAATCGAAGAAAATAAAGAACAAATCATCTTCTCACGCTTTCTGGCAACCATTAAAATTGATGTTCCCGTTGATTTCGATGAAAAGAGCCTGGAGTTAGAACCACGAAACGAAACCGAGTTACGTGCGTTGTTCGATGAGCTCGAATTCCGAACTATGTCGGCCAAAATGGGAGTTACTCCGTTTTCTTCGCTTCCTCCCGATCAGCAGACTACTACTATTCAGTTTGTCAAACCCAAACCAAGCCCAACGGGGCAAATGTCCTTGTTTGATGAGATAGTTGAACACGAAGAAGTGCCGCCAAAAGCTCAGCAGCTAATTGCACCTGTAATTCGCGTTTTTGATGAAAATTTTACAGGCTTGCGAACTATAAATGAAACTCCACACAATTATATATTGGTTGACAATAAAGTAAAGCGTTCGGATTTGGTTTCGAAGCTCTTTATACAAAAATCGTTTTGTTTCGACACCGAAACCACCGGCCTCGATATGTTTACCTCCGATTTGGTAGGAATATCCTTTTGTTTCAAAGCCGGTGAGGCATATTACGTATCATTACCGATTGACAAAGAAGAGGCTCGTCTGGTTGTTCATGAATTTAAAGTTATTTTCGAAAGTGAACAAATTGAGAAAATTGGTCAAAACATAAAATTTGACTTATTGATGCTGGCGCAATATGACATTCAACTGAAGGGAAAATTGTTTGATACCATGATTGCTCATTATCTGGTTCAACCCGAGTTGAGACACGGAATGGATTATCTGGCTGAAATCTACCTGAAATACCGCACCATACATTACGAAGATTTAGTTGGAGGAAAAGGTAAAAATCAAGTAGATATTCGGATGGTCGACAGTCGTAAACTTTGTGATTATGCTGCAGAAGATGCCGATATCACTTTCAAATTAAAACAATTACTTGAAAAAGAACTGAAAGAAAACTCGCTTGAAAAACTTTTCTACGAAATAGAAATGCCGCTTTTGAAAGTACTTGCCATTATGGAACGAACCGGCGTGCGCATTGATAGCGAGGCATTGAAACAAAGTTCAGAAATCCTGACCGAAGAAATGCTTAAACTGGAGAAAGAAATTCATGAAATTGCCGGCTTCGAATTCAATGTCAGTTCACCAATGCAAGTAGGCGAAGTACTTTTTGATCGATTAAAGTTGGACGATAAAGCCAGAAAAACAAAAACAGGACAATATTCAACAGCCGAAGATGTATTGGAAAAGATTCGGTCTAAACATCCTATCATTGGTAAAATCCTTGATTATCGGGGACTTAAGAAACTATTAAGTACCTATATTGATGCTTTGCCGCAAATCATTAGCCCCGTCACCGGAAAGGTACATACATCATATAATCAAACTGTGGCTGCCACCGGCCGACTTAGCTCTACCAATCCGAATTTGCAGAACATCCCCATTCGCGATGCACAAGGCAAAGAAATTCGGAAAGCTTTCATTCCTGACGAGGACAGCGTTTTCCTGAGTGTCGACTATTCGCAGATTGAATTACGCATCATGGCACATTTGAGCGGCGATGCCAATATGCTTGAAGCTTTCAATAGTGGACATGACATTCACACTGCCACAGCTGCCAAAATCTATAAAGTTCCGCTAAATGAAGTCACTTCGGACATGCGCCGGAAAGCTAAGACAGCCAACTTTGGCATTATTTACGGAATTTCCGTTTTTGGTTTGTCGGACAGATTAGGTATTCCACGCGCCGAAGCCAAAGAACTGATTGATGGTTATTTTGCCACTTATCCGGAAGTGAAAAAATACATGGATACCAGCATTCAGCGAGCCAAAGAGTTGGGCTATGTGGAAACGCTGCTTGGCCGCAAGCGCTTTTTACCGGACATCAATTCACAAAACAGTATTGTTCGTGGATTTGCTGAACGGAATGCTATCAATGCACCTATTCAGGGAACCGCTGCCGACATTATTAAAATTGCAATGGTTCGTATTCAAAATCGGTTGGAGATGGAGAATTTACAAGCGAAAATGACTATGCAGGTGCATGATGAGCTGAATTTTACCGTTCCAAAAAACGAATTGGAAGCTGTCAAAAAAGTTGTAGTTGATGAAATGGAACAAGCGATCAAGTTACAAGTTCCACTTATTGCCGACTGTGGTGTGGGAGCTAACTGGCTGGAAGCACATTAAAGACTACCATGAAAAACGAAACACCATTGATTAAATGGTCTTTACATATTTTATTTTCAAAATTAATCTCTTTAGAAATAAGTTTAATTAATTTAAATTGTTCAATAACTGGGACTTATCGAATTATATATTTTTAAATTTAACGACTATTATTTATAGTTTAATCTAAATTAATACTTTATATACTACTAAAGCAATAGCATTCAAATTATTTCTAATATATTTGCTGAAATATTTCTTTAATATGCGAGTTAATACTAAAATACGGTACGGATTGAGGACAATGATTGAAATTGCAACTTCAACAGAACCAAACGGCGTGTTACAAAAAGACATTGCCAAAAATCAACATCTCTCATTAAAATACCTTGATCCGATTATTTCTGCTCTCAAATTGAAGGGGTTGATTACGAATTCAAAAGGTAAGGGTAGTGGATATCGGTTAATTCGTGAACCGAAAGATATTACAATGTTAGATATTTATACAGCTTTTGAGCAAATAACAGTGATTGAATGTATAAATAATCTTAGCTTTTGCGACAGATCTATGCACGATTGTAAGGGTCGTAACTATTGGAATGAGTTTCGAGATGACTTCGTTAAAATGTTAAAGAAGAAAAACCTTGAGCAAATTATTCAGGATACTTACTATGAATGCAAGGATTTATTGACCGCAGAACAAACAACTTAAAAGCGAATTTGTTTTATATGAAACTATGAAATACTTGTTTTAATATTTTTTTATATCATCTTCCTACTATTCCCATAGGATTTATAGTTATTATGTTTGAAGTTTATATTAAAAATATTTTTTCTAAATCTATACTATTAATGTTATAGTATAGGTGTATAATTAATAAGTAAAACTAAAAAATCAGAATAACTACATTAAGCTATTTTATTATTGAAAAATACCCTTATATTTAACATCATACTATATATTCTATAGCACTTATAGCTTATAATACTCTATAATTATAATATACTTTATACAACAACAAAACAAATTAAATTATGAACAGAACAACAAAATTAAAACATTGTATTTTGCTTTTAATTAGCATTATATCAATATCAGTTAATGTACTGAATGCCCAAAGTTTAAAACTAAATTCAAAAACTTTTGGCATGACAATTCTTGGGACAACCAATGTACACAATTTTGAAAGCAAGGTTACGCAAGCAAGTGGAGAACTAATTGTTAATAGTTCAAAACAGATTCAATCGATGATAGTTGAAATTCCGGTAAAAGGTATCAAAAGCAACGAAAAATTGATGGATACTAAAACTTACTCAGCCTTTCAAGCAGATAAAAATCCAACAATAATATTTAGATCTACAGAAGTAAATTCGTTGCAGGTAAATGGAAGTGATATTAATGTTTCTGTTACAGGCAACATGACTATTGCAGGTGTTACAAGAAAAGTAACATTGAAATCGACTGGAAAAGTTGTAAAACCTGGAGTTTACGAATTCAAAGGCAATTTACCTCTTAAAATGACAGACTTTAAAATGAGCCCTCCTACAGCTATGTTGGGTGTTATGAAAGTTGGCGATGCCGTTACTTTGAAGTATGATGTGACATTTGAAGGTCCTGCCATAAATTAAATTATAGTTTTCTGATTCAATAAATTAAACATGAATAATAACAAAAAACAAAGTCAAATGAAAAAAACAATCTTTACAGTGGCAGCTGCACTAATGCTTAGCAGCACAATGTTTGCTCAGTTGAGAGCTACAGATCAGACAGGTATTAATGTGTTTGAAACTCCTAAAACGGATACTCAGTTTACGGGTCCAAAAGTAGAATTTGGTGGTTCCATTGCAATGCCATACATTGCATTGACTAACAGTAATGCAGTTGTAAATCAAGATCCAAAAGTTAACTCACAGGCTTTATTCTTAAATTCTCCAAACTTTGCGTTATCAATGGCGAATTTGAATATAAATAGTTATTTAGCTGATGGTGTTACTTTGCAGGTAAGTATGTATCTTGCTTCGAAACATCACAATGAAACTTGGGTAAAAGGTGGCTATGTACAATTCGACAAAATTCCGTTTATAAAATTGGATGTGTTGGATAATATTATGAAATATACTTCTATCAAAGTGGGTCAAATGGATGTAAACTACGGTGATGCTCACTTCCGTCGCTCAGATGGCGGTAATGCTATCTATAATCCATTTATGGAAAACTACATTATGGACGAATTTGCTACAGAAATTGGTGCAGAAGCTGACGTAAACTATAAAGGAATTGTTGCCAGTGCATCAATCACTAACGGTAATTTAAATCCAAGCTTAGCGCTTATTGATACAACAAAAGCAACCAACAAGAATGTTTATTCGAATGGTCTTCATAATCCATCTTTTATCTTGAAACTGGGATATGACAAGCAAATCACCGATAAATTCCGTGCTCGTATCACAGGTTCAGTTTATACAACAGCTGGAGCATTCTCAAATACATTGTTTGGCGGTGACCGTTCAGGATCAAACTATTCAGCAATTATGTACAATCTTGCGCCTGCGACATATACAGCATTCGGTGGCCGTTTCAATCCTGGATTGACTGACAAACTTACTACAATGATGGGTAACTTATTTCTGAAATACAAACCTCTTGATTGGTTAGGAGTTGAATCATTTACAACATACGAATCTGCAAAAGGCAGGACAACAAACGAGGCTAAAGAGCGTACTGTTAATCAGTTTGCTACAGATTTAGTATTTCGCTTTGGTAAAGCAGAAAACTTTTTTGTAGGAGCTCGTTACAATACTGTTTCTGCTGAAGTTGCAGCTACAGGTATTCAAACAGCAGCTTCTATAAACGCAAGTAATTTGTCAAAAAATGCTGTTGTTACTTCGTACACAATTGGTCAGGATGCTGTTCCGGCATATACTATCGGAATTAATCGCTTAGCAATCAGTGGTGGTTGGTATGTAACTAAAAACATTATGGCTAAAGTGGAGTATTCGAATCAAAAATATAGTGGTGTTCCAAATGTAAACACGATTTTGAATGGTTATCAATTCCACGGATTGAGCGCAGAGGCAGTAATTTCTTTCTAAAAATCTTATCTTCTATTAGAAATAGCCCGGTAAGATTCTCACTTACCGGGTTATTTATCTCTATATTTTATAACTTTGTGCTATGAAAAAGTTTAGTAGCATCGTTTTGTTAATCAGTATATTTATTAACAGTCTATCATCTCAAACGAGCGTCAAAGTTAATCTCCTGAAAAATAGTTGGCTTACCATAAATGGCACGACCAACATTTTGCCGTTCAAACTAACCCATAATGGTGATATGTTGCTTGATAAAAGTATCACAATGACTGCAACCCAAAACCAGAACAAACTATATTTAAGCCAAAACCAGCTGGACATTCAGGTAAAGAATTTTTCAACGGATAATCCGATGGCTCTCCGTGACTTTATGAAACTTATAAAGTCAGATGTATATCCTTCAATAAAAACTCAGCTAAATTATATTGAAACCCTTCCAAGCAACGAAAGAGATACATACTCAAAAGGCATTGCACAAGTAAATATAACGATTACAGGCGTCACACATCAATACTCTATCCCAGTCTCTTCCAATATTCATGGTGAATATATTTCAGTTGTAGGTGAGAAAAAAATAAATATCCGCGATTTTGGTCTTGAGCCTCCGGTAGAAATGATGGGGCTCATTAAAGTAAGCGAATGGATAAGCATAAACTTCCGCATGGTTTGCAAGCTTACTTTCAACAAAGATGAGTCACTTGCTCAAAACAAAAGCAACTAAAAATATTCTTATCTTACTACTTAGATAAAACTATACAATTTTGACTCTGCACATATTCAATTATCCAGATGACAAAGAAGCCCTTTTCCGATTGGAAAAGGGCTTCTTTGTATTTAATAAGAAGCTATTAAGCTAATTTGTTAACGTAAACAGCCAACTTTGATTTCAAGTTGCTTGCTTTGTTTTTGTGAATAATATTACGTTTAGCCAATTTGTCAAGCATTGCACTGATTTTAGGCAACATTTCTATAGCTACAGTTTTATCAGCAGTACCGCGCAATTTGCGAACAGCGTTACGAGCTGTTTTAGCATAATAACGGTTGTGCAATTTTTTCTTGTCGGTTTGACGTATTCTTTTAATTGATGATTTATGATTTGCCATCTCAATCTTATTTTTTTTATCTGTAAAATTCTTGTTTCTATTGTAGTCCCTAGGGGAGTCGAACCCCTCTTTCCAGGATGAAAACCTGGCGTCCTAACCGATAGACGAAGGGACCATATGGTCATTTATATTTGCTCTTGTGATTTTACTCCTCTCAATTGCGGGTGCAAATATACGGCACTTTTTTGAATTGACAAAGCCTTTCGATGAAATATTTCTTTTTTTTTGTAAATCGTTATTTATCAATCCATCATAAATCGAATTGTCCTATAATTTGGTTGAGCATAGGGAATATTGCCTGAATAATTGCGTATATTTGTAGTCCTAACTGACTTTTTATGCAGGCAAAAACTACCGGGATCGTTCTTCACTCGATAAAACACACGGATTCGTCAACTATTATTACCGTTTATACGCGCCAATTTGGTCGTGTATCGTATATGGCTTATGGGGCACACAAAAAGAAATCGTTAGTTCGCTCTGCGCTTGTGCAACCATTATCTTTGGTTGAAATGGATGTATTCGATACATCCGGCAAAGACATACAACGCATTAAAGATATTCGAATGGAATATCAGTTCAGTTGCATTCCGTTCGACCCTGTGAAAAACTCGCTGGCACTGTTTATTTCAGAAATGCTATTTCGGATCTTGCGCCAAACCGAACCGGACGAAAATCTGTTTTTATTTCTTGAAAACTCCATACTTCAATTGGATTGTTGCGAAACGGGAATTGCCAATTTTCATTTGGTTTTTCTACTTAAACTTTCACGCTATTTGGGCTTTGAACCAAACCGTGATGAAGATGATGCCAACTACTTTGATTTGATGAACGGTGTATTTCAAAAAAATAAACCACATCACTTACACTTTCTTTTACCGGATGTTTCAGTTGACTTTAATAAAGTATTGTTGGCGGACTATGCCAGCATGGGAAATCTGGCATTTACAAGGGCAAGGCGAATTAAACTACTCGAAAGTTTGATAGAATACTACAGACTACACATTCCAGACTTTCACGGACTGCATTCTCTTGCCGTTCTGCATAGCTTATTTGACTGAAAAGAATATTTTTATTTACCCGCTTTGACGATTATAACATCTCCCGGCTGAATTTTAGTGCTGGATTTTCTATTCCATTCTTTCAAATCATTTACGCTACAATCATACTTATGAGCAATAGAATAATATGATTCTCCTGATTTTACTTTATGTTTCTGCGTTTTCTTCTTTGGTTCTGTTTTCATTGCTAAAATCTTTGCCTTTTCAGATGTCAACTGACTAACAATTAATTTCTGACCGTAATGAATTTTAGTACTACTCAAGTTGTTTATTTCTTTCAATTCTCCCACAGTCATATTGAAATCTTTAGCAATAGTGTTAAGTGTTTCATGCTTACGGACTTTGTGTGTCAGCGTTTTGGCAGGTTCTGATTTGACAAAAACTTCTTCTTTCTTACTTACTTCGGTATCATTCTGAGCAAGCTTCAGTTCCTGACCTACATTAATTTTGTTGTTTGCAAGATCATTCATCTTCTTCAATTGATCAATTGACACATTAAATTTTTCAGCGATAACATTCAGATTGTCACCTTTCTTTACTTTATATGTAAACTGTCTGACTTCAGATTGAGGTTTCGCGTCCTGTTGCTTCTGCTTTGATTCCACTATAGGGTTAACAACAGTTTCAGTAGTTTCAACTGCTCGAACAGTTCTTTTGCTGATTGGAAGTGCCGAGACCTGAATAGGTGCTAATACCACAGGCTCAGTATTAATGCAAATAAATATCTCCTGACCTACACTTAACTTTGCGCTTTCCATGTTATTGATTCGCATAAGTTCATCCAACGACACTTTAAAGTCCCGTGCAATAGTAACAAGACTCTCTCCGGCATGCACTTTGTGATTAAGTATTTTTACTGTAGAACCGTGTTTAGGATTGACATCGGGTTTCATCTCAGGAGTTGTTACAGTTTTTGGTTCTGATTTTACTTCTGTTCTTACAGCTACTTCCTGTTGTTTAATGGGAACTTCCTGTTTAACAACAGCAGGCTCTGATTTCACAATCGACTTATTCTCAACTTTTGCTTCTGATTTGGGATTGTTTGCCAATGTGGTAACATTGTTTAAAACAACAGGTTTATCGGTCGGAAGTGCTATTTTCAACACCTGACCGGCATAAATTCCACCACCTGAAATATCATTTATTTTTTTTAGTTCATCTACCGAAACTTTATACATTTTGGAAATGCTAAAAAGCGATTCGCCAGAAATAACTTTGTGTGATTTAATCTTTTGAGCATTTGCAGATTGAGCACTATTATTCTCAGCCAATGATTTATTATCTTCAACTACTTCAGGGTTCTTTGGCGCACCCGGGGTTTTATTAGCACCAGTCTGAACAGGTTCAACCGCCATATAGGTTTCAGCTTCTTTTACCTTGAGCGACTGTTTTGGATTAATTTTGGATTTCTTTATACCATTCATCCGCTTTAACGCAGAAACAGTCAAACCATATTTATCTGCAATTTCCGATAAGGTTTCCCCTGATTTTACTTTATGAAATTTTGCGGGAATGGTTTTCTTGACTTTCTTTGCAGGAACAATCTTTGGAACATAAGCTCCTTCTGTATCCGGATCAGGATCAGCACCTCTAAAAGCAGATGAATTCACTGCCAGTAATTGTGAGCTACCAATCACACGATTAGCTTTTATATATCGGTTGTTGTAATATGGTTCTTCGGAACTTGAGATAGTCACACCATGATCGCAAGAAGCATGGATAAAATCAAACTGACCATTTTCACGTGGAGTAGTCACAATTCCTACATGACCAACACGCTTTCCTCTTCGGGAACCTGCGAAAAAAACCAAATCGCCTTTCTTCAGGTTTGTGCGTTTTACCGTATCAAACTGATTAGCCTGATCGGCAGAAGAATGCTCGAGATTATATCCAAAATTACGGTACACATATGAAGTATAGCCAGAACAGTCAAACGTATCAGCACCCTGAGAACCGTAGCGGTATGGTCGGTGAAGAAATAATTTTCCGTAATTAATTACAGAATCTGTAATTTCAATCTGGTTATTTGAGATATAATCAATTGATGAATAGGCTGATATTGAATCGTTGGCAGATACACTTGAAGCATCTGTCATCTGCTCGGCAAACGAGAAAGTAATGGAAAAAATAAATCCGAGAAATAAAAAAAATTGTCTTTGCAATGGCATAATAAATACAGGTCAGATTATGTATATATTGCAAAGATACTTTTTTTGGGCTAAAATTCCGCCATGAGTTTTGCTTTTTAATAAAAATAGAGATTCTTTTTAGAAATTATCAAAAAGTTAAACTTGCTGCATTTGGAGCAATATTTAAGCGAACTTCAGCACCTAAAATCAACGGCAAATTGTAATCGACGTGACCGGCAGGTAAATTGAAACAAACCGGATAATCATAATCACTTACTGCATCGTAAATGATTTCAGAAATAGTTTGCTTCATCAACGGGTCTTCTTCACAATCGCTAAACTGTCCAACAACAAGCCCTGAGAGTTGCGCAAGAACACCACTAAAACGTAGGTTTTGTATCAACCTATCAATGTGATAGGGTTTTTCGGCTATGTCTTCGATAAACAGAATATTGTTTTTATACGGCAAATCAAATTGGCTTCCACGTAACCCCATGATCACCGATAAATTTCCACCAATTAGTTTTCCTTGAGCCCGACCAGTTCTATTAAGCGGTTCTGCCGGAATTTCATATTGTGGAAGTTTCCCAAACAAAATATCTTTTAAACCTTGAGTCTGATCCGAATCTACAGGTAATTCAGTGAGATGTTTTGCCATTATACTATGAATAGAGGCCACTCCAAGATTTGTTATAACATTGTGCAAAATAGTAATATCGCTGAAACCAATCACCCATTTCGGCGATTTCTGAAAACCGGAAAAATCAAGTTTGTCAACAATTTGTGTCAAACCATAACCACCACGGCTGCATAGAATGGCTTTTATATTCGGATCATCGAGCGCTTGTTGTAAATCGGCAATACGTTGCTCTGGAGTTCCGCCAAATCGGCCATATTCGGTGCGGGCATATGCACCCTCGGTAACCTGCAAACCCCAATCGGAGAGGATTTTTGAAGCCCCATCAATAAAATCGGGATTAATAGAACCGGAAGGCGAAACTATGCGGATTTGATCTGAAGGCTGGAGGAATGAAGGAATCATTTGATTTTAAGATTTATGATTTATTATCGTATTTGTTTAAAATACCAAAGTTAATATCTCAACCATTTCCACAATTCACTCCAGGTTACTTTTTTACCGTACATCAAAATGCCTGTACGGTAAATTTTTCCGGCCATCCAAGTTGTACCAATAAACGACAAGATTAAAATGGTTAATGAAATTACAATCTGATACGCAGGCACACCATAAGGCAAACGAACCATCATCACAATGGGAGAGGTAAAAGGAATCATCGAACACCAAATAGCAAAAGGTCCATCGGGATTTTGAGCACTGTAAATGGCAGCATAAATGGCAAAAACGATTGGCAATGTCAATGGTAACGAAAATTGTTGTGTATCTGTTTCGCTATCCACAGCAGAGCCAACAGCGGCAAAAAGAGAAGCATACAGCAAATATCCGCCTAAAAAGTAGACAATAAAAAGAAAAAAAATCTTAAACAAGTCAAAACCGTTCAACAAATGCAGTATGTTCTGAATGCCACCTTCCGGCACCGCTTGCATACCCATTCCGGCTTGATTGGCATCTGTTATTGTGCCTAAATCGATATTAGTTCCCAAAAAACGGCTTGCAACATACGATATGGTTGTAGTAAGCACCACCCAAAGAAGAATCTGTGTAAGTCCAACCAGTGCAATTCCAATGATTTTGCCCATCATAAGTTCAAACGGTTTTACCGACGAAATGATCACTTCCACAATGCGACTTGTTTTTTCCTGCACAACACCGGCCATTACCTGTGCACCGTAAATGAAGATAAACATATAGATAATAAATGCGGAGACCATCCCAATGCCAAGTGCCAATTCAGCCGAGCCAAGCTGCTCCTTGCCATCATTTCCCCATTTAATAGTCGGGATTTCAATGTTAGAACGTGATTGTTCCACCATTTCTTTTAAATTAGGGATATTGTATGATGCCAGTTTTTGCTGCTCTACGTAGTTATTCAACAAACCTGAAATATAACCTTTCAGCTCCATATTTACTTGTTCTTCCGAATAAAGCGCTGCTGCCTTAGGGTTTTTAGCCAGATCGTCCGAAATTAGAAGTAAGGCCGTAAACTCTTTACTTTCGGTGCTACTTTTACGTACTTCATCAACCGGTTTATTTACAAAATCGAAGAAATAGGTTTCGTTGCTTTTAAGGACCTTGCTATAACTGTTGGTTTTATCAATTACCACAATGTGCTTTTGGGTATCATCTTTTAAACTTGACAACCATAGCGGAACGGTAATCATACCGGCAAACAAAAGTGGCGTGAGAAAAGTAAGGATGACAAATGATTTTTTCATCACCCGCGAAGTATATTCCCGTTTTATGATTAATGTTATTTTAGACATAATGCTTTATCTATTATCCCTAGCCCCTAAAGGGGAACTAAGTTACTTTATTTTGTATTTTCATATTATTTTCCAAGAAAAACTTGCTAAATTCCCCTTTAAGGGTTTGAGGTCATCTTTTAACCGTATTAATGAATATGTCATTCATACCTGGCAATAATTCCTCGAAAGAAAGAATTTCGGTTTGCTTTATCAATGAGCCTAGCAACGAGTTATTACCTTCGACACGTTGTTTCTTTATAGTAGTTTCAAAAATGTTATTTTTAAGCGTTTGCGACAGTATTAAAAAACCGTCTTGTTCAACCCGATTGATGGACCGTACAATAAATGTATTAGTGGCATGCGAAGCACGAATTTCGGCCACATTACCCTGTAGTACAATTTTAGAACGATCAACCAGCGATATATTTTCACAAAGATCCTCCACCGTTTCCATGTTGTGAGTCGAAAAAATAATGGTAGCGCCTTTATCGCGCAACTCAAGTATTTCGCGTTTCATCAAATCCGTGTTTACCGGATCGAAACCGCTGAAAGGTTCATCAAAAATGAGCAACTTGGGTTCGTGCAAAATGGTAGTGACAAATTGCACTTTCTGAGCCATTCCTTTAGAGAGCTCTTCGACTTTTTTATCCCACCACGCCTGAATTTCAAATTTCTCAAACCAGTATTTAAGGGCTTTCAATGCATCGTGTTTTGTCATTCCTTTCAGTTGGGCCAGATACAACGCCTGCTCGCCCACTTTCATTTTCTTATACAACCCGCGTTCTTCAGGCAGGTAACCAATATGTTGCACATCGGCAGGCATCATGCGTTTTCCATGCAGACGTACTTCGCCACTATCGGGAGCCGTAATGCAATTGATAATCCGGATTAGCGTTGTTTTTCCCGCACCATTTGGTCCAAGCAGACCATACACCGAATTTTCAGGGACAGTGAGACTAACCCCATCCAATGCACGATGACCGACAAATTGTTTCACCACATTTTCTACTTCGAGTAATATCATTTTGTTGTTTGGTTATATAACCTTTTTAAAGTTCAGAACTTTGAAAATTATGAACTACATTTTCCCTTCGTCGCTAAAACTATAATAACAGCCTCGCGCAATAATTATATGATCAAGACAGGTTATCCCGACGGCTTCGCAACCGGCCTTTATTCGGCGAGTTATTTGTTCGTCTTCGTGACTGGGGCGGTTTTGCCCCGATGGGTGGTTGTGGGCCACCACTAGAGCCAGTGCCGATTTCTCCAATGCCATTTTCAGCAGCATAGGAACATCCACTACAGTTTGTCGGCTTCCACCCTGAGTTAATCGTTTTATTTCAATTACTTTGTTAGCACCATTCAGCAAGCCAATCCAAAATTCTTCGTGAGGTAAATCTACCAGTTGGGATTCAAATAATTCATACAAATCAATGCTCGACGTAATTTTTTTACGCTCCAGGATTTCACTCGTTTTGCGGCGTTTGCCAATTTCAAGTGCCGCCATAATGGTTATAGCTTTCGCCTCGCCAATGCCTTTGAAGCATTTACATAGGTCATTTATGCTGAGCAGTGCCAGTTCGTTTATATTATCATGACATTCACGCATAATGCGGCGAGATAGTTCCACTGCCGACTCATCTCTGTTTCCTGAACCTATCAAAATAGCCAGCAACTCTGCATCTGAAAGACTTTGCGAGCCTTTGTGCAGCATTTTTTCACGAGGGCGGTCATCTTCTGCCCATTCGCGAATGGTCAATCGTTTGTCATCGGTTTGCATGCGTCAAAAATACTAAAAAATTTTATTTTCACAAACTTAGACAGTCTGAATCAACTCTTATATTTCAAAAGAATTTTATACATATAAAAGCTATTTCATACGGATCGTCGAAATAGCTTCATAGTGCGTGCTGAGAATTCTATAATCAGATATCTTTTACTTTAAGCGGATTTTTTGAAATACCTCTGTCGTAAAAACCAATTACTCTTGTTCTTTGCATGGTATTCAAGCAAACGTTTTTGCAGTTTGTAAAAAGCGAATGCAAATTTAAAAGATTTTTTATTAACTCTTCCAAAATTTAAATATTGAGAAAGTAAAGACAAAAACAAAAGAGACCAAGCATTACGCCCGATCTCTTTAAATAAATAAGACACTCAAGAACAAACTATTGGATATTCAGATCGTACGACATGCGAGCCTGAATTCCTTTTATTTTATCCAGATTCCGGATTTGTTTCAACATGTTGTATTGTTCACCCAGCTGAGCTTTCATAACGCGTGTTTCAATATCTTTTCCAAAATTCTTCATAAACTTGGTAGCAAAATCTTCTTTTGCCGGATATTCGCACACATTATACGATTTCAGTTTGGCTTTAGCCACTGCCAACTTAATAGCATCGTTCAGTCCTCCGATTTTATCTACCAGACCAATTCTTAACGCATCCTGTCCTGTCCAAACGCGGCCTTCGGCAATATTTTTAATCTGGTCGGGAGTCATTTTACGTCCATCGGCGCATCGTTTTACAAATAGTTCGTATCCACGGTTCACGTAGTTTTGCATCAAGTCGCGTTCTTCGGGTGTAAACGCACGGTTAACCGAAATGGCATCGCTCATTTTATTCGTTTTCACTCCATCATAAGTCAACCCAAGTTTCTCGTTAAGCCCTTTAATGTTCGGAATAACTCCGAAAATACCAATTGACCCCGTAATGGTATTTGGCTGAGCCACCACCTGGTCGGCCATACACGAAATATAATACCCTCCCGATGCAGCATAATCACCCATCGAAACAATCAACGGTTTTTTAGTTTTCAGCATAGCCAGTGCGTGCCATATTTGCTCTGAAGCAAAGGCACTGCCTCCAGGTGAACTTACACGTAAAACCACTGCTTTCACAGCAGAATCTTTAGCCACATCATTAATTGTCTTTACCATGTTTTTAGCGACAATACCCTCGCCTTCCGAATCGGTAATATCGCCAATGGCATAAACTACAGCCAATTTGTTTTTATCGTACTTGCTATCGTCAGGCAATTTAGTCATTTCCGAATGCGACACAAAAACCAGTTCGTCTTTCTTGCCTAATTTCTTAGCACTTTTTTTCAAAATACTATCCACCTGATCCACGTACACAAGCTTATCCACTAATTTGCATTGCAGCGCTTTTTCAGTAGGTTGGAACATCATCATTTCGTCGGCAAATTTATTCAACGAATCTACCGGAATTTTGCGTGAAGTGGAAACTTCTTTCAAAATTGTATTCCAGATAGAATTCATAAATACAGTCACTTGAAAGCGGTTTGCATCACTCATTTTGGTTGTAATAAGCGGCTCAACCGCCGACTTAAATGCACCAACCTTTACAATTTGCATTTCAATACCCAGCTTATCAAGTGTATTTTTCAAAAACATGGTTTGAGCCGAAAGTCCTTTCAATTCCAACATTCCCTGCGGATTAAGCAACACTTTATCAGCCACCGACACCAGATAATATATCCGCTGTGAATAATTATCGGCATAAGCCACAATGAATTTTCCTGATTTTTTGAAATCAAGCAATGCATTTCTGATTTCTTTTATCGAAGCAATACCACCAACAAGTGAACCTCCTTTAAGGTAAATTCCAACAATGTTATCGTCTTTCTTTGCTTTTTCGATATTTACCAACACATCATCCAGCCCAATGGTAGTTTCGGTTGTTTGCCCTATAGCCTCGGCAAATGCTCTAGCAAAAGGATTATCCTCTGAACGGTCAACCAATCGACCTTCGAGGTTTAGTTCATACACTGAATTCGGTTTCAGCTCGGTAACTTTTTCTGCTGAGCCGGCAATAGCGCCAATAACACCAAAGAAAATAAGAAAACCCAACAGAGTAGTGATAATAATACCTACTATCGTGGCGAGTGTAAATTTCAAGAACTGTTTCATACGATTAATGAATATCGGTTAATTAAACTTATAGAATTGTATTGCAAAGAAAAACATTATTATTTGAGTAACAAAATTTATTTATTGTTAATCAAATAATAAAATAGGATTTATGAATTTCAAACAAATTTTCTGATTTGTTGCATCAATGTTGGTTTATTCACTCCGCCGGCATTCCGCCATACCACTTCACCTTTTCTGAAAATACGAAAAGTAGGTACGGTCTGCACCTTATAAAGTGCAGCAATTGCCTGATTTTTATCCACATCTATTTTTAACATTCTGGATTGCCCATGTAATTTCTTAGCAACCGATTCCACAATTGGAGTCATGGCTTTGCACTGCCCGCACCAAGTAGCAAAAAAGTCAACCAACACAGGTTTATCGCCTTTAATTATATCCTGAAATGTTTCCATACTGATTTGATATTTGTATATAAAAAGGAGTACGACATACAGCCGTACTCCGACTAAATTAATTAACCACAAATGCCACTAATAAATGACATCATCAAATACATTAACTGATTTCTATCATTCGCATTGGTTTCGGTTTTGCTTCTTCCTTTTTTGGAATGCTTATATTCAAAATACCATTGTCGTAACTTGCCTGAATACGATCGCCATCAGCTGTTTGAGGCAAAGTAAACGTACGACTGAACGATTGATAACTGAATTCACGTTTTGTGAATTTTTCGCTTTCTTTAGTTTCATTTTCTACCTTCTTTTCGGACGAAATAGTGAGCGTTTCGTGATTGAGCTCCAACTTGAAATCGCCTTTATCAAATCCTGGTGCAGCAACTTCCACTTTAAACTCATCTGCATTTTCCTTAATGTTCACAGATGGTAAAGTAGTATTTGTGAGTGAATAATTACGGTTTGACCAATCGAATAAATCGCCTTCAAATAAACGGTCAAACATCGAAGGAAACTGATTTGAAAATCGAATGAGTGACATAGTTTTATCCTCTATTTTTAAATTAGACATATATTTGCTATTGCGATAGTTTTTATTCAAATAAAATACCAATCCTATTTCAATGTCATTTAGTCACTAATAATGAGACTACTAGTGACATTCCGACACACCGAAACAAACATTATTTATACTTATTTGTTTCAATAGAGAAATAAAAAACTAAATTTCAGAATAATAGAAGGATATTTATAGTCAATTCAAAATACTGAAAAAATGTCATATTTCTGTATTGAATACAAGTTGTACAAAAAAAGAAGAGATTTTCAAAAGATCAGAACCAAATTAATTGTTATATTTGTCTGACTGAGTTTAAATAATTAGACTAACAACCACTTTTATGCTAAAGAAAGTAGTGATTTTGGCATTTTGCGCCTTTTTTTATCAAATGGCCAATTTCCCTGTCTATGCAGTAAAAGCATTCCCTTTTCCCATATCCTTCATGCAGCCTGACGGCACTCAACTTACAATAAAGTTGCACGGGGACGAATCGCGACATTACCAAACAACCGAGGATGACTATCTTTTAAAAACGAACACAAAAGGTTTTCTGACTTATGCCACAATCAATGCATCCGGTAAAATTGTGGAAAGCAATTACCCTGCACGCAATATTAGTAAAAGAACAACAACTGAAGTTAAATTTTTGAATAATATTTCTAAGTCTGAAATATTGGAACGCGCACAAAGCGCTTCTCCTTTAAAAATTAAATCTTCCGTTCAGCAACAAAATAATGCCCAAAGGTCATTTCCTGTCACGGGTACACCCAAATCACTCATAATACTAGTGAATTTTAAGGATAAAGCATTTGTGACTCCCACCCCTCAAACAGCTTTCACAAATTTATTAAATGAAGATGGATATAGCGCAAATGGGGGCACTGGTTCAGCACGCGATTATTTTATGGCAGCATCGTATGGTAAATTTGCCCCGGACTTTGATGTGGTCGGACCCTATACGCTGCCCGAGCCTATGGCATATTATGGAGCAAACGATGGAAGTGGAAACGATATAAGACCCGAGTATATGATTGCAGATGCTTGTAAAGCAGCGGATAGCGCCGGTTTGGACTTCACCCGATACGACACCGATAATGACGGATTAATTGACAATGTATTTGTATATTACGCAGGCAATAATGAAGCGGAAGGTGCATCAGCCAATACAATATGGCCACATCACAGTAGTTTGTGGGAGGCTGGCTATCCCGGAAACAATATATTTGATGGAAAAATCGTAAATAATTACACATGTACATCAGAGTTAAGGGGAAGTTCCGGAACTGAAATGTGCGGAATAGGAACTTTTTGCCATGAATTCGGACATCTGTTAGGGCTTCCGGATTATTATCACACCACTTCCACGGTTAATATCAATACTCTCAACGATTGGAGTATTATGGATTACGGGTGTTACCTTAATTCAGGTCGAACTCCTCCGACATACTCCGTTTATGACCGATTCTATTTAGGCTGGTTGATTCCCCAACAAGTAAGTGTTGGTGCTGATTTGAAATTATTGCCGATCTATCAGGGTAAATTTCAACCTGCAAATACAAAAAATCAAGCCTTTCTATTTTCTGAAACGACACATAATCTGATTGGAGGAAACCCGAATCCCACGGAATTTTTTATGGTTGAATACCGGAAACTGATTGGTTGGGACACCTATTTGCCTGCAGAAGGAATGCTTATATGGCACATTGACTTTAACCAGACAGCCTGGAGATATAACATGCCGAACAACTATGGTGGATCTTTGCAAACAGCAGTAAACCATATGCGCGTTTATTTGCAACCGTTAAGTGGCTCTGCTACAACACCAGGAACCGCCTTTACAACAGGTTCGTTTACACCGTTAACATGGTCGGGCACCGATATTGACAGGGCGATTACATCAATTACAAAAACAAACGACAGCATCACCTTTAAATTAATGGGCGGTACACCGGGTCCGACTATTAATATTATCGGAACTGTGAATAGTTTTATCTCAACTGTGGGAATTGCTTCGGACACTCAAAGTATAGCAGTAACAGGCACTGCATTGAAAAGTAATGTTCAAATTACGTTGACCAATAAAACAAACTTTGACATTAAACTTTCGTCAGAAAGCATTTGGGTAAAAAGCCTTGAACTGACACCTATGCTGGGTAGTGTTAGTGACACTGTTCAAATTCGATACAATCCAACTGTTGGAGGAATCCATACAGATCAGATTTCCTTTAAAAGTACAGATGCAACAAGTATAAATTTGAATCTGATTGGAATAGCCTCAGTTCCTCATATTTCAAATGCACCAATAATGATTTTAGGAAAAATTGATAATTTAATTCAATTTCCGGCTACAAAGTTAAACACAACAAAAACAAAAGCTTTCAATATCAAAACAACAGATATTACCGACATGTTGACATTGGCAATTATAGGAACTGATGCAGATATGTTTACTGTTTCTGTAAACTCATTATCTAAACAGGAAGTTAACGCAGCAGCAGGGAAAAACATAACTGTAAATTACAAACCTACTGCTATAGGTTTTCATACTGCAACCCTTATTATTTCAGGTGGTGGATTAAATCCAGACAGAGTTGTTACACTTCAGGGCGAAGGGAAATAATTATTCTAAATAAAAGAGTCAGAAATAACAAATTTGTTATTTCTGACTCTTTTATAGGGCATTTTAAAAAAATTATTCCAGTTTATAAGAAAGTGTGAGAGAAAATCCTTCAAGCATATCATTGCTTTTAGAAGCAGGATAAGGCGGTTTGAATCCATCCAAAAAATCAGAAAAAGTATACCTCCAACAAAATTCACTACCTATTGAAAACTTTTCGTCAATATCATATTTGTAACCAAATCCGTAAGGAAAAACCAGAGTAACGTCATATTGCTTGTACCGTATGTCTCCATAATAAGTTCTGGTCTCAGGTGTAGGACGCGTAAGATTTGCATTGCTTGACATAATTCCCAATCCTAAGAAACCATAAATATTATTTGGCAATCTTCTTCTATATCTTTTCCCAAAGTGATAATTGTATTCCCCCTGCCATGTTAATTGAATTGCACTTGTTTTAAATGAGTAATTCCTATCCGTTTTTATATCATTCCCAGTAAATTTATCATATCCTAAAGCGATTTTATAACTTAACTCATCAGAAAATGTATTCCTATAGCCAAAAGACATGTTCAGGTTTTGAAACATATTTTGATTGGCAACTGTACCAAAAATACCTTTTGAACAATCAGGGTCAGCTAAACAATAACTTGGTCCAAATGAAAAAACGAGTGAGCCTACACTTTGTGTTCTCTGACCAATCAATCCATTTCTTAGTTGAGCCTGAAGTGTAAAAAAAGTAAGCATGACGAGAAAAATAGACAACAATATTTTTTTCATTTCTGATTGGTATATTTCTATTTACTAAGATATTGAGAGCAAAAGTACTAAAAAATTGAAAATGTCAGTCTTATCAACCGCAAAAGTTATTATAAATTTAGTATTAATACCTGAAACTACTTCCACCTACAAACTCACGTAACAAGGAAGTTGGTGGAATTTCACGATCATGAATTGGCACAAAATAATTCAGAAACTTTATCATTCTGTGCGCCTCGGTATATTCATCACAATACTTCGGAACTTCAGCCAAAATTGGCTCGGCATGTTTTTTTAATACGGCCAGTTCAAATAGAAGTGCCGAATTGAACATTATATCAGCATTTTCTTGAAATGGAAAAATCCACTTCTCTTCACCCCGTCTGACACTTGACCAACGGGCAATCGTATCACGTGCAGAATAATTTCGGAAACGATAATCACGAATAATTCGTCTAAGTAAACGTGTATCTGCTGTCGGAATCCAGTTGTGATTATCTATAGAAATAGTTGTTAGTGCCGAAACATATATTTTGAATGTTATATTTGCCGGAATTTCCGGAATAAGCTCTGGATTCAGCGCATGAATTCCTTCCATTATCAGAATGCTGTCATCTGTCAACTTTAGTTTATCGCCCCGATACGAGCGCTTTCCATCCTCAAAACTGAATGATGGAAGGTCAACCTCTTCTCCTTCAAGCAATTGCTTCAGATTCCGGTTGAATAAATCCAAATCCAGCGCATGCAAATGTTCGAAATCCCAATCTCCGTTTTCATCTTTGGGTGTATCATCACGGTTCACAAAATAATTATCGAGCGATAATACGACCGGTTTTAATCCACTCACCATCAGCTGAATGGATAAACGTTTACTGAATGTTGTTTTGCCTGACGACGAAGGACCGGATATAAGTACAAAGCGAACTTTTTCGGCGCGATGCGAAATCAAATCAGCAATCGATGCTACTTTCTTTTCATGCAAAGCCTCTGATACTTTTATCAGATTAAATGATTGGTTGTTTCGACACGAAATGTTAAACTCTCCGACATTATTCAGTTCCATAATTTTATTCCAACCCATATATTCCTTAAAAATGTCAAATATTTTGGGTTGAAGAACAATCTCTTCTAGCTCAACCGGGTTTTCCCTATTGGGCACGCGCAACAGCATTCCATCAAAATAGGGCACCAAATCAAAGATTCTCAGATAATCGGTAGTTGGCATTAAAACACCATTATAATAATCGATAAAATTATCTATCCTAAAAAACCGACAGTACGGAGTTCCCAGTGTTTCAAAAAGCGCATTTTTATCTTTTTGAAAAGCTTGATTTGCAAATAAGTCTTTAACCTCATTTGTTTGCTTTTCTTCTGTATATATTTGTTTCCCCTGCGAAATAATCAGATTTATACGCTCCTTTATCTGTAAAATTAATTCGGGAGTAATATCCTGATTCAAATTATCCAATTTACAATAATAACCCTTGGATATAGGATGTTCGATCAGAAGGTTTGCCTGCGGGAACAATTCAGAAACAGCCTTGGCCAATACCATGCTCAGCGTACGGACATATACCCGCATGCCCGACGGAGTGCTTAAATCAATAAATTCAATATCTTTAGGTTTATAAACCATAAAGTTAAGATCCTCCACTTTGTAATTGACGCGTGCGGCAACAACCTGATACTTTAAATTGATATTGAGGTTTTTATAAATTTCAGCAACCGATGTACCTAGTGGATATGTATGATACAACTGAGTATTTTTACAAAAAATAGTTACTTGCTTGTCCATAAGTAAGAGCATAAATGAATGTTATTTTGCATAAAATTGGTGTAAAATTACATTAATTTTTTTAATTGTATTTATTTGAAGGTATCTAAATTTTCAATTACATTTGCATCTCGTTTTTACGAACAAAATAATAACATTTCGCATTTGATGCTTACCGGAATTTTAGCACTTAAAAAATCATCAGAATTATGAATTTATTTGATGTTTACCCGCTTTTTGATATTGAAATAGCTAAAGGAATTGGTTGTCGTACCTACGACAATCATGGTATAGAATACCTTGATTTATATGGCGGACATGCCGTTATTTCCATTGGGCACTCACATCCTTATTACGTTCAGAAAATGACTCAGCAATTGGAAAAACTCGTTTTCTACTCTAACTCAGTTAAAAACAAACTACAAGTAGAACTTGCAGAAAAGCTGGGTAAACTATCAGGTTATGAAGATTACTCACTGTTTCTAGTAAATTCGGGGGCTGAGGCTAACGAAAATGCACTCAAATTGGCTTCTTTCCATACTGGTCGCACCAAAGTGATTGCTTTCAATAAAAGCTTCCACGGGCGTACATCGGCTGCAGTACGCGTTACTGATAATCCTAAAATCGTTGCACCAATCAACGTAGGTTTCGATGTGGAGTTCTATGCACTCAACGATATTGATTCTGTTAGTAAATCATTAAAGAACAACGATGTATGTGCTGTTATTATTGAAGGGATTCAGGGAATTGGCGGGATCAAAACTCCAAATGCCGAATTCTTACAGGCACTTAGCACCGAATGTAAAGCAACTGGAACTGTGTTGATTCTGGACGAAATACAATCGGGATACGGTCGCAGCGGAAAATTCTTTGCGCATCAGTATGCTGGCATTCGTCCCGATTTGGTAACAGTTGCCAAAGGTATGGGCAATGGTTTCCCTATCGGTGGAGTGCTTATCAGCCCCATATTTGAGGCATCTCACGGATTGCTAGGAACTACTTTTGGCGGAAGTCATTTGGGTTGTGTGGCAGCTATTGCCGTATTAGACATCTTAAAAGCCGAGCACTTGATTGAAAACGCTGCAAAAATTGGTAGTTACCTGATTGATGAACTAAAAAAAATTCCTGAGATAAAAGATGTGCGTGGTTCCGGGCTCATTATTGGTATAGAATTCGCACAACCGATAAACGAAATCCGAAGCAAATTGCTGTTTGAAAAAAAGATATTTACCGGTGTAACCGGTACGCATACCATTCGTTTATTGCCACCGTTATGCCTGTCAAAGTCGGATGCCAATCTATTCTTATCCAGGCTAAAAGAAGTCATTCAGTCGACTATTACAGATTGACCGTAGCTTTAAACCAACATACATATTCCGGAGCATACCCACCCACTTTCGAGTAGCAACATTTCAGTTTCAAACTGAAAGTTGAGCATTCAAAACCACGTTTTTCATGTCCGTTTGCGGCAAAAATAGGCCTCAAACAGGATGAAAAGACAAAAAACTGAAACAATACCACCCAAATTCCGGAGCATACCCGTTCAAGGGTGCCTTTTTCCGGAGCATACCCGTTCACTCTATTTTCGGTGGCCAAAAAACACCCATTTTCCGGAGCATGTCCGTTCACTTTTGGATATTAGTAGTTTTGTTATCAGTACTTTCCGGAGCATACCCGTTCACGGATTGGCACTTTTCATTTTCCGGAGCATATCCGTTCACTCGAACGTTCACTCGTACCTTTGCAGCATTAAAATCACCCAACAAAGCAAAGGTAATATGGCAGGAAAATCAGCAAGTATGAGTAGAATAAAACAAGTTCTCCAATTGAGTGAGAACGGCGTGTCGAACCGACAGATCGCCAAAGATTTGGATATAAACAAAGAGACGGTCAATAATTATGTTCGGTTCTTTAGCCATGATTCTTTGACGCTAAAACAAGCTCTGAACATGGAAGACCCTGAACTTGAGGCTCGTTTCAGAGCTGGCAATCCGGCATATACCGATTACCGGCATCAAACGTTTTTGGATGAATTGCCTCATTTTAAAACCTCGTTAGGTCATAAACATGTAACCCGATTTTTGGTATGGCAGGAGTACATCGCCAAGCATCCTGATGGTTATCGTAAGTCTCAGTTTTTCCACCACTTAAAGCAACAATTAGCAGCCTCTGCGCCTACAACGGTGTTGAGTGACACCTATGTTCCGGGTGAAAAATTATATGTCGATTTTGCGGGTGATACATTGGAATATGTAAATACGGAAACAGGTGAAATGGTTAAGGTGCAGGTATTTGTGGCATGTCTGCCTTACACGGATTATGCCTTTGCGCTGTGTATTCCCTCACAACGGGTGGAAGATTTTCTATATGCCATTTCTAAGTGTACGGAAACCTTGGGCGGCGTACCTAAGATTTTGGTAACAGACAACCTCAAATCGGCTGTAATAAAGGCGGACAGGTATGAACCAACGCTGAACAAAGCATTGGAGGACATGGGCAATCATTATCGTTTTGTCACCATTCCTTGTCGTCCCTATTCTCCGACACACAAAGCATTGGTAGAAAACCAGGTGAAGATTATTTACAGACGGGTATATGCCCGCCTGCGTAACACCACTTTTTATTCCCTGGAGGAGCTGAATGAAGCCGTATCGCAGAAAATGCTTGAACACAATCAGACACGCATGCAACAACGCCCCTATAGTCGTGAAGAACAATTCTTTGCCGTGGAAAAGAATGCGCTTTCTCCTTTGCCCGAACAGCCTTATGAAATGAAGTTCAGCTGCGATTTACAGGTTCGCAACGATGGCTTCGTTTATCTGGCGCGCGACAAACACTATTACTCGGTTCCATTTGTCCATATCGGAAAACGCAGCCATGTTATCTACACCCGAACGTTGGTCAAGATATTTGTAAATGGTGAATTGGTGGCTACACATGAGCGCCACTCAGGCTTTGGACATACACACAAAAAGGAACATTTGGCATCCAACTCCAACGCCATTTTGAGCCGTTCGCCGGAGTATTATCAAGAAAAAGCGGACAAGCAAAGCCCTGTCTTCAAGCAACTGGTATCAGACATGTTTCTGGATTTGGAACAACGTCAGATTCCTCCCGAGTTCAAGTACAAAACCTGTGATTATATGCTCTCAATAGGCCGCAAAACGCCAATAGATGATTTTGAGCAAGCCTGTAGGATAGCTATCCAAAACAGGTCGTACTCGGGTAAGTTTTTGCAAAATGTGATCAGCAATCTCAATGTGGCTAAATCGCAAAGTGAGAACGAGAAACGTATTAATCCACAGCCAACTAATCATGAAAATATGAGAGGAAACTCTTATTTTAAATAACCATTAAAAAAACAATGTATGCAAGAAATTGAAAAATCGCTTCACAAGCTGAAGCTTCCCGGGATGGCCGATTGCTGGACATCCCTTTGTGAGACCCGCAGAGCCGACAAACTCTCACTCAGAGATGGTCTGCAACTAATGTTGCAAACCGAACAGGACACCCGCAAAACAAACCGTATTGCTCGTTTGCTCAAAGAAGCCGCGTTTCCGTATCCGGCTTCGCTTGAGGAGCTTGATTATAATACCGCCAGAGGTGTTGACGCAACAACAGTGGCGCAGTTGGGAACGTGTGAATTTGTGCGCAGTGGACAAACAATAGTGATTAACGGGCCTACCGGAACAGGCAAGACTTATTTGGCTGTTGCATTGGGTGATAGAGCTTGCAGGTTGGGTTTTAATGTGGTATTGTTCACTATGCAGAAGTTATTAGATCGAATTAAACTCGAACGATTGCAAGGACAGGAAATACGATTCATGGAAAAACTCTCACGCGTGGACATGTTAATCATAGATGATTTTGGCATGAAAGGATTGGAAGGGCAACAACAAAATGACTTTGAGCAAATTGTTGATGACAGATATCGGAAAAAAGCGTTGATAATATCCAGTCAGCTACCGGTAAATGACTGGTATGCTGTGATTGGTAATGAACTGATTGCTGAAGCATGCTTGGACAGAATCGTTCATAAGTCGATACGCTTTCAGTTAAAAGGAGAAAGTCTAAGAAAAAAGTATTAATTTTACATCTGCCTAATCGTTTTTGAACAAACAGTGAACGGATATCACCGGAAAACGTGAACGGGTATCACCGGAATATGTAAAATGTATCCTATGTGCTTATGTAGTTCAAAAGAATATGAAACGAATATGACAAAATTTTGTCAAATTTGACCAACAAGGGCATGATTACATTTTGTTTCGAGAGTTCCATCTGACAACTTAAAAACAACTTTAAAGCAGATGAAAATAATTATTGATGATAAAATTCCATACATTCGCGGTGCATTCGAAAATGTTGCAGAAGTAGTTTATTTGCCCGGTTCAAAAACAACATCGGAAATAGCTAAAGATGCCGACGCTATTATAACCCGTACCCGTACTATTTGTAACGAGAAATTATTGACCGGATCTTCGGTGAAGTTTATTGCCACAGCTACCATCGGTTTTGATCATATTGATACTGATTACTGTTATACCGCTGGCATTCAATGGACTAATGCACCGGGTTGCAATTCCAAATCAGTAGAGCAATATATTGCCTCTAGCATTATGGTATTGGCCGAAAAAAACGGCTGGAATCTGAGCGAAAAATGCATTGGTGTAGTGGGAGTAGGCAATGTGGGAAGCAAAGTAGCCCGCATTTGTGAGATTTTCGGCATGAAAGTGTTGAAAAATGATCCACCACGTGAACGAGCCGAAGGTGCTGAGCAATTTGTGTCTATTCAGCAAATAATGGACGAAGCTGATATCATCACGCTGCATGTTCCGTTGAATATGAAAGGCGAAGATGCCACTTTTCATTTGGGAAATGAATCATTCCTAAATACACTGAAGAAGAAACCGATACTGATTAATTCATGTCGTGGTGAAGTGATTGAAACAAGCGCTGTTAAAGCAGCATTGATATCCGGACAACTTTCGGCTTTCGTTTGCGATTGCTGGGAAAATGAACCGGATATTGATTTAGAGTTACTGTCATTAACTGAGATTGCTACACCACATATTGCAGGTTATTCAAAAGACGGAAAAGCTATTGGAACATTGATGTGTGTTCAGGCAATTAGTGATTTTTTTGCACTTGGACTGAACAACTGGCGCCCTTTAGGGGTTGAATTACCTGCGAATCCTGTTATCGAAATTGATGGAATCGGTTTACACGAACAGGAAATTATTTCAAAAGCAATTTTGCATACTTACGATATAAGGAATGATGACCGTGATTTTCGGAACAATACAGAGTTATTTGAGCAATTGCGGGGTGATTATCCAACTCGTAGGGAATTTCCTGCATTTACCATTAAGGCAAAAAATGTTGAAAAAAACGTATTGAAGAAATTGACTCTCCTCGGATTTAAAAAATAAATACATGAACAAATAGACACATAGAAGCTTGTTTTCTAAGTGTCTATAAGGTTCAAATGAAATAAACATATAAAATATTAAATCATTTTTTATGAAACAAAAAGCAGATATTGGATTAATCGGGTTGGCTGTAATGGGCGAGAATCTGGTCTTGAACATGGAAAGTAAAGGTTTTACTGTTAGTGTTTATAACCGTACAGTAGAAAAAGTAGATCAATTCATGGCCGGTCGCGGTAAAAGTAAAAACTTTATCGGAACACGTTCGATTGAAGAATTGTGTGCGTCGCTTGAAAAACCCCGCAAAGTAATGATGCTTGTAAAAGCAGGTAAACCGGTTGACGATTTTATCGACCAGATTATTCCTCATTTGGAAAAAGGAGATATAATTATCGATGGTGGTAACTCACATTTCCCTGATACTATTCGCCGTACCAAATACGTTGAAAGTAAAGGTCTTCTATTTGTTGGAACTGGTGTTTCAGGTGGCGAAGAAGGTGCCTTGCTTGGCCCATCTATGATGCCGGGAGGTTCGCCTGCTGCATGGCCTGCTGTAAAAGATATTTTTCAGGCTGTCGCAGCGAAGGTAGAAGATGGTACTCCGTGTTGCGACTGGGTAGGTCAAGATGGAGCCGGACATTTCGTGAAAATGGTTCATAACGGTATTGAATATGGCGATATGCAAATTATTTGTGAAGCTTACCAGTTGATGAAAGAATTGATGGGACTAAGTGCTGATGAAATGTACGAAGTTTTTGCAGAGTGGAATAAAGGCGATTTGGATTCATATCTGATTGAAATTACTCGTGATATTATGGGCTACCGCGACGAAAAAGGCGAAGCTTTGGTTGAAAAAATTCTGGATACTGCCGGACAAAAAGGAACAGGAAAATGGACAGCTGTTGCAGCACTCGACTCAGGTATTCCATTGACATTGATTGGTGAATCGGTATTTGCACGTTGTTTGTCAGCTCAAAAAGACATGCGCGTAATGGCTTCTAAAGCGATCAGCGGTCCTATACCCAAATTTATAGGCGAAAAAGCACAAATGATTTCCGACTTGAAAGATGCATTATTCGGAGCAAAAATCATTTCATATGCACAGGGCTACAACTTGATGATGGAAGCTGCCAGCGAATATAAATGGGATTTGAACTATGGTGGAATTGCTTTGATGTGGCGTGGTGGATGTATTATTCGTTCAGTATTCTTGGTCGATATCAAAAAAGCATTCGATAAGAACCCTACACTGGAAAACTTGTTACTTGACCCATACTTCAAAGATATAGTTGAAAAAGCACAAGCCGGCTGGCGTCGTGTATGTGCCACAGCACTTACAAACGGTGTTCCTGTTCCTGCGCTGACTTCGGCTCTTTGTTACTTCGACGGATTGCGCAGCGAACGCTTACCAGCCAACCTGTTGCAAGCACAACGTGACTACTTTGGAGCGCATACTTATGAACGTGTTGATTGTCCACGTGGCGAATTTTTCCATACCAACTGGACCGGACGTGGTGGTGATACTGCTTCTACAACCTATGTAGTGTAATGTCTTAAATGTATAAATTGAAATAAGAAAAGGCTGATTTAAATTAATATAAATCAGCCTTTTTCTTGTTTTTTGACATCAACCACCCGATATAATTGCATTCGTTTTCCAATAAGCTAGAATGAGGATTTCTGGTACAAACAATTCTGATAAACTTTGAGCCAATAAAAAACGTTTTAATTAATTATCTGTGCAAAATAGCGAAATTAAGTTTTATAGGTAGAAGGATGAGAATTAATAAGTATTTTTTTGTGTTCGGATTACTTCTGTTGCCTGTTTTTGGTTTAGCACAAGCTAAGTTGAAATTAGACAACAGACGCGTTGTCAGCGGTGAAACATTAAACTATAAAGCCTCTTGGGGATTTTTTACTATTGGCAGTGCTACCACAAAAATTGACAAAATACTTTATAAAGTCGGGTCAAATATCTGTTATAAAATAGATATTGACGGACAAACCAATGGGTTGGCTAAATTATTTTATTTACGCGATAAATGGACAGCTTATATTGACACGGCTACCATTACTACTCTGCAGTCGTATCGAAGCATTCGCGAGGGTAGTTATGAATTGGACGAACTTGTCCAGTTTGATCATATCTGCAAAAAAGCCGAAGTAAAGGTCTACAACAAAAAATTAAATTCCTTTATGTTGAAGGAGATTTATGATACCCCCGAAAATATACGCGATGTAATTGCCGGTTTTATGGTTTTTCGCCTGATTGACTTATCAAAATTTAAGAAAGGGCAAGTATTTACGATCAATGGTTTTTATGAAGATGAGGGTTATAAAATAGATGTTGTTTTTATGGGTGAAGAATATGTAAAAACCGATATGGGTAAGATATTGTGCTGCAAAATGAAACCTATTGTGCCTAAAAACAAAGTGTTTGATGGCCGTGATGCCATAGACGTATGGCTATCGGCGGATAAATCTAAAAGAATTATTCGCATTCATGCGCGGATGTTTATTGGAAATGTTCAGATTGAGTTGCAGAAATAGTAATTATGTTTCGGATAACCATTGTAAACAAATCAACTTAAAGTTTATTCAAAATTGAAAGGTAAAATGAAGATCAGAATTATTGATTTTGTTTTTATTTTTCCGTTATATCTTCCCGTCATTTAAGCTTTATCACTTAAAAAACAAGTACCTTTGTATCCTGTTTCTCAATAGGAGAAATCTAAAACTAAAAAAGCTAAAACATAATGACTTTCTCCGAATTAGGAATTAACGAACAAATCTTACAGTCACTTCAGGATAATAAAATTATCGAACCTACCGATATTCAGCTACAAGTTATTCCTCATATCCTCAATCACGACTGCGATTTGGTTGCAGTGGCACAAACCGGAACCGGCAAAACGGCTGCATTTTGCCTACCCATACTTCAAACCATAGATTATAAATTACCCAAAGTTCAGGCATTAGTCTTAGTTCCAACACGCGAGTTGGGACAGCAGGTGGCGCGTGAATTCTTTTTGTTTTCAAAGCATTTGCCCCGCGTATTTGCCGAAGCAGTTTACGGAGGAGCACCTATCGACGATCAGATACAACGACTGAAACGCACATCACATGTGGTGGTGGCTACTCCTGGGCGTCTGCTTGACTTACTTGACAGAAAGGCACTGAATCTGCAGGATTTGAAATACCTGGTGCTGGACGAGGCAGACGAAATGATGAATATGGGTTTCAAAACGGAGATTGACAACATACTTCGATCATGTAAAAAGGGCATTACCAATATGTTGTTCACAGCCACTATGCCGGCTGATGTAAAGCTGATTATCCATGAATATTTACGTCCCGATTATGTAGAAATACAGATTAATGCCGATGAATTTGTAAATCAAAAAATTGAACATCAATACCTTATTTATAAGCAAGGAGAAAAACTTGATTATCTGAAAGCTTACTTACACGAACGTCAAGATCAACGTGGAATTATGTTTTGCCGTACCAAAACAGCTGCTAAACGATTGGCAAAGCAATTGGCAGGATTCGTTGTGGTGGCTGATGCACTTCATGGCAACCTAAATCAGGAAATGCGCGACAAAGTGATGCGGGGTTTTAAGAAAAACCGTGTCAATCTGTTGGTTGCAACCGATATTGCTGCTCGTGGAATTGATGTAAAAGACCTCGATTATATCATTCATTATCATTTACCTGAAAAAGCTGAAAACTATACGCACCGGAGTGGACGTACCGCACGTGCTGGAAAATCGGGTATATCCGTTTGTCTCGTTAAGACTGAAGACCTGCCCGAATTAAAAATACTGGAAACAGATTTAAATATTCAGTTTTCTGAAATAGGAGTGGAGTTGCTTCATGAAACCAAATCCAAGGCACCAATAACCATGTATATGAATATGGGTTTTGGTCAGGGATTTACGAAAAATAGTTTGGCAGAATTTCTAGTAGAAGAGGCAGGACTTACACTTTCAGATATAAAAAATGTGGTGGTGCAGGATAATCGTTCGTATTTTGATGTTCCGGCCAAATTTGAACAACAAATTATTATCAACCTGAAAGGTTATAAACTCTCGCACAGAAATTTAAAACTCACGCTCGATGACGAAAGTAGCAAGCGTAATATCTATTAGGAGAAATTATTAGCTAATATACCATTTGTGGTTATAAATTATTCAATTCTTTTTCAGCATTACTTTTATCAATCACTTTTACATCATATAGAATCTCTATATTGTAAGGTTTATCCATAATTGCATTATACATATTTTTCACCCCATCATAACCCATTGAATGAAAATCCTGTTTCATGGTAGCGCAATTCGGATTTTCCTTAATGTATTTCAATAGTGGTTTTGATACGTCAAAAAAGATAGAAATACCTCCTCTTTTCATAAATGCCGACAAAGCTGGTACACTATCTACACCTCCACTCAAAACAGGAACACCCCAAACCATTTGAACTCCGTTAATCTTTTTATTGTGGGTTAATTCATAAGTTAATAATTCTTTTCCATATTCGGGTATTTCTAACGAAGTGAGTACTTTGTCTATTTTCGCATCACCCATCACGGAGCGGAATCCGGATATTCTTTCATACATGTTCAACGCACTCATTCCACCACTTAAAATAACAATTTTTTCGGGTGTTTTCTTGGCCTTTTTAAATAAACCCATCATAGTTTCGGCACATACTTTACCTGCCTTTTTATTGTCTGTTCCGATATAGAAAATCCGATCGCTTTTTGGGCTGTCCGAGTCAAAGGTGCCTACCTTTATGCCGGCTTTAATAGCTTTGTTTATAGGCTCTTTAAGCATTTCAGCATCATTGCAACTAATCAGAATACCATCTACTTTATACTGAATTAAGTTTTCAATTAATTCTTTTTGTTTTTGTCCATCAATGGAAGTAGGAGCTTCCCACGTTACAACAATTCCTAACTCATTTGCTGCTTCAATGGCACTTTCCTTAACCTGATTGAAGACTGCATTATCTACTTTTGGAATAATTGCTATAACAATCTCTTTTTGTTTTTTCTGGTTGCACGAAATAAAAATAACCGATAAAAGGCATAACATCGTAAATAAAAGCCATTCTTTTTTCATAGTATAAATATTTAAAGTTTATTTGTCAATCTATTATTTAGATAGAGACAGTCATTTTATACGATTTAAAAAACAAAAGCAAAAGGTATTTCAGTTGTATTTTACTTGTTTAAAACAAACCCAGACAATATTTTGTTTTATGTGACCTAATTTATTAATAAATATACAAAAAAATTACATCTGTTTTTAAAGCGTTGTAATAACTTTCAATTTTCGCAATAATTATCGGGAAGGCAGTACGCCATTTAGAACAGCATATTCTTAGGAAAAAATCAAGTTTAAAAAAGATAGATACACAAGACTATTGACAGCGATTTTTTGTCTGAAATTGCTAAATATCAATATTAGTACCATTCAAGGGTGGAATTTTGTTCTCAGATTTAATTTAAAACTATTTTGTCGTACTTTTTCCAATAACTCAATCATAAAATTTCTTAGCTTTGCATATTGCGTGACAAATTTACTACAATAAATCTTTTAAAACTTTTACAAACCCCATAACATCTTCTTCGGTTGTATCAAACGAACACATCCAACGTTGCTCATTGGTTTGTGCATCCCATTCGTAGAAAGGATATTGAGTGCGGAGCGGTTGAATAACATAAGCCGGAATAATGGCAAAAACGCCATTGGCATCTACACTTTGGGTGATTTTTATGCAGGGTAATCCATCAACTTCTTTTGCAAGTAGTTGAGCCATTTTGTTTGCATGCGTAGCCATGCGTAGCCAAAGATTATCTGTAAGTAAAGCGGTAAATTGTGCAGAAATAAAGCGGTTTTTTGAGAAAAGTTGAGCTGTTTGCTTATGGAAGTAATGGGCATTAACTTTGAGTTCGTCATTGAAAATCAATACTGCTTCGCCTATCATTAGTCCGTTTTTCGTACCGCCAAAGCTCATTATATCCACACCGCAATCAACGGTAGCTTCTTTCAGACTAACGCCCAACGATGCTACAGCATTGGAAATACGGGCACCATCTAAATGTACATACATTTTGTTGTCATGCGCAAAGTTGCATAGTCTTTTCAGTTCATAGAGTGAATAAACCGTTCCAAGTTCGGTACTCTGGCTGATAGAAATAACCTTGGGTTGTGTATTATGAACATTTCCAATTCGACCTAAAAAAGGTACAATCATTTCAGGTGTGAGCTTGCCATCTTTAGTTTTGATGGGTAGGAGCGAGCAACCTATACTTTGGGTAGGTGCTCCACATTCATCAGCTAGAATATGAGCATATTCCGAACATACAACAGCCTGAAATGGTAGCGTGCAGCATTTGAGGCATGTTACGTTTGCACCTGTTCCGTTGAAGGTATAAAGTACGCTTACGAGCCCGAAAAGGCTTTCAAAGATATGATTAGCTTCTTTGGTAAATTGGTCATCACCATACGAAATTTGGTGTTGGCTGTTTGCACGCTGAATAGCATCAAAAATTTCGGGATGAATCCCCGAATAATTATCACTGGCGAAAGATTTCATTTTTTTTTATTTAGAATCATGACATTAGAACTAGGAATCAAGAACCAAGTTAATAGACAAAAGATAAAAAAAGAGTCAGAAATATTAAGTTCTCATTATTCAATAAATCGATAATAAATCTATTGAAAAAGACAATAGTTATCTCGATAAGTACTTTGTAACTGGATTAGTTTCTTTAGTTATAATTATTATTTATTTTAGTGTATTTTAATTTAGAAAAAAAATGCCAATATAATTATGAATTATATTAGCATTTTTTGGGGACTAGAATATCTTATTAAAGTTCTAAATTAATTTTAACAGTTTTATTCATTTAATTCTGAATACTTCAAAATGTTATAAAAATTGGCTTTATTTTTTAGTAAATTTTGAAGTTGATTCTTTTCCATCAATAGTTGCTTTAGCTATATAAACTCCTTTTTGAAGTCCGCTAGTTTGTAATGTTGTATTATTGCTATTTGGTTTTTTTGTCAGAACTTCTTTTCCTAGGAGGTTGTAAACAGATACTTTTTGAATTTCTCCATTAGCATCTATTGACAATTGGTTTGAAACCGGGTTTAGATACATTTTCACCTCAGAAATAATAAAAGAAGGTAGTGATGATGGTTTATCTGAAAATGCTACATCGTCAAAATAATAAGTTGAATTTGGACCTCCGTCTCCTATTGTAGTAATGTCGAAGAAAAAAACAATTTTATTATCGTTATTATTTACAGGAGGAGATAATGTGGGTGAATTATAATCAAATGTTAATTCTTCCCATTCATTGGCTTTAGTAATAGTTGCATCTGTTTCAAAAGCACCATTATCATAATCTATTGGACTTCCTTCAAACTTCAATTGAAGTTTTTTTCCTGCAATAGGAGACCAAACTTTTACTTTAACTATTTTATTTGTTGAGAAATCAATTGGACCAGCCATTTGAATTACACTGGCTGCGAATTTTTCACCTGGATTTTTTACCAGTCTCACAACAGTTGCGCTTGTGTTTATACCAGTTGGGTATGGATTTGGCATTATAGTAGTCACTCCACCTGCAAAATCACTAAACGGATAGGTAACAGTAGTAGCAGATTCAAAATCCAGAGGTAAAACCGGCAAATCTAAAATAGGATTGGTTCCTTTTGATTGAGTTACATCGTCAAACAAATAGGTTGAATTTGGGCCTCCGTCTCCTTCTGTGCCAATGTCGAACATAAATACAATTTGATTGTTTAAATTGTTCACAGCATCTGCTGAAAAGTCAAAAGTCAATTCTTCCCAAACATTAGCAGTTGTTATGGGTGAAGATAATTTTTGAAAAAATTGACCAGCTCCTTCAAACTTTAACGTAAGCCTTATGCCTGCAACAGGCGAAAATACTTTTACTTTAAATACTCTATCAGTAGTTAAATCAATTGGAGCTGCCATGGTAATTTTACTGCCGGCCAAACTTTCCCAGCACCTTTAACTAATTGTATAACAGTGGCACTTGTGTTAATTCCTGAAATTTGTGGATTTGCAATTTTTGTTGCAACACCTCCATCAAAATTTGTAAAAGAATAAGTTGTTGTAGTAGATTCAAAATCTAAAGGAAAGGTTTGTGCAAATCCTAATGAATAGATCGTTAAAAAAGCTAATAAGGTAATTTTTCTCATGATTTTTTTTTTGATTGTAATTATATTAAAGTTATATCTTAATTACTGAGTTTTCGTATGTAGTTTTAGGTGTTTACATACAAAAAAAAGCAACATATTTATTTGATAAGTCACTTATATTCAGTCAATTTATATCGGAATACAAAACTTATACAATAAAAATGCGACGCAAAGATATAAACTTTCAATAAATAAATTCTAAAACTTGAATTTATCAAAGAAACTTTTTGGTTTTGTTTCTTCAGTAGGTGTGGTTTCAGTAACTTCTTCGGGACGTGGGACGGCTTCTCCTTGTTCACGTTTGATGAATCCTACCACATCTTCCAGCCCTTCAATAAATTTATCGAAATCTTCTTTATATAGAAAAATTTTATGTTTTTCGTAAGTAACCTGTGCATCTTCGTCGTAACCAACTACTTTCTTTTTACTTTCTGTAATTGCCAAGAACAAATCTTCATTCCTGCTTTTCTTTACATCCAAATAATAAATGCGCTTTCCAGCTTTAATTGCTTTTGAATAAATGATTTCGTTGTCTTTCTTCTCAATTTCAAATTTCTTTTTCTCTACTTCCATAACGCTTTTTATTTTTCAATTAATTATTAATTCTGAATTATTAATTACAAATGAGTTCCCAAATTTCTGCATTTTTTTCGAATATATCAAACAAAATTAGCATTTTTGTTGAATTACTTAAAAAAATATTTTTTGAACAGCCTTTATGTATAGATAAAACGCCATTTTGAAATGAGAATATTATGAAATTTAACCTATAAAATTAAAATCGTAATATTTTCCATTCAATTATGTATGGATTAACTATGTTGTTTGCCGACAAATACGGAATTAGAATTGATTTGTATGAAAAACCCAAATAGTTGGCCTAAATAGATTTTGATTTCAAAGGAAAGCGTCTGCTACTCGTCGAAGATAGGGTAAAAACGGGTACAACACTAGAGTTTGCTAAAGATTTGCTTTCTGACACCGGAGTGGTGAAGACAATGGCTGTAAAAGGGTTTTCCGATTATTGTTTTTGTAACGAATCTTTCTTTCGTTTTCAGTGGATAATATAAAAAAATGGAAAATTAATAATGCATAATTCATAATTATACATTGATAAAGTAACCGAAAAAAGTACTATATTTGCATCGAAATAAAAAAAAGCGTTCACTGAATTTTATGATTAACCGAGTATTACTTCGTATTAAGATTGTCCAAATCTTATATTCCTATTATAAAAGCGACAGCAAATCGTTCCCTGTTGCAGAAAAAGAATTGTTTCATAGTATTGAAAAAACCTACGACTTGTATTTTCATCTCTTACAATTGACGATAGAAATTACCAGATACGCAGCTGACCGTATTGAAACAAAACGTAACAAACTTCGTCCTACCGAAAAAGATCTTAATCCCAACACCCGTTTTATTGACAATAAATTTGTTGCACAACTTGCGACTAATATTCAGTTTGATGAATATCTGAAAGCGCATAAATTATCGTGGGTAAACGACTCAGAAATTATCAAAGTATTATTCGATCAGATTATTTCAAGTGATTTCTATACAGAATACATGGATGCTCCTTCGGTTGATTATGCTGCCGATAAAGATATCTGGCGTAAAATCTTCAAGAAAATAATCTTGCCGAGCGAAGATTTGGACGATTCTATTCAAGATCAAAATATCTACTGGACTGATGATATTGAAATGGTGGTGAGCTTTATTATCAAAACTATTAAACGTTTTGATGAATCGAAAGGTGAAGAACAACCGCTATTGCCTATGTTTAAGGACGAAGAAGATTCGGAATTTGCCAGCAAACTTATACGAATCGCATTGACAAAAGGTATTAACTTTCGGGAAATGATTGATGCCAATACTAAAAACTGGGAATTGGACCGAATAGCATTTATGGATATTGTGATAATGGAGGTTGCATTGGCCGAGCTGCTGAACTTCCCCACAATTCCGGTAAATGTAACATTGAACGAATATATTGAAATTGCCAAAAACTACAGCACAGATAAGAGTGGAACATTTATCAATGGTGTTCTCGACAATATTGTGGGACAACTAAAAAAAGAAAATAAGTTAATTAAAGTAGTGATGTTTAGCGATAATAAGAAATAATAAACTATTTTTGCAAGTATAATTATAAATAAAAAGAATATGAGTCTATTGAGCGTTTTATTACAAGCAGGAGCTGCAGCACCGGGAGCCGGTGGTTTAGGTAGTTATTCAGGCATTTTGATGATGGTTTTGATTTTTGTAGTTTTCTATTTCTTCATGATTCGTCCACAGACAAAACGTCAGAAAGAAATTAAAAAACAACGTGAAGCAATGAAACCAGGTGATTCAGTTGTTACTTCAGGTGGAATTTATGGCAAAGTAAAAGACATTAAAGAAACAACAGTTATTGTTGAGATAGCTGACAATGTTCGCATTAAAGTTGACAAAAACTCAGTTTTTGCTTCAGCACAAGATGCACAAACAGAAGTAAAATAATTCGGGTCTTATGGCTGATAAAGGCGGCAAAAAGATTTTCCGTTATTACATGCAAAAGCTTAAATCATTCTTTTTATCAAAAGATATTTTAAGCTTTTTGCTTTTTCTTGTCCTTTCTGCAACATTTTGGTTTATAAACGCCCTTGGAAAAGAACGGGAAACAACAATAACGGTTCCGGTTCGTTATACTGGCGTTCCGTTGAATATTGCCATAACTAATTCTCCTCCCGAAGAAATTCAGTTAAGCATTAAAGATCAGGGATTGAGACTGTTTGATTACTCCAGAAGCCACATTAGCCCGTTGACTATCGATTTAAGCCGCACTTATACCCCTAAAGGTGAAATCCTGATTACTTCCGACCAATTGAGTAGCAGAATTAGCAGGTATATGCATTTAATGCCCACCACCACCTTGCTGGAAGTTCATCCGGATTCAATTTTGATTCAGTACCAAAAGTTGAGCAAGAAAAATTTACCTGTTGAATTAGTATCGAATATCGAATTAGCTCCTCAATATATTTTGAGTGATAAAATATTGGTTACACCCAATCAGGTAACCGTTTTTGGTCCCAAACAAGTGCTTGATACGCTAAAATCTGTTCGGACTGAATTGTTTAAGATTGAAAATCTGAGTGATACAGTTTATTCTCACTGTAAATTAAAACCGGCAAAATTTCTTCGCTATTCAACCTCCGAATGCAAGGTAATTGTATTTGTAGAGCCCTTTACCGAACGAAAAGTACAGATACCTGTTATAGCTGTCGGTTGTCCGCCAAATTTATCAATTCGAACATTCCCTGCATTTATAAGTGCTGTTTATACGGTTGGATTGAGTCATTTTAATACGTTGAGTCCGAATGATATTCAAGTTTTATTGGATTATAACGAACTGAAATCTAACAAACTCAGCAAACAAAAACTTAAAATCATTAATAACTCAACTCATATTTCCAATATTCGTATTTCACCGGAGGAAGTAGAATTTATTTTGGAACAAAAATAACCTCCGTCATTCAAAAGGGGTTTTTATTCTATGAAAAATATACAGATGGTTGACTTACGCAGTCAATACGAAAAAATTAAAGAGGAAGTGAATGCAGGCATTCAGGAAGTGATAGATACAACTACTTTTATTAAAGGTAGTAAAGTGAATGATTTTCAACATGACTTGGAAAAATATTTAAATATTAAACATGTTATTCCGGTTGGGAATGGAACCGATGCCCTGCAAATTGCATTAATGGCATTGGGATTAAAACCAGGCGACGAAGTAATCACACCAACATTTACTTTTATTGCAACTGCTGAAGTGGTTGCATTACTTGGTCTGACACCGGTAGTGGTGGATGTTGATTATGATACTTTCAATATCTCGCCAAAGTCGATAAAAAAAGCTATTACATCAAAAACAAAAGCTATAGTTCCGGTTCATCTTTTTGGTCAAAATGCCGATATGGAAGCCATCTTGGCGTTAGCTAAAGAACATAATCTTTATGTAATTGAAGATGCTTGCCAGTCTATAGGTTCTGTATATACTTTTTCCGACGGACAACAAGTGCAATCAGGATGTATGGGCGATATAGGTTGTACATCTTTCTTCCCATCTAAAAACCTGGGTTGCTTTGGAGATGGTGGAGCTATCTTTACCAATAACGATGAACTAGCAGCCAATATGCGTGCCATTGCCAATCATGGTATGGTAGTTCGTTATCATCACGATCTGGTGGGAGTTAATTCACGGCTTGATAGTATTCAGGCGGCTGTGTTGGAAGTTAAGTTGAAACATTTGGATGAATATGGAGCAAGTCGCCTTGCTGCTGCAAATTATTACGATGCAGCTTTTGCAAAAACCGATAAACTTATAACTCCAAAACGTTCAGCTGATTCTACGCATGTTTTTCATCAATATACATTGAAACTAAATAATGTGGATCGGACCGAACTGATTAAACATTTGACCGATAAAGGAATTCCATCTATGATTTATTATCCTATTCCGTTGCATTTTCAAAAAGCATATCTGAACTCGCGCTACAAAGCCGGTGATTTCCCTGTAGCAGAAAAACTGAGTGAATGTGTGATTTCATTACCGATACATACTGAATTGTCGGAAGAACAATTAAAGTATATTACAAAAGGTGTACTGGATTTTTTTGCTTAGGAAACAGGTAAATAGGTTAGAAAAAGTATCAATCAACAAATAAACGAATCATGGAATATTTTGCACACGAAACAGCTGTTATTGATGCAGGCAGTGAAATAGGAAATGGAACAAAAATATGGCATTTCTCGCATATTATGTCGGGCTGTTTTATAGGTGAATGTTGTAATATAGGGCAAAATGTAGTAGTTTCGCCAGCAGTAAAACTGGGACGAAACGTAAAGATACAGAACAATGTATCTGTTTATACCGGAGTAATTTGTGAAGATGATGTTTTTTTGGGACCATCAATGGTTTTTACCAATGTTATCAATCCGC
>Ga0118677_10002096_pt1 | contig 40886 bp, 33 predicted proteins | sample AliMusrvi5mmetaG_FD_86154 | JGI IMG/M metagenome (GOLD analysis project Ga0118677, IMG submission 86154)
TCAGGTTGGCTTCCTGCAGCTCACGTCTTTCGAGGTTCAACCATCCTACGAGGACGATGACGAAAAAGCCAACGATGATGAATATCACAACCTGATTCAATATGACAAACAAGCCAGCGCTGAAGGGTTCCTGTTTATAGGGGTAAAAAGCCACAAGCAAGCCTATGTTCAAAAGAGCCACACCCAGGCTGAAAACAAGCACCCAACGCCATCCGTACTGCCATGCTATCAAGATGAGGGCAATGAGCAGGAAAGGCGCAACGCTTGCGAGCAAAGTACCGGGGGCGGGCAAAGGGCCGGAGAACAAATACCTTAAAGCAATCTGATTGACAACAACCGGCAGAGCGCAAATCAGGAGAATCATGACAGGCAAGAATATCCTGCCCAGGCGTTTTTGAACCCATGGCCAGAAAGAAATCCCGAAGAAAAGGAGCGTGATAGCCCCGTCTCCGATATATATGTACATCTCGGTAAGCCCGGGGGATTTAAGAGAATAATCAATAACAGCAGAAACCCCTAGATAGGCCGCCCATAGAAGCGAGGCTATCCGCAGTAAAGACATGATGTCCTTTTTAGGCTGCATGCAGACATTATACCCATTCCTATGCGGTATTAGTATCCGCAAAACGCACATTTCCCCATGCAAAACGCATGATATTTCGTGCAAATTTCACGGCATTACCCCACAAATCGTGAATATTTCACTAGTCAACTAAATTTTGGGGTTATATCATTGTCTCAAGCATTCAGAAAGACACCAATCCGGAGATCGAGGTAAAGCAAATGCGTAACCAAAAGGACAATTCCAAAAATGCCCTGAGCCGTAGGGAATTTTTGGAAAAAGCGGGGGTGGTGATAGGCGGTATCACTCTGGCATCCATCGGGTTAGCGCCGTCCTGTAAAAACTCTCTGACAACCGGAGCGGCTGCAACCACAGGGACAACTGCTTTTCCGAGCCCGACCGTCACAACTGTCACAATAACTGCCAACGCTCCAACAACACCTGCGGCGCCAAATACGGCCGCGGCCACGACGACCGCGGTTCCGCCAACCTCGTCAACATCCCAGCCGACTGTGACAACCACTCGCCCGCCGGCTTCCACCACGACTACAACAACAGCCCAATCCGAACTGGCAGCTATACCAGGCGGCACGTTCATGATGGGAGACCATTATGATTATGTCGATCCGGGGCATGGAAGCGACGAAACTCCCATCCATGCGGTGACCGTCAGCGCGTTCTACATCGGCAAAAACGACATCACGGTCCAGGCATACTGTGATTACCTTAACTCTGCCCTTTCCCAAAACCTGATAAACGTCACCGGCGGCACCTACTACGTCACAGGAGGCCCGCAGCCGTCCGTTAACGTAAGCACCGGGCTGGTATACCCCATTGGGGGAAAAGACCTGCTCTTCTTGACACAAGCGGCCTACCAGCATGCCACCATCGGCTGGGACGGCAAGTTATTTTCGGTGCAGAACAACCGGGGGAAGCACCCCGCCACGGGTGTTACATGGTTCGGAGCAGCCGCTTACTGCAACTGGGCCAGCATCAAAAACGGTTATCAGCCTTGCTATGAAGCCAACTGGGTCTGCGACTTTACCCAAAACGGCTACCGTTTGCCGACTGAAGCCGAATGGGAATATGCCGCCCGCGGAGGACAATACACCCCCTATTACAACTATCCATGGGGCAATGACGCCGACCGGAGTAAAGCCAATTGGCCGAGCTCCGGCGATCCTTACGAAACAGGCCCGGTCCCATTGACCACACCTGTCGGTTTTTACGACGGCAGCCTGCGTAAAAAAAGTGATTTCGGCTGGCCTTCCTCACAGGAAACATACCAGACTACTAACAGCGTCAACGGCTTCGGCCTGTACGATATGTGCGGAAACGTATGGCAGTGGTGCAATGACTGGTACCGCACCGATTATTACAAAGTTAGCCTCGCCAAAGATCCCACCGGCCCGGACCTGGCGCAGGCCAGCCCCATGCCAGACGGCAAATTTTACCGGACGCTACGGGGAGGAAACTGGTACAACGGCGAGCCCGATAAACTGCTGCCTTCGATAGACAACGGACATTCCCGTGTTTCCAACCGGGACCCGGCATACTACCTTGGCGGCGAAGAATTCCAGCATTGCGAAGTGGGTTTCCGTGTCGCACGAAGAGACTCGACTTCCTAGGAATACTTAAAACAGGAGCAGGACCATGAAAGAACGAAAATCAAACAAGCCGGCAGAACTTTCGCGCAGGGAATTCCTGAAAAAAGCAGGACTCACTGTAGGAGGGTTAGCTTTATCTTCCTTCGTTTTCCCGGGCGGCTGCGCTGCCAAGGCCACTTCGACAAGCGCGTCTGCTACTACCCCTCCGGCCAGCACAGTCTATGTAACGGTTACCCCGACTGCCAGCGCAGCGGTTTCTACGACAGCGGCGACAACGACGGCCGCCGTGACCACGACCACTGCGGCAATCACGACAACCAGCACCACTGCGGCCGGGACAACAAGCACCACGGCAGCCACGACGACAGCGGCTACCACAACCACAACCATTGCCGGGAGGACGGTGGGGCTTTTTCTCAACAATTCAGCCAGAGCCTGGCCCGGATACACTTTGATGGCACCCAAACAATACACATCCACTTATCTTCTGGACAACCAGGGGCGCGCCGTGCATACCTGGACTGCCAGTAAATATCCGCCGGGACAATCGGCATACCTGCTGGAAAACGGGCACCTCATCCGCGCCTGTTCATTGATGAACAAGGATGTAAATACAGGCGGGGGCGAGGGAGGCCGCATCGAAGAGTTCGACTGGGAGGGCAACCAGGTCTGGGAACTGGCATTTTCCACCGATACTTATATGCAGCACCATGACTTTGTTTATCTCCCCAACGGCAACGTTCTGATGCTCGTGGTCGAAAAGAAAACTTATACCGAGGCTGTGGCCGCCGGACTTGACCCATCACAGATGGCAGATGTGCAAAAGATGGGCTACATACTCCCGGATTCAGTATATGAAGTAAAACCGACCAAACTCGCCGGAGGAACAATTGTCTGGTCATGGCACGTGTGGGACCACCTCATCCAGGACCTGAACGCGAGCAAGAACAACTATGGAACCGTGGCAGCCCACCCCGAACTCGTCGACCCCAACTCAGGGCGGCAGATCCCTGTCTTCTGGAACCATATGAACTCGATAGCCTATAACGCTACCCTGGACCAGATCGTACTGAGCGTACGCGGCAACAGCGAAATATGGATCATCGATCATACGACGACTACCGCACAGGCCGCAAGCCATGCAGGCGGCAACCACGGGAAAGGCGGCGACCTGATCTATCGCTGGGGTAACCCGTCACAATACAGAGCAGGCACCCAGAACGACGAGATGCTTTTCCAGCAGCACTGCGGAGCTTGGATACCACAGGGATGCCAGGGAACCGGGGACCTCCTCATCTTTAATAATGGCATAGGACGCGGTTACACCACGGTAGACCAGATAACAACACCGGTGGATTCGAACGGGAACTACGCTTTAACAGCAGGATCGGCATACGGCCCGAAAACACTCAACTGGACTTACAAAGCCAATCCGCCCAGTTCATTTTATGCCGATGAAATTTCCGGGGCACAACGCCTTCCCAACGGCAATACGCTTATCTGCGACGGTGTCCACGGCATGTTGTTCGAGGTCACTTCTGCAGGGGAAAGCGTATGGAAATACATCAACCCCGTCGTGAAGACCGGTCCGCTGACAAGTACCGGGGTTATCCCGCCAGACAGCGCCAAAGCAGGGCAATTCATGAACGAGGTATTCCGGGTGTATCGCTACGGGGCAGATTACGCCGGCCTTGCGGGCAGGGACCTGACATCAGGAACAGTAATAGAAAAATAAGGCCCCGTTAACGGAACAGTATCTATCGTTGGATAGCCGTGAGCTCAAAAATGGAGGTTCGAATAATATGAAAACAGTGAGTAAGCCGATGGAGAGCCAGTTAAAAAGAGTGGCAGAGCAATTCTCTCGGAAAGAGATTACGCGCCGCAAATTCCTCGCCTTTATGGCGGCAGGCGGGGCGACTATGCTCACGGCGGCCTGCAGTAAATCCATAAGCTCCATAACCAGCGCACTGATTTCACCGACCACCAGCGCCCAAAATACAACTATGACAACCACGGCAACTACTACTATCGCCACAACTACCAGCATCACTACTGAGACGACAAGTGCGGTTCCAACTACTTCAACCGTATCCACCTCAAACACAACTTCAGCCGCCCCCACTACCACGGCAACCAGCACGACAACGACAACTGCTGCGACAGCAACAACCACGCCTTCCTCAAGCGTGACCGTAGGCCTGACCTACAAGGGCGAAGGAACATACGGGGGGTACACTCTGTTCGCTCCAAATTTTTCGAAGAACACATATCTGATCGATATCGATGGTAAACTTGTCCACGCGTGGCCCAGCAGTTATCTCCCGGGGCAATCCGTTTATCTGCTGGAAGGCGGGACTTTGTGGCGCTCAGTCCATCTATCTGACGCGGGAGGTGGCCCGACTGGAGGTGGAGTTCAAAAAATCGGATGGGACGGGATGCTTATGTGGGGCTTCAAGTATATGAGCGACAGCTACGTACCCCATCATGATATCAAACCCCTCCCGAACGGCAACGTGCTGCTTGTATGCTGGGAGTTCAAAACGCAGGCCGAAGCCGTCGCCGCCGGCAGAAAAACGACACTCCTAAGCGAAAGCAAATTATGGCCCGAGAAAATCGTCGAAATCCAACCATCCGGCTCTACCGGAGGCACAGTCGTCTGGGAGTGGCACCTCTGGGACCACCTGATCCAGGAGGCCGATTCAAGCAAGCTGAACTATGGCACCGTTGCGGCGCATCCTGAACTGATGGACATCAACTTCGCGCTTGGCGGAAAAGCTGACTGGATCCACATCAATGCCATCGATTACAATCCGAAACTGGACCAGATCGTATTGAGCTGCCACGAACAATCCGAATTATGGGTCATCGACCACAGCACGACTACCGCACAGGCCGCAGGCCACACAGGAGGGAACAGCGGGATGGGCGGCGACATCATTTACAGGTGGGGAAATCCCCGGGGTTACGGGGCGGGGACAACATCAGACCAAAAGCTTTTTGCGCCGCACAACACGGCCTGGATAGAAAGCGGATTGCCGGGTGAGGGCGACATCCTGATATTCAACAACGGCAATTCGCGACCGGGCGGGAACTACTCATCGGCGGACGAAATTACCCCCCCGGTAAACACACAGGGCGGATACACGCGCAGCACCGGCTCAGCATTCGGCCCAACTCAACAAACCTGGATCTACAAAGCCAAGAACCCGACGGATTTCTTTGCGGATAAAATCTCCAGCGCCCAACGCCTTGCCAACGGCAATACCCTTATCTGCCATGGACCACTGGGAGTATTCTTTGAAGTCACAAGTGCAGGTGAAACCGTTTGGAGATATGTTAATCCGGTAACCGATACCGGCATAACAACCCAAGGGCAGACAATCCCGACCGGGACCGCAGGGGATACCAGGAGTGCTACATTCCGGGCCCAGCGCTTTGCCGCGGACTCTGCTGCCCTTAAAGGGCTGGACCTTACACCCGGAAAACTGCTCGAGCAAATATTGTAGGATAAGAATAAGAAGTTATATGACTGAAAGAAGCGATAAAGAGCATATAATTAAAGGAATTTCGCGCAGGGATTTCCTCAAAAAAGCAGGGCTAGCGGCGGGCGCGGCTGGCTCTATTACGCTTTTGAATGCCTGCTCATCTTCCGCGATAACCTCGTTAATAACGAAAACTGTCACTGGCACTCCGACTGATGGCACTACGGCAGCGAAATCTTCCGACACCAACCAGTTTTCCGCGACGACAAAAGGTGCCACACCAACCACTGCCCCAGCCACAAAGACATACGCCACGCCGACCGCTATCCCTGCGACGACGATCACGCAGACAGTAGCGGAGAAAGCCTTCCCGGGCACTGTGATACTCGGCAGGCCTGAAAATCGTGCGGTCACCATGAACCTACTCACAAGCGCAGACTGCGAATGCTACGTCGAGTACGGTAAAAATACGAGTATTTACGCCGGGAAAACGAATTCTTCAATCCTTAAGCCATCAGTCCCCGGGGAGATAAACCTGGCAGGACTGGACGGCAATACTGGGTATTTTTATCGAATACGGCACCGTGTACCGGGGAGCACCGATTATTACGCTAACACGACATCTGTTTTCCATACCCAACGGGCAATAAATGAAAATTTTATTTTTACAATCGATGCAGACCCGCATTGGGACGAGAATACAGACCTCGACAAAATAAAACTGACGTTCCAGAATATTTTGAATCAGAAGCCTGATTTCAATATCGACCTGGGGGATACCCCATTCCTTGACAAGGTCAGCTTCCTCGGGAGGACCATGGCCTCAAAACCCCCTTCAACATACGAAGCCGTGACTGCCATCAGTATCGACAGACGCAATTATTTCGACATCTTCACTCGGTCAGTGCCGCTATACCTGGTTTTAGGCAACCATGACGGCGAACAAGGCTATTCCCTAGACGGCACAGAGAATAACATGGCTATCTGGGCCACCAAAGCCCGCAAACTTTACTACCCTAACCCTTCTCCTGACGGCTTCTACACAGGGAACGCTACCGAGGAGCCGATCGTCGGATTGCGGGAGAACTTTTATGCCTGGGAATGGGGCGATGCCCTGTTTGTGGTACTCGATCCTTACTGGCATACGAAGCCTGTGAAAACCCCTTCCACAGGTTGGGACTGGACTTTAGGCAAGAACCAATACGATTGGCTTAGGACCACACTGGAAACGAGCAGGGCTAAATACAAATTTGTCTTTTGCCATAACCTAGTTGGCGGATTTGACCCCTCAACAAACAAAAGCCTGCCTGCCGGTTCGGGAAATGGGAGAGGAGGCAGCGAGGCGGCTAAATTCTATGAATGGGGAGGGCAAAATACCGATGGCAGCGCGGGATTTGACCAAAACCGGCCGGGGTGGGGTAAACCCATACATCAGTTGCTTGTAGATAACCATGTTTCGGTTTTCTTTCACGGGCATGATCATTTCTTCGGCAAGCAAGCGTTTAACGGAGTAATCTACCAAGAATGCCCCCAGCCAGGCTCGACCAGCAGTTCCAACCACGCGAGCGAATACGGCTATGTCAATGGTGTATTTTTAGGCAGTTCCGGCCATATGCGTATCACGGTGACAAGCACGTCTGCGACAATTGATTACATCATGACTTACCTTCCAAAGGAAGAGACAGCTACACAGAAAAATGGTGAAGTTGCATATTCTTATTCTGTCAATGCCAGCTAACCGGCTGGATGAAGATCAACAACACATCAATGGTTATGAAAATGGAGTGTATCGAGTGAACAAATCAGACGAGGATTGTGGCATTCCAAAGAAAATCTCAAGAAGAGAATTTCTGAAAAAGGCCGGAATAGTGATAGGAGGCGCCGCGCTGGCCTCGATACCCGTATTTTCAGCCTGTAATGACATCAAAACCTCCACCGCTGCCGCAGGCTCCCGCGCAACTGCTTCCGGTCCTTTGACGTCAAACACAACGGCTTTGCTCACCACCGCTCACAAAGCCGTTACCTCTAAACCTGCCGCCGTGACAACAACAATCACCACAACTTCACCGATCGCTGCCGATTCTACCCCTACGACTGCTCCCTCGCCAACCACAACCGCAATAATTTCCACCGGCAATCCGTTTAACGGTAATGTGATACTCGGGCGTCCTGCCGATGTTACAATCGGCTTGAGTCTTTTATCGTCAGTGAAAACCGACGTTTATATCGAGTATGGTAATACAACCGGGGTTTACAACGATCAGACCTCCAAATACACCTCGCAGCCAAATCAGCCCCTCCAGATCGATATCGATAACTTGCAGGCGCATACCCGGTATTTCTACCGGGTATGCCACCATGTCACGGGAGAAATTGGTTTTTCAGCCGGAACGGAATCAACTTTCCATACCCAACGAACTCCCGGCAGCACCTTCAATTTCGGAGTCCAGGGCGATTCGCATCCAGAGAGAACGACCACTATGTTCAACCCGGACCTGTACAACCTTACGATGGCTAATGTGAAAAACGCTAACCCTGATTTCTACTTTCTCATGGGTGACGATTTTAGTGTGGACCCCATGATCAGCAAAAACCAGCTGAGCCAGCCAGCCGTGAACGATCTTTACTCCAATCAACGTAATCATCTAAACTCGATTGGAAATTCATCTCCCATCTTCCTGGTTAACGGCAACCATGACCAGGCTGCACGTTATCTTCTGGACGGAACGGCTAACAACGCCGCGGTGTTTGTCGGGCAAGCCCGGACACAATATTTCCCTTTGCCAGCGCCAGGTAGCTTTTATAGCGGAGATACAGAACCCGTTCCATTCATCGGCTTACTCAGAGACTACTACGCCTGGACATGGGGAGACGCCCTTTTTGTTTTAATAGATTTCTACTGGCACTCGCCTGTTGCGGTCGATAATGTCGCCGGCAATGAGACAACCAAGACCAAGGACATGTGGGAGGTTACGCTGGGTGATACCCAGTATAACTGGTTCAAACAAACACTCGAAGGGTCGAAGGCAAAATACAAGTTTGTTTTTTCCCATCATGTACTCGGAACCGGAAGAGGCGGTATCGAGGAAGCAGGTCAATACGAGTGGGGCGGCAACGGTTCAAAAGGCAACTGGCAGTTTGATTCCATGCGCCCTGGTTGGGCGATGCCCATCCATCAATTGATGGCTAAAAACGGCGTAAGCATATTCTTCCACTGCCACGACCACCTGTTCGCGCATCAAGTGCTGGACGGCGTGGTTTATCAGGAAGTCCCAATCCCGGCTGATTTCACTTACACTGCATTTAACTCTGACGCTTATAAATCGGGAAGTGTCCTTCCTAATGCGGGTTTTCTTAATGTCACGGTATCGACCGCCCAGGTCAAAGTCGACTATATCAGTTCTTATCTGCCCAAGGATGAAAAAACCGGCAGGCAAAACGGGCAGATTGCCATTTCATACAGTCTCTGAGAAGAATGCCTGGTGACAGAATACCCTGATCCAAACCTGATGGAAGACCGGGCAGCACTGATAGATTATAATGACAAAATGGTTGCGTTTCGGGGGTTTTTGAATAAACACATCAATCTATGGCGCATCGTTGCCGCCACAGGTCTGATCATCGCAACCACATTTTGCCTCAGTGCTCCCGCCCACATGTTCGAACCCGACGATTGGGCTTACTACTACGCCGTCCAAAACTTCGCCCAGGGAAAGCTCGTGGTAAGCGACGCCATCCACAGTATTCAATCGAGTGCGGCGGGGGCAGAGGGAGGGCAACTTTTCCAATATGTAAACATCGGCAATGGCAAATGGGCCCTTGAAAAAGCGCCAGGCTACCCGATATATGAAATACCGTTCCAAGTCCTGGGGATACCCCGATGGGGGAACGTATTGCTTGCTTTAGGAATGGTCGTGGCAACGTACACACTGCTGAAGCGGCTGCGCGATGAAAAAGCCGCCTGTATCGGTTCACTGCTGATGCTGTTCACACCGGTAAGCCTGGTGATGCTGAACCGAAGTTACATGGACAGTTTTGCCGCGGGGGCATTTCTAGCATTAGGAGGCGCATTATACATCTGCTGGCTACTGGAAAGAGGACAGAGGCGAAGGCGCGCCAGCGCAGTTGTGCTATTTTTTGCTTTCCTGCTTATTGCATGGTCTGTAGTGACGCGCTATACCAACGTAACGGTGGCCGTTATTTTTGCATTGCATTTTGCCGCAATGGAGATACATGCAATCTTCAAAAAGCAGGACAAAAGAGGTTTAATCGAAGTCGCAGCCGGTGTCTTTGGTGTGGTCATGCCCCTTGCTTTCCTCCTCATTTACAATAAATTTGTTTTCGGATCGCCTTTCGACTATGGATACCAGTACACCCAGGGAGACATCAGTTTCGCATTTCAACACATCGGCTCGTCTACACAGGCGGGCCAATCAGTATTCTGGAATATTATCAAAACCAACCTAAGGATAGCCCCACATGCCCTGCTCACCGGTTTCCCGCTTCTCTTTGTCGCCGTGCCCGGGCTGGCGATAGCCGCCTGGTCGGCTTTAAGGCGTCGCCGGGACTCCTGGTCCAACTTGAGCACTCCTTTGACATGGGACATACTGCTACTCCTTTTCGGTTGGTTCGCCGGGGTTTTCGTACTCTATGTCGCGTACGAATGGACCGCAAACATGCAGATGGATACCCGGCCTTTCATGGTTATGGCCCGGTTTTACCTGCCGGGGCTTTTCCCGCTGGCGGTGATTTCGGCCTTATTATTATCTAAAATCCCGACCAAACTGGCGTTGGGGGCCGCAGCTGTGGCCGCGGTTGCCGGGTCGGTAATATTCTTTCAGTCCTTGCATAACCAACAGGGGACTCCCGGGGAAGGCACCAATAGGCCGCCTAACGGAGCAAACGCTCCACCTATCGGGAACCGTCCGACCGGCTTGCCGCCAAACTTGCCCCAGGGCAATCCTACACGCTTCCCGCCAACCCGACAACCGCCGGGAACATAGGCGAAAGGCAATGCTGACCACTCTTCAATAATAAGCGTAAAATAATCAAGCAGCGAGTGAAACATACACAAAGCGGATTAAAAGAAAAAAGGAGTTTAAGATGCCAAGAAAACTAGTATTGCTGGTAACTCACGGCCCCGAGGCCCCGGAAAGGGCCACCATACCCTTCGTCCTGGCCGTCGCCGCACAGGCCGCGGGAATCGAAGCGATTTTGGGTTTTCAGGTGGAGGGAGTAATGTTGCTTAAAAAAGGCTGCGCCGAAGAAATCGCAGCGCCTAACTTTGTTCCCCTCAAACAACTGATGGATATTTATTCATCGAATGGCGGGAAATACCTTGCATGCGGCCCTTGCGCAGCTTCTCGGAAACTGGACGCGGCTGATTTTGTCGATGGAGCTTCTATAGTAAACGCTCCCACGTTCGTCGAACAGTTTGTCACAGCAACAAACGTTCTCGTTTATTAATGCGAACTCCATTATCACCGTCTCAAATAATTGTCACAAACAAAGAGAGGGGGTGCTCCCTCTCTTTGTCAGAACCGATACTTTTAGTTTGCTGAAATTAGTGAATCCACTTTCTTTTGAAGCGCATTCTCGGCCAAGGCACCGACGGCGGTGTCCATAACCTTCCCATTTTTTATAAAAAGCATATTCGGTATGGAGCGGACCGAATATCGCGATGGGACTACCTTGTTTTCATCCACATTGAGACGACAGAACTTTACCCTTCCATCGTATTTTTCCGAAAGCTTTTTAAGAATTGGCTCAACCATCCGGCAGGGGCCACACCATGGCGCCCACATATCTATAAGTACCGGTACTGCCGACTTTTTTACCTCAGCCTCGAAGGTCGCATCGGTTACGTCTATCAACATCTTAATCTCTCCTCAATTGGCGGCTTTAAAAGCTGCTTTATCTTAATATGCATATATTCTAATATTTTGTGGACATTCAGTCAAATACAACAGGTGGCTACCCGGTTAAATTATGATATACTGCATCCGATTTTCAATACGGCTACACCTTTAAAATACATCGAGAGGACATTCAAACATGATCAATCCAACTACCAAAAGCCCGGCAAACAATATGTTCGCCAAGATAGTGCATGAGCCCATCTCTCCTGAAAGTGTAATCAACCTGGTCAGGACGAGGACCAGCGGATGCGTCGCTACCTATGTCGGTCTGATAAGGGACAACTCGCACGATAAAGCAGTACGATCAGTGGAATACCGCGATATCACCGGGAATGCGGAACAAGGGCTGAAATCCATCATAGAAGAAGCGATGAAGCGGTGGCCAATCAATTCTATGGCTATCTATCACCGCGTCGGGCTGCTTTCGGTCAACGACATCAATTTGGTCGTTGCTGTCGGAGCGGGGCACCGAGGGGAAGGGCTGGCCGCTACGGCTTTCGCGGTTGACCAGTTCAAAGCCAAATTGCCGACGACCAAAAAAGAGAATTACGCCGACGGCACGGCTTACAACGCACAAGACTGACGCGACCGCCGCGCAAGGGGCGAGCCTGAACCCAGGGCTAATATGCCAGTATAACGGTGTTGCCGCGCAGCAGAACCCGGACGAAAGCGTGATACGAAGTGCCGTCCGGCAAAAATTCTTCGGAGAAGAATGTCAACTGGACCACGTCCATTATCTCAGCCTTGCCGGTCACAATGTTTTTGGTGTCGTAGGTTATGACCTTGCGATTAATAGCAGCCGGGTCGAATTGGTACGTGAACTTGCCATTGGCAACCGGCAGCGCTCCCTGATCGACAACCGCACCCGGGGTCACTGCCGCGTAGTGCACCGTCAGCGCAGTGCTCGAACCGATAATCGTCAGCCCTTTAGCAGCATCGAAGGTAGATTGTTCCGGCAAATTCAATACCAGCGTGGAAGGTTGTACAGGACGGACCTTTTCGATCACGTAAATCTCACCGTTTGTCCCGAATAATCCCGACATGTAGCCTTTGTGGCCATTCCAATCGCCTTGTATCGTAAACCGGTATACTCCAGGTATATCGAGCACCCACTTCACAGGCCCTGCAAAATTCCCGAAAGCGTCGCCCGTCGCCTGAGTTGTCACCTGCCTGCCGTCCGGATACATAAGCGTGTATGTTACCGTTGCCGGAAGGATAGGGTCTATCTGGGCCACAGGCGTGAAAGAAGTTCCGGTTTCGTAAACCATGCCGGGCCGCGTACTTACAAGAAAAAAGCGCGACAATTGCCCGTACGAGCCGATGAGGTCTTCCGCGCCTGCTGAAATTATACGGTTGTTGTTCGTTCCCCTCGGCATCAAAAACCCGCTGGAAAGGTAGCCCGCGTAAGCCGGTGCGATAAAGTTAACCCTCCTTACGACTCCGCCGACCAGCCGGTAGATGTCCCCAGGAAGATCGCCGTTGTTTGAAGCATTCACCTGGGCGCCGAAGCTGTTGGGGCAAACCGGCCAGTAGGGGGCGCGGGCACCGTCTTCGCTGACAAGAAAGCGGGACATAAAACCAGGACGCGGCGCACCGGCGTAGTAATAATTCCAATCCGAGATGTATTCCGGAAAGAGGTGGGGAGAGTATCCGTTGAATGTAGTAATCTTTAGATTTGTGGCACCGATGGTGGCCAGACCTGTATCGTACGGCGCCGGGTTAACGGCGGATTCCCAGGTAAGGGTCGGTATTATCTTGTCCGCACCCTGCTGGTCTGAGCCCATAAGGAGAACGTCGCCGGACTGGAAGGGATAATTGATGTGGACGAGGTGGCTGACGTCCGCACTCTCAACCCAACCCTCGAAATGGGTTTCGCCGCGGTCAACGTAAGTATTCCCGACCGCGAGTTTCTTCCCACGCGCGATTATCGGGCTGTCAGGGGCATAAACCACCCCTGCGTGGCGCATGGCGCATGCCCAGAGATGCCCTGACTGGTCTGTGTATTTTGCAAAAATTTTCGCATGGTATTCTCCGGGAGAATCGAGCAGAAGCTGTTGTGCGCCCTGGGCCACCCCGTAGATGCCTCCTGGTGAGGCAACGCCGCTGAATGTGATCGTTTTGACATTTTTCTGATCCGAGTTTATATAAAGGCTGGCTGTTATATCGACGTCCGCCGGAACAGCCGGTGCAAATGCGATATCGCGCCCGTATTTCGTGCCGACAGGATAGGCGAACCCCTGGAACGTGGCCGTCGCCATGGTCATGCGTTTGGCTATCCAAAATTGGTAGGTCCCGCCGCCAGTGTAGCGGTTGCCCCACTTGTCCGCCCACCAGCCCGACAACTTGACTGTGTATCGGCCGTATCCAGTGGGTTTCCAAGCGGTGAAAGCAGTTTTCCCCGTCGAGGGCCAGAGCAGATGTGTGCCCATGAAAGGAGCAGTGCCGATGTCAGTTACCTTGCCGTCGGGTCCCGTGACCTGCACGGAGAGCGCCCCCGCGGTATGGCTCCAGGGGAGATTGGAGCGGGCCTCGATAGTATCGGCGAAGAACTGGGGCTCAAGCGAGTATGACAGCACAGTTTTGTTGTCTGTGGAATACAGCGGCAGGATGACCTCGTCCGGTATAAGGTTGCGCGGCGACAACGCGAAAACGCCCCTGTCCTCATCGGCCACAACTCCTTTATAGCCGTTAGAATTATAGTCCCCTAGGATGGTCCAAAATACCCGGGGGGTTATGCCCGCAGCATTAACGAAACGGCCGCTGTAATGGGTGCCTGTGGCGGGGATGGGCGGGGAAAAGATGTGCGACATAGTCGGGACGGCCTTGAAAAATGGACGTCGGGCAAAAGTCTCGCCGTTAAGATTATAACGAGAAGTTTTGACGGTAAAGCCATAATCCAGGCGGAGACGGTATATACCGGGCGGGAGGCCCTGGGGAAGGACTGCATTTACTGCAAAAGGCACCTGGTATTCACCGAGAACCAGCTTTGCTTCTGCCATAATCTTGGTTGCGTAGATATCCACCGGAGTGCGAAACCCGTAACCAAAGCGGTTCGTGGCGGCACCGGTAATACCGCCTTCTATAGCCAAACCGGAGGGCGTTAAAAGGGTGGACATTCGTTCGTCGCTCGCCTGCCGGAAGACGCCGTCCGAATCGAAAGTCCGTTCGGCAGTGACCAGCAGGCAAAAACCGTCGGGCTTTATATTTACGGCTTTCGTCAGGGCCGCTATGTGTTCCTGTGTGACACTGAGCACGGCCGAAATGTTCAACGTCTGCCCGGGCAACCATGCGTTAGGCGATACCGCAAAGTCGGTTCGCCATTCCCCGTAGTCTGTATGCCCCTCATCGCCGAAAGTGAGCGCGGAAGTTTCCGTCGCGGATTGGGATTTTATCACGTCCGCGAAAATGGAGGCGGGTTTGAGGGCCGAAGCCGCGCCGAGAAGAACCGTGCCCCCGGCAACTGACTTGATGAAGTCTCGGCGATTGATTTCGAAACGGCGTTTAACCATATTCGTGCCCCCTACTAAGTGGAGTCAGAGATGATTCAATTATATCCGTGCAGTTATAAAAAGCAATAGGTATATCGTAGAGCATCGCTCCGTACAAGATTAATACGTAAGTCAACTAACGACACGTTTTGCTTTTGCGGGCTAAAGGCCGTCTAAAGTGATAGAGTGGAATCACAGATGACCTTTGGGACGACACAGGAGAGCAGAAGGGGTTAAAAAAGCAGGTTATTGAAGCACGATGGTGTACGAAATACCGGGTTGAGCGACGTCAAGCCAGCCGGGTTTATATTCGGTCTGTTCGGCAATCAAAAGAGTTATTTCGTATCCATTTAATAAATAGGTTTGCCCCTGGTGGAGGTCAGCCGAACGGCCGTTCAGCGCGAATGTTATCTCCGTATTGGTTTTTCTCACCCAAGGAGCGCTGTCCGTCCCGTTAATGTAATTCCCCGCCAAAACGCGGGCCTGATTAACACTAACCGGCAAAGTGCCAGCCAATTTGACGGTCTGGTTTACGGCATAGTCGGTAACACCGGCGAAAATAAGCGCAGACCCTTCGGTCACTTTCAACCCCATAGTGGTGGGCCAACCGTAGTGTACCTCATAATCCAAGCTGTAAACTTCACCGAGCACAAGTTTGAGATTATCGGCGGTGCCGATAGGGAACAAAAGGTATATAGGGGAGTTCGAGTCAACGGCCGTAAAGATGTAGCCTGATTTTTTTATCCCGTCCAAGCGGTCTATAACAATATCATCCCGCACGAATCTAGCCTGGGTAGAATACGCTGAAAATGACTCGGTACCAGACAAGTCACCAGTGGTTCTCACGCTGAACGCCGGTAATCCCCGATAGTAGTTGTGGCCGGTCCCGGATTGGTGAATAACGACATATGAATAAACTGCGACGGCCAGGAACAACAATATGAACGGGATGAGGATGATGCGATTTTTAGCCCGAGTTTCCACAACTACATTTTACTACAAATGTAGAATAAACAATCAAGTGTATCCGTGCACATTCGAGGTCATCGTGGATATCTGGTTACTCCCGTCCAGGTGAGGCTTATTGTTGATAGAATAAGGAACGGGGGGCTTTCGCCCCCCGTTCCCTTAGAGTTTATCGTAACGTTGCTACCATGAGTTGTTCTGCCGGCGTTCTTCAGTCCAGGGATCTCCATGATTATGATAGCCGGCTCTCTCCCAGAAACCAGGGCTGTCCACCGAACTGAATTCGATGCCTGTAACCCATTTGGCGCTCTTCCAGAAATACAGCCTAGGTACTACCAGCCTCACTGGCCCACCGTGTTCAGCCGTCAGTGGGAGGCCATTGTGAGAGAATGTAAATATCGCGTCTTCTGCAAGAAAATCGGCCAGCGGCAGGTTAGTCGTAAAACCCCCGGCACCGTGAACGATGACAAACTTCGCCACAGGCTTTATCTTAACCAAACCGACGACGGTCGCGGTGCTCGGGCCTTCCCAAGTGTTATCCAATTGCGACCATGTGGTCACGCAGTGAATATCGGAAAAGACTCTAACCTTCGGCAGTGTCGAAAACTCCGTATAACCAAGAGTTAAGACTTTCTCGACTTCACCGGTAATCTCAAACTGCCACTCGCCGACCGGAACTTCGTGCACCTCGCCGTAATGTAAAACCGGCCATTTTTTTACCAGGTGCTGACCCGGAGGAACCCGGTTCGAACGTCTCGTGTCCGGGCTGACAATCAATTGTTCCACGTCGCCCATTCGCTGTTTCCTAACAGCACTTGCAGTCGGAAGTTCCGCAGGAACCGCCTGGAGCAAGGTATTTTTCAGGGTTTTTGTCGAAAGATTTCTTGCAGCCTACGGCACAAAAATAGTATTTCTTGCCCTTGTATTCTGAAACCGCCGCCGGTTTCGATTCGTCCACTTTCATCTTGCAAACGGGGTCAATAGAAGTCGCCATTTTTAAATCCTCCTGTTATCTATATTAGCCCGTGGGCTTACCCGGGTCAAAATTGCGCAGTCTCAAAGAATTTGTAACAACCGTAACCGAACTGAGGGCCATAGCTGCGGCAGCCAATATTGGATTAAGAAAGCCATAGTTCCCCAGGAAGAAGTGCAGGCCGGCCGGGACTCCATTAGTATGGAACGCCAGGTAAAGCACACCTGCGGCTACGGGGATGAGGATAACATTGTAGGCGAAAGACCAGAAAAGGTTCTGACGTATGGTCTTCATCGTTCGGCGGCTAAGGGCGATGGACGCAGGGATACCCCGCAAGTCACCGCTCATAAGTGTAATATCAGCAGTTTCGATGGCCACGTCGGTCCCGGTACCGATAGCGATGCCGACGTCGGCCTGTGCCAGCGCCGGGGCATCGTTTATGCCATCACCCACCATGGCCACCACTTTGCCTTCGCCCTGTATCTTTTTGACCTCGTCGGTTTTGTTTTCGGGAAGCACTTCGGCGAGCACACGGTCGATGCCTGCTTGCTTCGCGATGGCCGAGGCGGCCCTCTGGTTGTCTCCGGTGACCATCGCCACTTCCAAACCAAGGCGGTGCATCTCGCTGACAGCTTCTTTAGCAGTAGGCTTGAGGCTATCTGAAAGAGCCAGCAACCCTGCGGGCTTTCCTTCCACGGACAAGAACATAACAGTTTTACCTTGCTCCCAGAGTCGCAAGGCCAGGTCCTCGAGCTCCCCAAGCGAAACGTTCTTTGCCTGCATCAGCTTGAGATTGCCGAGAGCCAGTTCCTTGTTTTCAACCTTTGTTTCGATACCCATGCCTGGAAGGCTGTTAAAATCGGTCGCCGGCAGGATGGCTAGTTTCCCTGTAAGGGCTTCGGTAACAATGGCCTTTCCCAACGGATGTTCGGAAGATACCTCGGCTGAAGCCGCCAACTGAAGGACTTCTTCGCGGCTGAATGGGGTTAGAGGCATAATATCTGTGACCACTGGAGTACCCTGAGTAATGGTACCTGTTTTATCCAAAAGAACCGTTTTGATCTTATGTGCCTTTTCCAGCGTTTCCGCACTCCTAATCAGTATGCCGTGTTCTGCCCCGACGCCCGTCCCAACAATAATAGCGGTTGGAGTCGCGAGGCCGAGCGCGCACGGGCAGGCGATGATAAGAACTGCCACGAAATTAAGGAGCCCGTAGGTGAGACGGGGTTCGGGCCCGAAAATAGACCATATAGCGAAGGTGACCAGGGCAATGCCGATGACCGATGGTACGAAATACCCTGCGATTATGTCAGCTAGGCGCTGAATAGGGGCCTTGCTGCCTTGCGCTTCTTCTACGAGACGTACGATGTGGGACAAAGTGGTGTCCTTGCCCACGCGTGTCGCCCGGAAACGAAAACTGCCCGTCTTATTGATTGTCGCGCCCACGACCTCGTCGCCGGCTTTCTTATCCACAGGAAGGCTCTCGCCGCTTATCATGGATTCGTCGACGGCGGAGTAGCCCTCGTTAATAATACCGTCCACCGGGATTTTCTCGCCGGGGCGCACCAGCACCACGTCACCAACCTGCACATCGTCTACTGAGACGCTTATCTCTTGCCCATCGCGTATCACAGCGGCGGTGCTGGGGCGGAGACCGATAAGCTTCTTGATGGCTCCGGAAGTCCTGCCCCTGGCGCGGGCTTCCAGGAAACGCCCGAGCAGGATAAGCGCGATGATGAGCGCGGAGGTGTCGAAATAAAGGTTCGCTTCTATCATTCCGGAAGTGAACGCTCTCGGAAACAGCAGGACGGCGACACTGTAGAAATATGCCGCAGAGCTGCCGACAGCGATAAGGGTGTTCATTTCTGCGCGCCCGTGCTTAAGCGCTGCCCAGGCCCCTTTGTAGAAGCGCCATCCGGCCCAGAACTGGACGGGGGTGGCAAGAGCCCACATGATGTAGCCCATATGGTCCATAAACCATTGTTTTCCCGAAAATTCAGGCAAATGAACTAACAAGTTAGGCAGGTACATCAGGATCATTATGGCAGCGCCCAGCGTAAGCGCAACGGTAAAACGGCTTCGCAGGTTCTTTATGTCCCGTTCGGCAGTGAGGCTGACATCTTCGATGGTGGCGGTTTCCTCGCCAAGTTCGTACCCGGCCTCGGAGACTGCATGCTTCAGGGATGCGACGTCCAGATCTCCAGCGTATTCGACGGTTGCGCGCGAAGTCGCTAGATTGACGGCGGCTGAAACGACGCCGGGCATTTCTATTATCGCTTCTTCAGAGTTGGCCACGCAGGAGGCGCAGTGCAGGCCTTCTATCGGGAAGATGGTCTTGCGGGTCACCACAGAATATCCCATCTCTTTAATAAGCCTGGCGATGCGAGGGAGTGTTATCTTGCCCGGATCATACTCCAGGACTGCCCGGGAAGCAGCGAAATTAACGGTGGCTTTCAGAACGCCGTTTGTCTGTACCAGGGTGGATTCAACTCCGCCCGCACAGCTCGCGCAGCTCATTCCGGCGAGGTCGAGAGTGATTACCCGACGGTTTTCAGTACTGTCCTTATCTGCCATAGAAAACCTCCCGTGACAGGGCGATTAGTGCTTTCCTAATAATATAACATGAGCTCTGGTCCCCGGTTGTGACCTAAAGCACGAAAACTGGGAAATGTGAGAAAAAAGCGATATGTTATTCTTCTTTTGCCGCCTGAAACCTGCACCATGTGTAGAGCGAATCGTAAACTTCAAACTGATGCGACAGATTTTCTTCGTCTTCAGGATAACGCAAGCTATAGCCCGTCGCAATCGCTTCGAGCCCATTCGCGATTGGATCCTTGTCAAAGTCGCCGGACACATCCGCCGAATGCACTATCTTCGCCATGCGCGACAAAGCAGGGTCTTTTAATTCGTATTTTAGGATTATCGACTCGAAAGAACAACGGCCTTGATGGTGACCTAACTCGACTCCGAGCACGTCGAATGGGATTGATTTGGTGTCGAGGGCGACCTGATTCACCACGGAGGCGGGAACAAAGAGAAATTCGGCCTGACTATCTATGAATCGTTTTATCAGCCATGGGCAGGCGACACGGTCGACATGAACGTGAGAACGTGTGATCCATTTCATGAGGCACCCCCGGACGACTTGTATCTTCGATACAATATTAACATATGTACAATCGTACGGGTTTCACCAAAATTGCATCGTGCAATCACCGCACACTTATATTATGTCGTTTCCATAATGTACTGAAAAACGAGCCCGGTTACCCTTGTGATAAAACGATCTGATTATGATAACTTGATAAAACACGAGTAGGCCGGAATCTGAGTCTCAACTCTTTGACATCCCGGGCTTATATACTTCACAATTCCAGCATGGCATGTAACAAACAGATAATCATCATCGGGGCGGGTGCCGGCGGCATGATGGCTGCCGGGCGAGCCGCAGAACTGGGTACGCGGGTTCTCCTCCTTGAAAAGATGGACCGTCCCGGGAAAAAGGTACTCATCACCGGAAATGGGCGTTGTAACTTCACAAACACCAAAGACAAAGACGATTTCATGGCCCAGTTTGGCGCCAGCGGCCGTTTCCTACTTCCCTCTTTCAACCGCTTCTTCAGCGGCGAACTCCTGGAGTTCTTCGCAAGATACGGAATGACATTTAAAACCAAAGCTTCCGGCAAGATATACCCTGCTTCGGGAAGCTCGCATGACGTAGTGCGGGCACTCGAACTCCACCTGGCACGCGGCGGCGTTGAAGTTCGGCCCAATACAAACGTAATGGGTTTAATCGTCGATAGAGGAAAGGTTTGCGGGGTTCGGACGAGCGAGGGAGATTTACCATCCACGACGGTCATCGTTGCAACAGGCGGAGCCTCACACCCGCAGACGGGCTCCACAGGAGATGGATTCAGAATAGCAGCCGCCACCGGACATTCGATAGCCAACCTACGCCCGGGTTTGGTACCGCTTGTCGTGAAAGATCCGGGAAGGTACAAAAAACTGGAGGGCGCGGGATTGCGCGGGGTACGGGTAACTGCTTTCTCTTGCCATTCCAATGAAATCGACACTGCTTTGACACCTCAGGCCAACGTGGGCCGGGGCTTAGCGAGCAAGATCCCTGTTGCCCCCGTTATCGAGAGCCGCGTTGGCGACGCCGTCGTTACCCATTTCGGGCTCAGCGGACCTGCTATCCTTGAGGCAAGCATCGATATCGTGAAAGCGTTGGAAAACGGCCCCGTCAGCGTTTCTATCGACCTGACACCGAATATCACGATGGATGAACTTATGTCCCGCCTGGAGGAGGCGAGGGCCAAATACTGCAGCTCCAATTACCTGGACATCCTCAAGGGCGTCCTGCCGCAGGCGCTAATAAAATCCCTCTCGGCAATGACCGATGTTACCCATCATATGGTTAATAACGGAGTTGTCTCGCCTGAAAGCGAACTCTTTTTACAAAACGTCAAATCCCTGCGCTTCGACATCGAACGCCCTTATTCCATGGAGACGGCGGTGGTGACCGGGGGCGGGGTTTCGCTTGATGAAATCGACCCTGAAACGATGGCTTCAAAAATCATCACGGGCTTGTATTTCTGCGGGGAGGTCATGGACCTGGATGCGGGGACAGGCGGATATAACCTTCAGGCGGCTTTCTCGACAGGTTTTATGGCAGGTGAAAGCGCGGCAGCAGCGATTTAAAACAAAGTTAATGACGCTGGAGTATAGACGGCAGAGCTGTGCTTGCGGTATGCTTGGATAAGTTACAAAAACACGTAATATTTCTCCGTTTATCGACAAAAGGGGATTCGGGTTGAGAGAATCAGATGGCAAGTTAGTTTCGGACGAAAGCCACGAAGTTGCGCGCGAGAAAATGGCCATACTGCGCATACTGGCCGACTCGCCCAAGGCCATGGGATCTAAAGTGATTGCCCGGCTGTTAAAAGATGATTACGGCATCGACCTTTCAGAACGTGCGGTGAGATACCATCTTGGGCTTCTCGATGAACGAGGACTGACTTCCAAAGTCAGCCGGCGAGACGGGCGGCAGGTTACCGATCTCGGGATGGAAGAGATGGGTAATGCCCTGGTTGGCGACAAGGTCGGGTTCGTTATCGACAAAATCGAGTTGTTGGCTTACCAGACCACATTCGACCCCCGAACGCGTTCGGGCCTGATCCCCATTAATTTTTCGCTTTTCCCCGCAGCAGAGCTCAAGCGCACCTTCGCTGCGATGGCTCCTTGTTTCAAAGCGGGCCTGTGCGTCAGCAACCTTGTCGCCGTAGCCCGCGAAGGAGAAAAACTGGCCGGCGTATCAATACCCGCCGGACAGATCGGTTTCGCCACTGTCTGCAGTATCGTTTTCAACGGGGTATTGCTGAAAGCCGGCATCCCAACGGATTCCCGGTTCGGGGGAATACTCCAACTCGATAAACGAAAGCCCTGGCGTTTTTCAGACCTCATCCAGTATTCCGGGTCGTCACTCGATCCTTCCGAGATATTTATCGCCGGACGCATGACGAGCATCGGGCATGCGGTCGGTACGGGCGACGGCAAGATACTGGCTAACTTCAGGGAAATACCGGCGATGTCGCTCGGACTGGCAGAAACCATCATAGCCAACCTCAAGCAGGCAGGAATCAACGGGCCGCTTATCCTGGGGGGATCCAGCAAACCGGTTTGCCAGGTGCCGGTGGGCCTCAACAAGGTGGGGGTGGTGCTTGCAGGGGGGCTTAATCCTATAGCCGCCGCCGTCGAAGCCGGATGCACAGTGTCGAATAAAGCGATGAGCAGAGTGATCGAATTCAGCGAACTTTCCAGCTTCGAAACGATTTCACCCTGATACATGGGCTGACCAAGGGTAAACCTTCTTATTCCTCACAGACACGAGCATCTAATTGCAGACCGGGGCCGTATTAGATATAATAGTCGTTGCTCCTGTTCGTGGTGGGTGTAGCCCAGAGGCCTAAGGCGTCAGGTTGTGGCCCTGAAGATCGAGGGTTCAAATCCCTCCACTCACCCCATTTCCTTTCCCCCGGATTTTAGTGCAGGACCCGTTTCCCCAATTTTAGGATGTGTCGCCCGCCTCAGTTCCTCTGTTTCCCGAATATCCTCAGAAGGCTGAGGAATATGTTTAATAATCCAGGTCAAGCGCCAACGCCCCATAAATCCCCATGTTCCCCAACGCACCGTTTTCCGACATTCGCTTATTTTCTGGGTATCAATAGGCGGTCAAACCGGCGAATATCACTACGGCAAGGATGAAACCTCAAGGCAACTCGTAACCCCGGTGCTGCCCTGCAAATCTCCCGAAGTTGAGTCCAAAGAGAAAGGCCCGCCGATAAGGGCGGGCCTTTATTAACTTATCCCGGCACTCCGGCTACCTTATCAATCCGGCTGCTTTGAGGACCTGGTGGGTCTGCTGCTGTGAACTCGCGATGATTTCAAACTGGTACTTCCCGCCAATAGTTTCAATTTCCAACTTGGCGTTGTCATCATCATCGCCTCCACCGAGACCAATATTCACATTCATACCGACGGAAACCCCGCCCTTGCTGAACAAAACTTTCCCACCGCTGTATTTCACCTTGCGGACCTGGTTCAGGTATACACAGAAATTTCCGGGTGTTTCAGCCATCGCCTGATCGGGCGACATACCGGTGTATCTCTGCCAGAGGGTATAGCCCGCGGTCATGGCCTTGAAGGCCCCTTTGATTCCTTCTCCTTTATGAGACATCGCTTCGGCTTTTATCATGTCTGAAGTTGCAAGTGCGAAAACCATACGCTGGTTAGTTACCACTATATTAAAAGTTTCTGTGGAAAACATGTTCTTTTTGCGCTGGGCATTCGGGATTACGCCGATAAAGGCTTCGCCGGGCATCCCTTGGGCCGGAGGCGGATACCCATATTGAGGGGCGTAACCCGCAGGAGGAGCGTAAGCCTGAGGCGGCTGCTGATAAACCGGCGGCTGCTGAAACTGCTGAGGCGGCGGGACAGGCGGCGGCTGATATTGCGGGGGAGGTTGATATGCCTGCTGAGGAGGCGGTTGGTATGCCGGAGGCGCCTGCTGGTAAACAGGCGGCGGTTGGTATTGCGGAGGCGGCTGGGCAACCGGAGGCTGATATTGCGGAGGCGGCGGTGCAACCGGTGCTTGATAAACAGGAGGTGGGGGAGGGGCTTGCTGCGAGACTGCCGGGCCTGTTACTGCGCTGCCGCAGGATTCGCAAAAACGAGCATTGTCTGCCAGGCTGTGTCCACAACCGGTGCAAAAACGTTGAGACATATTTCACCTCACAGGACCCAAATTAGCCACATTATTGCATACCTCTCAACCGGTATCAATGGTTTTAGGGTTCAGTCCGTAAATATTTACCCTGCCGATATATGTAACCTTTCAAATATCCTATTGAAATATTAGAACACCTGTGCTATTTTGTTAAATAACACCTGAAATCAAGGAGCCATATTATCTACGGAGGTGGAAAATGAACGGAATAATCGAAAAGCAAGGTACGCCGTTGAACCCGCCCTCATGTAAAACGTATAAACCAACCATAATGGAACGGCGACTGGCTGAAAATTGTGTCGCAGAAATTGAACGGCTGAGTGAAACCGGCGTGACAGTAGAGCAGGTTGAACGCCTTTTCAGGGCCCTCGCAGTCCTGCAATCATAATTGCAGGCACAAGCATCTATCCAGTAGCAATCGCCCGTCAAAACACATGCCGTGTATCTGCACGCAAATCCAACATTTCGAGAATTAATAACTATTTTATGTTTTCGCCGGTTATTTAATAAATCCGATATATTTTCCGACTAGTATATTGATAACATCGATCGCAACGCATCGGACATATGTGGCAGTAGGGTTATGAGTATCCGGAAAACGCTGGAAAATTACGCACCTTTTATCCTGACTTTCGCCCTTGCGTTTATCGTGTTGGCTGTCCTTTATAAATTCAAGACTACGCTCCTGCCGTTCATGGTAGGCCTTTTACTGGCATACCTGCTTATGCCCATGGTCAAAGTAATCGAAAAGAGGATACCCGGTAAAAGCACGGCAGCCGAAACTAAAAGAGCGGTTGCCATAGGGTTCATCTTCGTCACCTTCATGGGCGTTATTGCCTTCGCCGGCTTCGTCACGATAACTACCATCGCCCACCAGGCCAACCAGATCATGGCCAACGCCTCGACGTTCGTAACGACCGTTATGGACAAAGGCCACCAGTTGACCTCTGCCATCTACGACAGGGCCCCAGCTAATATAAAAAGCCAGGTAGACGGTCTTTTCAAGAGCCTCGGGGACAGCCTGACAGGCAGCCTGACGGGCGGAACCTCCGCGGGCAATTCCTTCGCTAAAACGATAACCGGGTCATTCGGCACCATCGCCGGGTTCGCAGCGGTCCCGCTGTTCCTTTTCTACATATTGAAGGACTCCGAGAAGATACAGGAAAACATCTACAGAGAACTGCCTCCCCAGGCCTCCAAACACGCCAAAGCCGTGGTTGGGATCATCGAATGCGTGATGGGACGCTACATCCGCGCGCAGATAGTGATCGGCTCCATAGTAGGAATCGTTTCATTCGCCGGTTTCCTGGTCTTCAAGGTGCCTTTCGCCTATGCCCTGCCCCTTTCTTTCGCCAACGGCTTCTTCGATATGATACCCACAATCGGGCCATTCATCGGGGGCGGGCTGGTAGGCGTCATCGTGCTGGCCCTGGTTCCGAAAGCTATCGTCCCCGTGCTCATCCTGATGGTCGTTATACAGATACTGAAAAACATCTTTATCGTGCCGAAAGTAGCCTCGGACTGCCTGCGCCTCCACGCTTCAGTCATCATCTTCCTGCTGGTCATAGGGGGCGTGTTCTGGGGAGTCTGGGGGGTCGTGCTTCTGGTCCCCATCGTGGCGACGCTGGTGGACGTGTTTTCCTACGTAAGGTCAGTGAACGCCAAATCAGATACGAAGCCACCCGGGGCGGCGCTGCCTGCGGACTGAGACATGCGCCGCACATACGTTATGTCGAATACGCGAAGCATTTTCCGAAACAATATCTTAAAAATATAATTTGAAGCTGAGGAGAAACCAATGTCCGAAACCGACTACAACCAGTTCCGCGCGCGCCTTGAGAAGGACCTTAAAGAGCTTAACTCCAGACTGGAAAACATGCGCGCCGACAGGGTTTCGGAAGACAGGCGGGAAGGCAACCACATCGGCAAGATAGAAGAAGAAGCGGCTGAATCCGCGGACCTCGAGAACCTGCTGGCGCAGGAAGACCGCCTGATGGATGAGGTATCCGACATCGAGGCCGCCATCAATAAATTCGCCAACGGAACCTACGGCTTGTGCGAGAAATGCGGGCGCGAGATAGCCGCCGCGCGTCTGGAAGCCATCCCGACGGCAAGGTTCTGCATCAAAGACTCCCCGAAACGCGCAGTCTACAAACCGCTCGCGTACAAGATACTGGTATAGGCTGCCGCCCCAGCGCCCGAAAACGCCTCCGCCTTTAACTGATAGAATACAGGTAGTTTACGAAAGGTAGAGGATTTTTAAACATGAGTTTCGTCGGAATACTGGGGATACTTGCGGGTGCGTTGACCACTTTCGGGCTCGTGCCCCAGGTGATAAATGTTTTCAAGCTGAAAGAGGCCCACGAGATAAGCCTGCCGTTCGCTGTGATGTACACGGTGGGTATCGGGTTGTGGCTGCTCTACGGGGTGCGGCTGGGGCTGGCGCCTATCATCGCCTGGAACGCGATATCGTTCGTTTTCGCGGCGCTCCTGCTATACGCGAAGCTGAAGTACGGGAAGAATTGAATCAGGCCCCCGCCACTCCCACGTTGCTCCGGGTACCCGGGTCACGGGCCGGGATGACACACCAAAGACATTGATCGTTTGTCGGTGCGATCCGCCCGGGTGGATTAAGGCAATGGATGGTCGGATATGGTGCGGAAATGGTCGTCTGGATATATTACGGGCACGGCACGCCGTGCCCCTACGAAACGAGGGTTTGGATGCCGGGTCGCCGCCCGAGAATGGCATTTATTGTTGTCCGCGAGACAAGTTAAGGAATGGATTGTCGGGGGTGGTGAGGGCACGGCACGCAATGCCCCTACAAAACGAGGGTTTGGATGCCGGGTCGCCGCTCGGGAATGACGCTTATTGTTGTCCGCGAGACAAGTTAAGGAATGGATTGTCGGGGGTGGTGAGGGCACGGCACGCCGTGCCCCTACAAAATGAGATCCCGGATGCCGGATGTGGGCTCCGGCACGCCATGCCCCTACAAAACGAGATTCTGGATGCCGGTTAGCCGCCCCGGAAGAAGAAGTGCGATAACGGCCTCTTGAGACAGAAGAGAATTACTGCTACAATCGGTTGGAATTTTAATCAAAGCGAACTTCTTTAACTGACCGGAGGGCAAATGGCATCTCGGTTAGGGCCAATCAGGCTTTGGTTTATGGCGTCAGCTCTTATCATATGCAGCACAGCGCCGGCCTCCTGTTCCAACCATACCTACAACGGCCCGGTGCAAACCATCAACTTCGGAGACCTATCAACCGACTCCTCTTTATTCCTCTATATCGCCCAGCAGCAGGATTTCTTTACGAAGAACGGCATCGACCTGGTCGTAAAAAACTATGCCACGGGGCCGCTGGCCGTCCAGGCCCTTAACAAAGGCGAGGTCGACCTGACTTCCACGGGAGAGTACCCCGTAGTGGGGCAGGTGATGTCCGGCATCGACATGCAGGTTCTGTGCAGCATGGACGAATACCACGCATTCTACGTGGTGGCGAGGACCGACCTCGGCGTCTCCAGCGTCGCAGATCTCAAGGGCAAAAAGGTAGGGCTGGTTCAGAAAGCCCTGCCGGAATTCTATTTCGGGCGCTTCCTGACCGTAAACAACGTGGACCCGGCGAGTGTGACCGTCTTGAACGTGGCCCCCGCGGACTGGGTATCCTCCATCACCAGCGGCGCCGTGGACGCTCTGGTAGTCAACCAGGCGTCCCTCGTCGGCGTGGAAACCCAACTGGCCGGCAGGTACATCGCCTGGGACGTCCAGAACTACCAGCAGGCTTACGGGCTGGTTTACTGCTCCGCCGCATGGCTCGACCAGAACAAGGCGGCCGCCGGGCGGTTCCTGAAAGCGCTGTCCCAGGCGGAAGATTATTTCAACAGGCACAAGGACGAATCCAGGGCCCTGCTCAAGTCCAAATTCAACTATTCCGACGAATACCTGGCCGCGCTATGGCCCGAGCACGCCTACGGATTGTCCCTTTCCCAATCACTGGTCGCCGCTATGGAGGACGAAGCCCGCTGGATGGCAGCGAACGGGCTGAGCGCCCAGACGGCCATACCTGATTTCATGAAAAACATGTACCGCGAAGGCCTTGCAAATCTGAAACCGGACGCCGTGAACCTGGGATAAACAGAGATGAAAATCCGCACGCAGTTCCTCGTCAGTTCGTCTATCTTCACCGCCATCCTGGCGGCGCTGGCGGCAGGACTGCTTATCACAAACCATTCCGTGCAGGCCATCTCCGTACGGGAGGCGCTGGCAGACGACATCGACACCCAGACCACCGAGCTTAATTACCTGTCCAACGGTTACCTGCTCTACCACGAAGACCAGCTCCTCACACGCTGGCAATCCAGGTTCGCAGGCATCCGGGCGGACCTCGACTCCCTGACAGGACTGACCATCAGCGAACAAAACTCAGTGACCGATTTCAGCGCGGCACTCCAGAATACAGAGGAGATATTCAACGACGCGCTGCCGACACTCGAGATACTGCCTGCGGGCGCCCCGGCCGGCGCGGATTTCATACAGCTCTACTGGAGCAGGCTGGAAGTACAGAACCAGACCCTGCATTTCGACGTCACAAGGCTACAGGAGCTCCTCGGCAACCGGGAGCGCCAGGCGAGGCAAACCACCACTCTGATCGTTCTAGGACTGACGATGGCCTTCGGCCTCTTCCTGCTGTGGAGCTACGTCATCAACGGCCGCGGCATAATAAACTCCATCCGCAACCTGGAAGAGGGGGCTGAAATCATCGGCAAGGGCAACCTGGACTTCAAGATAGCCGACAGCCGGAAAGACGAGATAGGCGAACTGGCGCGGTCTTTCAACCGCATGAGCGGGAACCTGAAGGAACTGACCGCATCCAAGACCGATCTTGAACTTGAAATAGAAGCCCGAAAAAAGGTTGAACTCGACCTCAGGGAAAGCGAGGAAAGTTTCCGCGTCGTGTCCGAAACGATACCGGTCGGCGTCAGCGTCAGCACTGAAAACGGAGAGATCCTTTACGTCAACAAAGCCTATGAGAACCTTTTCGGCTATACCCGGGACGAATTGAAACATATCGGAGCGCCGCATGTTTACGCCGATTCGGACGACCGGCCCAAAATACTCAAATTACTGAAGGAAAACGGACGGGTGCGGAATTACGAACTCCAGCTCAAGCGCAAAGACGGAACTACGTTCTGGGCAAATACGTCGGTTTCCCTCCTGACTTTCGGCGGCCGACAGGCGATCCTGGGCACCATCGAAAATATCACCGAACGCAAGGAGGCAGAGGACACGCTGCAGCGTTACGGCCTGCTGGCCGAGAACAGCAGGGACATCATCCTGTTCGTAGAACTGGAGACAGGGCGGATACTTGAGGCCAATGACGCCGCAGAAAAACTTTACGGTTATACCCATAACGAACTGTTGGGCCTGAACCTGAAAGACCTGCGCCTCCCGGGCGACTACAGGGTAGCCGAGCAGATGGCCGCCGCCAACGAAGGCGGGGTCCTTTTCGAGACCGTTCACCGCCGCAAGGACGGCGTTACGTTCCCCGTCGAGGTGAGTTCGCGCGGTGAAACCCTCGGCGGCAAGCGCACACTAATAAGCATCGTCCGCGACATCACAGAGCGGAAAAAAGCCGAGGATGCACTGGTAAGCGCCGACGCCAGGATCAAACAGATACTGGACAGTATCCAGGAAGATTTCTATGTAATCGACCGCCAGTGGAATTTCGTTTACGCCAGCAAGGTGTTCACTTCAAAAATAGGCAAGGAGCCGGCCGATTTCATCGGCCGCAATTTCTGGGAGATGTTCCCGAAGCATAAGACGTCGCCATACGGCGAAAATTTCCGCGAAGCCATGGAAAAACGCGAGGTCCGCCGCTTCGAGGCCGGCGGAAAATATACCGCGGCGATCTACAAGATGACCGTTTTCCCGTCGGAAGAAGGTATCACGGTCCTGGGCGAGGACATCACCCAGCAGAAACAGGCCGAGGAAGCGCTGGCACGCAGCGAGAGGTTCCTGCAGGACATCATCGACGCTGCCCCCAACCCCATCTTCATCAAAGACACGCAGGGGCGTTTTATAACCATCAACCGCAACCTCGGGCAGATGATGGGAACCACGCGCGAGGCCATGATCGGCAAAACCGACTTCGACCTGTTCCCCCCGCAGGTAGCCGAAGTTTACAGGGCGAATGACGCGGAAGTGATAAAAAACGGGCACATCCTGCAGATAGAAGAAAAAGCCGACCTCCAGGACGGGCACCATGATTTCCTGGCCAACAAATTCCCCATCTTCGACGCTGAAGGCAAGGTGTTCGCGGTCGGGGCGATATCCACGGACATCACCGACAGGAAGAAGATAGAAGACGCGCTGAAAGCGAGTGAAGAGAAGCTGCGCCTGCACACCGAGAATTCGCCCCTCGGCATCGTGGAATGGGACGACAGATTCATCGTTACCCGCTGGGCAGGCGCCGCCGAAGCCATGTTCGGCTGGACGGCCGCAGAAACCGTCGGCCGGCCCATCGCCGACCTCAAGCTGACCTACGCGCCCGACGCGCCCATCTTCGAGGAAACCATGGCGAAACTGGCCCACGGGACCGCCAAAGTGGTGTCCTCCAAGCGCAATGTCACCAAAGACGGGCGGGTTATTTGGTGCACGTGGTACCACTCGGTGCTGGCCGACAGAAACGGCAAGATGCTTTCGGTCATGTCGGAGGTGCAGGACGTCACCGAGATCCGGCGCATCGACCGCGCCAAGGACGAATTCATCGGGCTCGTTTCGCATGAACTGCGCAACCCGCTGACGGTCATCATCGGTTCCGTGCAGACCGCGCTCACCCCCGGGATATCCGATGAGGAGATAAAATTCCTGCTGGTCAACGCCTCAGAGGGCGCGCAGTCGATGGAGCAGATAATCACCAACCTGCTGGAGCTTTCGCGCTACCAGGCGGACCGGCTTAAACTTTCGAAAACAACGTTAAGCCTGCACTCCGCGGCGGAAAAAGTGATCTCGCAGGTCAGGCTCTTCCACCCCGCCCATACCTACACACTGGACGCGCCCCCCAACCTGCCCGAAATCACCGGCGACCCCGTCAGGATAGAGCGCATCCTTTACAACCTGGTGGACAACGCCGCCAAATACTCCCCGAAGGAAGCCGAAGTTAAGATCAAGATAGAACAGCGCGAAGACGAAGTTGCGGTGTCAGTCACCGACCAGGGCCGGGGCATCCCGGCTAACCGCATCGGGGAGCTGTTCGAGCCGTTCCAGCGGCTGGTAGATTCCAGTGTGAGCGCCAAGGGGCTGGGGCTGGGGCTGATAGTGTGCAAGCGCCTCGTGGAAGCGCACGGCGGGAGCATCACGGTGCAGTCCGAACCTGGCAAGGGGACGACGTTCACTTTCACCCTGCCGGCGGGGTAGGGTATAACAGCAGTCGGTTATCAGCTTTCAGCTTTGGGTGAGGGAAAGGAACGCCGGTATTATCTATTGCTCTTACAGCCACACCGGCTTCCAGAGTGATGGAGCTGGATCCCTCGAGAGCACGCTCGAGGACAAGAACCTCGGGGAACCGCCCGAGGCCAGCATGCCCCTGCGGGATGACATTGTTGTTTGTCGGCGCGACAAAGACAAGTTACGGGCACGGCACGCCGTGCCCCTACAAAACGAGATTCGGGATTCCCGATGCGCGCTCCAGCATGACACACCAAAGACATTTATCGTTTATCGGCGCGATCCGCCCCGCCAGATTAAGGTAATGTTCCTCGGATGTGTTGCGGGCACGGCACGCCGTGCCCCTACAAAGCGAGATTCTTGATGCCCGAATCTCGGCTCTCGGGAATGACATTCATCGCTTGGCGACGCGCCAAAGCAAGCAAATGTACACCAGGATATGGTGAGGGCATGGCACGCCATGCCCCTACAAAACGAGATTCGGGATTCCCGAATCCCGACTCTCGGGAATGACATTCTTCGCCTGGCGACGCGCCAACGCAAGCAAATGGATTGTCGGATATGGTTAGGGCACGGCGTGCCGTGCCCCTACAAAGCGAGATTTCGGATTCCCGAGTCTCGACGCTCGGGAATGACATTCTTCGCCTGGCGACGCGCCAAAGCAATCAAATGGATTGTCGAGGGTGGTGAGGGCACGGCACGCCGTGCCCCTACAAAGCGAGATTCTGGATCCCCGAGCACGGCACGCCATGCTCCTACAAAACGAGATTCTGGATCCCCGAGTCTCGGCTCTCGGGAATGACATTCTTCGTTTGTCGGCGCGACAAAGACAAGTTACGGGCACGGCACGCCGTGCCCCTACAAAACGAGATAACGTCGAAACAGAGCGAGTTAGTTCATGCTCAGGTTTTCCATGCTGACCTTAAGGAGAGCAGCCTCCACGCAAGCTCGCAGGTCGGCATCATCAAACGGTTTGTAGATATAGCCGTATGGTTCAGCCGCCCTGGCGCTCTCGAATGTCTTGTTATCGCCATATGCGGTGAGGAAAATCACCGGGATGTTGAATCGTGCCCGGATCTGTATGGCGGCTTCGATACCGTCCATATCGCCTTTGAGGCCGATATCCATCAGCACCAGCGCCGGTTTTAGTTCCCCTGCCTTAAGTACCGCATCTTTCCCTGTCGATACTGTACAGGGCACTACGTAGCCCAAATGCCGCAGCCTGGCCGAGATGTCCAGCGACACCAGGGATTCGTCCTCAACAACCATTATCCCTATCTGCTGGTTGTTATCCGTCATCCCCTGTTCTCCTGCGGTTTACATGGGAAGCTGATACGGTATTCGGTGCCGTTTGCCCGCTTGAGTTCCAATGTCCCGTCCAGTTGTCCTGTCGCCAGGGTTTGAACAAGGATCATGCCCAGAGACTTGCTGGTTTTGATATCCGTCCCACCCGGTATACCTACGCCGTTATCGCCCAGCGACATATCTATGCGCCCGTCAAGGTTGCGGATAACAACCCATATCTCGCCATCCGAACCGTTCGGGAAAGCATATTTGAGTGAATTGGATATAACCTCGTTGATAATAAGGCCGCAGGGGATAGCCAGGTCGAGCCCCAGTTCCACTCCGTCAGCCTCTATACGTGTTGTTATCTTGCCCGTGTTGCAATTATAAGAACGTATCAGGGCCGACACCAGTTCATCGACATACTCGTTGAAATTGATATGCGCCAGATCAACGGATTGATAGAGCTTGTTATAAACCAGAGACATGGAGAGGATCCGCTCGCGGCTCTCCTCAAACAGCCGCGCATCATACTTGTCTTTAACATACTGGGACTGCAGGCTGAGCAGGCTGGAGATCACCTGCATGTTATTTTTGACCCTGTGGTGTATCTCTTTCAGGATGACTTCCTTCTCAGCCAGGGAAGCTTTGATCTTATTTTCGGCATTTTTGCGCTCGGTGATATCCTGGTTAACCCCCAGCATCCGGACAGCCGTGCCGTTCCCATCCCTGAAAATAGTGCCGTCGGCTTTTAGAAACTTGATATTCCCATCAGGATGCCTGACACGGAATTCGATGTGATATGGCCTTTCACCGCGAATGGCTGCCTGACATGCTTCCCATGCAAATGCGACATCATCAGGATGCAAACCCGTTTGCCATATTTCAATGCCGTAAACCGCAGGCTTTACGGCGATCCCATAAAGACGAAACATCTGATCATCCCAGATCATCTTGTTATTAGCGATATCCCAGTCCCAGATGCCTAATTGTGCGGATCCGGCAGCTAATTCAAGCCGTGTTTGGCCTTCCTGCAACGCTTCTTCCGACTGCTTGCGGGCCAGGGCCGAACCGATGTGTGATGCGATACCTTCCAGCAGTTCTATGGATTCGATCGTAAAACAGCCTTTGCGCCTGTCGTTGAACTGCAGAAGCCCAATCACGTTTTCATGATTTCTGATAGGGATCAGCGCGATCGAGGCATAACCGCGGTGTATGCACCGGTTGCGCGGATGAAGCCTGGGATCTTCGCCGGGCGGAAGGTCCAGGATGGGGAATGAATCGTTGGTCCAGGCGCTTCCGCCCGGGGTGAAAAGCGGATGGCTGGGGTCGGTCTTGCCGGAAATGACCAAACCGCACGTGCATTCCAGCTTGACGTTGCCGTCGCTGTCGCGGCAAATCCCGCCATCTGCCCCGCGTTCTACCAGTATGTTTTCTGTCAGCAGGAAGTCACCGGGAAAACCTTCCTGAACGAAATAGGGGAAGTCTTCGCCGTTTTGCAACCTGATGCCTACCGCATCGAAACCGGTCCACTTTTTCAAGGTATTCAGGACAAGCTGAATAGAATCGTGTTTATTCCCCTGCTCATTCAGCTCCTGTAAAACCTCCCGTCCCATTTCCCTGTAGTCTTCGGCCTGTTTTCGTTCGGTGACATCGCGTACACTGCCTATAAGAGCCAACGGCTGTCCACCGGAATCACGGGTGACGATGAACTGATCGTGAAGCCAGACAAACTCACCATCTTTTCGCCTGAAACGGTATTCAACATGATTGTCCGGCCTGCCGTCTTCGGCCATAGACGCCGCAATAACGCGCGCTATTTCTGCGGTATCGTCAGGATGTATCAAATCCAACACGGCATCAAGAGGCAAATTATTCATTTCGGACATGTTATAACCGGAAATTTCGGTGAACACCGGGCTTAAATATTCGTACGAATTGCTTTTCAAATTACGCTTGTAGGCTGCGTCCAACGAATTTTCTACTACTTCCCGGAAACGCTCCTCGCTCTCCCGAAGAGCCAGTTCCGACTTCTTGCGCCCGGTAATGTCGACAAACGTCCCCAGTATTCCGACCACATCACCGTTCGTGTCTCGCAAGGGGACCTTGCTGGTAAGGGCATCCATCGGAGGCTTCTTTAAAGTTACCTGGGTCTCATCAAAATTCAGTTTGGATATGCCGCTATCCATGACCTGCAGATCGTCGCTGCGATAAATTTCTGCCGCATCACTCCAGGCCAGCTGGCGATCGCTTTTCCCGATAATATCTTCAGGGCGGGCAAAACCGGCGTCGATTGCAAATGCCGTATTACATCCCAGGTAAACTGATGACCTGTCTTTCCAGAAGACCCTCGCCGGTATCGTTTCGATGATTTGCTGAAGCGTGCGGTGAGATTCCTGAAGCTCTTTCTCCACCTGCTTGCGCGCGGTGATATCACGCATAACGGTGCCCAAAAGGGTGTCCGTACCGGTTTTAACAAGGAAAGACGAGCCCTGAACAACCTTGTGAATCCCGTCGACGCTTGTAATCGCTTGTTCCGTTACCTGACGCAACAAGTCTGTTTTTGATTCAAGCAGCCTTTGGACCCCGTTCGATACCTGATCGATCCTTTCCGGAGTTTTCGATTCATCTGGAAGTACCCGTAACTGAACTTGACCCGCAGGTGAACCTATTGCGTCGCATCGCTTTATCCCGGTGATACGCTCCATGCCCTTGTTCCATATGCTGATGTTTCCCATCGCATCCGTGATCATGATCCCGTCGATCGATTGATCTATTATTTCCCGGTATTTTTGCTCGCTCTGGCTTAAAGCAACTTCCGCCTGCTTGCGTTCTGTGACGTCCCAGAGGATGCCGTCGATGCGGAGGGGAAGGCCCGCATTGTCCCGCACAAGCCGCCCGCGGGCAGTTAAGTAATGGATGCTCCCATCAGCCCAGACAGCGCGGTATTCAGGTTCATAAGGCGCATCATGTTCGAGGGTCCGGGCCAGGCACGCACCAACCATAGTGCGGTCGTCGGGGTGTACCGCGGCTAAGAATTCCGACGCAGCGCCGGTGAACGCCGCCGGGTCCAGCCCCAGCAAAGAGCATGTCTGGCCGTCATAAATGCGTTTGTCGGCAACGACGTCCCAGTGCCAGACCCCCATACGGGCCGAGCGCAATGCAAGGTCAAGTTTCGCATTGCTCTCCAGCAGCACAGCATTGCTTTCATTCAGTTCAGTTACCGCCTGATTCATGTCCCGGGCGAGTGTATCGAGAGGCGAGTGGAACCCTGTAACCAGTATGGCTTCGTAAAAGAGATAAAAGGCCACGATATTCAACAGGTGCCCGACCAGATTGGCAGAACTGTAGACGCTGACATAGCGGGTGAATGCGATTTCGGTGAAAATGGCAACTGATGCCGCAGCCGCCAAGAGCCAGAATACGCCCGTTTTAAAAGCACTGCGTTTCCGGAATAAAGCCAGGATAGAGAGGAGGAAAATACCCGCGATAACGTACTCGCTGTCGATCTTGAACTGCGTCAAACCTTTGCCGTCGATATAGCAGGCCGGAAATACGCGCCAGTAAAAAATCGATAAAAACAACAGCAGGGTAACGATAAGATAGGCCGTAAAGACAAACCCGGGTTTAAAAGTTTTTCCTGTTAAAAACGGTGCAACCAGTAAGCTGACAGCCAGCAGGTAACGCCCGGCTATCCAAAGTTGTGTAGGCAGGTTGGCTGAATTGGCGGGAAAAACGCCCATGCCTTTGAAGGACAAGGTGTGGACCAGTGCGATGGCGCTGTATGATAAAAACGAAATCCCGATGACCGTCAGATAGCCGTTATTCAGAATCTTGCGGGCGTTCCACGCGTATATGAAAACAGAACAGGCTATCACGATGCTGAATGCTTCCGCTACGCCGTGAAACAGCAGATAGCTTTGGAGCCTTGTAAGCAGTATGCCGCCCAGGACCAATATTCCAGCTCCTGAGGTCAACAATAACCTGCGTTTAAATTCCGAACCGAATGTTTGATTCATTGTGGTAGTCGAAGGTTCCGAGCGCATACAAACCCCTCCGCAAGGCATACGGCCAGCCATCATTCTGGGGCGTAACACGATATGTAACAAGTGGCAGCAGGTTCAGTTTAATGACCCTTTTGGCCGGGTTTTTATTTAACGGCAGGCTGCCCGGGATGACCTCTGTTGTTGTCCCCGGGACAAGATAAGGTAATGGATCCCGGGTCAAGCCCGGGCATGATGTGTCGAGGGCACGGCACGCCGTGCCCCTACAAAACGAGATTCTTGATGCTCCGCCTTGGCGGATTAAGGTAATGGACACCTGGATATGTTGCGGGCACGGCACGCCGTGCCCCTACAAAACAATATTTCGGATTCCCGAGTCTCGACGCTCGGGAATGACATTGATCGCTTGGCGACGCGCCAAAGCAAGCAAATGGATTGTCGGATATGGTGCGGGCACGGCACGCCGTGCCCCTACGAAACGAGATTCTGGATGCTCCGCACCGCGCCCGCAACGACAATTGAGGTCGCACACTACCCCGCGGCGACGTTGATCCAGATGTGGGGCGGGTCGGTGAAGTAGGGGCTACCGCCTACCAGCAGGACGAAATCCACCCGCTGGCTGTCCCCGGTGTGCAGGGGAGCGAAGCCTATCAGCTGTTCGTATTTCTCGCCGTTCTGAAGCGTTACCGGGCCGATGCCGTCTACGGTTTGCCCGTCTACCACGATCGCCACAGGGGTCCCGTCGATCACAACCTGCACGGTGTAAGCAGTCGCAGCCTGTTCGTCGTTGACGATGCCCACGGTTATAGCGCCGATGCCGGTGTAAGTGATCAGCCCGCCCCCGTAGTCGACAGAGGTGACCGCGCCGTTCTTAAGCGTGAAATTAACCGGGTAGTTGGCAGCCTGCCCGGCTTTTCCCAGTATATAGAACTGCGTGAACCTTTCACCGACCCTGGGGAAGGCGACGGTATACACAAGCGTGCCGATAGTGCCCAGGACCGCGAGTATGAGCACCACCGAAAGGGCCCTGCTGAGCGGCGTGTCTCCGAGGTCCACCTTCGCAAGATCGATATCCAGGGAGAACCGCTCGCCGGGTGAAAGGCGGCGGAGCCTGAAGCCTGCGACGAGCGAGGCGATAAGGACGAAGCCGCCGCTCGCGATAACGGACGGCCAGAGCCGTATGCCCCAGGACGTGTAATTGAGGGCGAGGCCGAGCAATGCCACCACGGCGAAACTGAGCCCGATGGACAGCGCCACCCGCTCGATGGCGTCAAGCGCGCTTTTTCTCGGGAAAAGGGCGAGGATAAGGGCGTAGCCCGGTGTGAACAGCACGAACGGCAGGCCGAGGGCCGCCCTGGCCCCGCTCGAGGGCACGAACCATATGACCGCGGCGAGGGCCGCCGCCAGCAGGTTCAAAAACACCAGTCCGCTGCCGAGCCGTATCTTCATACTAACAAGCCAAGATAACACAACCGGGCGACATCTGCCAATATCATTCCGACACTATAAAAAGGATTTCAGGCATTTTCATTCAAATGACCCTAAAGTGCCATAGGTTTGACCCGATCGCGTCACGAATCGTTAACCTAAAGTGCTATTTACAAATAATCGCATCAGAGTATACTCTGGGAGAAGTTAGATAACTAGCGTAGATTATTATTACTATACATTACTAAATATCACTTATATTAATCTAAATCTCCGGAGATACCCGGTCAGTGAGGAAAGTACATGGAAAACCTGATGACGGCAGACGAAGTAGCGAGTTACCTTCATCTGTGCAAGAAGACGGTGTATTCGCTCGCCAAGCAGGGGGCCATCCCCTCCAGCAAAGTCGGGACCAACGTGCGCTTCTCGCGCCCGGAGATCGAAAAACTGTTCAAAACCACCGTCCCCAACCCGAAACAGTTCCTGGTTATCGACGACTCACCCTCCATCAACCTCATCATCAAGCATGTGATAGCGTCCAGGGGGCACTTCACCCTCACGGCCGAAACCGGCAGGGAGGGTGTGGAACTGGTCAAAGAGTGCGAGTTCGACAAGATATTCCTCGACCTCCGCCTGCCTGACATCGACGGCTCGGAGACCCTGCGGCAGATAAGGGAGATCAACCCCAAGGTGCCGGTCATCGTGATAACCGGCTACCCCGACCCGGCGATAATGAAGGATGCCATCAGATACGGCATCGCCGGCGTACTGGAAAAGCCTTTCAACCTGGCCGACATCGTGGCAGCCATCGGGAACTAAGGGCCCGGATGCCTGTAGGAGCATGACATGACAGAAAATACGAAACTTAAAGCGGTGGTCACGGGAGGGTGCGGCTTCATCGGCTCGCACATAGCGGAAGGCCTGCTGGAACGCGGCTACCGCGTGGTGATAATCGATGACCTTTCGACCGGCAAGGCCAATAATATCGCGCACATCGAGAGGAACCCCGACCTTGAGGTTTACATAGGCACCATACTCGACCGCGTGCTGCTAGAGAAGAAGTTCAAGGACGTCACATACGTGTTCCACGAGGCCGCCATCGCCAGCGTCCCGCGCAGTATCGCCCACCCCAGGGAGTCCAACGACGCCAATGTGACCGGCACCCTCAACGTCTTGATGGCGGCGAGGGACGCGGGGGCTAAAAAGGTGGTGTACGCCTCCTCATCATCGGTATACGGCGAGACGCCCACCCTTCCCAAAGTCGAGACCATGGCGACGGACCCGCTTTCACCCTACGCGGTGTCGAAGATGGCCGCCGAGAGCTACTGCCGCTCTTTCGAATTCATCTACGGACTGAAAACCGCCAGCCTGAGGTATTTCAACGTCTTCGGGCCCAGGCAGGACCGGGATTCCGAGTATTCGGCCGTCATACCGAAGTTCTTCAAGGCCATCCTCGAAGGCCGCGCGCCCATCGTATATGGCGACGGGGAGCAGACACGGGACTTTACTTATGTCAAGGACGCGGCACGGGCCAACATCATGGCGGCCGAAACGGGCGCCGAGGGGACCTACAACATCGGCGGCGGGAAGCGCGTGAGCCTGAACGACCTGGTCAACATGATGCTCAAGATGTCAGGGAAAGACATCCGCCCCGAGTACCGGGCAGAGAGGCCCGGGGACATCAAGCACAGCCTGGCGGACATCTCGAAAGCCGCGACGTTCGGCTGGCGGCCGGAGTGGACGCTGGAGGCGGGGCTGAAAGAGATCATGCGGGAGTTGCGATAGTGACAGGGGAAGTATTAACGCCCGCAGTCTTGAAATATACTACCATATATGGTAGTGTCTGAAAACGGCGGGCAGGTATTCTTATGAGCAAAACGGACAAAAGGGAGCAGAAGATCCGCCGGAATACCAAAAATGTCAGCCTTGAGGATTTCGAATGGCTCATAAGCAGATACGGCAAAGCGGAACACGGCGGCAAACACGGCCTTGCCAGCATCGGCGATACGCGTTACCCCTACCGCCGGCAAAATCCCATGAATTTTCATTATGTGGAAGAGCTGCTGCGGGTGATAGAAGAACAGGGAGCATGAACGGGGGATCAGATGGAAAAGAACCTGAAATATTATATGGACCTGCCCTACACAGTGGTGGTTAAAAAGGCCTCCGGCAACCGGGGGGAAACCTGTTATCTCGCAAGGGTGCTCGAGCTGCCGCACCTGATGGGAGATGGCGAAACCGCGGAAGAGGCGCTGGAGTGCCTGAATACCCATATGAAGATGGCCCTCGCCTCGTATCTCAAGGACGGCATATCCATCCCTGAACCGCAGGCCGAATACAGCGGGAACCTCAATATCCGGGTAGACCCTTACCTGCATGCCCGGCTGGCGGAAGAAGCAGCCACTTATAATATGAGCCTTAACAAATACACTTCGCTCATAC
>Ga0118677_10002103_pt1 | contig 40780 bp, 45 predicted proteins | sample AliMusrvi5mmetaG_FD_86154 | JGI IMG/M metagenome (GOLD analysis project Ga0118677, IMG submission 86154)
GAGCGAGGTACGGCGCATCGCGGCCTTGGCCGAGACGTGGTATGTGCCGGTGGCGCCCCACAATCCAGGTGGTCCAATCTGCACCATGGCATCGATGCACCTGGCGGCGGCAATTCCCAATTTCTATGTTCTTGAGCAGATGGAGCCGCAGCGCGCGATGCGCGATAGCGTTAGCCAACCGCCCGTCTTGTTGGAAGACGGCCATTTCATCCTGCCGCAAACACCTGGCCTGGGCATCGAGCCTGATCTTGAAGCGCTCAAGTCCCACGAATTCAAGCCGCAGCCCGGCAGCGGCCGGCGCGGTTCGCTCTGGCGCTGAGACACATGGCCAGCACGAGTGCAACGCCCTCCCGACACGGCAATGTTGACAGGACCTATCGCATCCTGTTGTGGCGCCTGATGCCGGTGCTGATGCTTTGCTACATCCTGAACTATCTCGACCGTTCCAACATTGGCATGGCCAAGCTGCAATTCCTTCGGGATCTTGGCATGCGTGAAACCGCCTATGGCCTGGCGGCCGGGTCATTCTATCTCGGCTATATCCTGTTTGGCGTTCCGGTGAATGTGGTGCTGGGGAAAATCGGCGCCCGCAAAAGCCTGCTGGTGATCATGTTGCTGTGGGGACTGCTGTCAGCAAGTCTCGCCTTTGTCACTTTGCCGGGCCATTTTTATGCCATTCGCTTTCTTATCGGCGTAGCGGAAGCAGGATTTCTTCCCGCCGTTCTCATGTATCTGAGCCGCTGGATTCCGCAAAGCCAGAGAGCGCGGTTCAATGGTATATTTCTTTCGGCCATCGCCATTGCGGGGCTGATCGGGGGGCCATTGGGCGGCTACATCATGACTCTTGGCAATGGGCTGTTCGGCCTGCGCGGTTGGCAGGCACTTTTCCTGTTGGAAGGACTGCCTTCGTGCGCGATGGGCCTGGCTGCCTACGTCTGCCTGAAGGAGCGCCCACGCGATGCCGCCTGGCTGACGGAGGAGCAGAAACGGAAAATCGAAAGCGATCTGTCAGGTGGCGAAGCTGGTGCGCGCCCCACTTCACAGCATGTTCACGCCTCGCTTTGGACGGTATTCCGGGATGTTCGCTTCCTTTCCCTCGTAGCGATTGCAATCGCAGGCGCTGTAGGCACGTCCTCCATCGGCCTGTGGCTGCCCAGCATTATCCGCGAAACCGGCATCCATGACATCTTGGTCATCGGCGTGCTGTCGGCCATACCCAATGGCGCGGCGATTTTCGCCCAATATTGCAATGCGCGCCACTCCGACCGAACCGGTGAGCGGCGCTGGCATGCCGCCGGTCCGTTGCTGGCCGCTGCCGCGGGATGGTGCGTGATGCCGTTCCTTTCCAACGCGCCTTGGCTTTCCATCTTGGTCATCACATTCATCGCCTGCGCCACCTTTTCCTTCACGGGTCCTTTTTGGTCCATGCCGACAAAGCTTCTGTCAGGGACCGCAGCAGCAGGGGGGCTGGGCGTGATCACCAGCATGATCGGCCTTGGATCATTCCTGAGTCCGGTAATTATGGGCTGGCTGATTGACCGTACGCATACCATGGCGGCCGGAGAGATTTATCTTGCACTTGTTCTGTTCTTGGGCGGGACGGCTCTGCTGCTGGGCATCAAGGCCGACAAGGTGTCGGTCTAGATCCTGTTGCGGCATTTCTTGATCGAGTGTTTGGCAGGAAGCGGCCATTGGCCTGACCGGTTGGATTGGCCGATGCAGACCAACGGCGAAGTTGTCGCCAATTCTCCGCAACGCTCAGGACTACACTTGTGGGGTGGGGCGGATCCTCCTACCGTTCCAAAAAATGGAGGGGTCCATCCGGCAGGGCCGAACCTAGCCCCTGTCCATTTCCGGCAGACCGGTATATGTAACGTTATATATTGGCGTTAAAGGGACAATTGCAGGGGCCGAAACATTCGCAGGCCCTGCCAATCCCATCCCGGAAAGGACGGCATGTCTTCCCGTTTCACCCCCCGCTTGAACCCGCCGCTGCCGGATGGCCTGGACCGGCTGTTCTCTGCCGTATTGTCGGATGCGCTGGATGCCAATGGCGTCACCGATCAGGTGATGTCGTCGCGCATGCGGCCGCTTGATGAATCCCTGACGCTGTGGGGCCGGGCGCGCACCGGCGCCTTCATGGAGGTGCCTTATGTCGCCGAGGGCGTGAATCCGTACGAACTTGAGATCGCCATTGTTGACGATCTGAAGCCGGGAGACATCGCTGTCTTCGCCTGCGGCGGCTCCACCCGGATTGCGCCCGTGGGCATCGCGCTGGATAACAGGCGATGTGGGTGCGGGCTGAATGGCCGCGCAAGCTGACAGCAGGGCGAAGGTAAGGATAAGCGGGAGTTTGAGGCGGTGGGGAGACTGGCTCATGGGCAGGATGTGGGGCCTGTCAATCCGTCAAGGCGTAATAGACATGCCACATCCAGCTTGTTCGCGTTTGGACTTTAGCCAAGCAATCTAGGTCCGGAGGTAGCCGTGTATCTGCCTTGTTGGGACACATACCGACCACAAGGGCATAGCGTTGATTTTCAACACGCACTAATGCCGTGGTCAGCCAAACTATGGCAGCAAGCGATAGGGTGAGCAGGACTGGCTCAAAGGGATGCTAGGAAACGGCCCGCTTCCGGCCAAGGATATGCTCGCCTTGGCAGAACGCGATGGACACAAGTGGGCAACCGTCAAACGGGCCAAGGAGCAGTTGGGAGTGGAATCTTTCCAAGAAGGGGAGGCTTGGTATTGGAAATTGGCTCAGGTGCCCACCCGGTGACATAGTGAGCCAGTGAGCATGTGAGCACCTGCTCAGATGCTCATCTCTTTTCGTTTGAGCATCTGGGTGCATCATTGAGCATGTGAGGCGGGCTGCTCAGTGCTCGCTCCTATTGCTGCGGCATCACCCAGCCAACGCCGACACGCTTTCCTATGGAGTGACAGACGGCACATGCGTCGGGGGGGGTGGGGAATAGATCGGTGTCGGGATGTAAACAAAGCTCGTGTTTTTCAACCTTTCGTCATCATCTCTATAACTGCCGCCTACCTTCTTTATTCCCAAAGAGTCTAGCTTCATGGCGAATTGATTTATGCGGAAATTTTCGTTGTAGCCACTTCCTGGAAATATCCAAAAATAAATATTACCGCCTTTTGGATCGGTAACCTGTATCTGTGCATTTTCGAACATGGACATTGACGTATACGTATAATTTACAGAGTAACTAGCGATGTTCTCGCGGGACATAGTTATAATTTGCGCTTCAAGCTTCTTTCCTCCGACGAGGCCAAAAAGCAGTTTTTGCGTGGTGAACTCCGGCACATAGATCGCTAGCTGATCACCAATAAAAAAACATAAAGCATTCTTTCTGCCTGACTCCGTTAATAGAGGGAGAGCCCCTAGCGTTATCCCTTGCACGTAACATGCTGAAGTAAGTTCCGGCGCTTGTCTGGGAAGTATCTTGTGCAACTTTTCAACATTCTTCGAATAAGAAATTTCGGCGTCGGTCAGGCTGTCTTGAAGTGTCCACTTCACCGAAACGCGAGTCACAACGGAAATTGAATTGCCATCTTTCGTTGGCGGCATCCAGCGCCAGTTACCTCTGATGTGATCACAGGCTACTTGGTCAAGTTGTGTCGAACCACTCGATGAGACGATTGAACAATTATCCACATCGCCTTTGGTGGTGACCTGGATTTCCATCAGCGTGGTGCCCTGCTTTTCTTCCTTCCAAGCGTCTACGGGCCATGGCGGAAGGGTGTGGGTCGCCATGATTGGAATAAGCAGGCCCGATCTGACTGGAGGAGGCGCTTCTTGAAGTGTCCAATTCATCGAAACTCGAGTCGTAACGGGTATTGGCTTGCCGTCCATCGTCGCTGGTATCCAGCGCCAATTTTTCGAAAACCAATCACAAGCGGCTGTATCAAGGCTCGCGAAACCTGCGCTTGAAACAATCGTACAATTATCCACTGAACCTGAAGTGTTGATTGACACCTCAACGAGGGACAACCCTTGTGCATTGGCAGAAACTGCATCGGGAGGGTACGGCGGCACAGTATGTGTTGCCATGATTGGAATAAGCGGTTTCGATCCGACTTGACCTGCTCCCCGTGACTGTGACCATGCGTTGTTCGTCGCAAACACACACATCAAGGCGAACGTAATGGCAGCAGGAAAACCTAGTTTCAGCATCAAAAACGTAACCCATTCCACGTAGTCTAGGATTGGTTAGAGGCAAAAGGCAGCAAGCCTGCAAATTATCCGTGCGAACGGCGTGAGAGCCTATACTACCCCTCCGACAGACGCCTTGCCTGTAGTAAAGGCAGGCCCAAGCCCGGCCTTAGGGTGGCCCCCCGAGCCGTGAACTGAACTGACATGGCCTTGGACGGGGTAGCCTGAACGATGTCCCGAAGCTCCTCCAGGGCGTTGTAGAGCTGCCGCCAGGTGCGGTCACACAGGCGGTCCCCGTTCAGGGCCGAGTAAACCGAGTCCCTATGCAGTCCCGCCCTACGGGCGATTTCCGTGATGGGAGGCAGGGCATCCCCAAGCTGGAGACGCTTTTGGTATTGCCGGAGCTGTTCCAGAATGGCGGCGCGGGGGATCATGCCGCCATACTAGCAAATCCCGGTTTCTTTTTGGGGCGGGAAGCGTGAAGGGGCACGCGTCCGCAGGCTTGTGGCCCAATGACGGTCCAGACGGCTCTCGGCTTCTATCGGAATTGGGCTGGCACGTGCACCGTGCATACCTAAGCAGATGGTTGGGACGTACTGCGTGCATCCGCTTAGAGGCGGCACCTGTGTACCGATTTGTGGACCGGAAAGGCACCAAAATCCTATGTCGTTGATTAGACTCGTATAATTGACCGGCTTGAGCGGACACCCTGTCCGCCAATAAAAAAGGCCCTCTCGTGGGGCCTTTTTTATTGGCGGATTGTGTTCGGTGAACGGATCCGTTTGTCGCTCGAAATGGGCCACTGGACCATTTCGCCGGCTTCGCCGATCGCTCCAAACTAGACAAAATCCGCGTCAGCGGATTTTGGGCGCGAGGCAAAGCCGAGCGATCCCGAGCAGCGCGGCGGACGAAAAACATGCCTTGAGCATGTTTTTCGCAATCCCACCCAGTCTCTTAAAGCGCCTTGGCCGCCTTGAACGACACCAGCCGCTTGCGCTGCTCGCACCACAGCGACAGCCGGGCGAGCTTGAGGCTGTCCCACAGGGTCAGCCGGCCGACCTTTTTCAGTTCCGGATGATCGCGCAGCACCTTGGGCAGCCGGTAATAGGGAATGCGGCTGTTGAGGTGGTGAATGTGATGGATGCCGATATTGCCGCTGAACCAGCGCAGCAGCCCGGGCAAATCATAATAGGAGCTGCCAGCCAGCGCGGCGTCGTGATGCGACCACTCACCGGAGCGCGCCCAGAACACCGTCTCGAACTGGTGCTGGACGAAAAACAGCCAGACCCCGATGGACGCCGCGATCAGCATGATCGGCAGGTGCACCATCACGAAGGGGCCCAGGCCCACAAGGCGTATCATGCCCGCGATCGCCAGCGCGATGACGGCATTGGTCCCGATGGTGCTGATCCAGGGGCGCCAGCCGTCGCGCATCTGGTGGAAGGGCAGCCGGTGCTGAAGCAGGAACATCCAGGCAGGCCCCACCACGAACATCACCGGTGCACTGCGATAGACCCGGTACAGCAGGCGGCCGACCCGCGACTTTTCGCGATACTCCTGCACGGTCAGCAGGTCGATATCGCCGATGCCCCGCCGGTCCAGGTTGCTGGACGTGGCGTGGTGGATGGCGTGATTGCGCTTCCAGTAATCGAAGGGGGTGAGGGTCAGCACGCCCAGCACGCGGCCCATCCAGGTGTTCGCGGCCCGCTGGCGGAAGAACGCGCCATGGCCGCAGTCATGCTGGATGATGAACAGCCGGACCAGCAGGCCGCCGGCCGGAATCGCCAACAGCAAGGTCAGCCAGTAGCCGGCGCTGAGGGACAGCCACATCAGCACCCATAGAAGTGCCAAAGGGACCAGGGTGATGCCGACTTCGAACAGGGCGCGCCGGAAATCGGGCTCGCAGTAACGCAAAAGCGTGCGGGAAAGTTCGGTGGGGCTTAGCACGTCGGTGTTTCGGGGTCTGGGGCTGCGCAGGTCAGTCCTACGCATTTCGCCCAAAGATCACAAGCGGATACCCCGGCTGCCTATATTTGGCTCAAAGCCTGCTTTATTCTTCACCTTCTGCCATTCCCCGACCTATCATCCGGTCCAATAAAAGCCGCCCGGGGGAATATGAGCCAGCTCTCAAGACGCACTGTCCTGTTGTCGACCGCCGCCATCCTGGCGGCGCCCGGCGCCGTATCGGCCCAACCCAAGGATGTGGAGTGGCATTATTACGGCGGCGACCAGGCCAACCGCCGCTATTCCCCGCTGGACCAGATTAACGCTGCCAACTTCAACAGCCTGGAAGTCGCCTGGCGCTTCAAGCCCGACTCGCTGGGGGCGCGTCCCGAATACCAGTATGAAACCACCCCGCTGATGATCGGCGGCCGGCTGTTCACCACCGCCGGTTCCCGGCGCGACGTCGTCGCCCTGGATGCGAAGACCGGCGAGGTCCTCTGGCTGCACCATTACGACGAAGGCGAGCGCGGCCGCCAGGCGCCGCGCCAGCTTTCCGGGCATGGCGTGTCCTATTGGACCGACGGCAAGGAAGAACGCATCCTGTTCGTCACCCCCGGCTACCGGCTGATCGCGCTGGATGCCAATACCGGCCAGCGCATTCCCGGCTTCGGCGATGGCGGCATTGTCGATCTTCGCCTGAATGACGACCAGGACATGGACCTGGTGAATGCCGATATCGGCCTGCATTCCACCCCCATCGTCGCCAAGGACGTGGTGATCGTGGGCGCGGCCCATGACTCCGGCAACGTCCCCAAGAGCCATGTCAATGTGAAGGGTTATGCGCGCGGCTTTGATGTGCGCACCGGCAAGCGGCTGTGGATTTTTCACACCATCCCACGCAAGGGCGAGTTCGGTTACGACAGCTGGTTGGTGCCGGGTCAGGCGGAAAAGAGCGGCAACCAGGGTGTGTGGGCCCAGGTCTCGGTGGATGAAGAGTTGGGCCTGGCCTACCTGCCGGTGGAACTGGGCACCGGCGATTACAACGGCCAGTACCGTGCCGGCCCGGCGCTGTTCGGCGAAAGCATCGTCGCGGTCGACATCCAGACCGGTGTGCGGCGCTGGCATTACCAGACCATCCATCACGGCTTGTGGGATCGCGATATTCCCTGCGCCCCCATCCTGGTGGACATTCCGGTGGGCGGCAAAATCGTCAAGGCGCTGGCCCAGCCGACCAAGCAGGCATTTTTGTATGTGCTGGACCGCGTCACCGGAAAGCCGGTCTGGCCGATCCCCGAAGTGCGTGTCGAGAAAGGCAATGTGCCGGGCGAATGGTATTCGCCGACCCAGCCCATTCCCTCCAAGCCGCCCGGCTATGACATCCAGGGCGTGACCTTGAACGACCTGATCGATTTCACGCCCGCCTTGCATGCCGAAGCGGTCAAGCTGGTGAGCAACTGGAAGATCGGCCCGGTCTATACCCCGCCCGTCCTCAGCACCGAGAATGGGCCGCTGGGGACCTTGGTGGCGCCCGGCATCAATGGCGGCACCGACTGGCCCGGCGGTTGCTACGATCCGGAAAGCCATATCCTGTATGTCTATTCACAGACCGGGATCGGCTCCATCGGCATGATCGCCAATCCGGGACAGAAGCTTTCCGATTCGGATTTCGATTACCTGCACGGCACGGTGGGTACGATACCGCGCCAGACCCCGCCATCGGGATCCCTGGAGCGGGAAGCTGCGCTGGCCAAAAGCGCGCCGCAGCCGGTTGCCGCCACGCCGCGCCGCTCCACCGCGCTGACGGTGCAAGGCCTGCCACTGCTCAAACCGCCCTATGGCCGCATCACCGCCATCGATCTTTCCAAGGGCGATATCGCCTGGCAGATCGCGCATGGCGAAACCCCGGATAACATCAAGCGGCATCCCGCGCTGAAGGGTCTCACCATTCCGCGCACCGGACGGCCCGGCATTCTGGGCCCGACCGTCACCAAGTCGCTGGTGATCTGCGGCGAAAGCGGCTTCTTCACCACGCCCAACGGTGCGCGCGGCGCGATGCTGCGGGCCTATGACAAGAAGACGGGCGAGGAACGCGGCGCGGTTTACATGCCCGCGCCGCAAACCGGCTCGCCCATGACCTATTTGCTGGATGGCAAACAGTATCTGGTGGTGGCCATCGGCGGCGGCAGTTACAGCGCCGAGCTTCTGGCCTTCCGCCTGCCGCACGCTTAAGGCTTGCCGAAGCCCGCGAAAATTCCGTTCAGCTGCTTGCCGGATGCGGCGCCCGCGAGGCCGGCAAAGGAGCCGTCCTTGATCTGCTGCGCCGCGGCCTGAACCGCGCCCCAGGCGATACGCGCCAGCGCTCCGCCGACGCTGATGCGCCGCACGCCCAGATCCGCCAGTTCGGCCACCGAATGGCCCGGACCCGTCATCAGGACATTGAGCGGTCTAGGCGCTACCGCCCGCACCATTGCGGCGATGTCTTCTTTTTTCGTGACGCCGGGCGCGTAGAGACAGTCGGCGCCGGCCTGGGCAAAGGCCACCAGTTTGTCGATGGCGGTGCGGACCGCGGCCGCATCGCTCAGCAGACCCTCGGTGCGGGCCACCAGGATCACGTCCTGGCCCGAAGCATCGATCGCGGCGCGGGCGGCGCGGATGCGCGCCACCGACAGCGGCAGATCGTGCAGCCCCACCCCGCCGGGCCTGCTGTCCTCGATGGAAAGGCCGGCCATGCCGGTCCCGATCGCCAGCGTCACATTGGCGGCAACCTCTTCGGGCTCTACCGCGAAGCCGTTTTCAAAATCGGCATTGACCGGCAAATCCACCGCGGCGCACAGCGTCGTCAGGTGCGCCAGCACCGCATCCCGCGTCACGCCATAATCGGGCTGGCCGGTGGTCCAAGCATGGCCGGAGCTGGTCGAGGCCAGGGCCGAAAATCCCATATGCTGGAACAGCCGCGCGCTGCCGATGTCCCAGGGGTTGGGCAGGACAAAGCAGCCTTGGGCATGCAGCGCCCGGAATGTGGCGCGTTTGGCCGCGATGTCGGTCATGTCTGCCTCCCTGTCGGCACAGTCAGTGTAGACCCAAAGCGGGCCGCGGCCTTACTGTCCGGAACGCGAAGCTGCCATGCGCCAGAGGAACTTTATGAAAATCCACCCCGACGATTTTCGCGCCGGCAAGAAAGTCCATCTGGGCAAGACGCCAACCCGGATCAAGCCTCTCTACAAGTCCAGGGAAGACTATCAGGCGACGCTGGCCGCGCAGGTCTCAAGGCTGGATGAACTGCAGCAGCTTCTGTATGCCAGCAACCAGTATGCCCTGCTGGTGATCTTCCAGGCGATGGACGCCGCCGGCAAGGATGGGGTGATCCGTCACGTCATGTCCGGGATCAATCCCCAGGGCTGCCAGGTCTTCAGCTTCAAGCATCCCAGCGCCGGCGAGCTGGCGCATGATTATTTGTGGCGCACCACCCGCGACCTGCCCGAGCGGGGCAGGATCGGCATCTTCAACCGGTCCTATTACGAGGAAGTGCTGATCGCCCGCGTCCATCCGAAAATCCTCAAGGCGGAGAACCTGCCGGATACGGGCAAGGATGTGTGGGAGGAGCGCTTCCGGTCCATCAACGGCCTGGAGCGCCACCTGCATGCCAATGGCACGCGGGTGATCAAGCTCTTCCTGCATATGTCCAAGGAAGAGCAGCGCCAGCGCTTCCTGGCGCGGATCGATGCACCGGAGAAGAACTGGAAATTCAACGAAGGCGATGTCGAGGAGCGCAAGTTCTGGAAAGACTATATGCATGCCTATGAACAGGCCCTGTCCGCCACCAGCAACAAGCATTGCCCCTGGTATGTCGTGCCCGCCGATGACAAGGAAAATGCCCGCCTGATCGTCTCCCAGATCATCGTCAGGACTCTGGAAGGGTTGAAGATGTCCTATCCCCCGACCGACGCGGCGCGGCGGCGCGAGCTCAAGGCCATCCGCGCCAGGCTTGTCCAACAGGCGCGTTGAGCGCGGGGCCAAATCACCCTAAGGTCCCGGCCCGGGGAGACCCCTTGCCGGGGCCAAAAACAACAATGAAAAACCCGAAGATCGTGATAGCGGCGGGCGTACTGGCGGTGGTTTGCGCCGCCTGGGCAGCCTGGTATTTCCTGTTGACGCAGCCCGCGACCAGAAGCTCGGCGGTCATCGCCGCGTCCCCCGGCCATGCCTATCAGTTCATCGCCGCGCCCAATATCACCTGGGACCAGGCGCGTGCGGACGCGGCCGCACTATCCTGGCAAGGCCATGCCGGATATCTGGCCACCATCGATGATGCCGGCGAATATCAGTTCATTGTGGACCGCATCTTCCCGCATGCCTATCCTGACGTGACCTATCTGGGCGGGCGCCAGACCGCGCCGGGGGAATGGCGCTGGGTCACCGGCCCGCGCGGCGCCGCCGACGGCGGCAAAGGTACTCTGTTCTGGCGCGGCGACGAACAGGGCGCGGTGGAGGGCGGGCATTATGCCAACTGGATGACCACTGCCTTCCAGCATGGCGGCAAGTGGGACGTCGGCAAGGTCTGCTGCGTCTCGATCTTTTCCTATGGCGTGCCGCAATTCTCCACCTCGCTGGGTAACGGCGACGACGATGAGCATGTCGCCGGTTATGTGGTGGAATTCGGCGGCTGACCGGTGAAGGCTGGCCCCAGAGGGCGCAGCCGCATGCCCTTGGCCAGATGCCGCCAAGGAAAGTCCGCAGGATCAGCCAGCAGGGGGCCCGGCGCCTTGGCCACCAGAACCGCCTCGGCAATGGGCTGGAAGTCGGCGCGGAAATGCACCGAGCTTTTGTTGACCAGGATTTTCATCCGCTCCGGCTCGATCCCGGCCATGCGATAAAGATTGCGGTCCAGCATCTGGTCCTTGTGGCTGCTGACTACCACCTGCACGCCGCCCAGCGACAGACGCGCCGTCGGTCCCACATCGGTCTGCTTGCCGTGCATCATTGGGCCGCCATAGATGCAGCGCCCGTCGCTGAGTTGTTCGACCCGGAAGGTGGCGGCCAGCGGCGCATCACCGCCCGATTGGCCGCCCAGCGCGATGGTGATGTCGCAGCCCGCCCCCGCCTGGTGCGCGGCGGCGGCGGCGTCCGGATCGACCATCAGGCCCAGCGCGGCGCCCTGGGCAGCACATTCCACCAGCGCTCTGAGCATGCCGGTGGTGTTGGAGTCCCCGCCGCCGCCCGGATTGTCCTGGGTATCGGCGATCACCACCGGGCGAGAAGCGGTGGCGGCGATGCGCATGGCCTGGCGTACAGCGTCATGGGGAGCAAGCAGCGGCACCACCCAATCGCCTTCACGCGCCACGATGCTGCCGGCCAGTGCGTCCACAGCGCCCGTGATCCTGGCGGCGTCCGCGCCATAGCCCCAGACCACGCCGCCGCATTCGGGAAAATCCGCCGCCGGGAATCCGGGCGCGAAGGACATGTGCAGATTGTCCATCTGCTCGGCGCCCGCCAGCGCGTGATAAACACCGCGCGCCGGCTCCACCAGGGTACACATGCCGTTGATGGGAATCAGGAAGGGCAGGCGCCGTGCGGCCTGGGTCAGTTTTTCCCCGCGCTGCATCAGGATGTTAAGCAGGCCTGCGGCGCGCTCGCCCGCCTCCGCCATGTCTTCATGCGGATAGGTGCGATAGGCCACCAGCGCATCGGCGGTCTGCAGCATTCTGGCGGTGACATTGGCGTGCAGGTCCAGGCTGGCGACAATGGGGATGCGCGGGCCCACGACAGCGCGCAGCGCCGCCAGCAGCCGGCCTTCACCGTCATTGTCGTGGCGGCACACCATGGCCCCATGCAGGTCCAGATAGATGGCGTCGAAGTTCCGGTCGTGGGCGGCGGTGATGATCAGGCCGGCGATGCGCTCAAACGCGTCCTCTTCGACATGCGCCGCCGGCGTGGCCCCGGCCCACAGGACCGGGATCAGGTCATGACCGCGCATGGCGCGGATGAAGCCGCCGATGGGAATGTTGACATCGCGCATCGCCAGCACGTCGGCGCCATGCGCCATGGCCGGGAAAGCGCCGCCCCGCACGAAGTCGTCATAGCGTGTGGGGGTGGGCGCGAAAGTGTTGGTTTCGTGCTGAAAGCCCGCAATCAGGATGCGCATGCCGCAAAGCTAGCATGCTGGCCTTGCCAGGCAAGTCTGGCGCGCCCCGTGATCGGGCCCGCCACCGGAGGTCCGGTGGCGGGCCGACCGAATCAATTCCAGTCGCGATCGACCTTGTAGAAGGAATAGCTCTCATCCCGGATGGATGAGCCGATGGTGCCATCATGCTTGGTCAGGTCCTTGAGGTCATAGGCCGGGGCATTTTCCAGCCGGTCCTTGTCGAGCGGCACGACATAGCCGCCCTTGTCCTCGTCAAAGTCCAGCAAGGCCCACGGCACGGGATGGTATTTCTCGCCGATGCCCAAAAGGCCACCAAAGCCCAGGGCGGCGAACATGATCTGGTTGGACTGCTTGTCCAGCACGACGTCTTCGACGGTGCCGATCTTGTCGCCGGTGTCGCTATAGACCGGAGTGCCTTTGACCTTGGATGCGAGAATGGCGCTGGTGTGACCGATGGTGGTCGTCATGAGTTCCTCAATGTGTTGGTGTTCGGTGGTAACGCGCGCTTGGCGCATCTTGTTGCCGGAACTCGCAAATTTCTCGGGCGCCGCTCCACTGCGCGCTATCGCACCCACAAATCCAGAAGGAGCGTGAAACCGGGTTCCGCCATGCACGTTGCATGAGGAGATTTCACAAGGGAACCCTCGCCATGACCGTCAGAACCTCGCTCGAACAGGCCGCCAAGTCCGTGATGGGCGCGCTGAACCCGGGCGAAGGCCAGCCCGATATCCTGGACACGCTGCAGGCGGAGCATGACGAAGTGCAGGAACTGCTCAGCAAGCTGGTGGGCAGCGACGGCGCCCGCGAACAGAAGCAGCTGGTGCAGAAGATCAAGCGCGCCCTGGTGCCCCACAGCAAGGCTGAGGAAAAAGTGGTCTATGACGCGGTACTGGCGCTGCGCGGCAAGGACGCCAAGATCGACGGCAATGAAGGCTATATCGAGCATGGCCTGGCGGACGCCACCCTCAAGAAGCTGGACAAGCTCACCGCCAATACGCCGGAGTTCAAGGCCGCCGCCAAGGTGCTGAAGGAACTGATCGGCCACCATGTCGAAGAAGAGGAACGCAACATCTGGGTGCAGGTGAAGGAGAATTTCTCCGACGAGCAGCGCGAAGAGATGAACCGCGAATTCCTGGCGGCCAAGAAGAAGGTGAAGGTCGTCTAGCGCGCCGGCTTGCGCCACTCATTCAGCACCAGCGCCAGGGTCATTGCGTCGAACAGCGCAAAGCCCAGCAGCCAGTTGGACCATTGTTCGGTCAGGCGGTGTGCCATGAAGATGATAAAGCCCACCAGGATCGCGGTACCCACGGGGTAGATCCAGCGGCCGCCGCCGCGCAGCAGAACCAGTGCCAGGGCCATCTTCAGGACGCCGTGCACCAACAGGTAAAAGACGACGAAGTGGGCGCCGGTGACGGCCAGATGCTGGGCCCCCCGGCGTACCGCTTCCACAGCGCGCACATGATCGCCGTTATAGAGTTCGGGCGCGGTGATGCGAAACACCCAGCGGTACAGGCGCTGCGGTCCGGTGATCCAGATCACCAGCCCGCCCAGTGTCTCCAGCCCGCCATCAAGGCCCTTGATGGCAATGGTCACGACATAGGCAAGATGCGCGAGGCGTCGGCCCGATATCATGCTATTTCACGAAATCGGCGACGATCGATACCGGCGCGCCGCCGGCCCGCCGGTCGTGCGGCGCGGCGCGCTGCACGAACATCTCGTCCTCCGGGATCGGCTCGCACAGATAGGTGTGGTCGTCCAAAAAGGCCTGGTAGAAATGAATCTGCGCCTTGCGCAATTCCGACTTCAGGATCAGGTGGGTGACCAGCTCATAGCGGGGAAACCACAGATGGGCGTCGCCATCTTCGCTGAAGCGGATCCGCGCATCGCCGGTGGTTTCGTCCAGATAGCTGGTGGCGCCCATCAACAGATCGCCGATCACCCGTCCGCGCGCGTCATAGAGTGAGCGGCGCTTGAGCGGCGGGCTGCGGTAATCGGGTACGCTGAGGCGGAAGGTGCCGCCGGGCTTCAGCACCCGGTAGATCTCATCCAGCACGAAGGGCGCCTTGTCGAACGGCAGATGCTCCAGCACGTCCTGGGCTTGGACCTTGGCGATGCTGTTGTCGCCAAAGGGCAGGGCGGCGGTGAGGTCGTGGCGGATCTCCCGGTCATGGGCGGGCTCCAGCGCCAGGCCGACGAAATTGGGAATCTGGTACTGGCGCTCATGCAGGCCCAGGCTGCCGAAATACAGATATTGCTCCATCGGCGCATATTCCAATGCGGCGATGGCCCCCGCAAGGCGCCCAAGCTTCATCGGTGTCAGATGATCAGGTCCACCGGCCGGTGCCGCCAGGGCGCGTCGTCTTCCACGTCCTGGTCGTGATGCTCCTGCGGCGGGGCGGCGGCAAGCCGTTCGGCACGCTTTTCCAGCGCCTCGGCCGTCATCAGATAAAGCAGCTGATCGCCCTTGGCCTGCGTTTCCGCAGCCAGCACGCGCAGTTTCGCTGCCACTGACAACAGATTTCGCAAGTCCCGTGCATGCGCCGCGTACGCCATGCGGCAAATAACGTCTGTCCTGCGCGAAGGCAGCAGCAAAGCGCGGATTTTGGTAAAGGTTGCGTGAAATGAAGCCCGCAAACGCACCGATGCCGCCCGGCGGGCCTTGTAATTGCTGCACTGCAGCATAATATCTGGATGGCCGATATGTGGCGGAAACTGGTGGCGTTGATGCGGTTTGATGGATTTGGCCCCGGGGTGAAGACCAACCCTCTCAAGGCCCGGCCGACGCCGCGGGTGACCCCGCTGGCCGAAGCGCCGTTCGCACCCAATCCCGGCAACCTGCGCATGTTCCGCTACCTGCCGCGCGGCCTGAAGGCCGGATCGCCGCTGGTGGTGGTGCTGCATGGCTGCGGCCAGACCGCCGCCGGCTACGACTTGGGGGCCGGCTGGTGCCAGTTGGCCGACAGCCTCGGCTTTGCCGTGCTGGCGCCCGAGCAGAAGGCGGTCAACAACCCCAACACCTGCTTCAACTGGTTCAACCCGGAAGACATTACCCGCGGCCAGGGCGAGGCGGCCTCCATCGCCGCCATGATCCAGACGCTGATCGAGACTCACCGGCTCGATGGCGGCCGCGTGTTCATCACCGGCCTGTCGGCGGGCGGGGCGATGGCTTCAGTGATGCTGGCCAACTATCCCGAACGCTTCGCCGGTGGGGCGATTATTGCCGGGCTTCCCTTCGGCGCGGCCGCCAATGTGCGCGACGCGCTGGAAAGCATGCGCAGCGCACCCATGAAGACGCCGCAGCAGTGGGGCGATGCGGTACGCGCGGCATCGGATTATAGCGGGCCCTGGCCGCGCATCTCCATCTGGCATGGCGCAGCGGACCTCATCGTGAACATCAACAACGCCCAGGCCAGCGTGGCGCAATGGGCCGATGTGCAAGAGCTTTCCCTTGGCGCCGCCAAGCAGGAAATGGTGGACGGCGCCGTTCGCCTGCGCTGGGACAGCCGGCTGGAGGTCTATACCCTGCAGACGCTTGGTCATGGCACGCCGATCAACTCGGCCGATGTGGGCCAACCGGGACCCTTCATCATCGATGCCGGTATTTCCTCCACCCGCCGCATCGCGGAGTTCTGGGGGCTGGTGCCGGCAGCCGCGTCAAAGCCCGCGCCCAAATCCGAATCTCGGCCGGCGCCCGCCCGCATGCCGCCATCGCCGCAGCCGGTGCTGCCGCATCTCGAAGAAGTCCTGTTCGAGGCGTCTGCGTCCGTACAAACACAGTCACCGGCAAAAATGGCGGAAGGCCTGATCCGCCGCGCACTGAAGGCGGCGGGCCTTCTGCGCTAGATTCGTCCCAGCAGGATCAGGATCAGCACGATCACCAGCACCAGGCCCAGACCGCCGGACGGGCCATAGCCCCAGCCGGTGGAATAGCCCCACATGGGCACGGAGCCCAGGACCGCGAGTATCAGGACAATCAGCAATATCAGGCGAAGCATGGAATCCTCCCTTTTTATGACGGCGGTAACGCGCAAGTTCCGCCCAGGTTCAAGGCAAAGGCGCAGCTAGCCTTCCCGTGAAGGCCTGCGGTACGCTGGGACCATGTCCGAACCCGCCTCCGTCATCGAAACTCGCCGCCACCAGATGTTTCCGCATCTGGACGATCACGACTTTTCGCGCCTGCGCCGCTTCGGCAACGTCCGCACCTTCGCCAATGGCACCCCGATCATGAAGGCGGGCGAAGTGGCCGATGGCCTGGCCTTTGTCCTCAAAGGCAAGATCGCCGTGCGCCAGGGCGGGGCCGTGTCGCACCGCGAGCCCATCGTCACCCACGGCCCGGGCAGCTTCCTGGGCGAGTTGGCGCAGCTGTCCGACCGCCCCGCGCTGGTGGATGCGAACGCCGAAGGCGAAGTCGAAGCCATCATCGTGCCGGCGCAGCGTCTGCGCGACGTGCTGGTGCAGGAAGCCGAGCTGGGCGAGCGCATCATGCGTGCGCTTATTTTGCGCCGCGTCGGCCTGCTGCAGGCGGGCCAGACCGGTCCCATCCTGATCGGGCCGTTTGGCAGCAGCGACATGCTGCGGCTGGAAAATTTCCTCACCCGCAACGGCCATCCCCATCGCGCGCTGGATTCGGTCCATGACGGCTGCGCCCATACCTTGCAGGCCCGGTTCGCCATCCAGCCGGAGCATCTGCCCATCGTGTTGTGTCCGGATGGCCGCATCCTGCGCAATCCCAGCGAGAGCGAGCTGGCGCGCTGCATCGGATTGCTGCGGCCCATCGATCCCGACACCATCTATGACGCCGCCATTGTCGGTGCGGGACCCGCAGGACTGGCGGCGGCGGTCTACGCGGCCTCCGAGGGCCTTTCGACATTGGTGCTGGACTGCCGTAGCTTCGGTGGCCAGGCGGGCGCCTCTTCGCGCATCGAGAATTACCTGGGCTTTCCCACCGGCATTTCCGGCCTGGCGCTGATGGCGCGCGCCTACAACCAGGCGCAGAAGTTCGGCGCCGAGATCGCCATCCCCGATGAAAGCAAGACATTGGCGCAGGGCGGCTCGCCGTTCCAGCTCACCCTGGGCAATGGCGAAATCGTGCGGGCGCGCAGCGTGGTGCTGGCCAGCGGCGCGCGCTATCGTCGTCTGGGCATCGATAACCTGTCGGAGTTCGAAGGCACCTGTGTGCATTACTGGGCGAGCGCGGTGGAGACGCGGCTGTGTGCCGGGCAGGAAGTGGCGTTGGCGGGCGCCGGCAATTCGGCGGGTCAGGCCGTGGTGTTTCTGGCGGGCAAGGTGAAAAAGCTCTGGATGGTGGTGCGCGGCAAGGACCTGGAAAGCACCATGTCCCAGTATCTGGTGGACCGCATCCGCGCCCTTCCCAATGTCGAAGTGGTGACCCGCACCGAGATTTGCGGCTTTGAAGGCGAAGAAGGCGCGCTGAAGAAAGTGCGCTTCCGCAACCGTGACAGCGGGGAGGAAGAGACCTGCGACATCGCGCATGTCTTTTCCTTCATCGGCGCCGAGCCCAACACCGACTGGCTGGAAGGATCAGGCATCGCGCTGGACGACAAGGGTTTCGTCGTCACCGGCGCGGTCAACGATCATTTCCTGGCCACCAGCCGCGAAGGCATTTTTGCGGTGGGCGATGTGCGCTGCGGCTCGGTCAAGCGGGTGGCGGCGGCGGTCGGCGAAGGCTCGACGGTGGTGTCGGCCATCCACGCCTATCTCGCCCGCCAGCGCAACGCGATGGCGGAAGCCGCGCAATGAGCCAGGATTTCTGCGCCCATCTGGACACTATTCAAAAGGTCACGCCGGGCAGCAAAGGCTGCGAGGAGTGCCTGGAATTGGGCTGGGAATGGTTTCATCTGCGGGTCTGCCGCGCCTGCGGCCATGTTGGCTGCTGCGACCAGTCCCGCGGCAAGCATGCCACCAAGCATTTCCACCGCACCAAGCATCCCATCATAGAGGGCTATGATCCCCCAGAAGGCTGGGGTTGGTGCTATGTCGAAGAAGTGATGTTCGATCTGGGCCCGAATGTTACGGCACAGATTGGCCCCATTCCGCGTTACTATTAGCTCCACCCCTGTTGAGGACGCCATGCACGAGAAAATCCGCGAAGGCTTTGATGTGTTTTTGCATGACGGGGAGAAGTCCTTCGGGGCGGTGCGTCAGGTCCGCAAGAGTGAGCTGGTGGTCTATGTCGAGAATGCCGGGGATTTCGAAATCCCCTTCAGCGCCATCAAGGACGCCGAAGCGGAGAAAGTCATTCTGGATTCCAGCAAGCTTGATCCCAAGCTGAAGGATGCTATCCGCCGGGCGCACACGGGCGAAGACCCGCGTATTACATAAGAAATTGTTGGGGGGACTGATGAGAAAATTGATTCTGTGCCTGGCGCTTCTGGCGCTGGCAGCGCCGGCCAATGCGCGTGAGGTCTGGACCAGGGACCAGGCCAATCAATGGTACGGCAAGCAGAAGTGGCTGGTGGGCAGCAACTATATCCCCGCCGACGCCATCAACCAGCTGGAGATGTGGCAAGCGGACAGTTTCAATCCCGCCCAGATCGACAAGGAGCTGGGCTGGGCACAGGGCCTGGGCATGACCACCATGCGGGTGTTCCTGCATGACGCGCTGTGGAGCCAGGACCCGGCCGGCTTCAAAAAGCGCATGGACGCGTTCCTGGCGATCGCTGCCCGCCACGGCATCAAGCCGCTGTTCGTCTTGTTCGACAGCTGCTGGGACCCCAACTACAAACTCGGTCCGCAGCATCCGCCGATCCCCGGCGTGCACAATTCCGGTTGGGTGCAATCGCCCGGCGCCAAGGCGTTGGCTGATCCGGCGCAATATGCGCGACTTGAAGTCTTTGTGAAGGGCGTGGTCGGCGCCTTCGCGCATGATGACCGCATCCTGGGCTGGGACCTGTGGAACGAGCCCGATAACACCAATGGCAGCTCCTATCTCGATGCCAGCCAGGCGCGCTACGACCAGGTCGCCTTCCTGCTTCCCAAGGTTTTTGAATGGGCGCGCAGCGCCGACCCGTCACAGCCGCTGACCAGCGGCATCTGGCATCATGATCACTGGGAAAATCTGGCCAGCCTGAACAGCGTGGAGAAGACCCAGCTCACCCAGTCCGACGTGATTTCATTTCACGATTACAGCTGGCCGGAAACCTTCGAGGCGCGGGCGAAATCACTGGAGGCTTATGGCCGCCCCATCATCTGCACCGAATATATGGCGCGGGGCGCGGGCTCGACCTTCGACACCATCCTGCCCATCGGCAAGAAGCGGAACGTCGGCATGATCAATTGGGGCTTCGTCAACGGCAAGACCCAGACCGACATGCCCTGGGACAGCTGGCAGCGGCCTTATACCCTGCGGCCGCCGACCCTGTGGTTCCACGATATCTTCCGCGCCGACGGCACGGCGTACCGGGCGCGGGAGATCGCCATCATAAAAAGGCTGAGCGCGGCGCCCAAGACCATCGTGCCGACCGAATAGATCACTTCCATGGCGTCGGCACCGGGACATAGTCGGTGGGCGCTTCGGCAGGCTCCGAGCCGAAATCAGCCGGGCTGACGATCTCCAGATATTCCATGTCGGGGGAGTAATCGAACAGGTAGTGCACCATGCCGGGGCGCTGGTGCACCACATCGCCTTCTTCCACCAGGGTGACCTTGTCCTCGTACATGAACTTGGCCCAGCCCTTCATCATCACCACGATCTGGAAGTCGCAGACGTGATAGTGCCAGCCGGTGCCTTCGGTGGGCGGTTCATTGGCCCGCACCATATGGGCGATCACCTTGCCGTTGGTGGCGCCGGCGATGCCGAGGTCACGGTACAGGAAGAAGTCGCGCAGGCCGCCGCGCTTGAATTCGGTATCGCCCGGTTTGACATGGCTGAAGAAGGTGCTCGTCGGTTCCTTGCCCATTACGGACTCCCATGGTGCGTTGCACCATTAAGGCACCAAAATGAAACCTTGGAAAGAGCCATTAAAATACGGGATTGGCGCACGATTCTCCGGCAGGACTGCCGAAAAAATGTGCGTCGCAACAGGGGGCTAGGGGACGGCGCCCAGCTGGGTGACGCCATGGGCTTGCCACACTGGGACCGCCGCGGGCGCGGTAATGAAGGCCAGAAAGGCCTGGGCCTTCACCGAGTCATTGCTGGCGGCGGCGATGCCGCTGGCAAAATCCACGCTGGCGCCATAGATCTCGGGCACCGGTCCGGCCAGCGCGACATCCTTGTTGGACATCAGCTCGGGCACCATCTGCAACGCGATGTCTGCCTGGCCCGAGGCCAGCGCCGTCACCGCCAGGCCCTGGACCGGCACGCGCTTGACGCCCTTGAAGTCGGGACCCGAAAGCATGCGGTCGATCACCGGGCCGGCCGATGTACCGGCTTTGGGATCGGCATAGGCGACACCTTTGGCCGCCAGCAGCGCGGCGCGGAATTTCTCCGGCGTGGAAACATCAGGCACATGTGCGCCGGCCTTCACGCCCACGCCGACCGTGATATGGCCCAGCGGCGTCATGCCGGTGACCATGGGAAGGTCTGTCAGATCGCCCGTGGGCAGGATCACCACATCGGCGGGGCTGCCCGCTTTCAGCGCGGCAAAAATCTTGTCGCGCGAGCCGCCCGTCACCGTCACGGGGATGCCGGTTTGCGCGGTGAATTGCACGGCGAGCGCCTGCGCCCCCGGCGCGGCCGACGCCGGCGCAAGTACCATGAGCGGTGCAGTGGCAGCTTGTGCCGCGCCGCCATTCACCCATAGGGGCAGCAGCGCGGCAATCAGGACAAGGCTAGACCGTCTTGGGATCCACATGCAGGACATCCACCATATACTTGATGTTGCCCTTCAGCACTTCTTCCATGTTGCTCCCCTTGGGGATCATGGAAGCGTCCAGATCAAGCACGCACCAACCCTTGTAGTTCTGGGCAATCAGATACTTCTGCAGGGTGGGGAAGTCCACGCCGCCGCCATCCGCGTCATTCAGGTTGCGGAACCAGCCATGACCGCCGGCTTCGGGGCCGCTTTTGGGCACCGCTAGGACCTTGCCGCCGCGCAGGTGCCGGGGCGCATCCTTGTAATGGACCTCGGCCAGGCGCGGCCAGTAGTCCTTGATGATCTGGATCGGGTCCATGCCGCCCAGGGTGAGATGCGAGGTGTCGGCTGTTAGCCAGACATAGCGCGGATCGGTCAGCTTCATCAGCAACCGCGTCTCATGCTCGGTCTGGATCAGGGAGCCGACATGGGGATGGGGCGCCAGCTTGATGCCCATCTTGATGGTTTCCATGCCGATGGCGTTCAGCGCGTCGGCGCAGACCTTGATCTGGTCATCGCTGACTTCGTAGCCCTTGGGACGCGGGCCATTGTTCATCTTGAAATGGTCGCAATAGCCGAACGGCTTGATGAAATCGCGCGCGAACTTGACATGGTCGGCGATGGTCTTGGGCGTCTGGGCCGGATCGTAGAAATTTCCGGAGAAGTCCGGGCCGCCGCCATTGGAGCAGGTCACCATCTGCAGGCCCGCATCCGTCATCAGTTTTTTCAGCGCCAGCGGCTTGTCCAGGTAATTCACCACATTCTGGCGGAAGGGTTCGATGCCGGGCAACCCGACACGCTGGCCGACCTTGATCGCTTCCTCGATATCGGTGCCCCAGGAGATGGCGCTATAGCCGAAGCGGAAGGACAGCGGCTTGGCGGCGGCGGGCAAAAGACTTAAGGCCGAGGCGCCGGCCAGCGCGGACGATGTCTGGATGAAGTGGCGGCGTGTGAATGTCATGGGTCCCTCCGGGTATTTTCTGGTTGCGGCAAGACTGGCATGGCGGGCCCGCGCCTGTCTCTCCCAAAACCATGTTGCACTGAACCAAAAGCGGCTTTTGGACGTAGACAGGGGCGGAAAACTTCCCCAGAAAAGACCCATGTCCAGGATCAAAGCCCTGATGGCGGCCGGCGCCGCAGCGCTGGCGTCAGCCTGCTCGCCCTTCGCCGCCATCAACCTTCTGGTGCCCAAGTCGGGCTATGCCGTGCACCGGGCTTTGGCCTTTGGCAGCGACCCGCGCCAGAAGCTGGACATCTATGTGCCCACGAATGCGAAGGGTCCGATGCCGGTGCTGCTGTTCCTGTATGGCGGCGGCTGGCAGGGGGGAAGCCGCACCGACTATCTTGCCTTCGGCCAGGCTTTTAGCAGCGCCGGCATGGTGGTGGCGGTGGCCGATTACCGGCTTTATCCGCAGGTGAAATTTCCCGGCTTTGTCCAGGACGCGGCCGGCGCGCTGGCCTTCCTGCACGACCATGCCGCGCAATATGGCGGCGATCCGAACCGCATCTTTGTCAGCGGCCATTCGGCGGGGGCTTACAACGCCGTCATGCTGGCGTCGGAGCCAAAATTCATCGAGGCCAAAGGCGGGCGGCTGGGCTGGATCCGGGGCGTGATCGGGTTGTGCGGACCGTATGACTTCCTGCCGATGAGCGATCCGGTCTATGTCGAGATGTTCCACGGCACCAACAATCTGGAGTCCATGCCAACCAATCATGTGAACGGCGTGCGCCAGCCGATGCTGCTGGCCACCGGCACCGCCGACACCACGGTGGACCAGGGCAATACCGACCGCATGGCGGACAAGCTGCGATCCTTCGGCAGCGAGGTGAAGGTGATCAAGTACCACGGCACCGGCCATGTCGGCATCATCCTGTCGCTGGTGCCGGGCTTCCGTAAAATGACCAGCCTGCGCCAGGACATGATCGACTTCATCCGTTCGCACTGATGGCGAAGCTGGCGCATATCCTGCCCGACCGGCTGAAGCCGGGATTGAAGCTGGTATTCTGCGGCACGGCGGCGGGACGCCAGTCGGCGCTGCAACAGGCCTATTACGCCCATGGCCAGAACAAGTTCTGGACCACCCTGCACAAGACCGGCCTGACGCCGCGCCTGTTCGCGCCGCAGGATTATGAAGGCTTGTGGGAACTGGGCATCGGCCTGACCGACATCGCCAAGCATGTTTATGGCATGGATCACCAACTGCCCAAGGACGCGCTGGGACCCGAAGCGGTAGCGGCGCTGAAGGCCCGCATCCTCAAAGCCAAACCGCGCATTCTTGCTTTCACCAGCCTGAATGGCGGCAGGAAGGTGATGGGACCCAAGGCGGTGGCGGGCGAGCAGCCGCATCTGATCGGTGAAACGCGGGTGTTCATCCTGCCATCGCCATCGCCGCTGGCCGCCAATCACTGGGATATCAAGCCCTGGCGCGATCTGGCGCGTGCGGTGGCGAAGCTGGACTAAGGCAAATCCAGGATGGCGACGCCGCTGACTTTGCTCGTCGGCGTGCCATAGGTGAAGACCAGATGCCGCCTGCCGCCATCGCGGGTGACGGCGAAAACGGCCTTGGGACCCAAGCGAAAGAAGCCCGCAGAGCTGTCGAACTGCTGCGGTGACACAGCGATGGCGCTATGGGGTGTGCCGGCCGTCTGTCCAAAAGCGTGGCCGGCAAACAGCAACGCCATTGCAGCTGTCAAAAGGGCGGCGATCAGGCCGATTCCCGTCACCGCCGCACCGCGCTGGAAATAGCCGTCGGCTTCCAGCTCTTCGTCCACGCTGGAAGAAACTTGCCGGAAGCGTGCGCGATTGGGCGCGGACCGCGGCGCCATGCGCATTACGCCCATGCGGCGCAGCACTTCTTCTTTCAGCGCCCGCCAGTTCACGAAACCATAATCCTGGGCCAGCCAATATTGCGCATCGGCCAGCTGGGTGCCGCTGGCGCGTGCCCGCAGCAGCGCAAAACGCTGCTTGGCCTCTTTGCGCAAGTGCTCGATGTGGGGATGTTGCGGGAGTTGTCGCCTGGTCATCAGATGCCTTCCATCCTTTGCGCCCGGTGTCCGCTTGCCCGGGGCTGCCCATGGATTGGAAGTCAGGTGAGACCGAAGGAAACTGCGAGCGGGCTAAGCCCTTTGCGCGGACGGCGTGCCTCTCGAAGGCCTGCCAGCATAAACACAGGCCCGAATTTCACGCAAGCCTCAGGCATCGCGGCCGTGGCGGTGCGCACCGGCGCATCGTCCCTGTTTTCCTTTGTCAGGCGCGCCTTGCCACGGTGAGACCCGCGACCAGCAGCACCAGGAAGATGACCAGGAAGATGAAGAACAGCGTCTTGGCGATGGCGATGGAGGTGCCGGCGATGCCGGTAAAGCCAAGCAGGCCCGCGATCAGGCCGATCACCAGGAAAATCAATGCCCATTTCAGCACGGCAAACTCCACATTTCGAAATCCTGCGAACAGGAAACTCGAAAACGGTTGCCTAAGTTCCGTGAGGCCGAAAAGGAAAATCTCCAGTGGAGATTTTCCCGGCCGAACGCCCGCGTAGCGGGCAGCGTTTAAAGGTGTCGCCGTGGAACTATTGCGGCTTCGGAACGTCTCGCAACCGCTGCGATCCGCGGGTGGCGTCGTGCAACAACTGTTCCGCCGGCTTGCCGGGAGAGGCCGCTGCGGCCGGTCCCTGGCTCACAGGCATCGGGAAGGCCAGCGCCCAGTCCACAATGGCTTTCACCGCTGCGCCCAGCGCCTGTTGCAAGGCCTGCACCGCCGCGCCGGCGCTGTTGGCCGAGGCCGCGCCGGTCTGGGTGGTGGCAAAGCTGCCGACGATGACGCGGCCATGGGATGTGGTCAGCTTGGCGGTGATGCTCACCGTCACGCCGGGAACCCCGTCCGGCGCGCTGTAATGGGCGGCGAAATCCTTCACCTCGATGGACAGGTTGTAGTCGGCATGCAGCGCTGCTTCCTCGGTCGCCACCGCATCGATACGGCCCGACGCTTCAAAGCCGTCCAGGATGGCGTGCTGCACGATAGGCGCCAGGCGGTCGGGATAGGTCGCCTTGGCATAGAAATCCATGGTGCCGTCCGGCTGGAACAGGGCGATGCGTTCGCTGTCCAGCGCGCTTGCGACATCCGGATGCAGGATGCTCAGCGCCCATGGCACCTTTGCGCCGCCGCTCGCGCCGGCCGGGAATTGCGGCCGCACCACATAGATGGGGCCGGCCTCGGGCGGGCCGATCAGGTCCTTGCCGCAGCCGGACAGCGCGAGCGCGCAGGCGCCCACCAGGAAGAATCGCCGCTGCTGGATCATTTGCCGTCCCCTTTGGGTTCGTAGCCTTTGCGCCGGTCGCCGAACAAAAGCTTGGTCGGCGTGCGGTTGAGCTGGTCGGAGAATTGCGTGAGGTTGGCCACCAGCCGCCGCATCTCGCCGATCAGGTCGGACAGTTGCGCCAGCCCATCGCCATTGATGAAGGCGTCGGCATCGTCGGCCACCTTGCCGTATTTCTGGATGGTGAGGTCGACGTGGCTGAGGGTCGGCCGCAGGTTGTTGGACGCGTCGCTGAGATTGGCCATCGCCTTGTTGGCGTTGGCGATGGTGGCATCGATGTCGGCGCTGCGGCGCGCAACGGCCTGGGTCGTTTCATCCAGATTGGCCAGGACATGGGCGATGGCGCGGCGGTTGTCGTCGCTCAGCAGGTCATTGAGCCGCGAGGCGGCGACATTCAGCTTGGCGACCACCTCGGGCGCCGATTGCTGGAGCTGGGCGAAGGTCGATTGCTTGGTGCGCAGCACCGGATAGCGCTGGCCTTCGCGCGCCACCAGCAGCGGGGAGTTGGCGGAGCCGCCGCTGATTTCGACGAAGGCGCCGCCGGTCAGACCCTGGCTGTCGATCGAAGCAATGCTGTCCTCGCGAATATTGAGGTTGGGCTGCACCTGCACGGTGACGATGACGCGGGACGGATCGGCCGGATCGAAGGAGAGATCGGTAATGCGCCCCACCTCGATGCCGTTGTAGCGGGTGAGGGTGCCTTTCCCCAGGCCCGTGACCGGGCCTTTGAAGTTGGCCTGGTAGTAGGCGTATTCCTGGCTGTACTGAACGCCAGCCAGCCACAGGATCGTCACCACCAGTCCCACGGCGCAGGCCAGCACGAAGGCGCCCACCGCGACGTAATTGGCTTTGGTTTCCATCGTTACGCCTCCTCAGACGCCAGCGCCGCACGTCCGCGCACGCCGGAAAAATAGTCCTTGATCCAGGGATCGTCGCTCTTGCGCAATTCGGTAATGGTGCCGATCACCAGCTTCTTGTTCACCAGCACGACGATGCGGTCGGTGATTGCGCGCAAGGTATCGATGTCATGGGTCACCAGGAAGACGGTGAGGCCCAGCGATTTTTGCAGCTGCTTGATCAGTTCGTCGAACTGGTTGGCGGAGATGGGATCCAAACCCGCGGTGGGTTCGTCCAGGAACAGCAGTTCGGGATCCAGCGCCAGGGCGCGGGCCAGGCCGGCGCGTTTCTTCATGCCGCCCGACAGTTCGGAGGGAAACTTGTCGCCGGCATCGGGGGGCAGGCCCACCATGGTCAGCTTCATCTCGGCGATCTCGTCCATCAGGGACTGGCTCATGCTGGTATATTCGCGCAAGGGCACCTGGATATTCTCCGCCACCGTCTGGGACGAGAACAGCGCCCCTTCCTGGAACAGCACGCCCCAGCGCATCTGCAGCTTCCGCATGTCCGGGCTTTCGATATCGCCCAGGGTGGAATGGCCCAGTGCCTCGATTTCGCCTTCCAATGGGCGGATCAAGCCGATGATGGAGCGCAGCAGCACAGACTTGCCGGTGCCAGAGCCGCCTACCACGCCCAGCACTTCGCCCCGGTAGACGTCCAGGTCGATATGGTCGTGCAGGATCTTGTTGCCGAAGCCGTTGACCAGGCCGCGCACCTTGATCACGACGTCTTTTTCTTTTTGTCTGGTTTCGGCCATCAGATCCCCAGCACCGAGAACATGATGGAAAAAGCCGCGTCCATGACGATGACCAGGAAGATGCCTTCCACCACCGAGCGGGTGGTGAGCATGCCGACGCTGGCGGCGTTGCGCTCGACCTGGAAGCCTTCGTAGCAACCGACCAGTGCGATCACCAGCGCAAAGACTGGCGCCTTGATCAGGCCCACCAACAATGTGTTGACGTTCACCGCTTCGGCAAGCTGGCGCATGAAGACCGGGATGGTGATGCCCAGCTGGAAGTAGCACATCACCGCGCCGCCGAGCAGGCCCATGATGTCGGAGTAGAAAGTGAGCAGGGGCAGGGCGATCACCAGCCCGATGATGCGCGGCAGCACCAGCGTGTCGATGGTGTTCAGTCCCATGGTCTGCATGGCGTCGATCTCTTCATTGACGCGCATGCTGCCGATCTGGGCGGTGAAGGCGCTGCCGCTGCGGCCCGCCACGATGATGGCGGTGATCAATCCGCCGATCTCGCGCAGCACGCCGACGCCCAGAAGATTGATGGTGAAGATTTCGGCGCCGAAGCGCTTGAGCTGGTCGGCGCCCTGATAGGCCAGCACCACGCCGATCAGGAAGGCCAGCAGGCCCACGATCGGCAGGGCATTGATGCCAGTCTCTTCCACCTGGTGGAACATGGCGGCGACGCGCATCTTGTGCCCGGGACTGGCGATGGCCTCGCCCGTCTCCACCGTCACCCGGCCCAGATAGCCCAGCATGGAAATACTCTGGGTGTAGGCATGCATGGTGGCGCGGCCGATCTTGTAGAGCCGTCCGCGCAGGCCGGGCGGAATGCGCGATTTGTGCGGTTCGCTCTGGCGCTCCTGATCCAGGGTCTCGAACAGGGGCTTGTACAGGTCGGGGACTGCGAAGCTGGAGACCTTGCCCCCCGCCGCTTCCAATGCCCGGCGGGTGCGCAACACCAGCCAGGCCCCGGCGCTGTCCAGCCGGGAAATCTTGCTGGCATCGATACTGACATCGCCTTTGCCGCCCAGGTCCAGGCTGCCCAACTCCCGGTCCAGCCGGGCGCTTTCGGCAATGGTCCAGGCGCCGCCAATCGACAGCACGCCCTGCTCCAGCTTGAACCAGGCTTCCGGTTCGTCGGATACGGCTTCAATGGAGGTCAAAGATGCGATCCCGCGCGCCCCGAATGTGACGCTTTGCCCAACAACAATGCGGGATAGCGGGCGAAAGTTCCACCCGGTTCCTTTCCATCATCCCGGGTGTGGATAATTTTCCAAAAAGCCTTGCAAGCGAATCGAATCAGGCGTTTGATTTTCACATGAGGTCCGGGGAACGACGCCTTGCTCAGGGCGCCGTAATGAACCGGAAACCTCTGGCCCCTGCCGGGACCGAAGCCTGCGGAAACGCAGGCCGAGGATAACGGAGAGCACGGGGGGGCAGCGTAGGAGCGAAAGCAAGGACGCTGTACCGATGGACCTGCAAGCGGCGGTAACCGCAATGCAGGCCGCAAGACGCGGGTCGAAAGACCAAGCCGCAAGGCTGCGTCTGGCGGAGCCGGCAGTTGGGACACGAAAGTGGTCCGGCAGCTGGTGCGTCGCGAACAGTCGGAATGGTGACGGCCACCTGTGACGAAAGTCCGGAAGGCCAGGCACAGAGCCGGCGCACTGATGATGCAGTGAGGCGAGAGCGAAAGCTCCCGCCTCTTCTGCTTTCTGGGCATCCGAAAATTATTCGGCCGGCGCGCTGGCCACATGCGGATGGCGGCGCACGCCCTTCAGCATCAGCCGCACTGCCTCGTAATGAATGGCGAGCACCACCTTCAGGGTCATCAGGGGATAGCGCAGCAACATCCGCAGCAGCGCCCCGTCGGTCAGCGCCTTTCGCGCCCCCGCAAAGCTGGCATTCAGGATGGGCTGTCCGGCCTCTTCTTCATGGATGGCGATGGCGATGTCCGCGCCGGGCGGCCGGATGCGGAACTGGTAGCGGCAATCCCGCGACAGGAAGGGCGAGACATAGAACTGCTTGGGACAGCCATGCCGCACCAGCTTTTCGTCCGCGCCCACCGGCAACACATAGGCGTGCCGCTCGTCATAGGTATTGTGGACTTCGTAGATGATCGCCTTCAACGCGCCCTGTTCGTCGTCGCAGAACCAGACGCTGAGGGGATTGAAGACATAGCCCAGGATGCGGGGGTAACAGAGCACGCGGCGGCGGCCCCGGGCGCTGATGCCGGCCTCTGCCAACAGATCGTCCAGCCAGACTTTCACCGGACGGCCATCGCCATGATCGCGGTCCTGGAAGCTGAACAGCCCGCCCCGGTTGTAGGCGAACAAGGACAGCTTGCGGTCCAGCGCCGGCAATTCGTCCAGCTCCAGCAGCATCGCGAAGACGCGGTACTTGAAGCGATGATGCCGGGGCGTGATCCGCCGGTGCATCACCCAGCCCTCGTACAAAGCTGAGGCGGTCATGGGCGCGCCTCCCCCGCGCGCGCCTTGGCGCGCTCGCATGGGGGGAGGTGGCCGTAGCAGCGCCTGCGCTGCGAAGGCCGGAGGGGGCAATTCATACTGCATTTACGCTCTTCGCCCCGGGACAGATCAAGCCATTGATCCAACTCGCATCGGCCACCGTAAATCCGCTATGTTGGCCCATGCCCTGTGCCCTTCTTTCCCGGCCTTTCGCCCGGCTTTCCGCCGGTCTGCTGTGCTGTTGCGCCTGCCCATGAAGCCCGAAGTGCTGGAAATGAACGCCCTTTTGGGCCGCGTGGCGTCGGAACGTGACCGGACGGCCTTTGCCGCCCTGTTTTCCCATTTCGCCCCCCGGGTGAAGGCCTATCTGCTGCGCCAGGGCGCCCCCGCCCCGGTGGCGGAAGACCTGGCCCAGGAGGCCTTGCTCAGCCTGTGGCGCAAGGCCCATCTGTTCGATCCGGCCAAGGCGTCGGTGGGGACCTGGTTGTTCACTATCGCCCGTAACCTGCGGATCGATGCCATCCGCCGCGAGAAGCGACCCGAACTGGACCCGGAAGACTTCATGCCCGATAGCGGTCTCGCCGCCGATGAAGGCCTGGTCCAGGCCGACGATGAATCCCGTTTGCGGCTGGCGTTGAAAGAGTTGCCGGCCGACCAGATCCAGGTGGTGGAATTGTCCTTCTTCGCCGACAAGCCGCACAGCCAGATCGCCGCCGAGCTGGGCATTCCGCTGGGCACCGTGAAGTCGCGGCTGCGCCTGGCCATGTCGCGTCTCAAGCGCGCGATGGGAGAGGCGGAATGATCCATCACCATCCCGGCGAAGACTTGCTGCTGGCCTATGCCGCCGGCGCCGCCGACGAAGCGCTCTGCCTGATCGTCGCCACCCACATGACCTACTGCGCCATCTGCCGGTTGCGCGGCAAGAAGCTGGAAAGCCTGGGCGGTGCGCTGCTGCAGGAATTGCCGCCCGCAGCCCTGGGCGACGGCTCGCTGGACAATGCGCTGGCGCGGCTGGATTCGGTGACGCCGTATGAGCGGCCCAAGCGGGCTGCCAGCCGGGACGGCACGCCCGCGCCGCTGCGCGCCTATATCGGCGGCGATCTCAGCACCGTGCGCTGGCGCAAGATGGGCCCGCGCCTGGCCTATGCGCCGCTGTTCAAGCGCGGCAATGTCACGGCCCGCCTGTTGCGGGGCGTTCCCGGCGCCGACAGCGGGGCGCACAGCCATGACGGATCCGAATTTACCGTGGTGCTGCGGGGCGGTTATACCGATGTGACCGGCAGTTACGGTCCCGGCGACCTGCAGATGATGGAATACGGCATGTCCCACAATGTCGTGGCCGATCCGGGCGAGGACTGCATCAATCTGGCGGTGACCACCGGGCCGCTGAAGTTCGAAAGCTTGCTCCAGAAGATTGCAGCGCCTCTCTTTGGCTTCTAAAACGCTTCTTCCATTTCTTGGGAGACGCGCGTGGAACAAGTCCGCCTCGGCAATACCGGCCTGAAAGTCTCGCGCATCTGCCTGGGGACGATGACCTATGGCAGCCCCAAATGGCGTGACTGGGTGCTGGACGAACAGGCCAGCCGCCCCTTCATCAAGCGCGCCCTGGAAGCAGGCATCACCTTCTTCGACACCGCCGACATTTACTCCAATGGCGCCTCGGAAGACGTGGTGGGCCGGGCGCTGCGGGATTACGCCGCCAAGCGCGAAGACTATGTGCTGGCGACCAAGGTGTTCTTCCCGGTGGATGGCCGCCATGGCGGGTTGTCGCGCAAGCACATCCTGCACGCCGTCGATGATTCATTGAAGCGGCTGGGCATGGACTATGTCGATCTCTACCAGATCCACCGCTTCGACCATCACACCCCGGTGGAGGAAACCGTCGAGGCGCTGCATGACGTGGTGAAAGCCGGCAAGGCGCGTTACATCGGCGCCTCGTCGATGCATGCCTGGCAGTTCGCCAAATACCTCGCCACCGCCGACAAGATGGGGATGACCAAGTTCGTCTCCATGCAGAATTTCTACAATCTGGTGTACCGCGAGGAAGAGCGGGACATGCTGCCTCTGTGCCGCGACCAGGGCGTGGGCGTGATCCCGTGGAGTCCGCTGGCGCGCGGTTTCCTGGGGCGCAGCCATGCGGGTGCACGGGACAAGCAAAGCACCCGCGCCAAGAGCGACAACATCCTGGACATGCCGTTCGACGACAACGACATGGAGACGCTGCGGCGGGTCGAGGAAACGGCGAAAAAGCACGGCAAGAACAACGCCCAGATCGCCACCGCCTGGCTGCTGGCCAAAGGCATCACCGCGCCCATTATCGGTGCCTCCAAGATGAGTCATCTGGAAGACGCCATCGCGGCGGCCGAGATCAAGTTGACGGATGACGAGGTCGCCTATCTCGATGCGCCCTATAAAGCCAAACCGGTTGCAGGCAACCTGCGCTGAAACAAAAAGGGCGCCGCAAGGGCGCCCTTTTTCAATTCTGGTACTGGATGGCTTACAGCGGCCACCAATCCAATTGGTTCTTGTAGGCTTCATCCGAAGCCTTCTGCTCCCAGCCGCCACCCAACGCGTTGTAGAGCGCGATGCTGGCTTCCAGGCGCGCCAGCTTGGTCTGCACCAGCGCCTGCTGGGCCTCGAACAGATTCCGCTGGTTGTTCAGCAGCGACACGATATCGATGGTGCCTTCGCGGTACTGCAGTTCGGAGATGCGATAGGCTTCGGCATCGGCCTTGGTCTGGATTTCCACCAGCGCCAGCTGGTCGGTGGTGCTCTTCACGGTGCCCAGCGCGCTTTCCACGTCGCTGAAGGCGGTGAAGACGGTCTTGCGGTAGGTGGCGACCAGTTCCTGCTGCCGCGCCTGTGCCTGGTCGTTCTCGGCATGGATGCGGCCACCATCGAAGATGCTCTGGAGGATCGATGCGCCGATGCTGAAGGCGAAGCCCGCCGGATTGAACAGGTTGGACAGCTGCGACACCGGGCCATAACCGGCGCTGCCGGTGAGGCTGAGCGAAGGGAAGTACAAGGTGCGGGCTGCGTCCACATTGGCGTGGGCCGCAAAGAGATTGGCTTCCGCCTGGGCGATGGCGGGACTGCGCAGCAGCAGTTCCGACGGCATGCCGGGCTGCACCATAGGCGGTGCGATGCCGTCCAGGTTCTGCGCCTTGATGTCATAGCCTTCGGGTGCGCGGCCCAGCAGGATCGCCAGCGCATAGCGGGCTTCCTTTTCGGATTCGATATAGCCGGGCAAGGTGGATTCCTGCTGTGCCAGCAGGGCCTGTTGTTCGGCCAGGTCCAGGTTGGACGACACGCCGCTGTTCACCTTGGCCTGGGTGATGGCCAGGATGCGCTTGGCGGCGGCGATGTTGGCGTTGGCGATGGCGATGCGTTCGCGGAAGGCCAGGATAGTGAAATATTCGTCGGCCACCTGCGAAGCGGTGGAGATGCCGACCACGGCGGCGGCGTAGCGCTGGGCGCGCAGGTCTTCGCGCGCGGCCTTCAGGTCCAGATACTGGGTGCCGAAGAAGCCCTGCTGGTAGCTGGAGGTCAGGCCGGCGGAGAAGGCGTTGCGGGCGCGCGGGATGGCGGAGTTGCCGCCGCTGCGCGTCCCGCCGATGGAGCCGTTCAGGGTGGGGAACAGCGCCGACAAGGCGATGCCGTCATTGGCCTCGGCCTGCAGCACGCGGGCCGCATAGATAGCGATGTCCAGATTTTCCTTCTGCGCCGTATCTTCCAGCGGCGCCAGTTCTTCGGCGCCATACTTGGACCACCAGTCATTCTGGGGCCAGACGGGCGCGCTGCTCGCCATCGGCGCGGTGAAGCCGGGCGGCACGTCGCCGGGACGGTCCATCGGGGTGGGATTGGCGGTGCAGGCGGCCAGGCTGATGGCAAGCACAGCAGACGGCAAGGCTTTGGCGCTTACGCCACGAAGAAAGGCGCCACGAAACAAGGACTTCATTGAACTCTCTTTGCCAAAATGGGGCGGCCCCGCCGCGGACTATAAATTCTATCTCTTAAGGCCCCGATACCGGCCCCGTGCCCGCAAATATGGCGGTCGGGGGCCACTAGGCAAGGCCCAAGCTGTAAAGCTTTGTCGCACCGCACCCTTTTTACAGGTCCATGTGTACGCTGGTGATCTCATGGGCGTATTGGCCGCCCGGGGCATTCTCTATCAGACGGTATCTTGTAGTGCAAGATACCGTTTCAAGGTTCCAGGGCTTTCACGGCTGCTGAGCGGGGAAAATAAATGGACGGCCGGACTGATGGCTCAACGTGGGGGGCACCCGAGCCGGTCCGACCGTCCGTAATGGCTTGTATCCTTAAGGTGGAGCGCCGAACGGACACGAGGCCAAGCCCAAGCTTCCTCCCGCAGGGTCGGGAGGTGAAGAGTTGGAGCCTTTCTAAATTGTAACGGAATGTCGCCTGCGGTCCCCCTGCCAAGGTCCAGCGAACAAATCTTTGTGACAGGGTGTCGGCGGGCGCGGTGCGCGTGTCACGCCCGTGTTCTGGGCCGCAAGCGGTGCAAAAGAAAAAGGCCCGCGAGTCGCCTCGCGGGCCTTTGTCCGTGATCAAACGATCTTAGTAGTAGTGCGGCGAACCGGCCCAGGCGTTCTTGGCGTTCTGGCTGCGCTCCATCTCGACGCGCTGCATGCGGGCATTGCGCGTGGCGATGGCGCCGCGGGCGCCGTCATCGTTCATCACGCTGTAGGTGTGCTTCTGCTGCGCATCGGTCGCCATCGCGGTCTGCTGCGGGGCGGTCGTGTCGGCGGCGAAAGCGGGAGCGGCGAACAAAGCGATGCTCGCGGCAAGGATCAGTTTCTTCATGGCTTCTTCTCCTGTGATCGTCTTTGTTCGTCCAAGACGTGCAGGAGAGTTAGTCCTGCGCGGGCCTCCGCGCAAGTCTTTGAAAAGATTAATTTATTTGCCTATTCGCTGTGCGTGCTTATTTCTTGAGCCCAAAGGCGATGACATGTCCGTCATGCGTTTCGACGAAAATTTTACCAAGCGCCACAACCGGTTCGCTGAAGTGCACCCAATCAGTCATTGCCTTTCCGCTGTTCCATAGCGGCTTTCCGCTTTGCGCATCGTACGCATAGAGCGTCATGTTGCTGACCGGCGTGGAACGCAGCACCGCGCTGACGTCATAGGGCATGCGCGGATCGCCGGGCTTGGCGCCGTTCTGCAGCGCCTGGCCGCCGGTTGACAGGGCATACACCACGCCATTCGCCACCACCGGCGGATCGGGCATGATCATGTCGCCCGCCGTCCAGGCGGGCACGGCGGAGATCTTGCCGGCATCATTCACCACTTCGAACGCCATGATGGTGCCGTTGGGAATGGGACCGTTGGTCCTGGGGAAGGTGGGCGCGTCCTTGGAGGGATGGCCCTGCATCGGGAAGTACACATAGCGCTTGCCGTTCACCTCGGCGCTGGAGACCGCGCCCCACACGCCGCGTCCCGGATCGGTGCCGGTCTTTTCGTCATTGCCCAGCTTGGGCGACTGGAACAGCGGCGTCATGTGATTGGCGCCGCCCAGATTGTTGGTGTCCAGCAGGCGCAGCACGCCTTCTTTCTGCGATACGGCTGCGATGGTCTTGCCGCCGAAGTTGAACACCACCGGCGAGGCCGAGCCCGACATGTCGTGCATCAGGTTGTCGTTCCAGTTGGTGGGCGTGAAGCTGTCGATCAGCCGCACCGCCTTGGGCGCGATCCGCAGGATGCTTTCGCTGAAGTCGCCGGCGGCCGGATCGTAGCGGCCGTCGCTGGTTTCCAGGAACACCCCGCCCGGTCCGCGCACCGCGCCGCCGCGGCCCCAGGGCGCCGCCGGCCGTGCGCCAGCAGTGAAGAAGTGCACCGTATAGGGATGCGCCAGGTCGGAGACATCGACCGCATTCAGCGCACTGGCATCCAGCAACGGGCCGCGTCCGCTGCGACGAAGTCCCGACATGGCGGCGGCATATTCGATGCTCGACTTGTCGGTGATCTCGCCGCAGGCGCGGCCAGACGGCGAATACAGCACATTGTCGATCAGGTTCAGGCTCCAGGCGCGCGCAAAGGGCGCGGTCATGGGCACCGGAGTCAGCCGCTCGGCGCCGTCGGCCAGGTTCGCCCCGCGCAGCATGCCGTCGCCGGTCAGGAAGAAGACGATGCCGCGCGCCTTGTCGATGGTGGGCGTGGTGTTGACGGTCTTGGGGCACAGCCAGTCGCGGATGGGCGCGGTGGATTTGTGCGGATTGGGGAAGCTTTTGCTCCAGATCTGCTTGCCGCTATTGGCATCCAGCGCGAACAGCGTGTCGTCGGCGCCCAGGATGAAGACGATGTCGGCGGGACCGGCCGGCGTGGCGACACCCGCCACCACGATGGGCGCGGTGGCGGTGGACAGCACATACTTGTCGAACTTAATCGACAGCTGGGTGGACCAGAGCTGCTTCAGCTTGCCGATATTCTTGGGCGACAGCGTGGTCTCGGCGCGGTTCCAGCCGGTGCGCTCCTGGTCATAGCCCCAGGTCAGCCATTCATTGCTGGCAGGCGCGATCGCCAGCGGCGGCAAGGGCGGCGGCGGCGCCAGCGCATTGCGCAGGTTCTGGCTCATGGGCGGGTTGCCTTCGGTCAGCCCGGCAGGGGCCTGGGCCAGGCTGGCGCCGCTGCACAGCAGCGAAGCCATGGTGATGGCAGTGAGAGAGGCGCGAATTTTCATGAAGACACCCGTTTTCCAGCCCAAGCCACCCCAACGGGGTGGCGTAAAAGAATTGCCGCTTTTTGCGGCTTATTGACGGGCAGGCTCGGGTTTGGCGGACAAATTGTCAACGGGCGGCGGTGGGCTGCTAACATGACGCAAAAGCAGGGGTGCGCATGTCAGAACTGGCGGAGTGGGACAGCTTCTATGTCATCGTTGGCGGCGCGGCGGGGGCGCTGATCGGCCTGCAATTCGTGGTCATGACTCTGATTGCCGAAAAACCGTCTCCCAGGATCGCGGAGGCCGGCCCGGTTTTTTCCACCCCGACCATCATCCATTTCAGCGCGATCCTGCTGGTGTCGGCCTTGCTGCGGGCGCCCTGGGCCAGCGTCACCGCGGCGGCGCTTGCCTGCCGTACCGTCGGCCTGTGCGGCTTTGTCTATACGCTGCTGCTGGCGCTGCGCATTCGCCGGCAGACCGCCTATCAGCCCGATGCCGAGGACTGGTTGTGTCACATCCTGCTGCCGCTGCTGGCCTATGCGCTGCTGACCCTGACGCCGCTGCCGTCCCTGGCGCATGAGCGCGAGACCTTGTTCGGTATCGGTGCGGGCGCGCTGCTGCTCTTGTTCGCCGGAATCCACAATGCGTGGGACGCAGTCTCGTACCAGGTCTTTGTCGTACGCAAACCCGGTGATGCGCCGCCGTCCGATTAGCGGAGTTGGTGGACATATTGTCCGCGAGACAGAGCTCTGGGCAAAATCCGCGGCAGTTGAATAACGTTGTATCGAAATTGCTGTCATTGCCAACATGGAACGTTAAGAGCCGCCTTCTAGCATTGTGATGCTGGGCATTTTTGGGGGCATTCATGTTTCAACATCTTCTCGCCGTCCTGTTGGCGACCGCCACGGTTGTCGGGCTGGGCAGCGCCCATAGTCTTTCCGCTGAATTTCATCCCAGGTTGGCTTTGGTGCCCAGCAAGTCGGAACAGCTTGGCACCGCACAGGTACGCTTGGTGACATCGGCTTCGGTTCGCGCCATCGCAATTGGGTATTAAACGGGTGAAGTGGCGCGCCGGCGCCTGTTGTCGCTGACTTCGTCAGCCGCTGGCGAACGGATTGTCGTGAAAGTCCGACACCGGCCGCAGCGGGATCGGCAGCGCGGGCCTGGCGCCGATGAACAATTCCAACGTCATCGCATTGCTGGTCTTGTCCCACACCATCTGGGGCGCGATGCCGCCGGGCTTGCGGAACGTCGTGCCGTCAAAGTCGAAGGTGCGCGGCGCCACTTCGCTCCAGCCATTCACCAGCCCGGCCGACAGCCGCGCCCGCAACTCGTCGATCTGCTCGCGGCTGCCGGTGATGTAGGTGATGTCCGGCGCGCTGACCTTGACCTGGCCGCCTGGCAGGATTTCCACCCGCGCCGCCACGATGGTGCCGCCGCTTTCATAGCCGCCTTCCCATTTGCCCACCGGCGGGGCGGGCTTGGAACAGGCGGCCAGCGCCAGTGCAAGGACTGCGAACAGCAAGGGCTTGGTCATCGCACGACTCAAGGATTTTACGCTCGTATGCTAGCATCCCCGAAAAGAACGCGCATGTGGGGGACACGATGCCTGCCTGGAAGATCGCCCTTGGAGAGCTGATCTCCGAAGCCCTGGCTGTATTCATCATCATCGTGATCGGCTGCTCGGCGGCCTGCATGTACACGCTGTACGACCCCAGCCCCTATGTGAACGCCTATTGGGGCGTGTGCATCACCTGGGGCCTGTCGGTCACCATCGCCATCTATGTCACTGGGGCGGTCTCCGGCACCCATGCCAATCCGGCGGTCACCTTGGCGCTGGCGTTGTATCGCGGGTTTCCCTGGCGGAAAGTTCTGCCCTTCAGCGTGGCGCAGGTCTTTGGCGGGCTCTTGGGTGCCGGTGTCGTCTATCTGCTCTACGGCCCGGTGATCGATCACTACAACGACCTGCATCACCTGACGCGGGCCGAAGGCGGCGCGGCCGGCGTGTTCTTCACCCATCCGGGGCTCGCCATCAGCGTGATGCACGCTTTTGTGGACGAGATCGTGCTGACCGCGATCCTGGTGCTGGGCATCTTCGCCATCACCGAGGATTTCAACACCGTCGCGCCCCAGGCCAATTCCGGTGCGCTGATCATCGGACTGCTGGTGGCCGCCATCGGCGCCAGTGCCGGTTACCTGGAATCCTGGGCGATCAATCCGGCGCGCGACCTGGGACCGCGCCTGTTCGCCTGGATGGCGGGTTGGGGCGCATCCGCCCTGCCGTCGCCGGCCAGTTACTGGTGGGTGCCGATCGCCGGGCCCTTGCTGGGCGGGGTGGTGGGCGGCGGCCTGTATCAGGGCCTGGTGCGCCAATTCCTGCCGGCGCGCCGCAAAGCCAAGCCGTAACAGGCATATTCCGCTTGTAGACAGTTCGCCCGCTCAAACGGCATGGCCGGATTGTCCAAGCTTTTCTTGCTCCCAAGGCTCTCGGTTGTTATCCCCCTCCCGCATTTTTTCGAAAGAGTCGTCCCATGCCGTTGCCCAAGGGTTTTCTGGCCGAGTCGCTTGGCCGCATCCAGCCTTCGCCCACCATCGCGGTGACCACCAAGGCGCGCGAGTTGAAGGCCGCCGGCATGGACGTGATCGGCCTGGGCGCGGGCGAGCCGGACTTCGACACCCCCGACAACATCAAGAAGGCCGCGATCAAGGCCATCAATGACGGCCAGACCAAGTACACCGCGGTGGAAGGCATTCCCGAACTGCGCGCCGCCATCGCCGCCAAGTTCAAGCGCGAGAACAATATCGACTACAAGCCGTCGCAGACCTTCGTCTCGCCGGGCGGCAAGACGATTCTGTTCAACGCCCTGATGGCGACGATGAATCCGGGCGACGAAGTAATCGTGCCCGCGCCGTACTGGGTGTCCTATCCCGACATCGTGCTGCTGGGCGGCGGCAAGCCGGTCATCGTGGAATGTTCGCTGGAACAGGGTTTCCGCCTGACGCCGGAAGCGCTGGAAAAGGCCATCACGCCCAAGACCAAGTGGCTGATCTTCAACCAGCCGTCCAACCCCACCGGCGCCTGCTATACCAAAGAACAGCTCAAGGGCCTGACCGACGTGCTGATGAAGCATCCCCATGTCTGGGTGCTGACCGACGACATGTATGAGCATCTGGTCTATGGCGGCTTCAAGTTCCACACCATCCTGGAAATCGAGCCGGGCCTGTACGACCGCACCCTGACCATGAACGGCGTGTCCAAGGCCTATGCCATGACCGGCTGGCGCATCGGCTACTGCGCCGGTCCCGAAGACCTGATCAAGGCGATGGCCAAGCTGCAGTCGCAGAGCGCCACCAACGCCACCTCGATCTCGCAATGGGCGGCGGTGGAAGCCTTGAACGGCACCCAGGATTTCATTCCCGGTTTCCAGAAGCTGTTCGAGGAACGCCGCGACCTGGTCGTGTCGATGCTGAACCAGACCACCGGCATCGAATGCCCCAAGCCGGAAGGCGCCTTCTATGTCTATCCGTCGATCAGGAAGCTGATCGGCAAGAAGACGCCGGGGGGCAAGGTGATCGCCACCGACGGCGACTTCGCCAGCGAACTGCTGGAAGCGACCGGCGTGGCGGTGGTGCATGGCGCGGCGTTTGGTCTGTCGCCGTTCTTCCGCATTTCCTACGCGACCTCGAACAAGGCGCTGGAAGAAGCGTGCAGGCGCATCCAATCCTTCTGCAATAGTCTCAGCTAGCGGCTCCGGCCGCTCGCCCAAGCTCGCGGCGTTCGTCGCTCGAAATGGTCCACTGGACCATTTCGTTCGCCTGCGGCGAACCGCTCCTCACTCTCCTACGCGACCTCGAACAAGGCGCTGGAAGAGGCGTGCAAGCGCATCCAGAGCTTCTGCAACAGCCTGACCTGACCGATTAAGGTTTCGGGAACTTTGGGAACTCTCCAAGCGATTGATCTGCTTGGGAAGTTTTCCGGTGCACCCCTGTTGCCACCAGTATCATAAAGCCGGTTTTAAGCATGTCGGGCGCATGCTGGGACCATGCGCTCTGGCCTCGTCCTTCTGGCCATGCTGGTCGTTGCCCCGATGACGACGGCACAGGCCCTGGAAATCTCCGATGATCTGACGATCAGCGGCTATGCCGACTTGCGCGGCGTGGCGCCCACCAGCCAGGCCAGCTGGCTGCAGGGCGGGCTGGGAAAATTCCGTTATGGCGGCAAGCAGTATGGCGGCGCCGAAGGCGTGGTGCAGGCCGAACTGAAGCTGGGCGACATGTTTCGTGCGGTGACGGTGCTGCGGGCCGAACCGCAGACCCCCGGTATGGTGGACGCGCTGGAAACCTATCTGCGCTACGACGATTCCGGCGGCGGCGATTTTTCCTGGTCGATGAAAGGGGGCGCCTTCTTTCCCACCATCAGCCTGGAGAATGACGATCTGGGATGGACCAGTCCCTATACCCTGACGCCGTCCGCCATCAATTCCTGGATCGGCGACGAGCTGCGCACCATCGGCAGCGAAGCGACGCTGCACTGGAAGACCGACTATGGCACCCTGTCGCTGATCGGCGCGGTGATCTGCTGCAACGACGAGGCCGGTATCCTGATGGCCGATGGGAGTGGATTGG
>Ga0118677_10002104_pt1 | contig 40765 bp, 26 predicted proteins | sample AliMusrvi5mmetaG_FD_86154 | JGI IMG/M metagenome (GOLD analysis project Ga0118677, IMG submission 86154)
ACAGAGTAGATCGTCGACAGCATCAGATGTGTATAAGAGACAGCTATGGAAATGAAGAACCTCACGGGTAAAAAGGTTGCTATTTTGGGGTTAGGCGTCGAAGGAGTCGCCCTGACTGAGTTTTTGTTGCCGCTTGGATGTGCAATCACTATTTGCGACAAAATGGATCGTGCGGAGTTACTCTCGGCGGCCGAAGGAGAGTTGGGCGACAAAATTGAGGCCATTCTCGATGATGAAAATATTACAAAGAAACTAGGCCGCGATTATTTGGACGGATTGGAACCATTTGACATCATCTTTCGCTCACCGGGGATAAACTTTCTGGAGCCGAAACTTCTGTCCGCACAAAAGGCCGGAGTTGAGATTTCAAGTCAAATTAAACTATTTTTTGATCTATGCCCCTGCCCGATTATCGGAGTCACCGGTACAAAAGGGAAAGGGACGACGGCTTCTTTAATATGGGAAATATTAAAGAAGAAATCCGAATTTCTAATTTCTAATGACGAATCAAATTCCAAATTCCAAATTCCAAATTCCAAATTCGGCCAAGCTTACTTGGCCGGAAACATTGGCTATCCGGCCATTACGCTGATTCCGAAATTGAAAAGGTATGATATTGTCATACTTGAGCTTTCCAGCTTTCAGCTGGCCGATTTGGATAAAAGTCCGCATATCGCTGTTATGACAAATTTGCTCGAGGATCATCTGGATTATCACAAGGATATTGAGGAGTACCGAACTGCCAAATTTAACATTTTGAAATATCAGAACAAAAATGATTTTGCGGTATTAAATGCCGATTCAATCTTTGAACAGGCGAAATTATCAGAAATACAATCCCAAAAATTATTTTTTTCTAATTCGTCGAAGGATACTGATGCGTTTGTTGCTCCGAACGAAACTGAGCAATTGGCGGTTTACATAATTGAAGGCAAAGAAAAAATAGAAATCTGCAACTCATCTGATGTATTACTATTGGGATCACACAATCTGCAAAATATTGCGGCCGCCGCGCTGACCGCTAGAATATTGAAAGCGCCGGTCGAAACAATCAGAGAAGCAGTCCGGCAATTTGCCGGTCTCCCGCACCGTCTAGAATTAGTGGCGGAGATAAATAAGGTAAAATTTATCAATGATTCTTTTGCTACCAATCCCGGTCCGACCTTGGCCGCTATTAAATCATTTCAGGAGCCCAAAATTTTGATATTAGGTGGAAGTTCGAAGGGAGCGGATTTTATTGAATTAGCCGAAGTAATGACTCAAACAAATTCAAATGTTAAGGCGGTGATATTAATCGGAGTTGAGGGCGAAAAAATTGGCGAATCATTAAAACAGGCAAAATATTCGGGTGAGATAATTTCCGGTGGCGAAACGATGGATGAGATTGTGGAGCAAGCAATTGAAGTGGCAAGTCGCGGAGATATAATTTTATTTTCACCGGCCTGTGCTAGCTTTGATATGTTCAAAAATTACAAAGATCGCGGAGACAAATATAAGCTATCAGTCAGCCGGTTGGGGAAAATCGAATGAATCAAGTACGAAAGCAACATTCAGATTACTGGCTCTCATTAACGGTTTTTGGACTGATTGTTTTCGGTTTGGTTATGATTTATTCGGTCTCGAAATATTATTCATTGGATATTACAAATGGTCGGACTGACAAATATTTTTTGATCAGACAGCTTATTTTTCTGGCTATCGGACTGGTAACCTGGGTCGTTTTTCAAGCAATTGATTATCGCTATTGGCAAAAAAATGCCAAGACAATGTTTTTTGCCACAATCGGGCTTTTGCTTTTGCCGATAATACTGAAACCGTTCGGAGTAAGTAGCGCCGGGCGCTGGATTAATCTCGGTTTTTCCAATTTTCAGCCGGCTGAAGTTGCCAAGCTGACGATGATTTTCTATCTGGCTGGTTGGCTCGGTTCGCTCAGAGAGAATACAAAGGCGGTGGAGCGTTCGTTCTGGCTGTATATTCTGATAGTCGGATTTGTGGCGGTTCTGATGTTGCTGCAAAAAGATCTGGGTACGCTCTCGATTTTCATTCTAATCGCCGCCTCGATCATCGTTGTGGCTGGGGCGCCACTTTATCAAATTTTGACCGGTGGTGGGTTAGCCTTTTTCCTGGGCTGGCTGGCTGTTAAAATCGAGCCTTATCGCTTAGCCCGCTTGACCGCATTTTTGAATCCAAACTCTGCCGATACCGGAGCGACTTATCACATACGCAACGCCCTTATTGCCATCGGTTCCGGCGGGATTTGGGGTCTGGGCTTCGGCCAGAGCAAGCAAAAATATTTATATCTGCCCGAGGCGCATACCGATTCGATTTTTGCCATTATTTGTGAGGAGCTTGGCTTAGTCAGGGCGGCGATTATCCCGCTTGTTTTTACTTTTCTGGCTTTGAGGGGATTCAAGATCGCTCGCGAGGCGCCCGATATTTTTGCCCGTCTGACAGCCGTCGGTATCACGGTCTGGATTTTCGGTCAAATGATTATTAATATCGCGGCGATGCTCTCCCTCGTCCCGCTGACCGGTGTACCGTTGCCTTTTATCAGCTACGGCGGGACTTCACTGGTTGTTCTGCTGGCGGCGGTCGGAGTTTTAACAAACATTTCTAAGAATAGAGTAATTTCAAAAAATGCAACACGATAAAAAAACAATTTTGCTGGTTGGCGGCGGAACGGGCGGGCATATTCTGCCGGTTTGGCGTATATATAACAAGTTGAAAACTAATTCTAAATTGCGGGTGCGTATCATAGGGTCAAGAGGCAATCTGGAGCAAGCGGTTTTTGGCGGAAATCCCGATTTTCAGGCCGTTGTGACCGGCAAACTCAATCGTCATTTTTCCATTAGAAATTTATGGGAATTTGTCTTAAGCTTCTTAGGACTATTCCATTCGCTATTTCTAATCTCTAAATCAAAACCGGATCTGATATTTATCAAAGGCGGATTTGTGGCCCTACCCTTTGTATTATGGGCAAAACTATTGAAAATACCATATTTTGTCCATGAATCAGACACGGTTATGGGCCGAACCAATCGTTTTGCCGCTACCTCGGCGAACAAAGTTTTTGTCGGTTTTCCTAAAAAGTATTACGACTTCATACCGGATGAAAAACTAATTTATAGCGGTGAAATATTGGATGAAAAAGAAAAAGCCGAATTTGATTTTGGTTTTAATAAACCGCCGGCTGGCGGGTCGAAACCAACTATCTTGGTAGTTGGTGGTAGTCAGGGCGCCAAACGGATCAATCAGACTATATTTCTGATGCTTGACAAGATCTTGGAGAATTATAATTTGATTCATCAGGTTGGCTATCTTGGCTATGCCGATGCAATCAACCGGCGGGCGGAGCTTTCGGACGAACTTCGGTCCTCATATTTTGTAGCTGATTTTCTAAGTCTGAAAAACGATATTGATCTGATGGTCGCCGCTTTGTCGTCGGCCGATATCGTTGTTTCTCGTGCCGGCGCCACAGCGATGGCCGAGATTGCCCAATATAAGAAACCGATGATTTTGATCCCTTACCGATATGCCGCCGGCGATCATCAAGATATTAATGCCGAGGCGTTGCAAAGAGCCGGCGGAGCGGTTATGATTCGAGATAAGGAGCTTTCCGGCGAAGCGCTCTTGGCCAAGATTAATTCGTTGTTGAGAGACAAAGACAAGACAGAATCGATGGTGCAAAAAGCATCTCAATATTGGCCTAAAAACGGTTTAGAAATTATTTGCGATGAAATTTTGAAGGAGATAAAATGAAATATCATTTAATTGGCGATCAGGGTGTGTCGATGCGCGGTTTGAAAAAATATTTAGAGAGCATGGGTCATCGGGTCTCCGGATCTGATTTGAAGACAACCGGCCACAAAGCGGAAAATATTACTGATGATATTGACCTGGTCGTTCGCACTTCGGCCGTCAATCCCGGGAGTGAGGGCTGGATCGAGGTTGAGGCGGCTCAACTGAAAAGTATCAAAGTCATCAAGCGCTCCGAGTTAATCCGCGACATTACCAAAGATAAGCGGGTAATCGCCACCTCCGGTATGCACGGCAAAACCACAATCACAACGATGGTCGGTTTGCTTTTGATTAAGGCCGGCTTTGATCCGACCGTTTTGGTCGGCGAGCGGGTACCTGATTTTGGCAACGATGTTATCCACATCGGCAAATCGGAGTGGTTTGTCTTGGAGGCCTGCGAATATGACCGGAGCTTTCTCGATTTTTTCCCCGAGATACTGATTTTGACCAATATCGAAGAGGAGCATCTCGACACCTACCCTGGCGGATTGCCGGAAATCAAGGATGCCTTTGTTCAATATTTGAACAACGTTTCTGATGACGGAAAAATTATCGCTTGCGCCGACGATGCCAACGTTTCTGACGTATTATCAAAAATTTCGACCAAGGCGGAAATTATTTATTATGGAATTAGCTCGCCAAAATATAATTCGCTCGATTTCACTTTGCCGATACCGGGGGAGCACAATAAATTAAATGCCATGTCGGTAGTTGCTCTGGCTGACATATTAAATATTGATCACAAAATTGTTGTCGAAGTCTTGAGCAATTTTAAAAATGCCGGTCGGCGCTTTGAATTACTTGGCAGTTTCAACGGAGCGGGTCTGATCGACGACTATGGTCATCATCCGACCGAAATCAAAACCACAATTGCGGCTCTTGCCGAGCGTTATCCTTCGAAGAAAAAAATCGTAGTTTTTTGGCCGCACCAGTACAAACGGATTAAGCCACTGATTAATAAGTTTGCCGATTCATTCATTGGCGCCGATGAGGTGATAATAAAGCCGATTTTCTTTGTCCCGGGCAGAGATGAAAAGCTCGATATTAGCTCAGAAGATTTGGTTAAATTGATTAATGAACAACAAAACAAGGCCAAATATATGGAGACTGACGAGGAAATTGTCAAATATCTAAAGCAAAATTTAAATAGCGATTCAGTTCTTTTGACAATCGGTATTCCGCCGGTTTACAAAATCAGTCAAAAATTATTGGAGATATCATGAACACCGAGGAAGCATTACGCAAAGTTTTGGGTTCTGATTTGAAGACGAACGAACCCTTGAGAGATTATGCCAGTATCCATGTCGGTGGGGTGGCTGATTTCTTTTATGTTGCAAAAGAGGTGGCTGATCTGGCGCGGGCCTGTTCGGCGGCCTATGAAATAGATTTACCGTTTCTGGTGCTCGGCGGTGGTTACAATGTCGTACCGTCCGAGGCCGGTTTTCCCGGTCTTGTAATATTAAATAAAACCGATAACGTAATTTTTTCACTTGATTCGTCAACTGTGATTGTCGATTCCGGTGTCGCTTTGAGCCGTTTGATAAATCTGGCGGCCGGCCGCGACTGTGGCGGACTGGAATTTCTGGCCGGAGTGCCCGGCACAGTCGGCGGGGCGATTTATGGAAATGCCGGCGCCGTCGATCAAGCGATTGGCGATTATGTCAAATCGGTCACTCTCTTAGTTCCGGAAAATGATAAAATGGTTGCGACTAAGAAAGACAAAAATTATATGAACTTTTCATACCGGACGACACATTTGAAGAGCGATTTCAAGGATAGCAAATATAAACCGGTTATTTTGACGGCTACAATTCAGCTGGTTCAACGGCGCAAAGATGAGATTATGCGGATGTTGAGAAACAATATTGCCAGAAAATTGGATAAACAACCGGTTTGTGAATTTTCAGCCGGAAGTTTCTTCAAAAATCCGAAAGATCAGTCGGCCGGCATGCTTTTGGAAAAAGCCGGCGCCAAGAAAATGAAAGTCGGCGGGGCCACTTTTTCCGGCAAGCACGCCAATTTTCTGATTAATAAAAAAAATGCTTCGGCTAACGACATTCGAACTCTGGCCGAGCAGGCAAAAGCGGCCGTCCGCGACAAATATGATGTAAATCTGGAAGAAGAGGTTGAATATATTGGGAAATGGTAAAGGGTTTAACAATCTTTACAAAAATACAAATCGGTTACAAATATACAAATTAAGTAGTAGGAGGGGATATGCAAATTCAAAAACGGACATTAATCATCGAGATAATCATTGCGGCCTTTGTTCTAATCGCCGCCGGCTCTTTGGTATATCTCATAAAGACCGGCAAGATTAAGTTCTCGGCTGATTCATTGACAAATTTAAGACCTGCCATCATCACTGTTACCGGTCAATCAATCAACCCATCTACGAATAAGGGAGTTGCCAACGTAACTGTCACATTATTCGCCGAAGGTTTTACACCAGTCACTGCTCTAACTAATAGCACAGGACACTATATAGTTCAGCTGACAGTACCTGCGGAAATATCCCTAATGCCTCGCCGGACTGCCACTACCACTCCTACCAGGCCTGATCTGGTCTATGTTCAACAGGAAATGGCTGGCTATGCCCTAAGCAGTGAAAGCGATGAGTTTGCTCTCACTGTGCCGACCAATACAAACAGAATTAATCTGACCCAAAACTTCTCAACATATCCATTTATTATTAGCGACTCCAGTACCAAAACTAAAACACCAACTCGTGCAACTACTTCCGGCTCTACTAGTAGTGTTGTTAGTGTTCCAAATAGCTCACTCCCTTCCTATTGCAATTTAAACGGCTATACTGAGGGAAGCGGAGATGCGATCAACGGAATAATCTTTTGTGCTACCAACGATGAGGATGGATACAACCTAACTGCTCAAACCAATATTGCCAACCAAATTCAGGCGATGCAAACAAAAACGGGAAAGACCGGCCTGGTGAGTGAAATTTTGATCGGACATCAGACAGATATAGACAAGGCGTGCAATTATGTAAATGCAGCAGGATGTGCTAACACAAAAAATAATGCTATTTTCTTACGTGACGAAGATCTCGGAAACGATAGCTTCTCAGTTGAGACAAGAGCCCATGAATTTGCGCATCTTGTTGACTGGAATAGCGGCTTCTGGACTAATACGGATGCGCCCGGATGTTATAATTATTTGGCAGCTTCAAATAGTAATGGCAATAAATATTACTGTTATGGCTCGTCTAAAAAAGCATTTTTGAGCTCTTTTTATATTCTAACAACTAATGGCGCGGTGACTGATTATGCCATTGAAAATGAGAAGGAATTTTTTGCGGAAGCTTTTGCCGGCTATTGGCAGGATATCAGTATGTCCGGATCTCAACTCACCGCGATAAACCCGGATGAACAATATTTGCTTAAATATTCCGCTCGTAATTGGCCATTTTTGCGAAATGACAACACTGATAAATTCCCACTCGGTGGTTTCGGCGGTAAAGACAGTGTAAGCTTTTTAAATCCTTATAACCATGGGAAATTTCAAAATCAAAACGCCCTGCTTTATGTTGATGATATTGTCAGTAGCTCATTTAGCAATAATGGCATTGTTAGAGTTTTGTCGGATGTGATGAGCGTAAACGATATCGCCATGGGCAATTTTACAAGTTCCACCCTTATCCCTATCAGTCTGGTTGATCAAAACAATAAGCCGATGGGAAATGTAAATGTAAATATTGAATCGACAGATGTGACGACAAGAGCCATCGCTAGCAAAAGATTCCCTGGCGCTGATATTTTGGGTACGGCAGTCGTGGTTTCGCCAAACGGGCCAGCGACTAATGCCGCCATCACCCTCACCGGCCTCCCTGCCGGCGCCACCTACACTCCAACTACGGTTAACTTAACCACCGGCGCCAATCCGGTGGTGACGATTAAAGTTACTGTTCCTTCAATCACTAGCGAAACAGAATCATATTCTAACGTAGGAGAATTGGGTATTACGGCTACTTTCACTGGTGCTAACATTACCGAAGTGGGATTTGTTTATACTAATAACGCTAAAGCTAGCGCGCCATCAGCACCGTCGAAGGCACCAGCCGATTATACCTATGCGCCATTTCCTTCTAACGTTAGCGGGGCCAGCAGTACTGCGCCAATAACTCTTACTAATAAAATTCTTTCAGGAGCAGCAACCAACAGTAATGGTGGAGCGGTTCTTATGCCATCACTCCCACAACCTCCATACTACGTTTATGGGTATGAAATGAATTCTTCCGGCAAATACTACTATGGATCACAGTTGGGCCCGATCATTGGTAGGCAACAATAGCGGGGATACTAGTATCACTTATCGATATTGAAAAATAATATAGAAAACTTCCCTCGTATTTGTTCATTCTAAACTCTCATTATGGCTGGATATTATAAAAATTCACGGATGAAGGATGTTGACTACCGGAAGTACCGCGCGCCGGCCGTTTTTAATGTAGTCAAGCCAAAAGAATCAAGAGAGATAAAAATCCCGGGTGCTACTTGGAAATATTTATTTTTGATTTTGGCCATACTGGGATTACTCTATTTTTTGTTTTATTCCTCGTATTTCAAAATCAATGATGTTATGGTTGAAGGCAATTTGCTGGTGCCAACGGCAGAGATCGAACAGAGCGTCACAAAGGGTGAAAATATCTTCCGTTTCAACTCCAAGTCAACACAAGCTGCGATTTTGCAGAGTCATCCCGAGATTGCCGATGTCGAGGTTCTGCGCGGTCTGCCAAATGCGATTAAGATAGTTGTGCTGGAGCGTGACCGCAAGATGGTTTGGCAATCCGGCGGGGTCAATTATTTAGTATCGAGTGAAGGGATTGCGACCAAAAAGATTGATAATGATACCGACGGCAAGGATTTGCCCCAGGTCGTTGATAAACAAAATTTACCGGTCGAGCAGGGTACTACTTTGGTCAGCCCTGCTTTTGTTGAATTTATAAATGAAATCAACACCAGTTTTTTTAGTACAGTCAACATCCATCCAACCCATTTCGAAGTAACCGAGACGACCTTTATGGTCGATCTATATACCGATGCCGGTTTTTACGTTAAACTAGATACACTCCGTTCGCCGGAAAAACAGCTGAGTGATCTGAAGGCTATCTTGGTCGCCCACCGCGCCGATATTCATGAATATGTCGATCTGAGGGTTAACGGCTGGGGATATTATAAATAAAATTTCTAATTTCTCCGCCAAAGGCGGACCAGCCTCTGGCCGGTAAATTCTAAATTCTAATATGGAAAAGATCTGGAAGGTGGCCGAGAAAAAATTTGACGATCCGATTAATCAAATATTATATAACCGGGGTATTGTTGAAGAATCGGAGATAGAGAAATTTCTGAAGCCTGATTTCAGCCGAGATCTGTGCGACCCTTTTTTGATGAAAAATTTAAGAGATGCGGCTGAGCAAATTCAAGCGGCAGAGAAGGCGGGTACTAAAGTAGGCATATTCGCCGATTATGATGCTGATGGTATTCCGGCGGCGGCACTATTGTTCAAAGCGCTGAAGCAAATCGGAATCGATTCGGAAATCTACATCCCGAGTCGCGAAGGCGGCTATGGTCTGTCAAAAGAGGGAATCGATTATTTGATCTCCAAAAAATGCGGTCTGATCGTGACGGTTGATTTGGGCATCCGCAATATTGATGAAGCCAAATATTGTCGTGAGAAAAATATTAAGTTGATTATTACCGATCATCACCTGCCGGGGGAGACGATCCCGGAGGCCGATCTGGTGATCAATCCGAAACAGAAGGGCGACAAATATCCCTTTAAAGAACTCTGTGGTTGCGGCGTCGCTTTTAAGTTGGTCCAGGGATTGTCGGAATATTACCCCAAAAAAATAGATGATAAATTCTTGAAATGGAATCTTGATTTGGTCGCAATCTCTACTATTGCCGACGTGGTTCCGCTAGTCGGTGAAAACAGAGTTTTTGCCAAATTTGGTTTGCATGTAATGCAGAAAACGAGAAATATCGGGCTGGCGGAGCTGATAAAAATATCCGCGCTAAAGTCGGAGAAAATCAGCGCCTATGAAGTCGGCTTTCAGATTGCGCCGCGGATAAATGCGCCGGGACGAATTGATCACGCCACTAAATCATTTGAACTATTAGTTACAAAAGATTCAAATGAGGCCAAAGAACTGGCGATTTGGCTGAATGAAAAAAATGCCACGCGCCAGCTTTTGATGGACAGGGTCGAGGCCGAAGCGTCATCTAAAATAGAAAAAGAAAATTTGGCTCAAAATAAGATTATCATTGTGACAGGCGAGTGGCAAAAGGGGATCTTGGGGCCGACCGCCAGCCGGTTGGTTGAAAAGTTTGGCCGACCACTTATCTTATTTTCTGTCGGCGAGACGGAATATACCGGTAGCGCCCGCAGTATTTCCGGTGTCAATATTGTCGAACTATTTGAAAAAGTCAAAGAAACGATTAAGAAATTTGGCGGTCACAAAGGAGCGGCCGGCATATCGGTCGATAAAGACAAATTTGAAAAGTTCGAAACCGAGATTATTGGTTTGGCAATCGAGACTATCTCCAATGAAATGTTGCAGAAAAAAGTTGCGGTTGATATGGAGATTGCGCCGTCGAAGTTAACCAAGAAATTGTATGAAGAAATCATACTTTTTGAACCTTTTGGAATGGGCAATCCGCGGCCGGTATTTTTGTCGGAGAATATTGAAATGGCTTATCCCAGATTTGTCGGACGTGAGGAAAACCATTTATCATTTAAAGTCAAAGACGGCGATAAATTACTCAAGGCAATTTCGTTCCGTTTTCCTTATAATAAATCAATGATTGCCGAAACCCGTCATTTTGACATACTATATAGTATAGAGCTGGACGAATGGAATGGGGAGAGTAATTTAAATTTGAAAGTTAGCGATATTAAAAGCGCAAATTGATCTCCAAAATTTATCCCCCGTGGCGTGTAAACGAACAAAAGGCGAACTTATCCACAACGGGGAGTTCAACATTGTGCTATAGTTTAAATATTATTTAAAAAATAACTACTTGTCGCCGGATACGATTTAAGGGTTACAATCAATAGAGGAATTTTTGTAATATAATTACGCAACACCAGCATTATTTATCCACTATGGACCAAGCACAAGCTCTAAAAATTTTGAAGACCGGAGCAAATGTTTTTTTGACTGGAGAACCGGGCAGTGGCAAGACCTACGTGATTAACCAGTATGTGGCTTACTTGCGCCGGCACGGTATCGAGCCGGCTATTACCGCTTCGACCGGCATCGCCGCCACCCACATCGGCGGGATAACGATTCATTCTTGGAGCGGCATCGGTATCAAAAATCGTCTAAGCAAAGGCGATTTGCGCGCGATTGCTACCAACGATTATGTCAAAAAAAGAGTCGGCAAAGCCAAAATTTTGATTATCGACGAGATTTCAATGTTGTCGCCCGAAACTTTGCAAATGATTGAGGCGATTTGTCGCGAAGTCAAAGACAGTCCGCAACCGTTTGGCGGTTTGCAGATAATACTGGTCGGCGATTTTTTTCAATTACCGCCCGTTGTCAAGAATTATTTTGGCGGCTCCGCCGACGACAGATTATTTGATGAAACGCCACCTCGGTTTGCCTACGAAGCGGCTTGCTGGAGTGAGGCAAAATTTACGACCTGCTATCTGACAGAGCAGTACCGGCAGAATGACACGGAATTAACTTCACTGCTATCAAAAATCAGGAGCAACTGCTTTGACGAATCGGCGCTGGCTCAAATTCAAAGTAGAAAAACAGATTCAGCGAAATTGCCTGAGTATGCGCCAAAACTTTTTTCGCACAATATTGATGTTGACGCTGTCAATGATCGGACACTGGCCAAGATTCCAAAGGAGGCCAAATTATTTTCGATGGTCTCTAAGGGGCAGACGGCTCTGATCAATGCCATGAAAAAAGGTTGCTTATCGCCTGAGAATCTATATCTGAAAGTGGGCGCCTCTGTCATGTTCACAAAAAATAATCAGAAAGAAGGATTTGTTAACGGGACATTGGGCGTAGTCGAAGATTTTGATGACGAGACGGAATTCCCGATTGTCAAAATCCGCAATGGTCGTCGGATCAGGGTATCGCCGACTGACTGGACGGTCGACGAAGGAGGCAAGGTCAAGGGCTTATTGACTCAGATCCCATTGCGTCTGGCTTGGGCAATCACCGTTCACAAAAGCCAGGGCGTCAGTTTGGACGAGGCAATCATTGATTTATCGCGAGTTTTTGAATTTGGCCAGGGCTACGTTGCGATTTCAAGGGTGAGACAGTTGAGCGGCCTTTATGTCTTAGGCTGGAATGCGATGGCTTTTCAGGTTGACCCGGCAGTGCTTGAAAAAGATCGGGAATTTCGGATTGATTCTACCGATGCTGAAAAAATCTGCGATAACCTTGACAATATCAAATTGGAAAAATTGCAAAATGAATTTGTCGTAGATTGCGGTGGGAAGATAAAAACATCCGATGTTGTTTTGAAAAATAAGAAATTCAAGCCGTCCACCTACGAAGAAACTCTCAAATTGTGGTCAGAGGGTAAAGGAGTCAAACAAATCGCCGAAATCCGCCATTTGAATCAGGCAACGATTTTGGGGCATGTTGAATCGCTGGTCAATAGTGGTAAAATTGATAAAGATGATTTGGCGCGAGTGGTGTCGCCAAAACTTTTGCCGGAGTTGACAGAAATTCAGGACGCGTTCAAAAACCTTGACACCGATAAATTGTCTCCTGTTTTTGAACATTTTCAGGGTAAATATTCATACGACGATATAAGGCTGGCCATGATGATGAAAAAAGCCGAGCATCGACCCTGAAATAGCAGCTGTTTCCTTTTTTCATCTTGCAATATTTTTCATATTAATAATAAAGTCAAATAAATTTAGAACTTACGCGCTTGATGTCATTCCCGCGTAGGCGGGAATCCAGTCAAGTAATATCTGGATCCCAAATCGAGTTTGGGATGACGCAAAAATAATGAAACGCGTAAGTCCTAAAATTGTTTTTATGCCAAAGAAAAGTACTACAATTTATCTCTGCGAGCAGTGTGGCAATGAATTTCCGGTTTGGTCGGGCAAATGCCCGATGTGTGGGGAGTGGAATTCGCTCAAAGAAGTATCATTTCAACAATCCGCGTCATCGGCGAAATCAAAGCGTGAGTCCAGAAATATGGAAGCGAAGCGAATCGACGAAATAGAAATTCGTGATAATTTTCGTTTAAAAACCGGCATTGAGGAATTTGACCGGGTTCTTGGTGGCCATTCGACAAGCTCAGGCTATTCTAGCGGGATTGTGCCCGGCTCGGTCATATTGCTTGGGGGCGAGCCCGGCATCGGCAAATCAACTCTGCTTTTGCAGGCGGCCGGCGCGGTCGCCAATACCTATTATTTATCAGCTGAAGAATCGGCTGACCAGATAAAAATCAGGGCTAGTCGATTGAAATTAGATAATTCCGGAATGATGTTGCTCTCCGACGGCGATATCGAAGCGGCCGAGCCGATAATTCTTAAGGCCAAGCCGGCTCTTTTGGTCGTTGACTCGATCCAAACAGTTTATCTAAATTCATACGACGCAACTCCCGGTAGTTTGGTCCAAGTCCGCGAATGTGGCATGTTTCTCCAACAGTTGGCCAAACGCAGTGGCATTCCAATCATTTTGGTCGGTCATGTGACCAAAGAGGGCAATCTGGCCGGTCCGAGAATGCTCGAGCACTTGGTTGACGTTGTTCTCTATCTGGAAGGCGAAAGATTTTCCGATGCGCGTATTTTGCGCGGAGTCAAAAACCGTTTCGGTGCCACCGACGAAATCGGCGTTTTTTCAATGCAGGAAAGCGGTATGGTCGAGGTAAAAAACCCCTCCGCTCTATTTCTTTCAAAACATGAGCCCAGCCCCGGCTCGGTTGTGACGGTCACGCTTGAGGGAAGCCGACCAATTTTGGCTGAAATTCAGGCTCTTGTCGCGCCGACCAATTTCGGCTATCCCAAGCGAACCAGCTCCGGTTTTGATCTAAACAGACTAAACTTATTGGCGGCTGTTATCTCCAAAAAAACACCTTTTAATTTGTTGAACTCCGATATTTATCTCAATGTTGTAGGCGGCTTGAAAATAAAAGAGCCGGCGGCCGATCTGGCTGTCTGTGCCGCTATTATCTCCTCCCACAAAAACCAGAGCTTCGGTAAAAATTCCTGTTTTTACGGTGAAGTCGGCTTGCTCGGCGAGGTCAGAAAAGTAACCCGAGAGAATTTGCGTAAAAAAGAAGCCGAGACACTCGGCTATGAACTAATCCAAAATATCACAAATCTCAAGGACTTGAGCTCGTTGTTGAACCGGTAGTCGGGATGTCCGGCAGTGTACTGCCAGAAGAGCTGCTACCAGAGGTCGAGGAGTTGCTGACACTAATGCTAATCTCGTCTTGGGCTGTTATGCCATGTTCGTCGGTGACGATGGCTTTAATGTTGTGAGAACCGGAAGCTAGAAGTGAAAAATCGTATTGGTATGAATAGGGCGCAGAGGTAGCAGTATTTACTAAAACACCGTCGATGTAAAATTCAACTTTTGTGATTTGGTAGTTGTCGGTTGCATTTGTTGTGATCGTGGTCAGTCCGCTTAAGGCGGTGTTTTTGATCGGCGCGCTGATAGAGATAGTCGGCGCAAAATTGCTGGCATTGCATTGATCGGTGGGCAGGGGGACGGACAAACCGTTGGCAACAGCCCAGTCGTGAACCGGTCCCTCCCAGCTCGGATTATCAGGACGTTCGGAGTGGAGATCGGCGAAAACTTTGTCCTCAGTCAGTTCAGCCGGTGTATTGTCGGTGGCGACCAAATTGGTGCCTTTGCAGACCTTGACTATCTTGTGGACATTGTCCTGTGTCGTCGGAGCTTGCCAGTCGGCAAAAATGTCAGTCGTAGTTTCGCTCGAATATTGACTTGGCAGTTTATTCGAATATTTCTCGACTGTTACAGTTTTGATCTGAGGCGGGATGGCAAAATTTTGGCTTGGTGTGCCGGCTAGAGCGTTGACGATAAACTGGTGAAAAATCGGGGCGGCTACGACCGAGCCATCAGCGCCAGAGCTCATTGCCTTGGAATTATTGTTACCGGTCCAAACAGCGACAGCAATCGAAGGAGTGTAGCCGACGGTCCAAGCATCTTTGAAGTTGGAGGTGGTGCCGGTTTTGACTGCCACAGTCCGGTCGGGGAAATAAAGGGCGGTGTGTGTGCCAAAAACCAGAGCGCGAGTTTCATTTGTCGATAAAATATTGGAAATTTCATAAGCAATTTGAGGATCTAATACTTGCTGGCCGGCGCTGTCTTTGTACTCATACATCGCTTTATTATTGGAATCGGATATTTTCAAAATAGCGTCGAGCGGGTGCTTTACGCCACCGGTAGCAAAAGTGCCAAATGCGCCTGCCATTTCAACCGGCTTGACTTCACCGGCGCCGAGAACCAGGGACAAGCCGTATTGATCGCGGTGTGTCAGTGTAGTGATGCCCATATCTGAGGCGGTGCGCAAAACATTGTCAATACCGGCCAAAGACATTACTTTGACGGCTGGCACATTTAATGAATTTGACAGAGCTTGCCGCATCGTAACAGGACCGTAATTTTTACCGGTGTAGTTTTGGGGAATGTAGGGCGGGTTTCCGCCAAAATTGGTTGTAAAGTCGTACAACATTTTGGAGGGAGAGTAATCTGGTTGTTTAAAGGCGGTGGCATAAGCGAACGGCTTGAAAGAGGAGCCCGGTTGGCGGGAGGAATCGGCCACATTTACGTTGCCGTCGATAGTAGTGTCAAAATAATCTTTTGAGCCGACCATGGCCAAAATCTGGCCGTTATTTGGGTCAATCGCAACCAAAGCCCCGTTTGAGCCGCCGTATTTTGCCAGTTTGGCCATGCCGTCGTCGACCGCTTTTTCGGCGATTTTCTGTTTGTCATAATCGAGAGTAGTAATGATTTTCAACCCCTGTTTTTGGACGGCGTCTTCACCATATTGCTCGGCTACCTGTTCAATCACATACATGGCAAAGTGCGGCGCCAAAATAGAATCATGCCTCGCCTGCAATTCTTTGCCGATGGTAGTGGTGTCTTCGGCCTTGGCTTTGTCGGCCTGGTCTTTGCCGATTTTGCCGTTTTTGACCATGGCATCTAAAACCTTGTTTTTGCGAGTAATCAACGCATCAACGTGAGTGCCATAAGGCGAATAATATGAAGGGGCGTTTGGAATGGCGGCCAGTGTTGCCGACTCAGCCAGGTCGAGATCTTTGGCCGGAGTGTTGTAATATATTTTGGCGGCCGCTTCGGCGCCGGCGGCGGAGTTACCGTAGGGAATTTCATTTAGATACATCGTCAAAATCTGATCTTTGTTGTACATAAACTCCAGCTCGATTGATAGAATTGCCTCCTTGATTTTGCGGGAAAGCGAACGGTTGGGAGTCAAAAAACTGTTTTTGACATATTGCTGAGTGATGGTCGAGGCACCGCCGGTGCGATTGGTTCGTCCGAGCAGTTTATTGCCAATCGCTTTGAGAATAGCCATGAAATCGATACCATGATGTTTATAAAAATTTGCATCTTCGATTGAAACGGTTGCATCCTTTAGATTTTGCGGAATCTGGCTGCTGGTGACGATAGTTCTTTTTTGATCACCGGTTTCATAAAGCAAAATCTGGCCGGTCCGGTCATAAATCTTGGTCGACTGCGAAAGTTTCATATTGGCGATCTTGTCCGGGGTCGGCAAATCTTTGGAGAACCAAGCGAATAAAAGAGCGACGATAAAGATTAGGCCCAGCACAAAATAAAGCAAGCCAAATAAAATCATACGCCAAAATTTCTTCCGTTTGCGCGGAGTCATCTTGCGCGGGTCAAAATCCCTGATTTTTACTTTTTGGAGAAAAGAAGAAAACATATTTATAATACGAATAACGAGATGAGATAAGTTAATTCTACAAATTACAAATTAGACACGAATATACAAATAAACAAAGAATCCAATTTGTATATTTGTAAAAAGATTTGCAATTTGTAGAAGTGCTACTTTCACCTTTACATTATACACCGATGTTGATATTGTGTAAATATTACAAACAGAAGCAGAGAAGCGGAGCAGCGGGGTAGCAGAGGGAAACTCTGCTACGCGGCTTCTCGGACACTCAGCTTTTCTTAACTAACAATCTGGGGATTAATATGAATATTGACGAACTATTGACTCGGGGCGTAGCCGAAATAATCAACAAAGATAATTTGCAAAAGCAGTTGGCAACAGGCAAGCCGTTGCGAATCAAGTTGGGGATTGATCCGACCAGCCCGAATATTCATTTGGGTCGAGCCGTAGTCTTGCTTAAAATGCGTGATTTGCAGGAGCTCGGCCATACGATGGTTCTGATAGTCGGTGATTTTACCGGCATTATCGGCGATACTTCCGATAAAGATGCGGAGCGGCCGATGTTGTCGGAGGAAATAGTTAGAGAAAATATGAAAAATTATATCCGTCAGGCCGGCAAGATTTTGGACTTGGATAAAACGGAGATTCACTATAACTCAGAATGGCTCTCAAAACTTGGATATAACGAAATCGGCGAACAAGCCGATCAATTTTCTGTCGCTGATTTTATTGCCAGAGAAAATATAAAAAAACGATTGGACAACGGCAAGCGCGTCTCCTTGCGCGAAGTGTTGTACCCGCTGATGCAAGGGTACGATAGCGTGGCGGTCAGAGCCGATCTTGAGCTTGGCGGTACCGATCAAAGGTTTAATCTCTTGTCGGGACGGACTTTGCAAACACACTACAATCAGTCGCCACAAGACATTTTGATGGTCAATCTGATTCCGGGGACAGATGGCAGAAAAATGAGTTCAAGCTGGGGCAACACCATCGATTTGGATGACTCGGCCGATAATATGTTTGGTAAGATAATGAGCATTCCTGATGATATTATCGTCACTTATTTTATCCACTGTACACGCGTACCTATGGCGGAAATTGAAAATTATGAAAAGCAACTGCAGGGCGATGAAATCAACCCGCGGGATATTAAATTGAAATTGGCTCGAGCGATTACCGAGATTTATCATGGCGGAAAAAGCGCTACCGAGGCGGAGGAAAAATTTGTGAGCGTTTTTTCAAAAAAAGAGATGCCACAGGATCTGCCGGAGGTTGAGATTCCATATGGAAAAATTAATTTAACAGAATTACTTTTGAAAACCGGGGCGGCTCGCTCCAACTCTGAGGCAAGACGGCTGATCGGTCAAGGCGCGGTCAAAATTGATGGCGAAAAAAATACCGATTTGCGGGCCGAGATCGAAATCAAATCCGGCCTCATTGTTCAGGCGGGAAAATTGAGGTACTATAAAGTAAAATGATATTTCGCTGTCATCTCGACTTCATGAGTGTTCTTGCGAATGACGAGAGATCTCATGTAGCTAAATATAATCTGATTTTGAACACATGAGATTTCTCGTCCCGACGAAAGTGTCGGGATGTCGAAATGACAGCAATGCAAAGTAAATAATAATTTAGGAGGGGATATGAAAATTCAAAAAAGAACTTTAGTCATTGAGATAATCATTGCGGCCTTTGTTTTAATTGCCGCCGGCTCTTTGGTATTTCTCATTAAAACCGGCAAGATTAAGTTCTCGGCTGACGAGCTTATCTCTCATATCAAGGGAACAACTATTACTGTTTCCGGCCAATCAATCAATCCCTCTACCAAAAAAGGAGTAGCGAATGTCAGAGTTACATTATTCGCCCAAGGATATACTCCTGTTGTCGTCACCACCGATAGCAGAGGCAACTATAAAGCTCAACTAGTAATCCCTGCTACACCACCACGCATCGGCCTTACCCAAAACGGCTCAGTCAATGTCAGCTCCGGAACCACCAACCGACCAGATCTAATCTATATTCAACAGGAAATGGACGGCTATGCCTTAAGCAGTGAGAGCGATGAATTCGCCCTGACTGTGCCGGCCACCGGCTCAACTATCAGTCTGACCCAAAACTTTTCAACGTACCCTTTCATTAATAGCAGTAGCTCCAGTACCAAAACTAAAACACCAACTCGTGTTGCCGCTTCTTCCGGCTCCACTGCCGTCGTTTCAAGCAGTCCGTTGCCAGCTGATTGTATAAGCAATGGTTATAGCTATGGAAATGGGAAAGCGATTAGCGGAGTTATTTTTTGCGCAACCAATAATAAGGACGCAAACGACCTGACCGATCAAACCAGCATCGCCAACCAAATTCAAGCGATGAGAAATCGAACGGGGAAACTTAATCTTGCTAGCGAAGTTTTCATCGGAGATCCGATCGATACAATGACATACTGTGGCTTAGAGCCGGCTGGTGGTTGTGCAATGGCTGGCGATAACAATATTATATTGAACGATGCTTACCTTACTAACGACACTTATACTGTGGCTCATGAATTTGGGCATCTGGTTGATTGGGCTAATGGTTATTATCTACCCTTAGCTTCACCTCAAATAGCTCCTGGCTGCTTCATAAACGCTGATAAGGCAGGATGCCATTGTTATTCTAGCAACAAAAGTTCTTATCTAAACTCTTTCGATATTTTAAAAACAAACGGCTTAATAACCGGTTATGCAACGGCTAACCAAAGGGAGTCGTTTGCGGAATCTTTTGCCAGTTACTGGATGGATATCAATATGCCTGCGGCTGGGATAACTGTCGATCCGGAGGGACAATATTTATTTCATTATGTCGCCGATAATCTGCCGCTTGGCGATGTCGGTGGCAGCTTATCAGCATTCCGGTTCAATGCGGCTGAAATTACTGACAGTAAATTTAACCCATATAATAAAGATAGCATTCAGAATCAAAATGCTATGCTCTATGTTGATAGTTTTGTCGGTAATGCGATAAACAAACCGATTGGAGTCACTTTGAAGCCAAACTCGGATTCTTTAAGCAAGAGTGACATTGTTGCCGGTAAATTCACCAATAACAGTGTCACCATTTTCAAGGTTGTCGATCAGAGTAACGGTTTAATAGGACATATAAATGTGGATGTCAACGGAACGGCTGTCCAAACCAGAAACGACAGCATTGGAAGGGCCGGTTTCCATACTGGCGGTACAGCTGTATTATCAAACGGTCCTGTTGGCAGTAATATCCCCATGACTTTGGCCGGTCTCCCTGCAAATACACCTTCTTACACGCTGAAAACAGTCAATCTGATCGCTGGTGCCAATCCAGTTATCACAATAAGAATCACACCACCGCTACCAAATCTGAATATCAACATGGTTCAACCTGTGAAAGTAAATGGCGTCTATCCGGATCCGCTACCTGTGACTGCCTGCATTGTCCCGCCTGCGGTTAATGGCATTCAAATCGCCGCCACCATTACCAGCGCAATATTCGATTATGAAGGATATGATGCCAGTGGTAAGACCGACGGCTTTCATCTCACCCCGCCAGTTTCCAGCACTAATTTAAATCTGGCTGGAACTACCGGCGAGACCAATATCTGTAAGAATGCTCCAAAATTCTGCCCCGCTGACCCTGCCACCAAAACCAGCTGTTTTAGCACTACCATATCTGGGCTAAAGCGCGGCACAACCTATCTTATTAGCGGCGGGGGATGTAGCCCAGTCACAACTGAAAATGATCCCAAGTCCTGTATGGGTGGCAATAGCGACGACGTTAGCATTACTTATTGATATCGACAAAGCAAAACAGGATTCCTTCCTAATGAAAAAATTAACTTCTCAAAAAATTTCTCAGGCAATTTCGGAAGCAGGGTTTGAAGCTGTTGATTTTGACGTGTCTGCGCCACCAAAGGCGGAGATGGGGGATTGGGCCAGCAATGTTGCGCTATTAATCGCGGGCAAAGAGAAAAAAAATCCGCGCGAAGTGGCCGAATTGTTAATTTCAAAGCTTCAGCAAGATTCGGAAATTGAGAAAGTTGAAATTGCCGGTCCGGGATTTATCAATGTCACTCTGAAAAAAGAGTTGTATTTCGATGAGTTGGATCGCATTTTATTCGAAGGTAAAAAATATGGCGCAGATGATGCCGACAAAAAAGAAACGTTCAACGTTGAATATATTTCGGCCAATCCGACCGGTCCGCTCCATATCGGCAATGCCAGAAGCGGTCCAATCGGTGAAGCGATTGCCAACCTATTGGAATTCAATGGTCACAAAGTGACGCGGGAATTTTATATCAATGATATCGGTCTGCAAACAATCCGTTTCGGCCGATCGCTCTACCACTGGTATGCTATAAAATCAAATCCGGAAGCCAAATTTCCTGAAGACGGTTATCCGGCCGATTATGTTAAAGAAATTTCGGAACGGATTCAGAAAGATTCTATTACTGAAATTAAAACACTTGAAACTAAACCTCACCCAACCTCTCCTTTGAAAGGAGAGGAGGCAATTATAGATTTTTTCGCCAAGGAAGGTCTCAAGCATACTATCAAATCAATCCATGAGGATGCGGCACTGATTGGGATTAACTTTGATATTTGGAGCAAAGAGAGCGAGCTATTGTCAAGCGGCAAAACCTCGGAGATAATCCAAAGATTGAAGGAAAAAAATGCCACGACGGAAAAAGATGGCGCGCTTTGGTTCAAAAGGCCGGACGATCCGGAGCTGGAAGACGCCGAGTCTGTTTTGATCAAAAGTGATGAAGAGAAAAATTACACTTATTTCGCCAATGATATTGCTTACCATGTGGATAAGATTGAGCGGGGGGTGGACAAGCTGGTCGATGTCTGGGGCGCAAATCATTTTGGCCATATCCCGCGGATGAAGGCGTCTTTGAGTGCGCTTGACTATTCTGACGAAATTTTAAATATTGTCGTTTACCAATATGTCCGACTCAAAAAAAGCGGTGAGTCGATGAGTATGGGCAAACGGCTTGGCAACTTTGTGACACTTCGGCAGGTGATAGAGGCGGGTGTCGAAGCCGATGCTTTTAAATATTTCATTCTTTCCCAAAATCCAAATACGCCTTTTGATTTTGATATTGAACTGGCGGCCGACAAGTCGGACAAAAATCCGGTTTACTATATTAAATATGCGCATGCGAGGATTGCAAGTGTCCAGCAAAAAGCGAAAAGCGACCCCACTTCGCCCTTCGGGCTATGCGGGGCAGGCGAGGGAATAGTCAGAGAGGAGATTGATTGGAATCTATTGGAAAATCAAAAAGAGGTCGCCCTTTACAAAGAGCTGATCAAATTTCCGGAGCTGATTTTCGATGTTTCGGCCGATTTTCAAATCCAGGCAATCCCCCATTTCGCCTATAAAATTGCAGTTTTGTTCAACGATTTTTATGAAAGTTGCCCGATTTTGCGGGCGGAAGAAAATGTTAAATCCGCTCGGATCGGCCTGATTGAGGCGACAAAAATTGTTCTCAAAAATTCACTCTCAATTCTCGGTATCGAAGCGCCGGAGAGAATGTAGGGGAGGGGCTGGAAGCTGGAATCTAGAATCTGGAAGTTAGAATAAAGAATAAAGAATAAAGAATGGGGGCGACTACATTTCTAACCCCTAATTTCTGATTCCTAATTCTAGCTTCTAGCTTCCATGTGGTATAATTATGTTGGCTCCGGTCGTTTTAAATTGGGCTATCAATTTTTTTGCTAAGGGCTTCCGATATTTGTTCCGACCGTGGTCGGAGCGTGAGGTCGCCCACTTGGTATAAAAAGACCAATTTTGCGGCCAGAGCCTTTTTCAGTCACCAAATGCATACCAATGGCGAATTTGACTAAGAGCGAATAACAAATCACGAATCAACGAATCCCGAATTTTGCAATTTTAGGGTGGCACTGGTAAAATATATAAAGCATAACTACAAATTACAAATCTTTTTACAAATATACAAATTTGCGATTTCATGATTTGTATATTCGTGTTCAATTTGTAATTTGTAGAATTTGGATAACCATTGATGGACAATCTCGATCTAATAGTCCAATCGGCTTATCTGGCCAGCAAAAACAGATGGAATGAGCGCGAGCTCCACTCCGGTGAGTTTAGAGTCGGCGATTCACCGAACAATTTTGTATTTTATTTGATTGAGATATTTACCCCCTATCCAAACCCGGCGGTGGCCAAAAAGATTTTGCGGATATTAGAATCTGATGTGGCTGAAGCGGAGGAAGTCTTGGATGCCACGGGCTTCGAAAAGATTCTCGAGGATGTCAACTTTGAGCTTGGGGCTTTGGCCGAGTCGGGCGACAACGGCTGGATCGGTAATATCAATGCTGTGATCGGTCTGGTTTATATCGACGAAATTTCAATCGCTCAGACCGGCAATGTCGGCGGCTACATTTTCCGCAAAGGCAAAATCTCAACTCTGACCGAAAAAATGCCACCAAATTATCAACCGCACGCTTACAAAACTTTTACCGATATTACATCGGGTCAGGTTTCTCTTGACGACGAGGTCATTTTTGGTAATCAGGAGCTTTTCAGCTACATTCCGCTTGACCGGATCAAGGAGTCAACCAAAGCGGTCGGTCCGCGGCACCAAGCGGCCGAGTTTAGTCGTGCCTTGAAGCGGGGCAAAGCTTTTGATGCCAATGCCATTTTTATCGCTTTCTCCGGCCAACTGCCGGCCAAGTCGGAAAGTGAATTGTCGCGCATTATTTTTGTTGACGAACCGGATGAGCGCTTCAAAAAATTTATTGATAACAAGGTTTCGCCCTTTCTGGCCACTTTTTGGCGCGGGACAAAAAAAGCCGGTCAAAAGTTGGGCCAAAACGGCTCAAAAACAGCTCAAAAGTTCTCCAAAAATTGGCAGGAGAAATACGGGCCGGCTTCCTCGATGCTGGCTCAAAAAGGGATCAACTCGCTCTCAAAAAATATGAAAAAAGCCGGGGTTCGGCTTGAGCCGCAGATTGCAAAATTGACAAATTATCATTCTAATTCAAAAGTTGAAATCAAGACGGCGCCTTACAACCGACCGGCCAAAACCGACTGGGGCAAAAAAGTCGGTGTGATTTTCCAAATTATCTTCAATATGATTAAGCTATTATTCAAACCGCAAAATCGAAAATTTCTTTATATCGGGCTGATTATTGTGGCGATTTTGATCGGATATTCGAAAGTAAAAGAGAACAATGGCAAAAAGACAACCGTAACGGCGGCGATTGAGGCCTCTGGAGCCTATGATCAAGCGACGGCTCAGTTTAAACAGGCCAAGGACGACATCGCACTTGGCAAAACTGTTGCGACCGGAGAGCTGAACTCTATTTTGGCGCTTTCAGATAAAGCGCAGTCTGACCCGGCCAACAAGACCAAAGCAGTGGCGCTTTCAAAAGAGATTAATGCGATTGTTGACGGTAGAGTCAAGGCAACCCGTTTTTATGACTCTCCAAATTTCCGACTTTCAGGTGGTATTGGCAAGATTGTTTTGGCCGGACCGGAGATTTATGGTATCGACTCTAACGGTAAAATTTATCTGGCTGATACCCGTGACAAAACCGCCAAATTGGTTGGTGCTCTCTCTCCCGGTCAGGGAGCAGCCATAGCGATGACCTATTCCGCCAATCAAAAGAGCGTTATTATCGCAACTGATAAAAATAAGCTCCTGTCGCTTTCAACCGATACTCATGTTGTCACCGAGCTGACCGGCGGGCCGTTCGAAAAGGCAACAGCGCTTGCCACCTACTCCTCCAATATTTATCTTTTATCGCTTGAGAGCCCGTCCGCCATTTGGAAGCATTTGCTCTCCAGCGGTGTCAATTATTCCAAAGGCGCAAACTATACCGGCGCAAAAACGGCTAGCTTGGCCGGCGCCATCGATATGGCGATTGACGGCAATATCTATGTTCTAAAGAGCGACGGGACAGCCGTGCGCTTTGTCAAAGGCGCCCCTGATACCGTCTTTTCTCTCAAAGCAACACCGGCGCCGGATACGAAAATTGTGACACCGGCCAGAATTTATACCGATGATACGACCAACAATCTTTTTGTTTTGGATAAAAAAACAAACCGAATCGTCAAGTTCGACAAATCCGGTGATTTTGTGAGCCAATATATTTTTGATGGACTCGCAATCGACGACTTTGTCATCAATGCCAAAAACCAAAAGATCTGGGCCATCTCCGACGGGACGATTTACGAGGGGAATTTGTAATGGACAAGAAAAATATTGATAACCGATTGGTAATCTTCGAAGGCCAAAAAATCCGCCGCCACTGGGACGAGAAAAAAGAGAGGTGGTATTTTTCGGTGATTGATATTATCGCTGTTTTGACTGACCAGCTCAACTTTAAGAAAGCCAAAAGTTATTGGACAACATTAAAGAATCGTTTAAAGAACGAGGGAAGCCAGTTGGTCACATTTTGTGACCAACTGAAAATGCAATCTGCTGACGGAAAATTTTATAACACTGATGCCGCTGATGTAGAAACGCTATTGCGTCTAATTCAGTCCGTACCGAGTCCGAAAGCCGAGCCGATAAAACTTTGGCTGGCTCGTGTCGGTTATGAGCGTCTCCAGGAAGTGTCTGATCCGGAAAAGGCGTTAAATCGGTCGAGAGCATATTGGCAAAGGATGGGACGAAGTCAAAAATGGATTCAGCAACGGATGATGGGGCAGGAAATCCGCAATAAGTTGACCGATTATTGGAAAAATAACGAGGTCAAAGAGCAAGACGAATATGCCATTTTGACCAATATAATTCACCAAGAGTGGAGCGACTTAACCGTTCTAGAACACAAAAGCTTGAAGAAACTTAAAACGGAAAATCTGCGTGACCATATGTCGGACGCCGAACTGGTTTTTACTGCACTGGCCGAACTATCTACCCGCCAAATTGCCGAAACGGTGGAAGCAAAAGGTCTGGAAGAAAATAAAACACCGGCTAAAAAAGGCGGTCGTATCGCCAAAAACGCCCGGCTGGAGCTGGAGCAAAAAACCGGTAAAAAAATAGTCACCGGAGAAAATTTCCGACAATCTTTCAAAACAGATCATAAACAAATGGAAGGGCAAAAATGAAAAAGAGATTTTGGATACTTGGTGTAATATTAATAACTATCCTTGTCGGTTGTGGTTATTTTGTATTTAGAAGTAAATTCAAGGCAGATGTTGCCGGTTTAAACTTACCTTCATGGATTGCTACAAATAGTAATCAAAAATCTGATTATATAAGCAACCAAATTCTTATTAAACTCAATAGTAGCGACACACAATCTGTCAGGACTAAGGCCGCTACTCGAGCTTCGGGTCCAGCCGTGTCGATTGATATAAATGACTCGGGGGTGCATAAGCTAGATTTGATAAATAAATCTTTAAAAGCATCTAAAATCGATAAGATTGTTTCGGGGTTCGGTTCTACATCAACAAGGTCATCCGGTTCTAATTCCGCGGCAGTCCAAGCGGCACAAAATAATCTTGATCAATGGTACGCTATAACTTTGTCCGCCAAACCGGCAGTTATTTCGCAAGATCCAAATATATATAAACCCGGTGTTTCCAACGGCATTATGACCGACATGACGATGAAAGAGGTGCTGGATTTCTATAAAAATAACGGTATTGATGATGTGAGCTTGAACTATGTTTATCATGCTGATGCTGTCCCAAACGACGAATACCTTACAACGCGTCAGATTACGACAGACCATACGGATCTGTGGAATATCCAACAGATTCAGGCAGACCAAGTTTGGGATCAGACCAAAGGAAAGGGAGTGGTAGTCGCGGTTGTTGATTCTGGCGTTGATTATAATCATCCCGACTTGAAAGATAATATAGACCGTGATGCCAGTGGTAATATCATTGGTTATAACTTTGTGAATAATACTGTGGATCCGATGGATGATTTGGGGCATGGTACTCATGTCGCCGGAACAATCGCCGCCGAAGGTAACAATGACCCTGACCACTCGGTTGATGGGGGGACAAGAGTGATAGGTGTCGGACCTGAGCTCAAAATTATGCCGGTGAAAGTGCTGGATAGCAATGGTAACGGTTCACTGACGAACTTAGTCGCCGGCCTAAAATTTGCGGCGGATAATGGTGCTAAGGTTATTAATAATAGTTGGGGCGGCTCTCAAGCGACCCCAGTATTTGACGACATACTGGACTATATTTATCAGAAAAATATTGTTGATGTTTTCGCGGCTGGCAATAGTAATCTCGATGTGTATTGGAATCACCCAGGTGGGAACAGCAAGGTGATAACGGTTGGTGCGTCAAATTCTTTAGATCAAAGATCATGTTATTCAAACTATGGCGATTATGTCGATTTCTTGGCACCAGGTGGTGACTCGACATCACCAAATTGCTTTGGTGGTGGATCTAAAAATGACACAATATTATCGACTCGCCTGATCAGCAAACCGGCGAGCAAGGAAGTTTTGCCAAAACTAGGCGATGACTATAGCGGATTGATTGGCACTTCTATGGCTACACCGGCGGTTTCGGGCGCGGCTGGTTTGATTCTATCGGTTCATCCTGATTGGACCCCTGAACAGGTTCGTTTTGCGTTACGAAATAGTGCCGATCAGGTTGATGGCCAACCATGGAATTATAAAACCGGATTTGGTCGTATCAACATTAAAAAAGCACTCGCTTTAGATGCGCAACCGACTCCCGTAATTTCAAACTATAAGTATGCGTCGTATCCAAAAGAAATTGACGGTACAGTCACTGCCGTAGCCGGAATTAAAAGCTGGAAAGTCGAAATTGGTAAGAGCATTACTCCGAGTAGCTGGCAAACAATCGGATCGGGAACTAGCGCAATTGGAACTAGCGGCTTGCTGGCTAAAGTGCCTGATGGTTTAGATGGAGTTTATCTTGTACGTCTGAGCGCGACTGACAATGAAGGGCAAACTTCGACAACTTACACGGATGTATCAGAAGACTCGCATCTCATGTCTGGCTGGCCAAAATGGGTTAGCAACAGACAACCGATTGTGGCCGATATTAATAATGACGGAATAAACGAAATAATAACAATGCAAGGTAATGAGCTCGATGTGTTCAAATCTGATGGCTCAATTCTTTTCAAAGCCAAATCCTCTGTAAATATTTATTCAGCAGGTTATTACTCAACTTTTCCGTTTAATCTTAGTCCTGCCGTTGCGGATATTAATAATGATGGAAAATTAGAGATAATTTTTACAATGAATACTTTTCAATTAGCGGATGACGGCACTGTTAAATCCGTGGATAGCTACCTTAATGCGGTTGATAATCAAGGTAATGTTGTCCATGGTTGGCCAATTGATATCCACAATGAGTTTATCAGTGCTCCTAGTGTTTTTGATATGAATAACAACGGTAAAAAAGAAATTATGGTGGAGTCGGACTTCAGCAAGCTTTATGCTTTCAACGCAGATGGGACATCCGTTGCTGGCTGGCCGGTTTCAATGAAAAACAGTCAGAAATTATCTGATGCTTATGTCTACGGAAATCTACAGGTCGCAGATGTAGACGGGGACGGAAAAAATGATATTGTTGCCAGCGATCCCGGTGCTGTCTATGTGATAGATGCCAACGGAACATTAAAAAAGAGTTGGAATGTAAATAATGCCGCAAATGGCTTAGAAATTGGTGCGGCTGATATAAATGGTGATGGCAAGAGCGAAATAATCGCCCGCACAATAGCCGAAATTGTCTATGGTAGCAGTGCTGGCTCTGATCCGCCCCCCGTTTTGTCGGTAAACTATACTGTTTATGCCTGGTCGGCCGGACCGAATTATAGTTTGCTGTGGCAAAAAAACAGCTCGGGTTTAACGAGCGGCAATGTGTTTGCTTACGGTGACACGCCTCCGGTTTTTATTCCGACAACTGATAAAAAAGGATTTAATATTTTTGTTAATGGTGGTGGATTGAGCATGCTGATAGACAACAACGGTAATCTCATTTCTCAATCTAACGGCTTTTGGGAATCGGATTTTCCATCAATTGCTGATGTGAACAATGACGGTAAGTTGGATATCAGCGGTGGTGACTATGTGCTTGGCCAATCGAAGCTGTGTATAAACTCCTTGGGTCAAAATGGATCGCTAGTAATGCAAAAGGCGTGTCTTGGTTCAGAAACTGCTCCTTCTTTTGCCGATGTGGATGGGGACGGAAAATTGGAAATGGTGGCATCGGCACTAACATATGGGATTCCTTCGGACTATCCATCCTACGGATATATGGGTTTTTATGCTATCTATGTATGGAAGCTTGATACTGGTGTTCCTAAAAATTCTATTGTTTGGGGCCAAGAAGGTGGGGATGCAGGTCGCTCCGGTATATATGGGAACTCTATACCCAATATTTACTCAGGGTCTTATGATTTTGACTGTAATGGGAAAATCACTTTGGCGGATATCTTTCCTATTACGGCATTTAACAGGGGCTCAACTCCGATTACAGCTGAATTAGTGGCGAAGGATGCTAAACAGTGTGCCAATCTCGGGAATTATCTTGGATTTGAGCTTCAAAATAAAGTAACAAAGATTTCGGCTGATGAGCTGGCAAGAGTCAGCAATGTTATCAAGCAATCTATCCTTTTTAACATTAAAATTACCAAGACGGGCGATGGGAGTGGGGTTCTAAATCAAACTACGCGTCAGGTCGGTTACGGCTCAAACTTAGTGATCACGGCTACACCGGATGCCGGCTCGAGTTTTAAGGGCTGGACTGGTTGCGATTCTGTCAGCAGCAACACATGTACGCTTAGCAACATAACTACCGATAAAAATATTTCCGCTACTTTCACTTTGAATCTATATCCTATGATCGGCACTACACATTTTAACGATAAGATCCAGTCCGGTGTCAAAGTAACACTGACCAACTCTGTCAATGTTGTTGTCGCGACGGCAACATCAGATCGCGGAGGTAAATATCAGTTTCCCAAGATGAAGAGCGGAACTTATACTCTGACAGGGACGTTTTCGGCTAGAGCGACTAAAAGTTTAAAAATCGGAGTTCTCACAGTAAAAATCCCCTGGATTACGACTTATATGACTTCATTTAAGGTTCTGCTAGTTAGTGATGAGTTGCAAAACCTATATATCTATTCACCGGATTATTCAGGCGGAAAGGGATAAAAGTAAATTTATAATTTAGGAGGTACACATGAATGAACAAACAAATCAGCCGAGTGCTGAAAATGTGACAAATGAAATACCGCCGAGTATGCCGACAATTCATGCGCCGAAGAAGCAGATGTCCAAAGGTCTTTTGATCGGTATTATCGTCGGCGTTGTTTTAGCTGTTTCCGGCACGGCCGGAGCCAGTTATTACTATTATTATGTCAAGCCGGCGCAGGACAAAACGGCGACTCCTGTCAATACAACGGCGGGAAATACTATTCCGGTGGTGGCTTCGACCGGAAGCGTTAGCACGGGAAGTAGCACGACCGGTACGACTGCGACAACCGGCACAACCGCGACTGTGGATCCGACGGCTGGTTGGAAGACATATACGAGTACGACTTACAATTTAAGTTTTAAATATCCTACGGCCTACACTGTCAAAGTGAGTGCCAATCAGGATTGTTCCGGCAGCAATTGCGATATTATTGATCTCTCCGGAAAAATTGATTTGAGAATATTCGCGGTCACGGCCGCCTTGACCAAATATGGGTTGGCGGCACCAGACGGAATGGATCCTACCGCGACTGCCGATCTGACAATTGGCGGGCAAGCGGCCAAAAAATATACCAGTTCTGTCACAAGTTATATATTAATTGGTCTCAAGGGTAGCCGAATTGAGATTAGCAGTACAGTAACGAGTACAGCCACAGATGCGGCAAATTTAGCCGCTATGGTTGGCACTTTGCAGTTTACGCCGGCCGCTACTGCTGCAAATTGGCAGACCTACACAAATTCAACCTACGGATTTTCTTTCGCTTTCCCAAATAACAATTGGAAAAATTATAAAGTGATTTTTTATTCAGTCGTCGCCGGGTCACCTTTCCCTGTCTATTATTTTGCTGTCCCGACAACTGATACTTCATGGCATGAGGCAAACGGAGCGAATGGTTATGCTTCACCATTTGCCATTACCATTTATTCGCCGGTTCAATGGGCCAAGGTTCAAGCCGGAGCCGAAGGCCCTGCTCTTCTCGGGACTGTCGTCGGCCAAAATAGTAATTATGTTTATGTTATCAACCCTTGGCAGGATTCGCCGACCGATCTTGTCGGTGTCGACTTTGGCCTCCCAAGTATCCAGAGTTCTTTTAAAGCAAATTAATTTGCTTACAGCTTACAACTTACAACTTATTTCTTTCTGGCAATTACTTCCTCATAGAGCTCGACCATTTCGCCGAAGGCGCGTTGCATTTGGTGATGCATCGCCAGATGTACCGAAGCGCGACCCATCCGTTCGGCCATTTTTTTATTTTGCAAAATTTTAATAATCCCTTCGGCGCATTTTTTAGAATCACCGGGCGGAAAGAGAAAACCGTTTTCGCCATTTTTGACCAGCTCTGGCAGAGCGTTAAAGTTGACGGCCACGACCGGCAAACTAGAGGCCATCGCTTCAAGAGTGACCAAGCTTTGGGTTTCAATGAGGGATGCAATGGCGAAAACAGCGGAGGTCTGATAGAGCCGGACAATCATTTTATGATCTAGGAAACCAAGAAAACTAGCCTTGTTATCGACTTTCAGCTCCGCGGCCAATTCCTTTATTTCTTCAATCTCTCCGCCCCCTCCGGCAAAAACAAAGTGAGCGTCGGTTCGCTTTACCACCTCGGGGATGGCGCGGACCAGCACGTCAACGGCTTTGTCCTTGTCTATCCGACCAAGATAGAGTACGAGCGGATTTTCCGGCAGATGAAGCTTTTTACGTGTGTCATTGAGCTGTTCGTAACTGGCATGTTTCAAAAATTGTTCAACTTCGATGCCGTTGGAAACTGCCCTGACCGGCGTTTTGACACCCCACGACTCAAGCTGGCGGCGGAAAGTTTCGGTCGGAGTGACAACTTGGTCGCATTTGTTATAAAAATTGACCAGATATTTGACCAGGCCAATTTTCAAGAGTGGGACGGCCGGGCCGGCAAATTTGACGTAGGAGAGAGCAAACTCGAGCGAAAAATGGTTGGTGACGACAACCGGAATATCAAATTTCCGAGCGGCCAAGCGCAGGAGCGTGCTGACAGTGACTGGATCCTGCAAATGGATAATGTCGGGCTGAATTTTCTTGACCTCGGCGTTTATTTTTCTCTGAGAGATAAAGGTAATGCGAAAACCGCTACGAAAAGGATTGACGACCGATTTCAATCGTATAACTTTGTATTTTGTGAAGTTTTTGTCAATCTTGGTCGCCAAAACATTACCCGGGGTGAAAACCCAGACTTCATGGCCGGCCAGCGTCAAATTTTCCGCCAGATTTTTGGTAGCGGTGGCAACGCCCGAGACATTAGGCGCGAACGATTCAGTGGCTAAAATAATTTTCATAACTCTATTTTATCAGAGATTGTTCATATTCAGCAAATAATATGGTATTTTATATCTATCAGGGTATGGCTTAGTTGGTAAAGCGCCGGGCTGGGGGTCCGGAGATCGCCAGTTCGAGTCTGGCTACCCTGACCAACAAAATATCGGAGGATATATGGCTAAAGCGAAAACAAGTTGGACGGAAAAATTAAACGGTCCGACCAAAGATTTGCCAAAGATTGTAAAATTGGCACCGGAGGGAGCCAAGCGTTGGGGCGGTGAAAGCATGTATATTCCGACGCCGCTTGAAGTTGATGCCGAAATGAAAAAAGTGCCAAAGGGGGAGCTGACCACGATTGATAATATCCGTAAAACTTTTGCCAAGAAACACAAGACCGATATTGCTTGTCCGCTTACGACCGGAATTTTTGCCTGGATTGCGGCCAATGCGGCGGAGGAAATGGAAGAAAAGGGCGAAAAGAATATAACCCCTTATTGGCGGACACTGAAATCGGATGGCAGTTTAAATCCGAAATATCCCGGCGGCACCGACAAGCAGGCGGCACGGCTTCGAGCGGAGGGATTTGAGATAGACAATTCCAGGAAGTTGCCAAGAGTAAAGGAATGGGAAAAATATCTAACATGATTCTACAAATTACAAATTAAACACGAATATACAAATAAATCGATACCGCTAAGCCGATACCACAAAATTTGTATATTTGTAATGAGATTTGTAATTAGTAGAACGAGGAATTTATGAAGACTAAAATTATCGCAACGATTGGGCCGGCCAGCGAAAAGCCGGAAACGATGGAGAAAATGGCGGAAGCGGGCATGTCAGTTTGCCGGATTAACACAAAGTACGGCTCGAAAGAGGAGTATCTGCGCATTGTTGAAAATTCTAGAAAGATAAAATGTCTGGTTATGTATGACGTCAAGGGCGACGGCCTTTTGGAGTGGCTCAAAGATCAGGATTTTGACTATCTAGCGGTGGCTTTTTCAGAAACCAAAGAGCAACTTGATAAAATTCGCGCATTCTTTGCGCCGCGGGAAATAAATTTGATTGCCAAGATTGAGTCGGAAAAAGGATTTGATAATCTGGAAGAGGTAATCAAGGCAAGCGATGGCGTGATGGTGGCGCGGGGAGACCTTGGTAAAAATGTCGGGGTGGAGAAGGTGCCGATCTATCAAAAATTGATTATTGAACATTGTAATGCCCACAAAAAGCCGGTTGTAACGGCGACCGAAATGTTGCTCTCAATGGTTCATTCTGAGTCACCGGAGCGAGCTGAGGCCTCCGATATTGCAAACGCGGTTTTGGATGGTTCGGATTATCTGATGTTATCGGAGGAGACGACGGTTGGGGAAAATCCAATATTGGTTGTCAAAACGATGGCGAAGATAATCAAAGAAACCGAAAAAGACGAAAAATTGCTTTAGAATTATTTAATTGATCTGATAAGAATAATCCCGTCTCGCATACGCAAGACGGGATTTGAAATTGGTCGGGAGGGACGGGTTAGCGGTTTCATAGTTGAGAAATCGCCAGAGCCGCCGCGTCGGAATAAACGTTTTTGCCCAAAATCTGACGTTACAAACCTTGGGCGAAAACAAAGTCCTCAAAACTTTTTATTCTTGTCCGGCACCGATAAGCGGTGTTCTCGCTTTGTTCTTATCCGGCTCCCGAGCTACCCAGCCATCAATTCGTAATTCGTCGATTCGTTAGATTCGTGATTGGTATGATTTGGCAACTCGGAGGTTGGAAATATCATTTATCCTCCTCTGCCCCACTACGCCTTCGGCTTCGCGGGGTTACGGAGGATTGTTTTTACGACATAGTCGTAAAAACAAAAATCCGCCGGCATGCGGCGGTGTTTGCTTATTTTTTGAAAAATTTAATAAGTCAAAATCACTGCCGCGAAGGCGAAAGCGGAAGAAGGACGACCAACAAGTTTTGACTATAGATCTTTTTCATTAATTTCAATATAATATTTCAAAATAATTTTGTCAAATTTTCTTAAATTGGGCCGGAGCCGGCTACGAGCCGACTCCGGTAACAGTGCATTGAACATCCTTGCCCTCATAACCAGATATTCTGAAGACAATTGTCCCGCTCCACTTCTGCTCGTTTAGGCGGGAGATAGAAATGACCAGTGATTGTCCGTCATTGATCCTGATATGGCCATTATTTTCCATCGTAACTTCAACAGGTCTGTCGAGTTTCATTGATTGACACCTTGCGCCGACATTCAGCAGTCCGTTACGTCCGTCCGGACAGCTCAATTGATACTGACGTCCTTTGCGTTCAATCGTGAAAGGCAGAGTGTTCTCCCGTCTAAAGCAACTTGATGGCTCTGACATAATCTTGAGGGTCCCCATAATTTTCATAACTGTCGCCTCCTTGTAGGTCTGTGTGCGAAATGAATGATATTCATCTCGCAAAAAACCTACAGAGAGTTTGTCCGCGATATTTGGACAAAATCTAATCTAAATTTCTTTGCATATTTGACCCCCTCATACCAAAATACACTAACAAAAGCGATGACAAAGACAAGCAAGAACTGACTGAAAGAGAGAGAGGCAACCTTAAGAAAAGTGTGAACAGGAGTGTACAAGATGATTAAAAGCCCAGAGGCCGTACCAACGATAACTGCCCACATTATTTTGTCCTTGATCAAATACAAGAAAGAATTAATTGCATAGTCAGCTCTAGAGCTGTTTACTTGTACTAGAAACAGATTGGCAAATAAGATAATTGCGAGACTCATAGACCGAGCAAGCGGCGCATTTTCGGGGTTATGATTCAAAAATAAATAATAGGTACCAAATGAAGCTGCAAAAATAACCAGACCTTGCGAAATACTTTTAATGAGGATGCCAGTGGTTAAAATTCTTTCATTTGGTTTTCTCGGTTTGCGCTTCATAATATCAAATTCCGCTGGCTGACGCTCTAGTACAATTGAGCAAGTTGGGTCAATCACAAGCTCTAAAAGTACAACATGGAGTGGCAAGAGCATCAAAGCTACGGGGGCAATTCCAAGGAGAGGTGCTAGGAGCGAAGCAAGGGCAATCGGAATATGAATTGTAAAAACATAGCCGATAGCTTTGCGAATGTTATCATACAATCTTCTACCATCACGGATGGTGTGGACGATGGTTGAGAAATTATCATCAAGCAAAATTAAATCGGCGGCTTCCCTTGAAACATCAGAGCCTCGTTTGCCCATGGCAATTCCAATATCAGCGTACTTTAGAGCCGGCGCATCGTTGACACCGTCCCCAGTCATTGCCACTACTTCACCATTATCTTTAAAAGCTTTGACAATGCGCATTTTGTGTTCAGGTATTACGCGTGCAAAAATACTAACATCTCTGACTTTTTGACATAATTCCTCGTCATTCATACTGTTTAGTCCATCGCCGGTAATAATATGATCGGGATTTGGCATCCCAATCTGTTTAGCGATGCTACTTGCAGTGACGCCGTTATCGCCAGTAATCATCACAACTCTTATACCGGCTTCATCACATTCTTTGATATCATTTTTGACCGATTCTCTGGGCGGGTCGGCAAGTCCGACTAAACCGCAGAGAGTCAACGAGCAATCAGTTAGTTTTTTAGGGATTGAATCTTTATCTTTAAGCTTCATTTTGGCAATTGCTATAACTCTTAAGCCCTTCTGTGACATTTCTCTTAATTTGTCACTGGCTGCTCTGCGATGATACTCCGGTATCTTGCAGAGCGTAAGAATTTTTTCAGGCGAGCCCTTCGCAGCAACAAGTAACTCATTTTCATGATCCCACACATGTCCCATTATTTTACTCTCATTGGTAAATGGGTATTCATAAAGCAGCTCGCCACTAAATAGGTGCCCGCGGGATAACCCAAGTGATTCGCAATGTTCATGCATCGCCTTTTCCATCGGATCATAAGGTTCGGTTTCACAGCCAAGGCCCATGATCTTGGCTAAATGTTTTGTGTCAGAATCGAGCGCCCACGTATCGCTCACCGTCATTTTATTCATAGTGATTGTACCTGTCTTATCCACACAAAGGACAGACACCGCTCCTAAAGTTTCGACGGAAGGGAGTTTGCGAACAAGCGATTGTTTTTTTGCTAATCTCCAAGCGCCCGCTGAAAGGAATACAATCAAAATGACCGGAAATTCTTCTGGAATCATTGCCATCGCTAGGGTTATACCAGATAAAATACTTTCGATAATTCTTGCACCAAAAACGTGATCAGAGATATTGAAATATGTAATTATGCCTACAAGTATAAAAAGTACCGCGGCAATACCAGCGCAGATTTTGACTAGTCCGCCAGTTTGTTTCTGCAACGGAGTTGGTTCCTCTGGGGCTGTTGCAACGCTTTGACCAATTTTGCCATACTCGGTGTTTGCGCCAGTTTCGCCAACCAATATATAAGCACTGCCCTGAATTACCAAGGTTCCGGCGTAACAATAATCCTTCCGCCAGTAATCATTGCTCGGCTTAACCAGTTCTGTGGTCACTTTCCAAACGCCTTCTGCCTCGCCGGTTAAGGATGATTCGTCTACGCACAGGTCATTTACTTTAATGACCGTGCCGTCAGCTGGAATTTTCACTCCTTCGGTAATAATCATCAGGTCGCCTGGTACTAGATCGCTACTTGAAATAATTCTTTCTCTGCCATCACGAATCACCTTTATTTGTGGGGCAGAAAGATCCTTGAGTGCGCTCAATGTTTTATCTGTTTTCCATTCTTGAATCACATCAATACTAATAATACCTAGAACAAAAATAAGCATAATAGCGCCATCTCTTGGCTCGCCCAAGATAAAGTATATGACAGCTGCGATGATCAGAAGCGCAAACATCGGCTCGGAGAGAATATGAAATATTTTTTGGAAAATTGTTTCTTTTTTCTCTGGAACTAATATATTTTTGCCAAATTCCAATGTCAGCTCTTGCGCTTTTGCGGTTGTCAGTCCCTGGGAATTGAATTTTTGATTGGACATTTTTCTCCTGTTTGCCTATTTTTGATATTACAATCAGCCAATTTGAGTACAAAAAAACCTGCAAAACATTTTACTGTCCCACAGGTTCTTAATATCCTGTTGCCTCAAAAGGCCCAGCCCCATGAACATTTTGTTCATCGCCTGCTCAGTTTGCATATAGTTTTTTAATTACTCAAACTTTACCCTCAATTATATATAGAATATCATGAGATTTGTTTTTTGAATAGTGGCAATGGTTTGTATTGTCTGGTTGAAAAGTAGGCCAATATTTGCTTTAATGAGTTAGTCGTCGGGGATTAGCGCAGTCCGGTAGCGCGCATCGTTCGGGACGATGAGGTCGTGGGTTCAAATCCCGCATCCCCGACCAAAAAATCCTGTCAAATTTTGACGGGATTTTTTGCACCGTTGATTTTATCGGGGTGGCTCTGTTATATTGATTACTGAAACAATTATTTTGGGTCTGATATGGCAAATGTGATTGAAGTCAAAAATCTGGAAAAGAAATATGGCAAATTTACAGCTGTTGACGGGGTTTCTTTTGAAGTCAAAAAGGGCGAGATTTTTGGGCTACTCGGTGAAAATGGAGCCGGTAAGACAACGACTTTGGAAATGATTGAGGGTTTGCGCAAAGCCACCGCCGGCGTAATCAAAGTTCTGGGCGTTGATGTTTCAGCGGGAGCAAAGGATGCAATCAAGGAGCGGATTGGCGTCCAGTTGCAATCATCGGCTTACTACAGTTTTTTGTCGTTGGAGGAAATACTTGAGTTGTTTGGTAGTTTTTATAAAAAAAGTATGAATTCGTATGATTTATTGGAGATGGTTGATCTCAAAGAAAAGGCCAAATCGATGGTTGGCAAGCTCTCGGGCGGTCAAAAACAACGTTTTTCAATTGTGGCCAGCCTAGTCAACGATCCGGAAATTGTCTTTCTGGACGAACCGACGACCGGTCTTGATCCGGTGGCTCGCCGGCATCTCTGGGAGATTATCGCCAAAATAAAAAGTCAGGGTAAGACAATTATTTTGACGACGCATTACATGGAAGAGGCGGAAGTTTTGTGCGACCGCATCGCCATTATGGACAAGGGCAAAATCTTGAAGATGGATCAGACGCACAAGTTGATTTTGGGCATCAAAAATCCTTTCAAAATAACTTTTTTTGCGCCGAGTGCGACCGAGATTGAAATTAAAAAGATTGCCGTTTTGGGCGAGATAAAAAATCTGGCCGGAAAATCAAATCATTTTGAAATGCGGCTTGCAAATCAGGCCGATGTGAATAAAGCGATTCATTTAATTCAAAAATTAAATCCGGAGAGCCTGACCGTCGGCCGTGCTTCTCTGGAAGATTTATTTATTGAATTAACGGGCAAGAAAATAGGGGAATGACTAATAATTAATCTAATTAACCTAATTTCTAATTGACCCTTCGGCTATGCTCAGGGCAGGCTCTAAACAGATCCCAAATCCGAATTCTTAGAGCGATTAGGTTAACTAGAGCAATTAGAACAATTGTTTGGAAACACATGTTTAAACTTTTTTGGGCGGATTTGAAAATGTTGACTCGTAACCGGCAGGCTCTTCTTTGGGCACTGATGTTTCCGGTCATTTTTACATTTGTTTTCGGATTTTTCTTCGGTAAAAATTCGACCACCGGAAATATCATATTAATCAACAACTCCAAAACGACAGTCGCACAAACGCTGGTGAGCAGTCTAAACAGTACAAATCTGTTCAAAATTCATACCGATGTGACTGATATCAACACGGCCCGTGACCAGGTCAAAAAAAGTAAGGTGGCGGCCGTTCTGATTATCCCGGCCGATTTCGGCGCTATGACAGCTGATTCACCAAAAACATTAGAAGTAATCGACGATCCGGCCAACGCCACCACAAATACGATTTTGCTCGGTTTTTTGGATAAATTTAATACCAATCTGACTTATTCGGAGAATAAGATAACTGCGCCGGCATTTGCTATCGACGAGGAGAAGACGAATACAAAAACTTTGAACTATTTTGATTTTGTTCTGGCCGGAATTTTGGGACTGGCGCTGATGAACTCTTCAATTGTCGGCATTGCCGTCAGCATGTCGCAGTATCGCCAGGATCAAATATTAAAAAGAATTACGACCACGCCGGTCAAAACTTGGAAATTTATCACTGCCGAGGTTTTGTCCCGATTGGTTGTCAACTTTTTTCAAGTTTCTATCATATTGTTGATTGGAAAGTATATTTTCGATGCCCATATTTACGGCAATATTTTCTATATTTACGCTTTGGCCATGCTTGGCGGTCTCCTCTTCCAATTACTCGGTTTTACCGTCGCCTCGCTGGTCAAATCAACCGATGCGGCGCAGGGTGCGGCCATGGTTATCACTATTCCGATGATGTTTTTGGGCGGTGTTTTCTTTCCGATTGATTCTTTGCCGCATTGGCTTTTCTCCTTTGTCCAATATTTGCCAATCGCGCCACTATTGCGAGCTCTGCGCGGAGTAGTACTTCAGGGAGATTCTCCTTTTGCCAATTCAATGAACATCGTCGTTGTTCTAATCTGGATCGTGGTTTGTCTGGGGGTTGCGACTTGGAGATTTCGGCTGAGCGACGAATAGCTCGCTCATTAAAGCAGCAGAAAAGCGGAGTAGCGGGAAAGCGGGGAAGCGGAGAATTTAGAACATTGAGATTGAGATGCCCTCAAAAATTCTGGCCAAGAGAGTGATTGCCGGGGTGACAACGGTTGAGAAAAATGGGAATATGCCGGCGATATCCAAAAAAACCAAGAGGTAGAGGAGCATCGGGCCGATGCGCTGAAAATACATCCGTTGCATCGGGCCCATTAGATATTCTATCAGGTGCGAGCCGTCGAGTGGCGGTATCGGCAAAATGTTAAAGACGGCCAGCATCAAATTGATCTGGACAATTATGTGCAAACCCATATAGAGGGCAGAGGCGGAGATGTCCTGCCCGTGGAGGGTGGCCAGCCGGATCGGGACGGCAAAAATCATGGCCACAATCAGATTGGTGACGATGCCGGCCAGATCGACTTTGGCCATATCCCATTCGCTTTTATAATAGCGCGGATCAACCGGCACCGGCTTGCCATAACCAAAACCGATAAAAACGATCATAATGGTGCCGAGCGGATCGAGATGGGCGAGCGGATTTAAGGTCATCCGGCCTTCATTTTTGGCGGTCGGATCGCCATTCCGGTAGGCGACATAGGCGTGGGCAAATTCGTGAACGGTGATACCAACAAGAAGCCCAACCACGAGGAAGACGAAGGCGAGAATATTTAATTGTCCGGAAAGCAATGATAAAAGCATAAAAGATACCAGTAAATTTCTAAATTTCTCCGCCAAGGGCGGACCAGCCCCTGGCTGGTAATCAAATCCCAATTTTATAATTAATTAATTTTTAAATTGGGGATTGATTTATGAATTAGAAATTCCTAATTCCTAATTCTTAATTCTTGGTAACTGCTCACTCACTTATATTGTCATCCTCGGGCAGGCGTAGCCATGACCCGGGGATCCAGCTACTTTTATTCTGGATTCCCGATCAAGTCGGGAATGACAGTGAGCAGTTACAATTC
>Ga0118677_10002107_pt1 | contig 40755 bp, 33 predicted proteins | sample AliMusrvi5mmetaG_FD_86154 | JGI IMG/M metagenome (GOLD analysis project Ga0118677, IMG submission 86154)
CGAATGGGCAGAGACCGGGAATTGAGAATAATTTCCAGCGAGTCTCCGACGGGGACTTGCTTCTTGCCCAGCGCCTGCTGCATAGCCGAGGCTCCCGACGACATATCGAATTCCCGGTCGATCATCTGGAGGTACTGCATGTTGGCCGCAATCGGTGCCTCCATGCGTTTCATGTACTCCGGGGTCTTCGGGGCGTTGTTGTTGTACTTGATCTTGCCGCCCGGTGCGCCCGGATCGAGCGCGCCCACTACCTCATTAACCAGCCGCGTCACCTGGAGTCGCTGGTAGCGCGACCAGTTAAACGGGTTGCCAAAAGACCAGTCGTGGTTTTCGTTGACTGTCTCCCATGCCGAGATGCGTCCCTTATAGCGCCCGACGAGCGCCTGCGTCCACTGCTCGACGGCAGTGAGTTGCTCGCGGAAGTTAAGGTCGCGCAACCACTGTGGAGCGCCGCCGATGCCGAGCCAGACGATGGCAAAGCTTTTGACAACCAGCTTGCGCTCCTCGGCCCATTCCAGCATCTCGTCTAACACGTCCCAGCGGTACTTCCACTGCACGGGCTCGATCCAGCGCCAGAAGTTGGGCAGCGTCATCGCCTCACACACGGGCAGCAACACCTCACGAGCCGGCAGCGCGCGGGCGAAGTTGGGTGGGGCGCCGTCTGTCGGCCAGTCCGGGCCGACGCCAATCGACCACTGCCCCAATCGTTCGCCAAAGGTGATCGAGCCGGAGAGTAACGCCTTGCGCCCGCCTGTGGCACGCAATGCCTTCCGCGACGCGGCATACTCGATATCGTCGCCGGCACGGATGGCCTGCAGGAATGCGCCGGCAAAGTCACCCTGCGCAAAGAGATCGCGCGCGGTGGTCAGCGCAACAAAATCGCCGTCGCTCAGCCTGGCATTCTTCAGGCGGCGCTCGCACCGCTTGAGGCGGCAATGGATGGCCTCGATCAACAGGTTCGGCGCGGCGTCGCCCGGCATATAACCTTCGTCATTGTTATCGATCACCACATCTAGGTCGCCATAGGCGGAGCCAAACGTGGCGCGCACGATATACGGCGGTCGCGCCACAGTGTCGATCTGCAGCCAGCGTCCGCTCGAAACGCGCGTCTTCAACGCCCGGCGTCCCATATCGGTAAGGTAGGCGGAGCGGAATTCAATCCCGTTGGGCAATGTCAGATCGAAATTGAGCGTCGACATAGCGTTACAGATCTCTCAGAGCGACATCCATCAGCTTGACGGTGTTGCGGTAGTCGCGCGGATCAAGCGCCGCGATGGGTGAATGGATGTACCGGCACGGCACTGAGACGGCCACACTCGGCACGCCCTCGCGCGTGAGGTGAATACTGCCGGCATCGGTGCCGCCGATGCCGGGCTGTTTGAACTGGTGCGGGATGTCGTCGCGCTCGGCCACAGCGACCAGGTGATCGACCAGCCGCCGGTCGGCAATGGCGCTGCGATCCATGATACTGATCGCCGGCCCGTCTCCCAACCGCGTCGTCGGGCTGACATCCTTCTTTTTCGGCAGGTCGTCGCAGATCGTGCCTTCGAAGATAAAGGCGCAACTGGGATCGACGCGATGCGCCGCGACGCCCGCACCGCGCAGCCCGACCTCCTCCTGAACAGTGAACACGCCATACACATCGAAACCATAAGGTTTGCTCAGCAGCAAGTCGGTGAGCACAGAGCAACCCACGCGGTCGTCAAACGCCTTACCCGTCACGAGCCGGCCGAGCTTGCGATATTCGGCCTGGAAGGCGCCATAAGTGCCGAGGGGCGCGACGCCCTCCGCTTCGCTTTTCGACGATGCGCCAATGTCGATCACCAGCGATTCGCGCGACGCGGTGTGCTCGCGTTCGGAAGGTTTGACGTGGTGAATCGCCTTCACCCCGACGATGCCGAGCACCCTGTCGTTGCCAAGCTGCACGCGCAGCCCGGGCATGACGCGGTCGTCGATCCCGCCAACATAGCGGAACTTGAGACAACCATCGCTGGTGTGACCAGTGACCATGAAGCCGACCTCGTCCATGTGCGCTGCGAGCATGACGCGCGGTTCCGCGGCCGCGGTCGCGGCGCTCGGCGCGGCGGTATGAAGCTCCGTCAGCAGTGCTGATATGCGTCTCGTGCCCTTTGCCTTCGCCTTGAACGCGATCACATTGCCCATCGTGTCCACCGTGACATCATCAACGTGGGGTTTCACCGCGTCGATGATGATATCCCGCACGGCATCTTCATTTCCCGACACACCAAAAGCGTTTGAAAGTTTTTCCAGAATCATGTCTTTTTCGGAGAGATTGGAGATTAGAGATTGGAGATTTACGGAACTCGCCAAATCTCCAATCTCCAATCTCTCTTCTCCGCTCCCCGTTCTTAAATCTCCTCTGCCAGGTCCGCCGCAAAATGAGCCATCAAGCGACCCACGCGTTCAACGTCCTTTACATTCACCGTCTCGACGGGCGAGTGCATGTAGCGCAACGGCAGGCTGATTAATGCCGTCGGGACGCCGGAGCGGCTGACCTGAATCGGCCATGCATCCGTCCCGCCGCCGATATCGGGCTCGACCTGATAGCTCATGTCGAGCTTCTTCGCCAGATCCATCAACCGCTTGCCCATCTTCGGATGGTAGTTCGGGCCGATTGCGATAGCCGGCCCCTTGCCCAGTTCGAGATGCGACGAGTCGTCATGCTGGTCGGCAAAGGTGACATCGATGGCGATGGCGGCGTCGGGCTGGATGCCATACGCGCTGGTGGTCGCGCCGGCGAAAGAGGTTTCCTCACCCGCAGTCGCAACCGCAACCACATCCCACGAATGCTTCAGGCGCTGTAACTCATCGAGGCACACGATCATCGTTGCCACTGAAGCGCGGTCATCCATCGACTTGCCGGTGAATAGGTCGCCGCGCAGTCGCACCGTTTCGATGTCAAATGACACCAGATCGCCCACCTGGATATCGCGCGCAGCCTGCGCCGCGGTCAAGCCCACATCCACAAACAGGTCATCGATGCCGACCACCTTGTCGCGTTTGTCGGCCGGGAGAACGTGCGGCGGGCGCGATGCAATCAGACCCGGTATCGGGCCGGACGCATCAGCGTCGCGCCCCACCGGATGCACCAGCACACGCTGACCGAGCAGGATGCGCGGGTCGGTTCCGCCAACGCGCGCGACGCGCAGAAACCCCTTCTCGATGCCTGTGACCATCATGCCGATCTCATCGACATGTGCGGCCAGCATCAGGCGTTTCGCGCGCGGCGCGTTCCGAAGCGGGGCGCCTCCCCACTTCACGCCAATTACACTGCCGACTTTGCTGACGCTGACCTCATCGACCAGCGGCGCGAAGAGCGTCTTGATCAACTCGTGAATCTGTGATTCATTGCCGCTCAAGCCAACGGCGTTCGTGAGTGTTTTGATCAGTTCTGCGGTTTGGATCATATTGCTGAGTATATCTGAGAGCGCGCGCATCCCATATAATCATTTTCTATGCCGACAAGCTCCCCTTTTGGACAATGGTTACGGCAGCGGCGCAAAGAGCGCGAGTTAACTCAGGCTGAACTTGCAAAGCAGGTAAGCTGCGCTGCTGACACAATAAAGAAAATTGAGGCCGGGTCGTTGAAACCATCCAAGCAACTGGCCGAGTTGCTGGCGGGTTGCCTGAATCTCCCGGTCAGCGAGTATCCGGCGTTTGTCGACTTCGCGCGCGGTGTGACGCACAACCCAGTGTTTGACCCCGCGCCGAGTGCGCCACCGCCGCAATCCGCTCAGTCAGCCTTTCATGCTCCTGCGCCAATAACATCGCTGGTGGGGCGGGCGCGGGAAGTGCAGGCGGCTGTGCGCCTGCTGCGACAACCGTCCAAGCGCCTTCTCACATTGCACGGGCCGCCCGGTGTAGGCAAGACGCGCCTCAGCCTCGCAATCGCGTCGGCACTGCAGAGCGAGTTCACACATGGCGTCTATTTCGTCCCGCTCGCGCCGATTAGCGACATGAACATGGTGCTGCCCGCGATTGTGGCCGTTCTGCGCGTGCGCGAGTCGCCGGGCGAGTCGATGCTCGAAACAGCGCAGGCATGGCTGCACGACAAGCGCCTGTTGCTGGTGCTCGATAACTTCGAGCAGGTGATGGGCGCAGCAGGGGTGGTGCAGCAATTACTGGCCGACGCACCAGGGGTGAAGGCGCTGGTGAGCAGCCGTGAGTTGCTCAAACTATATGGCGAGGTCGGCTTCTCGGTGGGGCCGCTTGAAGTCCCTGCCGTCGCTGACACTCTCAGGGCGCAGCCATCGAACGCGTTAGCGCAGTACCCGGCGGTTGACCTGTTCGTGCAACGCGCGCGCGCTAAAACCCCTGACTTCACGCTGACCGATACGAACGTCACCGATGTGGTGCGTATCTGCGCGGCGCTCGATGGTCTCCCGTTGGCAATTGAGATGGCCGCTGCCCAGGTGAAGTCGTCGGGCGTGTCGCTGCCGCAGCTTCACACCCAGTTAACCACGCGACTCACCGAGTTATCGGGCGGGATGCGCGGACTGACCCCTCGCCAGCAGACACTGCGGGGCGCGATCAACTGGAGCTTTCAGTTGCTCAGCCCGACCGACCGCGCGCTATTCGCGCGCCTCGCGGTGTTTGCCGGCGGTTTCACCCCCGAGGCGGCTGGAGAAGTCATCGGACAGTGGCTGCTGGCGATGCGCGACTCATCCAACGAGGGCATCGCGCCCACGGATGGGGCAAACACGGCGCGTATGCGCAAGGCAATTGCTCCCAGCGATCACCCAGTCTTCAGCGACTTCCAGTCCCCGATCGCGCACTTCGAGTCGCCGGTCACTGCCGCCCTGGAGTCGCTCAACGATAAAAGCCTGCTGCGCCATGAACAGGGCACAGATGGGAACGACGCGCATGACGCGTCGCGTTTCTCGATGTTCGAGACGATTCGTGAGTTCGCGCTGGAGAAACTGGCGCAATCGGGCGAGATAGCCGACGCACAGCGTCACCATGCCGGGTATTACGCCCAACTGGCGCGCCGCGCGGAACCGCATCTGAGCGGGCCACAGCAGGAGCAATGGCTCGCGCGCCTCGACGCCGATCTCAATAACCTGCGCACCGCGCTGGACTATTGCGCCGAGCACGCCGTTGGCGTCGGCCTGCAAATGGCGACGGCGTTGTGGCAGTTTTTCCACGCGCGAGGTTACCTGAGCGAGGGGCGCGCCCGGATCGAGAGATTGATACAACGATGCGATGACTCGATCCCGACGTTGGTGCGGGCGTGGGCCTTGCGCGCCAACGCGGCGCTGTGCCAGCAACAGGGCGATACCGCGCGCGCCACCCATCTGGCAACCGAAAGCCTCACGCTGTTCCGCGCCATCGGTCTCAAAGATGGCATAGCCGCTCTGCTGCACCTTCTCGGCAATGTGGCGCTGATGCAGAGCAACTACGCCGCAGCAACCGCCAACTACGAGGAAGCGCTGGCGCAGTATCGCGAGACCGGCAACCGGCTCGCAATGGCGACGGTGCTTACCAATCTCGGATTGATTACGAAAGACCAGGGCAACTATCGCCATGCGATGGCGCTTTACGAGGAGGCGCGCGACCTGCACAGCCAGCTTGGCAACAAGCGCGGCATCGCCAATACGTTCATTCATTCCAGCATCGCGGCATACTGGCAGGGCGACTACGTGACGGCGGGAACGCTGGCCGAGCAGGCGTTGGATCTGCAACGCGAAAGCGGCAATCGGCTCGATCAGGCCTACGGCATGGAAAACCTTGGCATGGTGCTGTTCAAACAAGGCGCCTACGCGCGCGCATGGGACATGCTGAACGAGAGCCTGGTCAGCTTGCGCGAGCTTGGCGACAAGTCGGGCATTGCGCTGCTAAACACGGACCTGGGATGCCTGGCGCATGCGCAGGGACATGACGAGCAGTCGCGCGACTGGCATCTACAGGGGTTGCGGCTCAGCATGGAAGTTGGCGACAAGCGCCGCGCGGCCTTCTGCCTGGAAGGGCTGGCGGCAGCTTTTGCGGAAGAACAACCCGAACGCGCGACGCGCCTGTTCAGCGCGGCTGCGCGGTTGCGCGAAGATATCGGCGCGCCGCTGCCGCCATCGGAGCAGCAGGACTATAACACCGCACTGCAACAACTCCACACCCGATTAGACGACGGAACAAACCGATTCGAGTCGGCGACCGCCGCCGGCCGGTCGATGACGCTTGATCAAACTGCGTCTATAATCTGAATTGTTCAAAGTTTCCGTAAGTAAGGAGAAGAGCCACCAACTGACACCGCATTTCCGAGTGCGGCGCCGGGGCTGCGCCGCGTGTTGGTGCTAAATGCAACCTATGAGCCACTGAGTGTGGTTCCGATGCCGCGCGCCATCCATCTGCTGATGGCAGACAAGGCCGAGGTGATAGAGACCGACGGCACCCGCATCCATAGTGTGACCGCCAGTTTCCCTGCGCCGGTCGTTATCCGCTTGCGTTACTATGTGCGCGTGCCCCATAACCTGCCGATGCCGCTGTCGCGCCGCGCCATCTTGTTGCGCGACGCTTACACCTGTCAGTATTGCGGCAGCCAGCCCGGTCGCGAATTGCTCACGATCGACCACATCATGCCGCGCTCACGCGGCGGCCGCACGGACTGGGAAAACACGGTGGCGGCCTGCGGCTCGTGCAACCGTAAGAAGGCCAACCGCACACCTGACGAAGCTCACATGATGCTGGCGCGACCGCCAGTGCGGCCGCGCTTCTGGGCGATGGCGCTTATGATGATCCCGGGCAATGACGCCTGGCGCAAATATTTGTTAATAAAATGAACCTTGAACGAGTTCAAACCAATCGATTGACGGCCCTGCGCTTCATGCTGGGCGCGATCTCCGCGCGGCGCTGGCTCATGCTCTTCGCCGGTCTGGCCTGCTTCGGCTTTGGCATCGCGTTGATGGTGCAGGCCGGGCTGGGCCTTGCGCCATGGGAGTCGCTGAACCAAGGCATCGCGCGGCATGTTGGTCTGCAGATTGGCACGGTCAGCATTCTGCTCGGCGCGCCCATCCTGCTATTGTGGCTGCCGCTGGGCGAGCGCCTCGGCGTCGGCACTCTGTTTAACGTCGTCTGTATCGGCACGGTCACCAACCTCAGCCTGATATTCCTGCCGTCATTCTCGTCGCTCGTATTGCAGCTGATCGAGATGGCGCTGGGAATCATCGTCATCGGCATCGGCAGCGGGTTGTACCTCAGCACGCGCCTCGGCGCCGGACCGCGCGATGGCCTGATGATGGGTCTGCACCGCCGCACCGGCTGGAGCGTCCGACTCACCCGCACGGTTATTGAGATCACTGTTCTCGCCATCGCGTGGCTGCTGGGCGGAACGATCGGCATCGGCACACTCGCCTTCGCCCTTGGCATCGGGCCAGTGGTGCAACTGGCGTTCCGCATCCTGGGCACAAAACCGGTCATCGTCGCCCCCTCAGAACGCCCCGCATTGCGTGAATCTCCAATTTCTACTCTCTAATCTCTACACTCCAATCTCCAATGAGACCCCGACTCATCCTCTTCTTGGCCGTGATCGTGTTTGCGGTCTGGTTCGCCCTGCCGTCCACCGCCCAGCAACTGGTGATGGCGACCGGCGAGGAGGCGCGCCCATCGCAATTGCGCGCGTTGTGGAACCAGTTCCTGAACCTGGCGCGCCCGCCGCTGCAACTGGCGCCTACTGCCGATATCAAGTATGTCAAGGACGTCAGCCCGTTCGGCGTCAACACCTTCCTCGAACAGGAAGTGGAGGTGGCCAAACGGGAGCAAACAGTGCAGATGATCAAGGAGTCCGGGTTTGTCTGGGTGCGCCAGCAGTTCCCGTGGGCCGATATCGAGATCGATGGCAAGGGCGACTTCACCGACCGGCGCAACCCGCCCGAGCGGAGCGCCTGGGACAAGTATGACAACATTGTGGGGCTGACCGAGAAATATGGGCTGAAGGTCATCGCCCGCTTAAGCGCGCCGCCCAAATGGTCCCACCGTGGCTATGCCGACCTGGGCGACTTCGGCCCGCCCGCCCAATTTGAGGACTATGCCGACTATGTTGCGGCGGTAGTAACGCGTTATAAGGGGCGCATCCAGTACTATCAGCTCTGGAATGAGCCAAACATCTACCCGGAGTGGGGCGATCAGCGCGTCAACCCGGAGGATTACGCCCGCATGATGTGCATGGCCTATGACCGCGCCAAAGCGATTGACCCGAACGTGGTTGTTCTGAGTGCGGCGCTCGCTCCAACGATCGCGCAGGATGGGCGCGACCTGAGCGATCTTATTTTCCTGCAACGCATGTACAACGCCGGCGCCGGCCGGTGCTTTGACATTCTATCGGCGCAGGGCTATGGCTTGTTTTCCGGGCCGTACGACCGGCGCCTCGATCCGCAGACCACTAACGTCGCCCGCCACATGCTGTTGCGCGACATCATGGTAAGCAATGGCGATGCGACCAAGCCAATCTGGCTCTCCGAGTTGAACTGGAACGCCGTGCCGAACACGCCGGAAAAAATCCAAGGGTGGGGCAAGTACGGCACGGCGACCGAACAGCAACAGGCTAATTATGTTCCGGCAACCTACGACCGGGCGCGCCAGGAATGGCCGTGGGTAGGTGTTATGTCAATCTGGTTCTTCAAACGCGCCTCCGACGCCGAGCGCGACCAGTCATGGTATTACTTTCGCATGCTGGAACCCGACTTTACGCCCACACCACTGTATGATTCGATGAAAAGGTATATGCAGACGCACAAGCCGGGTGTATGATAGGGGCAAGGACTTGTATCAGGCCCTAAGGAAGACTATTGACGTTCATTTCGCGGTTCATTTAATGAATCGTTGACAAGAGTAAGACCAGTTGGTACACTAAGCATACTTAAAACTTCTGGCAACTAGATCGAAGAGTGGGCGATGAACCCACTCTTCCTTTTCTACGGCGCAGGAGTCCGTACGATGAAGAGCGAGTTTACTTTAGCTTTAAACCAAATCTGTTCGGAACGCAACCTACCGCGTGAGATCATCACTCAGGTGTTAGAGAGTGCGTTAGTCACGTCCTATCGCAAGAACGCCAACATAATGGCCGCCCAGAACGTGGAGGTCAAAGTCGACATTGACAAGGGCGATATGAAGGTGCTTGTCGAAAAAGAGGTCGTTGATGCTGTCGTCGACGATCGCACTGAAGTGTCGCTTGAAGAAGCCAAGGTCGATAAGGCGGATGCAGTGATTGGCGACTGTGTCCTGGTCGACGTGACTGTGAAAGACTTCGGGCGGATCGCGGCTCAAAACGTCAAGCAGATGATCGTGCAGAAACTGCGTGAGGCTGAGCGCGACTTCCAGTACAACTCGTTTGCCGAGCGCGAAGGTGAGATCGTGCACGGCGTCATTCAGAGCGTTACTCCAGCCGGACTGGTCTTGAACCTCGGTCGCGCCGAGGGGATTCTGCCGCGCAAAGAACAGATCCCTGGCGAGCGGCTCGAAAACCAGCAGCGCCTGCGCGCTTATGTCACCGAGGTCAAGCGCACTAGTCGTGGCCCGCAGATTATGCTCTCGCGCGCCCACAAGAATATGCTGCGCCGCCTGCTCGAGATCGAGATACCGGAGATTCAAAAGAGCCAGGTCGAGATCAAGTCGATCGCTCGTGAACCCGGTTCACGATCGAAGGTGGCTGTCGCCGCGATAATCGAAGGGATTGACCCGGTTGGCGCATGCGTTGGCCAGCGCGGCACGCGCGTCCAGAGCATCGTCAACGAACTCAACGGCGAAAAGATCGACGTCATCGAGTGGAGCCAGGATCCGACTGTCTTCATAACCAAGGCGCTCGGTCCGGCCAAAGTTCTGGCCGTTCACCCGAGCTTGGATGCCAAGGATCAGAAAAGCGGCACGGTGATTGTGCCGGATGATCAGTTGTCGCTGGCGATCGGGCGCGAGGGGCAAAATGCGCGCCTGGCTGCAAAGCTGACTGGCTGGCATATTGACATCAAGAGCGGCAGTGAGGCATTGAGCGAGGCGCTCGTCCGCATCGCGGAAAGCGAGTCCCTGCGGGACTGGGGCGGGCCGGACATTGTCCAGGCTGTCCCGATGTTGCGCGAATTGCTGGTGCGCCAGCGGGCGATGCCGGTGGCCTTGTCGCCCGAAGAATTTCTGATCGTAAAGCGCGCGCTCGATAGCGTGTATGGCTATTCGGCCCAGCGTGTTCGCAGCGGCGGCGACAAACTCGCCATCATCGACTCCAAGCCAGATGCCGTTGTGCCCAGTGTGAAACAGGAAGCGCGCAATGCGGCAATTGCCGCGATCCCCCGCCAGTCGTACAACATGCCGATCGAGCAGTTGGGACTGTCGTCCCGCGTCATGCAACACATCATGGCGGCCGGCGTGTTATCCATCGGCCAGTTGATGGAACGGCGCGTGCACGGTGACGAGGGGTTGCTTTCGATTGAGGGTATCGGATCCAAAGCGCTTACCGAGGTCAAGGCGGCACTCGACAAAGTGATTGGCCAGGTCAAGGATGTTGAATATGAGCCTGCCAGCGCTCAAATCGTTATTCCCATCGAAGCTGAGGCGCCGGCCGTTGATACAGATCAGGCTGCGGTCGTCGAGTCCCCGACCGAATCCGTCGCAGTGGTCGAACTGATCGAACCGACCGAACAGGTCGACAGTGAGCCCGTTGCGGAAATCAGCCCGGCAACATCTCCGGCTGAAGCAAGTGTGGAAGTGGTGATACCGGTCGAAGAAGAGGAAGAGACGCGCTCACCTGAGCAGATATTCCTTGAGGCGATGGGTCAGACGGATGAAGATGAGTCCGGCCCCGGCGGAACACCGAAGGCCGGTGTCAAGAAGAAGGACAAAGACAAGGACAAGGGCAAGAAAGCCGGGCGCGATCGTGTGTTAGTATATGATGAAGCGTTAGGGCGTAATGTGGTGCAACGCAGTCGAAAGCCCGGCCGTGTTGGCGATATACCCGACGACGTTGATGAAGAGTAGTCAGTTGCGGGTAAAGCATGTCCCAATGCGCACTTGCATTGGCGCGCAAACCCAGCACCCGAAACGCGACATGGTGCGCCTGGTGCGCACCAGCGATGGTCACATTGTTGTTGACCCGACTGGAAAGGCGAGTGGCAGCCGTGGCGTATATCTCAGCAAGAGTAAGGCGGCGGCTGAGGCGGCGATCAAAAACAAGCGGTTTGAGGCCGCATTTGAACAGCCGATCATGAAAGAGGATATTGAAGCCATTTTGGCTTTCTTTAGCAAATTTCAATAGCATGAATCCGACAGTTTGTGAGCCGATTGGTTCTTGGAGCTTAGCGATGACAGAGACACTGTAAGCGTCTCAATCATAGAGCGGATGTTAAGCTCGCTCGCTACATAGGCATTGTGATCCAAAACACAACGCAGGCTCATCAGCCTGCGTTGTGTTTGCTATTGACAGGTTATACAGCGCAATCAGGGCGTAAGACAGGTGTCGTTTGGGCCCGGTTGCTTTAGAGAGGTGGCGTATATGGCGATCTTAACGAAAGATTCCGCAAAACCGGCAAACCCGACGCCGGGCCGCGACAATCGCGGTTCAAGTTCTCAGGGGAGAGGGACTAACTCAGGTCGTGGACCTGCGCAGTCAGATCGAAGACCAGCCCCGCAGCCCGAGCGGAAACCCGAAAAGAAAATCGTGGAACTGTCCGATTCCGTGACGGTGCGCGAGTTTGCGACTATGATCGGCGTCAGCCCCATCAATGTTATTCGTGAATTGATGAACAACGGGGTGATGGCGAACATCAACCAGCAGCTCGATTTTGATACGGCTGCTATCGTGGCTGAGGCGTTTGGCTTTGAAGCCAAGCCGATGCAAATCGCCGTCCCCGTGCAGGAAGCGACTGCGGTGGTGGTAGACCCCGCCACGGGCAAACCTGCGCCTGCCCGGCTCACTACACTTCGTCAGCGACTGTTGGCGCGCGAGTCCGCCGAAATGCAGGACAAGCGCCCGCCAGTGGTTACCGTCATGGGACACGTTGATCATGGCAAGACGTCGTTGCTCGATGTCATCCGCAAAACAGATGTTGCGGCGGGCGAGGCTGGCGGCATCACTCAGCACGTTGGCGCCTATCAGGTGGAGCATGAAGGCAGAAAGGTCACGTTCCTCGACACCCCCGGACACGAGGCGTTTACCGCCATGCGCGCGCGCGGCGCATCCGTCACTGATGTAGCGGTGCTGGTGGTTGCTGCCGACGATGGCGTGATGCCGCAGACGCGCGAGGCTATTGCGCACGCGAAGGCCGCCCAGGTGCCGATCATCGTCGCCCTGAACAAGATTGATAAGTCGAACGCGAACCCGGACCTGGTTAAACAGCAACTGGCTGACGCCGGTCTGGTGTCGGACGAATGGGGTGGCGATACGATGATCATCCCTGTCTCGGCCAAACAGCACAAGGGCATCGAGGACCTGATCGAAGGCATTTTGCTGGTGGCTGATTCGCTGGACAGCATCCGCGCCAACCCCGACCGCACTGCCATCGGGACGGTCATCGAGGCCGAGCTGGACAAATCCAAGGGCGCCCTGGCTACCGTGCTGATTCAGAATGGCACGTTGAATCTGGGTGACGCGTTTGTGATCGGCAAAGTCTATGGGCGTGTCCGCGCGATGTTTGACTTCCGCGGCCACCGCATCAAGAAAGCAGGACCGTCCACGCCTGTCAGCATCATCGGCATGTCGGACGTTCCTGTCGCCGGCGACGTGCTCGAAGTGGTCGAAGACGACAAGATCGCGCGCGTGATGGCTGCACAGAACATCGCGGCTGCGACCCGCGAGACTTCACACAGCCGCGCCACGACGTTGCAGGAGTATTTCGCGCAGGCCAAGGCTGGCAAGGCGAAGAAGCTGTTGCTGATTGTCAAGGCCGATAACCAGGGCACACTGCCGCCTATCATCGAATCGCTCGAACGGCTGAACGTCGAGGACGGCGAGGTTCATCTCGAGATCATTATGCGCGGCATCGGTGGCATCACCGAGTCCGACGTTGACCTGGCCGCCGCCGCGGGCGCAGTGATCCTTGGCTTCGAAGTGACCATGGACAACGCAGCCCGTCGCAAGGCCGAGTCGAGCGCTATCGACGTGCGCACCTACGAAGTGATCTACAAGATGATCGAGGACGTCGAACTGGCGTTGAAGGGCATGTTGACGCCCAAGCTGGTGCAACGCGTCATCGGAGCAGCCGAAGTCCGCCAGGTGTTCAAGATCAACAAGGTGGGCAACATCGCTGGCGCGATCATCCGCAGCGGCGTGGCGCAACGCGGCGCGAAGGCGCGCGTGGTTCGCGACGGCAAGGAACTCGCGGTTGGCATAGTCAGTTCTCTCAAGCGTCTTACCGATGATGTTCAGGAAGTTCGCCAGGGCTTCGAGTGCGGCCTGGGTGTTGAAGGGTTCACCGAGTACAAGCCGGGTGACACCCTCGAGTTCTATGTGGAAGAGTACAAGTAAACGCAAAGCGAAAGCGGGTTGAATGAGTAAAAAGTATGAACGGCGCGTCAGCGAACTGGTGCGGCAGCATCTATCTATGCTGATTGAACAACGCCTGAAGGACCCACGAGTCTCTGGCGTGAGCGTGACCGAAGTCGATGTTTCATCGGATACGCGCCACGCCAAAGTGTACTATAGCCTGATCGGCAATGACAAAGACCGTGAGCAGGCTGCACAGGGACTGGCAAGCGCCGCCGGCTGGTTGCGCCATGAGCTTGGCATCCATCTGCACACCCGCCACACCCCCGAACTGGTCTTTGAGTATGACTCGTCGCTGGAGAATGGCGCGCGTGTGTCGGATCTGCTGGATGCATTAAAAGAAAAAGAGGCTGCGCGAGCGCAGCAGAATCCGGAATCCGGCGATTTGCCCGGCGACCTGCCTGGCGGCTAAGCGAGCAAAAATAGAAATGTCCACTTCATACACCGTGAACGGCGAGGAAAACGAAGCCGGTCTACAACAGTTTCCAGATTCGGAGGAAGGCAACCGGCAGACCGGCATCCAGGCATGGATCGAGGCTGAGGGTTATCTGCGCCGCTCGCAACGCATTCTGGCGGTTACGCATCTGGCGCCCGACGGCGACGCCATTGGCAGCATGCTGGCGTTTGGTCACGCGATGCAGAGCCTGGGCAAGAATGTCACAGTTGCGTGCCAGGACTCAGCGCATTCGCGCTTTGATTATCTCAATGGGGTGCACGACATCCGGCGGAGCGGCGAAGGCAATTTTGATCTGATCGTGTCGATTGATGCGAGCGACCTGCAAAGGTTAGGAACCATCTTCCTGCCAGTGCAGCACGGGCGCATACCGATGGTGGTATTCGACCACCACATCACCAACACCAACTTTGGATCGGTCAATGTCGTCGACTCAAGCGCGTCTTCGTCGGCGGAGGTCATCTATCGACTGCTGCGGCGCCTCGACGCGCGCATTAACGCCGATATAGCAGCAGCCCTGCTCACGGGCATCATCACCGACACACTGGCGTTCCGCACGTCGTCCACCACGCCAGACACGCTTGCGATCGCGATGGAGTTGATGCGCGCAGGCGCATCGCTGCCCGACATTACGCGCCAGGCGCTGGTGCTGCGGTCGTATGACTCGATTCGCTTTCTGGCCAGCGGTATTGTCGCGTCGCAACTCGAAGATGGCATCGTCTATGCCGCCATTAGCCGCAAACTGCGCAAGGAGCTCGGGGTTAAGGAAGACCGCGGTGACGCCGGACTGGTCGGCACGTTGATCACATCAATGGAAGCGAAGGTTGCGGCGGTGTTTGTCGAACTCTCCGATGGCAACATCGAAATAGGGTTGCGCAGCGCCCCCGGCTACGACGTGTCGCAAGTGGCGTTTGAGTTCGGTGGCGGTGGGCATGCGGCTGCGGCTGGCTGCACATTGCCCGGCCCACTGCGTGACGCCGTCAATCGTGTGTTGCAGCGGTTGCGCCGCATGATCCGCGAAAAGTGAGCACTACCGACGGCCTGCTGTTAATCGATAAGTCGCAAGGCATGACCTCGCACGACGTGGTGGCGCGCGCGCGGCGCATCATCGGCATACGGGCCATCGGTCATGCCGGCACGCTCGATCCTTTCGCCACGGGGCTGTTGATCCTGTGTGTGGGCAACGCCACTCGCGTGAGCGAGTACCTGCTCGGCGAGGTCAAGCGCTACTCCGGGCGGATGAAACTTGGTGAACGCACCAACACCGACGACCTGGACGGCGAGGTGATCGAACGGCGCGACGTGCGCGCGACGCCGGCAGACCTCGAACGCGCCCGCGCAGCCTTCACGGGGCATATTCTACAAATCCCACCGCAGTATTCGGCGATCCAGGTGGGTGGGAAACGCGCCTACAAGTTGGCGCGCAGTGGCGAGACGGTTGAACTCATGGCGCGCCCGGTGCATATTATTGAACTGGATATGGCTTTCGCCGATGCAACCACTGTCGATCTGCACATGACGTGCACCGCCGGAACCTACGTGCGCGCTCTGGCGCGCGATATCGGCGAGATGCTGGGCTGCGGGGCGCATCTGGTATCGTTGCGCCGCGAGCAGAGCGGCCTGTTCATGCTTGCTTCCGCAATCACGCTGGAAGTGCTGCAACAGGCTGCTGCCGCAGTCACAGGTGGATGGGCGGCGCATCTGTTGCCTAAAGACCGCGCGGTTGATCATTTCCCGGCGCACCACCTCGACTCGATGGCGTCACAGCGTCTGCTGATGGGCCAAACGGTGCGTGTCGAACCCGTTGTGGACGCAGTCGCGCCCGCACTCTGCCGCGTGTATGATGCCACTGGCGCCTTTGTCGCCATCGGCGAGTTTGATGCGGCGGCTGGCACAATCAAGCCTGTCAAGGTATTTCATAAAGACGACACTCCGTAATTCGTAATAGTCATCACACGACGTTGAACCCTGTGTATGCAGCTTTTTCATTCTTTCACCGAGATTGATCGCCCTGTGGGTTCGGTATGCACGGTCGGCACCTTTGACGGCGTGCACCTCGGACATCAGGCGCTCTTGCGCGCAATGGTGGACGATGCGCATACACGCGGCGTGCCTGCTGCGGTCGTGACCTTCTATCCTCATCCTCGCGTGGTGCTTGGACGCGCTCCTGCGGCATACCTGACCTTGCCGGACGAGAAAGCGCGCCAGATGCAATTGTTCGGCATCGACATCCTGGTCGTCATCGCATTTACACGTGAGACCATTCAGATCACTGCCGCGCAATTTGTGCAGTTGATGCGCGATCGCCTCCGAATGGCTAGTTTGTGGATCGGCCCGGATTTTGCGCTAGGTAATCGACGTCAGGGCGATGCTGCCTTCCTGCGCATGCAGGGGGCTGAGTTCGGGTTCGCCGTAAACGTGCTCACGTCCTTTAATGCCGGCGTTGAGACCGTTTCGAGCACTCGCATTCGGGCGGCGTTGGCGCGTGGGGATATGCGCGAGGCCAATCTCTGCCTGGGCAGGCCATTCATGGTTGCGGGCACAATGATCAACCCGCTTACTATCCGCCTTTCGTCCGATCATGCCTTGCCTGCGCCGGGCAATTATTCTATTCTGGTGTGCGGCGAGCCCCATACCGCAACGCTGCCAGCGCCAGCGGATGCAGCCGCAGATGCGCCGCGCCTACTCCAACTGGATCGTCCCGTAGAATGTGAGCGCAATGCCCAGAATGCCAGTGTGGTTGAATTCACCAGTGGAGGCTAAGACAACGTAATGACCAGGTTTCGGTTGCCCATTCGTAAAACGCGGGTTGGTCTGATGAACCTGCTCCGCAAGGGGCGGCGTGTGTCGCCCTGGCTAATGCTTTCACTGAGCGGAGAAATCGATGAGTTGCCGCAACCCCGCCCACGCGTGCCTTTCGCGCGTTTCGTCCTGCCGCCCGATCCACCAAGTGTGAGCAGCCTGCGACGAACCTTCGAACAGCTTGGACTCGACCCGCGCATACAGGGCGTGGTGCTCAGGATCGAATGCGCCGCCAGCGCAGCAACCTATCAAAGCCTGCGCAAAGTGCTGCTCGATTTTCGCGCGCGCGGCAAACGTCTGATCGCCTATGCCACATCGTTCGGCCCGTTCCAGTATTACCTCGCTTGCGCATGCGACCAGATCATCATGCCGCCAACCGCCGAGTGGGGCATTACTGGTTTGTTGCGTGAGTATCTGTTCTTCAAGGACGCGCTCGATCAACTTGGCATCGGCGTCGATGTGGTCAATGTTTCGCCGTTCAAGTCAGCGTTTGATCAGTTCACACGCTCGGATTTCTCCGCTGAATCACGCGCGCAGGCGGAGTGGCTCCTCGACGCGACATTCAACGAACTGGTGCGCGGGATTGCCGAGGGGCGCAAGCTGAGTGAGGCGCAGGCGCGCGCATTGGTGGATGGCGCACCGCTCGGCGCGTGTGAGGCAGTCGAGCAAGGGCTGCTCGATGCCGTGCTCTACGAAGACGAACTGGAAGCTCATCTCACACCTGCCGCCACGGCCCCTGACGCAGCGTCTGCCCCAACCGGTGCGAAGAAGCCGCCCCAAAAGCCGGAGCCGCTCCCGCAACTGGCGCTTTATGACGACGCGCGCAAGTTGCTGCTGATCCCGTATTTCGAGCGCAGCGCGAAACCAATCGGCGTCGTGATGATCGAAGGCACGATTGTGGAAGGGCGCAGCCAGTCGCTCCCACTGCCGCTTCCCTTGCCCTTCTTCGGGAATCGCTTTGCCGGATCGGAGAGCGTGGTGCAGGCGTTGCGGCAGGCGGGCGAAGACGAGCACATCGCGGCGGTTATCCTGTATGTGGACTCGGGCGGTGGCAGCGCGCTCGCATCAGACCTGATCGCGCGCGAAGTGCGGCGCGTGCGCGAGCGCAAGCCGGTGGTGGCCTACATGGGCGGCGTGGCCGCGTCGGGCGGTTATTACGTCGCAGCGCTGGCGCAGAGCATCATCGCGCAGCCGCTCACGATTACAGGCAGCATCGGCGTCATCACGATGAAGCCGAACGCACAAAACGCACAACACAAGCTGTTTCTGCATAATACCATCCTGCAGCGTGGCGCGCGCGCAGGCATGTACAGCACAGCTACGCCATTGAGCGCGGACGAGCGCACGGCCGTCGCCGCGTCGATTCAGCGCATTTATGACGACTTCAAGCGCGTCGTCGCTGAGGGACGGAAGTTGGAATTCGACGCCATCGAGCCGCTTGCCGGTGGGCGCGTGTGGACAGGGGCAATGGCGCTCGATCGTGGGTTGGTGGACGAGCTAGGCGACTTCACGCTTGCGCTCAACAAAGCGCATGCCCTGGCCGGTCTGCCGCAGGCGCAACGGCCCCACGCAATTGTCATCGCGCCGCCGCGCAAGATCGCACTTCCGACGCCCAAAGCCGCCCAGGAGGGTCTGAGTGATCTACGCACCTTGTGGAATCACTTCAACCGTGCGCGAACCTGGGCATTGCTGCCGTGGAGCGTTGCGAAAGGGGATTAGTGTGTTTAGCGATCTCGGTGCACAGTGCGCCACTCGCCGTCGATGATGGTCTCATCCGTCTTGCTGTGGTTGCCTCGTGACACATTTTCGATGGCCGCCATATGCTCCTGCACCACATCCTGCGGCGCCATCATCACGAAGGCCTCAATCGCAAGAATGATCACGCCCAGGTCGTCCAACTGTCCAAGCACAGGAATGACATCCGGGATCACGTCAAACGGCATAAGCGCATACGCAACCGAGGCAATCGGCACAAGTTTCAGATAGACTGGGACGCGCGGGTCCATGAACAGGCGCCCCACCAATCGCAGACGGTTGATCACCGACACCACCACGTTTACTCTTTCCTCAGGCGCCGAATTTGGATTAGCCACCATACCTCCTGCTTGATTTCATATAACAACTGAACCATCATACACTTTGTTGATTGTATTGCCTGTCTTCCGCCTGATATTTTGCTGATGATTGGCTTTCGCCATTCTCAGGAAGGCGATATTACAGCTTTGAATGATATACTTTCAGGGTTTGTTCAAGTTGGACAGTGTAATTTGACCATTTTGTTTTAGGAGATTAAAAAGGATGGCGACAATAGTTTCGCGCAGAGAGTTTTTGAAGAGCATGGGTTTGGTTGGCGGTCTGGCTTTGAGTAGCGTTATCGTTGCGGCGTGCGGCGGGGGGAGCGCACCGGCGGCGACAAGCGCACCGGCTGCTGCGCCGGTGACCCTCGACATTGCTTCAAAGGGCGAAGAACTGGTGTACGACAAGAATACACTTGAAGCCCCGGCCAATTCGAAAATCACATTGAACTTGAAGAACAACTCCACGGCGCTCTCGCACAACTGGGTGCTGTGCAAGCCGGGCACAGCCGACACGGTTGCTACAGATGGCATGGCTGCTGGCGACACCAAGAACTATCTCAAGGATAACGACGCCAACGTGATCGCCCATTTACCATTGATTAAGCCTGGTCAGACTGGTTCCGTCACCTTCAATGCGCCCGCACCCGGAGCCTATCCTTTCGAGTGCACCTTCCCTGGTCACAATGCGCTGATGAAGGGCACGTTGACAATCAAGTAACGGGAAGTAACGGGTTTTGATATGAAGCCCGATAAACAACGAGAGCCAACGACGCCGAACGTTGGCTCTCAAAGCAAAAGGAGGAGAAGAGGAGGTCCCACCCTGACTCTAGTGCTTTCTTTATAACGCTTTTGGTTGATCTCTCCATGACGTTCGGCCTACGAATCCCCTACGGTTGACTCTGCTCCTGAATCTGCACTAAGACATTTGAACTGGGCGCGCGCAGGCTGCGCATGCATTATCATGCAACGCATGACATCACTCGAACACTTTCGCGCGATTGCTGTTGGGATTGGTCCGCGCAGCAGCGCCAGCGAAGAAGAAACAAAAGCAGCTGATTACGTGGCGGAGCAATTGACCGCATATGGTCTGACCCCGCAGAAGCAACACTTCCTGAGCGCGGAATATACCTATGCGCCGCACATGCTGTATGCCGGGCTAGGCTTGCTCAGCCTCTTCCTGTTCTGGCAGACGCAACCGGTCGGCGCCGCCGCTGCTGTGCTCATCATGGTCACGGCGCTGATATCCATAGCGCTGGAATTACAACTGCGACCGAATCTGTTGCGCTGGTTGCTGCCCATTGAGCGCGGCACGAATGTCATTGTCGATATTCCCCGCGCCGATGCGCCTGCAGAGGGCGATGGCGCAGCCTCAGCCGGTGTGGGTGGAAAGAAGATCATCGTTACGGCGCATCTCGACGTGCATCGCAAACCCGCTATCTTCATTGCGCTGGGCGGCGTGAAAGTGCTGCCGGCGCTGTTTCTGGCGGGCGAGATTGCCGGCGCGGTGTTGATTGTGCTGGCAGCTATTGGCGTGCCCGTATCCGCCTCCATCCTGCGCCAGATCGCGCTCGCGCCGGGTCTGGTGTTTCTCGCACTTCTGGTGGTGATGTTTCTTGCCAATCGGTCGCCTTACGAGAAGGGCGTGGGCGATAACGCGGGCGGCCTTGCCGTATTGTTGAGCGTCGCCGAGCGATTGAAGACTACGCCCCTGGCGCATTCGGAAGCGACATTCGTTTTTACAGGCGCGGAAGAAGCCGGCTGTTATGGAGCGCAGGCGTATTTTGCATCTCGGCAAGATATGCAGCATGATACTGTGCATATCGTTGTCGATGCCGTGGGAGCGCGGGGAACTGCACCCGCTATCGTTCGCGCCGAACGATACGTGAGCACTGTGGCCAGTGACGCCAAGTTGCTGGCGATCGCGGACGCGATTGCATCCGCCCACGCGGAATTGAGTGTCACTCAGTTGCCTCAGATCGCAGGGCGCAGCGAACTCACCCTGAGCGCAAGCTTGTTGCTCCCGGTGATCCCAGTGATTGGCGTGACTTCAGTGGCAAAGGATGTGCCGCCGCCGGCTGAAACGATCGAACCCATTGAGCCAATTGAACCCATCGATCCAGATCAGTCGTCCCTACAACGCCACGAGTCGTTTCTCTGGGAGTTGTTACAAGGCATCGATGCATCAGCAGCAGGCGATACTGCACCCGCGTCCATGGCAGCCTAAGGCGCTCAGCACAAATCAAGGGTGAATCCAGGTTGAACCCAGCCATTAACAGCGGCAGGCGATTGTTCGTCGTCCTGCTCGTTATCGCCATGTGCGCCGGGTGCGCGCGCATGGAGACGCCGAAGGTCACACCCGTGATCACCACATTTCGCGTCATTGCCGATGGTCCCACGGCGCCATTGCTGAAGGCGCTCACTGCGGCCTATACCGATCTGCACCCGACGACTGCCTTCAACATGCAGTCCGCAAACAACCAGGCATCGGTCGATGCGCTGTATGCCGGGCAGGCCGATCTGGCCGGGGTGTCATTGCTTCCGCCTGCAGCGCCTGACCAGTCCTCGCTATGGGTGACCGATCTCGCCATCGACGGCGTCGCGGTCATTGTCAACCCGGCCAACCCAATCGACACACTGAGCCTGCCAGAAGTGCGCGATCTGTTCGCAGGTGTGCGCACGCGTTGGAGCGACTTTGGCGTCGTCGGCCTTGGCGATATCGATGTGGGCGTGCGCGAGGAGGGCGATGGCGCGCGCGATACATTCGATGACCGTGTGATGGACGGCGCGAAGCTGGGGCTGAACTGCATCGTGCTGCCATCCGCAGAAGTGGCGATGAACTTCGCGGCATACCAGACCACCGCCGTTGCCTATGTCTCTCGCGCGCGTATCACCGACACGGTCGCCCCGCCGGTGAAGATGATCGGTGTTGACGGTGTGCTGCCCACAAGGGCAAACATTGCCAGTGGCGCCTACCGGCTGTCGCACACGCTCAACCTGGTAGCGCTGTCTGAACCGCAGGGCGAGTTGCGCCAGTTCGTGGCGTGGATGCTTGGCAAAGACGGCCAGGCAATCGTTGGCCAGCTAAACTACGTTGAATTGACGCAGGCGAAATAATGGAGTTCTTCCGTTCGGTGGATAAGATCGCGGAGCACATATGACGACAGTGAGTTTTGCAGTAGGTTCGCTCAACCCCGTTAAACTGGAAGCGCTGCGCACGGGTGTTGCTCAGCTATTTGATCACGCCGATGTCCGCGCGATTGAGGCGCCCTCTGGCGTCAGCGTGCAACCTGTAGGTGATGAAGAGATGATCGCCGGCGCCACACAGCGCGCGCAGTTTGTATTGCAGGCGTTACCGGATACGGACTATGGCGTTGGGCTGGAAGGGGGCGTGCTGGAGTTGAAAGAAGGGATGTTTGCGTGTGCGTGGTGCGTGATCGCGCATCGTTCCGGCAGTATCGGTCTGGCGTCTACAGGACGTTTTCTGTTGCCGCCCCGCGTGGCCGAACTTGTGCGCGGCGGCATGGAACTGGGTCACGCCGACGATGTGGTGTTTGGTCGCACCAACTCAAAACAACAGGAAGGCGCGGTCGGCATCCTGACGCATGGCCGCCTCAACCGCGCGCAGTTCTACACGCCCGCCGTGCTGCTGGCGCTGGCGCGATTCGTGAACGAGGAACACTACTAACCCCCTGCGAAGGTTGCAGTCACGAAACACAACCCACAAAAGACCCTTCGCAGGGATGGTGTCACGAGTAAATCACCCCTGCGAAGGATACCCTGCCGCATTGAGTGCCTTGGAATTAACCTTCGCAGGGGATTTCAGATCAGACGGAGCGGAACTCGCCTTCGACCACGCCTTCTTCCTCAGGCCCCTTCGATTGGGGGGTGTCGTCAGGCTGACCGCCGCCCGCGTTAGCCGCAGTGCTCATCTTTGTCGCCTGCGCCTGTAGCGTCTCTGTAGCCTTCTTGATGCGACTCTGGTCGTCGGTCTTCAACGCGTCGCGCAGGTCGTTCAGCGCGCCTTCAACGCTCGCGCGGTCCGCAGCGCTGACTTTGTCGCCGAGCTCCTTGAGCGACTTCTCAACGGAGTACACCAGGCTGTCGCCGATGTTGCGCGCCTCGACGGTTTCCTTGCGCTTGGCGTCCTGAACCGCATTGCGCTGCGCTTCCTGCACCATCCGCTCCACATCCTGCTTGTTCAGGTTGGTGCTTGCGGTGATGCTGATGTGCTGCTCTTTACCAGTCGCCTTGTCCTTGGCCAACACATTCAGAATGCCGTTCGCGTCGATATCGAACGTTACTTCGATCTGCGGGATGCCTCGCGGCGCCGGCGGCAGCCCGTCCAGCCGGAACTGACCGAGCATCATGTTGTCCGCGGCCATCGGGCGTTCGCCCTGGAACACGCGCACATCCACCCCGCTCTGGCTGTCCTCGGCCGTGCTGAATATCTCGCTCTTGCGCGAAGGGATCGTCGTGTTGCGTGTGATCAGCGGCGTCATGACGCCGCCCAAAGTCTCAAGCCCCAGGCTCAAGGGCGTCACGTCGAGCAACAGCACGTCCTTGACTTCGCCGCCCAGCACGCCGCCCTGGATCGCCGCGCCAACGGCTACGACTTCATCCGGGTTGACGCTCTTGTTCGGCTCTTTGCCGCCGGTGATATCCTTCACGAGCGCCTGGATCATCGGCATGCGCGTCGCGCCGCCGACGAGCACGACCTCGTCAATGTCCTTGATTGCCAGCTTGGCGTCCTTGAGCGCCTGTTCGACCGGGCCGCGCACGCGCTTGACCAGCGCTTCGCTCATCTGCTCGAACTTCGAGCGGGTGATCTTTACAATCAGGTGCTTCGGGCCGTTCTGGTCAGCGGTGACGTACGGCAAGTTGATCTCCGTCTCCATCAGCGCAGACAACTCGATCTTGGCCTTCTCGGCAGCCTCGCGGATGCGCTGCAGCGCCTGGCGATCGCTGCGCAGGTCAACGCCTTGTTCCTTCTTGAACTCGCCGATGACCCACTCCATAATCGCGGCATCCCAGTCGTCGCCGCCCAGATGCGTGTCGCCGCTAGTGGACTTCACCTCCACCACGCCTTCGCCCACGTCGAGGACGCTGACGTCGAAGGTGCCGCCGCCCAGGTCAAAGACCAGGATCGTCTCATCCTTCTTCTTGTCCAGGCCATAGGCCAGCGCCGCCGCCGTTGGTTCGTTGATGATGCGCAACACTTCCAGCCCGGCAATCTGGCCAGCGTCTTTAGTCGCCTGGCGCTGGCTGTCGTTAAAGTAAGCAGGAACGGTGATGACCGCCTGCGTGACTGGCTCACCCAGGTAGGACTCCGCGTCAGCCTTGAGCTTCCCCAGAATCATGGAACTGATTTCCTGCGGTGTGTAAGTCTTGTTGGTGTTGGCGATCTTAATGCGGGCGTCGGCAGTCGGCCCCTGTACCACAGGATACGGCACGCGCTTGCGTTCGCTTTCCACTTCGTCGTAGCGGCGTCCCATGAAGCGTTTGATGGAGAACACCGTGTTCTCCGGGTTGACCACTGCCTGGCGCTTAGCCGGTTGGCCTACGACGCGCTCGCCGTTCTTATTAAAGCCCACCACTGAGGGTAGCAGGTTGCTGCCTTCCGAGGTGGGGATAACCGTCGGGCTGCCGCCTTCCAGCACTGCAACCACGCTGTTTGTCGTTCCCAGATCGATTCCTATAATTTTTGACATTTTTTCACCCCTTCTGATACGTTCTTATCTATTTGAGTATGAGGATAGGGACGTTCAGTTAGACGAATAATGGCGCTCTGTTAGTGAAGTGTTAGAAGGCCTGTGTGAAAAAATAAAAGGGCGACACGATGCCGTGTCGCCCTCGACTGATCCAGTGTTGCGGGACTGTCGTTACCTGATCATTCCCACGCGGCGCATCCATTCCACGCGCGCCTGCAAGTATTCCAGCGAGACATGTTCAGCCTTGGCAATCGCTGACCAGTCTGGCAAACCAAGCTTGGCTGATTTGATGGCGTCCATAATCAGTTTTTCGAGCTTAGTGGGTTTCATATCGGTTTTATCCACTTTATTACATAACGGGCGGAACGCCCTACCTCATTACAATTATACTACTTGATTCAGGTTCACCAGCATCACATGCCCTTTCATCACCATAACGGTGCTGACGGAAGCGGGTGAAGCGCCGATGCGTTGGAAATTGTCCAACGGCATGCCGAGGAAATGCGCCACGGCGGCCTTGATCGGGTCGTTATGCATCACCACGGCGATCATCACCGGGGGTTTGCGTTCCACCTCTGCGGGCGGTTTGGGCGTCTCGCCGTTTGCGCCTGGTTCCGGTTTGGGTTCAGGCGGCTTAGGGGGCTCCGGGTCAGCGTGTGCGGCGCAGATGCGTTCCAACTCGGCGACCACGCGCGCCTGCATCTCAACCAGCGATTCGCCCTTGGGCAGCCGCCCCTCAGAGGGTTTTTCGACGATGGTTTTCCAGTTGTCCTTTGTCTCAGGTGACTCGCCCAGTTCCTTGATGAGCCGGCCGGTGTAGTCGCCCGCGTTGGTATCCGCCAGCCCGGGGCGAATGGTGATTGGCAACCCGCGCGGCGCCGCGATTCCCCACGCCGTTTCAATGGCGCGTTCCAGGTGGCTGGCATACACTGCGGCAATCGGCTGTTTCTCCAACAGTCTGGCCAACGCCTGCGCCTGCGAACGACCCTCTTCGTTCAGGTGGATGTTGGGCGCTTGTCCGGGCAGACGCCCGGTTTTAACGTAATCGTTTGTTGCGTGTCGGATGAGTAATAGTATGGGCATGGAGTGTCCTGTTCAGAGAATCAAGGCAAATAGAAGAGCGGGTTCTGCTGCACGCCGCCATAGCGCACCTCGAAATGCAGGTGTGGGCCGGTGGAACGCCCGGTGCTGCCCATGGCGGCGATGATCTGGCCGCGGGCGACGGCCTGGCCGGGTTCTACGTAATACTGGCTGAGGTGGCCGTACAGGGTTGAAAACCCATTGCCGTGGTTGATGATAACCATGTAGCCATATCCGGTGTTGTCCCAGCCTGCGGCGCTGACGTAGCCGCCATCCGCCGCCCCGATTGGGATGCCGATGGCGTTGGCAATGTCGATACCACGGTGGTAGGCATAGTAGCCCTGCGTCAGAAAGCCGTTCGTTGGCCATTGGAATTGACCACTGCCAGAAGCACTGACCGCCGGCCCGGAGTACGTGGTGTAGGCGCTCCCAGTTGATGCGACGCTGGCGGCTTCTACCGGTTTGGCCACAAAGGGTTTTATCCCGTTCGGGATCATGATGCGCGAGTCGGCCACCAGGTTGGCGCCGGCCGTCAGGTTGTTCATCGGATAACTGACAATCTCTTCCGGCTTGGCTTTAAACTTCTCTGCGATCCCGGAGAGCGTGTCAGCGCTCTCTACCGTGTACCAAATGCCGTCGATCGGCGGGATGTTGATGACCTGGCCGATGCTTAGGCGGTCGGGCGCGTCTTCTACATCCTTGTTGGACCACACCAGCGTAGTTGGCAGCAATCGGAATCGCGCGGCGATTGTCTCAATCGTGTCGCCCCCCTGCACCGTATAACTGATGATCCCGCTGCGGGTTTCGGAGGGTGCGATGGTTTCGGCTACGACGCGCCGTGACACTAAACCGCCGTCCTGGTTAATGATCGAGATATACGACGACACCGCAGCGGGTGAAAAGACGCGTCCACCGCCGTTGCCGGATTGATCGTTCGTGAGCGGGTTCGGATTCGCGAGGGGGTTGGCGGCGGGTTTGGGAGCGCCGCCGATGCGCGCGCCCGCCAGCACAACGGCGAGCAGTGCGACAGCAATGATGGCGATATGCGATGTGAAACGGCCAGTCGTCACCAGCATGCGCCAGCGCACTTCTTCTGACGCGAGGTAAACACGCGCAACGCGTTGTACAACACGCGCTCGCACAGCTAACCGTTGTGTTAATAAGGGGCGTTTCACTATGTGTTCTTAAACCAGCGCATGGTATCAGCTATGTGCGCAATCATACTTTGGTTTTTATCAGCGCGTTTATGGCGCAGGGAGAATGCTCCATGGGTTGAGCGCGATGCCCCCTCTGCGTATCTCGAAGTGCAGATGCGGCCCGGTGGAGTTTCCAACCGACCCGATGGCTGCGATCTGGGTGCCTTTTAACACTTGCTGGCCGCACGTGACGAACAACTGGCTGGCGTGGGCATACAGCGTCTGGTAGCCGTTGCCATGATCGATCACCACATAGTGGCCATAGCCAACCGGCGCGCCAGCGGCGTTGAGCGAGTAACCGGCATAAATGACCGTCCCGCTGTCCGCGGCGTATATCGGATCGGCCATGTGGCCGGAGAAGTCGAGGCCGGGGTGCCACGCGCTGAAGTTGTAGCCCGACAGGTAATGGGCGTTGGCAGGATAGATAAAACCACCCGTGCCCAGCGCTGGAATAGCAACTTCACCGCACGTGCCAACGCTATAAACCTTTACCCCGGTGGTCGTCTGACGCACCTCAACGGGTTTGGGAATCTGCCACACCACCGTCTCTCGCTGGCCGCCTGGGATGAAGAGTTGCTGACCGGCGATTAAGACCTGGTTGATGTCGCGCAACCCATTGACCGGATCCTTTAGTATCTCCTCGGTCGTCGCCTTGAATCGGCGCGCCATGATCGCGATAGTGTCGCCTTCCTGCGCCGTCGTGATCAACCCGTTGCTGGGCGGGATGAGCAGATCGATGCCGAGGCGAAGAAAGTCAGGGTTGTCCTTGAGTGTCCCATAGTTTGACCAGAGCACCGTCTCCGGGGCAAGGCCGAAGGCTCCGGCGATGCCGAAGAGTGTGTCGCCTGACTGTACCGTGTAGGTGATCAGCCCGCGCGATATCGGCGCAATGATGGTCGTGTTATCTGCAGAAACTGTATTCGAGATCGGGGCGAAGCTGCGCACGATCGAACTTTCGTCGATGGCAACGCCGGCGCCACTCGCATCGACCGGCGCCGGAAGCGGATACGCAGTGGTGTTGCGTTTGATCGGAAGGTTCAAGGAAGTGTCGGCGGGTTTCTCAAGGGGAGCGCTCTGTGCCTGTGGCAGGTTTGCGGTTGCGAGCATCACTGCAACCAGGGTGATCGCTAATACAGTCAGATGGGTGATGTACCGTGATGCTCCTGCGATGCGCAGGCGTGTGCTCTTGCTCCGCCAGAACTTTACATAACCGAAACGCTTATCCATCCGCCGCGATTATACAGCGCTCACCGCGGCGATCTCTTTCCGGCAATGGCCGGGCGCGCAAAGGCGTAACCCGGCCACCGTGTCGGTGTCGGCTACTCTTTTGGCAGCGGTGTTGTTGGCGTCGTTACCGTGGGCTCAGATGGATCAGCTTCCCGATAGGAGAGCGCCATCGGCGCTGGCATCACCTGGGGCGCCGCAACGGGGGCGACGGGCTGAACGGGTTGCTGCGTCTGCAACAACTGGCGCAGGTAGTCCGCACTGATGCGCGTATTCTGTTCAGTGTCGATCAGGACATACAGATACTCGGCGCTCGCCAGCAGCACGATGAAGCTGATGACTCCGAACACGATGATGCCGATGGCGCTGGCGATCCCGGCAACCACACTGGCGAAAGCGGCTGAGTTGCCCCTGTTCAGGTTTTCCAGAGCCTGCATCGAGATGTATCCCGTTAGACCAGCGATAACAGCCCCGATCGCCCCCAGGATGCCCAGCACCAGCGCTACCCAGGCCAGCACCTGGCAAATGAAAGCGACGAAACGCAGAGCGCGATATTTCTTCTTTATCATCTAAGCTACTCCTTTATCTTCGTTGATTAAGTATAAGCGCATGTTTGTTTGTGGTTTGAACCCGCTGGGTATAATGAGAACGCATTATGGATCAAACAAACTTTGGCATTGTCATCGTCATTACATCGATTGCGCTCGTTTTCATTCTCATCTGGATCGTTGTGGTGCTTCCACAGAACCGCGCGCGCAAGGTTCAAGAGGAAGTGGTCAGCGACCTGAAAGTGGGCGACCAGATCGTCACCGTTGGCGGCCTGATTGGCAAACTGACCTATCTCAATACTGCTGAAGACCTGGCGCGCATCGAGATCGCCAGCGGCGTCGAAGTCCGCATCATCCCGGCAGCGATCAGCCACCCGCTCGATTACAAGCAACGCATGCAAAAGGCCAAGCGCGATGAGATCATGGACAAGCGCAAACCCAGAGAGCAGCACAGCGGCCGCAAGCAGAAGTCCTGATCGCGTCTTCGATATCGACGCCCCCTAACCCCATGCCCATACGTTTCGATGTCTTTACGCTTTTTCCGGGGATGTTTACAAGCCCGTTCGCGGAGAGCATCCTGCGCCGCGCGATCGACGCGGGCATCATCGACCTGCGCGCTCACAACATCCGCGACTATACAACGGACAAGCATCACATCACCGACGACTATGCCTACGGTGGCGGCGGCGGGATGGTGATGAAACCCGATCCGATCTTTGCGGCGGTTGAGGCCGTGCTGGGAGAGGAGAGCGGCGTTCCAATAATTCTGATGTCGCCGGCGGGGCGAGTGTTTACCCACGCCATGGCGGAGGAACTGGCGCGCCATCCGCGCGTCGCGTTCGTCTGCGGCCATTATGAAGGTGTGGATGAGCGCGTGCGCGCGCACCTCGCAACCGACGAGATCAGCATCGGCGATTACGTCCTCACCGGGGGCGAACTGCCTGCCATGGTCATTATTGACGCCGTGTCGCGCCAGGTGCCGGGTGTGTTGCCGGCTTGGGCCACGCGCCAGGAATCTCACGTCCACGGCATGCTCGAATACCCGCACTATACCCGCCCGGCTGAGTTTCGCGGCTGGCGCGTGCCTGATGTATTGTTGAATGGCAATCACGCCGAGATTGCCCGCTGGCGCCGCGAACAGTCTGAATTCATCACGCGGCAGCGCAGCGCACAACGAACCGATCAGTTGCAGCGCGAACACGACGCCCGCACCGCCGATTCTGAAGGCACCGCCGATTCTGGAGGCACTGCCGATTCTGGAGGCAGTGGACAGAGCAATGATGAAGTATGAAGCATGAAGTATGGCCATTGATGACCACAAATACCGGGTGCGAAGGACGAGGGACGAAGGAATGACGAAAGCTCGACAACAGACGCCCGGCGTCGGCCATAACCGCGCGCGCAGTGTGCCGATGGTGGTTGTGGCGTTATGCATCGCGCTCAGCGCCTGCTCCACTTCACCAACTCCCCTGCGCGAAAATGCCGCCTTGGCGACCCCGGTGACTTCAACCAGTGAACCCGCGTCGGCGGCGCAAGCGACGGCACTCCCGCCAACCTCGACGCGCGTGCCAGCGGCGACGACCGCGACTTCTTCCGCGCCTGCACCGACCGCCACTCCGGAGCCGCCCAAGGCAATCACGATGGCGCTTGTCGGGGAGCCGGAGACGTTGCACCCGCTATATGCATCCTCGCAGGCGGCACAGACCGTGCTCGGGGCGTTGTTCGTGGGTTGCGTCGGGCAGGACGAATCCGGCGCGCCCGTGGCGCTCGGCTGCGAGAGTGTGCCCACGATCGACAATGGCGGCGCGCACTGGATTGGCGACGGCGACGACCGCCACTTTGAGGCCACATTCAAGATTCGCGCAGGCTGGCGTTGGACGGATGGGCAACCCGTGACATCCCAGGATGCGCTCTTCAGCTGGCGCACCCTCATGTCGCCGTCCGCGCAGATACACGACCCGTTGACGGAGAAGGTGTATGCCATGACCGCGCCCGATGCGCGCACCATTGTGGTCAGCTTTATGAGTGCGGCGCAGGCGCGCCTGGCAGCCGCAGAAAAGTTGCACGGCGATGTGCCCTTCGAATACTTCTCACGCCGAGGCGACTATGCTGCGTTTATTGAACAGGCCGGGCCGCTGGCTGATCCAAATTACTGGGGCGTGGTGCGTTGGCTGCCCGAACATCTCTTAAAAGACGTGCCGCCGGCGCAGCAGTTGACTGACCCGTTCGCCGCGAAGCCGGTTGGCGATGGCGCGTTTGAGATCGCGTCCTGGAACAAGGGCAGCGACATCACCCTGGCGCGTTCGAGCAAGCCTTTCCCGCTGCCAAACCAGGGCAGGATACCGGCAATCACGTTCAAGTTTGTGAAAGACGAGGCCGGCGCTGCCCTGATGATGAAAAGCGGCGCGGCGCAACTGGCCGAACCGCTGGCCTACGACCTCGTTGGCGCGCCGCTGCTAATCACGCCGGTTGTGGCGCCGCTGGTTGAGCAGATCGTGTTAAACACCGAGCGCTTCCCGTTTGATTCGCTGAAAGTGCGCCAGGCGCTCCAACTCGCCGTCAATGCGGCAGACATCCTCCGCGACCCCGCCGTTAGCCCGGTCACAGTCTCGCAGGTCATCGACCTGAGCAGCATGTTCTATGGGCAGGACAACGCTGCCTTGCTGGTTCAGAGCGATTCAGGGCGCGCGAAAGGGTTGCTGGAGGAAGACGGCTGGTCGTGCAACGCCTTGCCTTGTGCCAAACAGGCAAAAACGAAGAGCGGCAGTGTCGTGACCGAGACGCTCGGTTTTACGCTCGTGACCAACCAGCGCGAACCGCGCAACGTTGTCAGCCAGATCATCCAAAAGCAGTTGACCGCCGCCGGTTTCGAGGTCGACATCCAGATCGTGTCCGGGCTGGGCGGCAAGAGCAAGCTCTTCGCAACCTATGACGATGGCGGCATCCTGCTGACCCGAAACTTCGACGCGGCGCTGTATCAGGCGCAGTCGTTATCGCGTTTCAGCGGTGTGTTTGGCTGCGCCGACATCCCAACCGAGAAGTCGCGCCAACCGACGCAGGGCAATGTCTTCGGCTACTGTGATAAGGCAACTGACGCGGCAATTATGGCGGCGGAATCTGGCGATGGCGGCGTTACTGTGGCCGGGCGCGCCAAAGCCATCGGCGCGGTCTTCACGGCGATTACCCGGAACGCCCTGTTTGTGCCGCTGTACTCGCCATTGCTGGCGTTTGCGTCGCGCGGCGTGAGTGGTTTGAAGTACGCGGGTTTGGTCCCGGTGACGTGGAATGCCTGGGAATGGAATTGACACTTTCGTGTTGATCCTGTAGAATCCCAAAAGTCGGTCAAAATCTTTTCACAAGGAGGAGCAATCTACATGGTGCGATATCTGTCTGGTAGTTTTGGTGCTGCGTCACCAGCACTCTGCTCCTGCCTCATGCCCGGCAACATACTCTGCGCGTCTCGAATCATCCGCCACCGCCGTTAGAGTAACCAGCAAAAGGGATAAACGAAAGGCTGCGAGCAGATCATTTGCTCGCAGCCTTTTTTGTTGCCATGTGCTGTCGCCGAATCCCGGTTGTGTCATCCGTTCTTGTAAATAACCAACTGAATCACTGCCATGAATGACCTGAAACGACTCATACCTTATGTGAAGCCATACTGGCGCCGCGTGCTCCTGCTGGCGCTTTGCTCTGTCGCAGCCCTGATCCTGATTCTGATAAACCCCTATTTTCTGTCCCTGGTCGTTGATCGGGGTATCAGCATGAAGGACATGAACGCCGTCCTTCTTTACGGTCTTGGGTTGCTCGGCACATCGGCGCTGAACAGCATGTTCAATTATCTGAAGAGCGTTTTGCAGGGCGTCATCGGCACCGATGTCGTGCGCGACTTGCGCCTGCAACTGTATCGCAAGTTGCAATACCTGCCGTTCTCGTGGTACACCACAATGCCGACCGGCCAGATCATGTCGCGCATGATCAGCGACATGGACGCCATCGAGCAGTTTGTCGCCTTCGGGTTCATCACGATGCTGACCGAAGGCAGCACATTCCTGTTTACCTTTGTCCTCCTGCTGACGCTCGATTGGCAATTGACGCTGGCTGTGCTGGTCCCGATGCCGTTGATGGTGTATGCCATTGTGCGCTTCCGCCTGCGCATCGACCCCGCCTGGACGGCAGTCCGCGAGCAGATGGGCAAGCTGACCACCGTGTTGCAGGAGAATATCGCCGGCGTGCGCGTGGTGAAGGCGTTCGCGCGCGAACCGCACGCACTCGGCCAGTTTGACTCGCAAAACATGCTCAACCGGACGAAGAACGTCGATCGCGCCAAAATCGAGGCCAGCGCGTTTCCAATGATGGATTTCGTCTCAGGGTTGTCGTTTCTGGTGATGATCGCCGTCGGGGCGATCCGTCTGGTCGAAGGGTCACTGACCCTCGGTGTGTACTTTTCTTTCACCTGGTACATCTGGTCGATCATCTGGCCGGTGCGCATTACTGGCTGGCTGGTCAGCATCATGCGCCAGGCAGCGGCATCCACCCCGCGCCTGTTCGCGATCCTCGATGCGCCGGAGTCGATAAGAGACGGGGAGAAGAGGAGCGGGGGCGAAGAGGAGAGGAGAAGAGGAGAGGAGGGACGGGGGCCGGCGCGGGTGGTGTTTGAGGGCGTGACGTTCTCATTCCCCGATGACCTGAAGACGCCGGTGTTGACCGGATTGACCTTCACGGTCGAACCTGGTCAGACGGTCGCGATTCTTGGCGGGACTGGTTCGGGCAAGTCTTCGGTGATCAATCTGGTGCCGCGTTTCTACGATGTCACCGGCGGCAAAGTGTTGATCGACGGCGTGGATGTGCGCGAGATGTCGCTCGTCGGGTTGCGCGGTCAGATCGGGATCGTGCCGCAGGAGACCTTCCTGTTCTCCGCCATGCTGAAGGATAACATCGCTTTTGGACACCCTGACGCCACTATCGAAGAGGTCGTGGCGGCTTCGCAGGTGGCGCAGGTGGATGACTTCGCGCGCGCCCTGCAAAAGGGCTATGAGACCCGCGTCGGTGAACGAGGCGTGGGGTTGAGCGGCGGCCAGAAACAGCGTGTGGCGCTGGCGCGCGCGGTGCTGGTGAACCCGCGCATCCTGATCCTGGATGAGGCAACCTCGGCAGTCGATACCGAAACAGAGACTGCCATCCAGGAGGCCATGGCGCGCGTGCTCAAAGGGCGCACGGCCATCATCGTGGCGCAGCGGCTGAGCACGATCAAGCACGCCGACAAGATCGTGGTGTTGAAGGATGGGCGCGTCGCCGAGGAAGGCACGCATGAAGCCCTGCTCGCACTCGGCGGCGAATACACGGCGCTATACGATCTACAGTATCGCGAACAGGAGACGCATCACATCGATGTGATCACCGACGAAGCGATGCTGGTGGCGTGATGCCTGCCTGCATAATGAAGATTAAGCAAATAAACCGTACAGACTGCATGCGCCGATCGGGCGGCCACACGGGGCCGCCGCTACGTGGATTAATGACGTAGAGGCCGACCCGCGTGTCGGCCAGGTGCGGTGTACGGAGTCATTTTTTTAATAGTCATCATGCAGGCATAAGACTTTTGACGGATTATTTTGTGAAATACGCCTGTAAATACTTGACTTGAGCGGCGGGAAATGGTAAAACACTCCCTGCAAGAGTTTAATCTTCAGGCGTATTCCATGTTGACATTCAATTTGATTTACAAGGTTACGATTCGGACCGCTTCCGGCGGTTTTGGTGATGTTCCTTGTTGTATTGCGCCTGTTGCCAGGACAATGGTGAAAGAGTAGTCAAACACCAGTAAAGAATCCAAAAGGCCACGGGAGCAAACAAGCCCCGTGGCCTTTTTATTTGTCTGCAAGCCGAGCCACGGGAAGTTCAAAATCCCGTGGCTTTTTACGTGTAGTGAGTAATCGTGTCAGTGTTCGGAGTGTGCGTCATGTCCGTGAAGTCAGGTTTCATTCGCAAATTAATCAGTAAGTTGAGGCGCTTGTTCGGCGGCGCGACTGCAAAGTCGCGCAGTGGGATCAAGGATCAAGGCCCGCGCGAACACGGCGTGTTTGCCATCTGACGCAGTCTGGAGTAACAACAATGTCAATCATGACAATTACGAATCTAGGGCAGTCGTTTGGGGCCTTTGATGTCTTTCAAGGCCTCACTGCCGGTATTCCAAACGATGGCAAGATCGGCCTGGTCGGCCCCAACGGCATCGGCAAGACGACGCTGTTGCTCATCCTGGCCGGTCTGGCGCAGCCCAGCAGCGGCAGCATGCATCTTGCCAAAGGCAAACGCCTCGGGTATCTCCGCCAGGAAGCCGTTGAGGCGTTTGCCGAACGCGCGAACACGGTGTATCAGGAGATGCTGACTGTGTTTGCGGCGCTCCAGGAGCAGCAGGTCCAGTTGCACCACATGGAAGAATCCATGTCGGGCGGCGAGGCGTCAGAGGAGTTGCTCAATCGGTATAGCGAACTGCAGGAAGCCTTTACCCACGCGGGCGGGTATGACTACGATTTGCGGATCAAACAGACGCTCGATGGTCTGGGGTTCAAAGCAGCCGACTGGGACATGCCCTTGAATCATCTGAGCGGCGGGCAGAAGACGCGCGCGTTGCTGGCGCGCCTTTTGCTCGAAGCTCCGGATCTCCTGATCATGGACGAGCCGACCAATCATCTTGATATCGAGGCGGTTGAATGGCTGGAGACCACCTTGCGCGCCCGTGACGGGGCGTTCCTGGTGGTCAGCCACGACCGTTACTTTCTCGACCGCACGGTAAACACGATCTGGGAGATGAGCCGCAGCGCCATCGAAATCTTTCGCGGCAACTACAGCGCTTACCTGATGCAACGCCAGGAACGCTGGGAACACAACAACCAGATATTCGAGACTGAGAAGGCGCGACTGGAAAAGGAGATGGCCTTTATCAAGGCTAACATCCCGGACGGGGCGCTGGCGCAGGCCTGGGGCAGGATGAAACGGTTGACGCGCGATGTGATGGCGATCGAGCAACTGGGCGCCGTAGCGCTGCAGCAACTCAAATGGATGGATCTCGAGAAGATGATGACGAGTCGGGAGAATATGTGGAGCGTGGCGGAGGCCGAGTCACGTCTCAAGGGACTGAAACCCGCGTCGCGCCCGCCGCAACTGAAGGTAAGCCTGAAGGCGGCGCACCGCAGCGGCAACATGGTGTTGCGCACGCGCAACCTGCGCATCGGTTACCCCGATAAGGAACTGTTTGATGCCGGGAATATCGAGCTGTGGTATCAGGAGCGCGCCGCGTTGATCGGCCCAAACGGCACAGGCAAGACCACTTTCCTGCGCACCATCCTCGGGCAAATCGAACCGTTGGCCGGCGAGGCGGAGCTGGGCGCGAGCCTGAAAGTGGGTTACTTTGCGCAGGCGCATGACATGTTGAATCCCAAGAATGTCGTGTTGGACGAGATGCTCGACCACATCGAAAAGCTGGGGCGCGAGCGCTCGGTCGGGCAGGCGCGCAATTATCTGGCGCAGTACCTGTTCCGTGGCGACGATATCTACAAGCTGGTCAGCATGTTGAGCGGCGGCGAGCGCGCCCGGCTGGCGTTGGCGATTCTGGCGCTGGAAGGGGCGAACCTGCTCTTGCTCGACGAGCCGACGAACCATCTCGATATCCCGGCGCAGGAAGTGTTGCAGGAGGTGCTGGAAACGTTTTCCGGCACGGTGTTGCTTGTATCGCACGACCGTTACCTCGTCGACCGGCTTGCCACGCAGGTATGGGATCTGCGCCATGATGGCAAGCTGCGCGTCTTCAAGGGCGGTTACCAGGAATACCTGACCGAACGGGATCGCAAGATGACCGCCGTGAAGCTGGGCGCGTCGAAGCAACGCGAAGAGACGAAGCAGCAGTTGTCGCAAGTGCGCAAGGCTGAGAACCAGGTTAAGAAAAAGGAACGCAGTGTCACGCAGATGGAAGAACAGATTCAACAAATCGAGGCGTTGCTCGTGAAACTGGCCGGCGATCTGCAGACCGCTGGAACCTCCGGCACAGCCGACAAGGTTCAACGTGTGAGCAAAGAGTACGCCGCACAGCAGTATCAACTTGAGAAGCTGATTGCGGAATGGGAGCGCGCGGTGACAGCTTGAGATAAGAGATGAGAGATTGGAGATTAGAGGTTAGGGATTACAGGCGAGAGACAAGATGCGCGAAGCGAAGTAAGTGGTTGTGTGTCTGGAGGTCGAGCCAATCTCCAATCTCCAATCTCCAATCTCTCTTTAGGAGTTAATGATGATTCGCGAAAATTTGTTAGTTGACATCATCCCGGCGATTCCGGGGTTTCAATTTCGCAAGTTTGCCGGGCCGAGTGATTATCCGGCGATGGTGGATGTGATCAATAGCGGTCATGTGGCCGACCATATCGAAGAGATCGTTACAGTCGAGGTGCTGGCAAGCGATTTCGCGCACGTGACCCACTGCGACCTGAATACCGATATGGTTATTGCCGAAGTAAACGGGAAACTGATTGGCTTTGGTCGCGTGTGGTGGTGGGTCAATGACGTGGGCGAGCGCATTTACGGCTTGTATGGCGCTGTGCACCCCGAGTATCGCGGCAAGGGCATCGGGCGCGCCGTGCTGACCTGGGAGGAAACGCGCATTCGCGAGATCGCCGCGTCGCATCCGACCACCGAGCCGCGCTTCTTGCAGGTGTTCCTGATGGAAGGCGCGCAGCAGCGCATGGCGCTCTTGAAGCACGCCGGCTACGCGCCGATCCGGTATAGTTTCATGATGGTGCGTCCTGACTTGTCGGATGTGCCGGCTGAGTGGCCGCTGCCCGATGGGCTTGAGGTGCGCCCCGTCCTGCCGGAGCATCGCCGCGCGATCTGGGAAGCCTCTAATGAAGCGTTCCGTGATCACTGGGGACATCGCCCCAGCACCGAGGAAGACTATCAGAGCTTCTTGAGTTGGCCGGATGTGACCCCGCATCTGTGGCAGGTGGCCTGGGATACAGCTACGAACGAGGTCGCGGGAATGGTGCTGAACAACATCTTCGAGCGCGAAAACGAAAAGATGGGCATCAAACGCGGCTGGACCGACCCGATCTGCGTGCGCCGGCCGTGGCGCCGCATAGGGCTGGCGCGCGCGCTGATCATGCGCAGCTTGAAGCTGTTGCGCGATCAGGGCATGACCGAGGCCGCCCTGGGCGTCGACGCCGATAACCCGAACAAGGCGCTGCACCTGTACGAAAGCTGCGGCTACCAGCAGTATCAGCGCAGCTTCACCATGCGGAAGGCGCTGTAGAGAATGGAGATTAGAGATTAGAGATTTGAGATTGTGGACGTGGTTCGCGTGGAGTGAATCTCTATTCTCCAATCTCCAATCTCCTCCTATTATGAACATAGAAATCACTAAAGCCGTTCGGCGGGATACGCCCGTGCTGCGGCAGTTGTATGAGTTGTATTGCTACGACTTCAGCGAATTCATGTCGTCTGACGTCACAGACACTGGTATGTACACCGACGACAAGTTCCTGACCGGCTACTGGCCCGAGCCGGCGTGGTCGGCGTTCATCGTGAGGGTGAACGGCCGGCTGGCCGGGTTCGCGTGGGTGTTAAAGACGACGCTGTTTCCAGAGGAGGATGCGCCGGAGACCAAGGCCGCGCGTGAGTCGCTGGCGAACGCAGGTTTCCTCGAAGGCGAGCACGTCCTGATGGAAGAGTTCTTCGTGATGCGCGCGTATCGCCACAAGGGCGTCGGTGAGTATGTGGCGAGGAATCTGTTCGACCGCTACTCCCCCTGCGTGTGGGAAGTGAGCGAGATCGCCGCAAACACGCCGGCGCAGGCGTTCTGGCGCAGGATCATCGACCGTCACACGAGCGGCGCTTACATCGAACTGGATATGCAATCAGAAAACTGGCGCGGGCCGGTGCAGGTATTCAGGATGAAATAGGTCAGCGCAGAGACAGGTTTAATTCATTGGAGGTCGAGCCTTTAGGCGGGCGGCGAAATGAACCCGGCTGAAGCCTCGACCTCCAAGACGACGCGAATCGCGAATCTCTAATCTCTCTTCTATGCAGGAGTAAAAACATGGCAGCTAATTTCGAAGACTTTGAGGAAGAACTGGGTGAAGCCCAGGAAAAGCCGTTTAACACCACGTACTTCGTGCGGCTGTTGCGTTACCTAAACCCATATAAGCGATCACTGGTGGTCGTCGGCCTGTTCATCCTGATCGGGACGGTGGCGACGCTGCTCGAACCGTACCTGCTCGGGTTGATCATCGACCGCGGCGTGATGAACAAAGACCTGACGCTGATCTTCATCCTGCTCGGGGTGCTGCTGGTGTTCCGCTTCTTGTCATGGGGCGCCGGGTATCTGCGCATGTTCAAGATCAACCAGGTGGGCCAGAGCGTGTTGTACGATCTGCGCAGCCAGTTGTTCGAGCACATCCAGCAGTTGTCGTTGCGTTTCTACGACAATCGCCCGGTTGGCAAGATCATGTCGCGGGTGACGAGCGACGTCGGCACGATCAATGAACTGATCAGCGGCGGCATGGCCACTATCCTGGTCGAAGGCTTCAGCCTGATCGGCATCGTTGTGCTGATGTTGATGATCAATTGGAAGATGGCGCTGGTGGCGTTCTGCATCATCCCGTCGTTCTACTTTCTGTTTGGCCGATTGCGCAGCCGCATCGAGAGCAACTGGACGAATGTGCGCAAGAGCGCATCGAACCTGAACGCAAACCTGAACGAGAGCATCAACGGCGTGCGCGTCACGCAGGCGTTCTCGCGCGAGGAGCGCAACATCACCCGGTTCGCGCGCATCAACCAGATGAACCGCAACGCCAACCTGCGCGCCATTCGCTGGGATAACCTGATCTGGCCGATGGTCGACTTCATCGGCGTGTTTGGCACGTTCCTGCTCATCCTGTTCGGCGCGAACGAGGTGATCACCGGCGCGATGACCATCGGCATCATACTGGCGTTCATCAACTACCTGTGGCGGTTCTGGGGGCCGGTCAGCGCGCTCAGCCGCGTGTATTCGCAGGTGCTCAGCGCGATGGCTTCCGCAGAGCGCATCTTCGAGTTTATCGACGCGAAACCCGAAGTGGCCGACAAGCCCGACGCCGTTGTCATGCCGCGCATCAACGGCGAAGTGCGCTTCGATGACGTGTTCTTCAAGTATGAGGAAAACAGCAAGGCCGCATTGCGCGGGGTCAGCCTGAACGTCAAACCCGGTCAGACCGTGGCCATCGTCGGGCCGACCGGCGCGGGCAAGACGACGATCATCAACCTGATCATGCGCTTCTACGATCCGAGCCAGGGGCGCGTGATGATTGATGGTCATGACCTGCGCGACGTGCAACTGCCGTCGCTGCGCAGCCAGATATCGCTCGTGCTGCAGGACCCGTTTATCTTCAGCGGCAAGATCGGCGACAACATCCGCTATGGCAAGCTGGACGCCACGATGGAGGAAGTCGAGGCGGCGGCGCGCGCCGTGCACCTGGATGAATTCATCGGCAAGCTGCCTGAAAAATACGACTACGATGTGCAGGAACGCGGCGCGCGCCTGTCGCTGGGACAGCGCCAACTCGTGTCGTTCGCGCGCGCGCTCATCGCCGACCCGCGCATCCTGATCCTCGACGAGGCGACATCGTCGGTGGACACACAGACCGAGCGGTTGATCCAGCGCGCGCTCACCGTGCTGTTAAAGGGGCGCACCGCGTTCGTGATCGCGCACCGCCTCAGCACCATCCGCAACGCCGACCTGATCGTGGTGATGCAGGAGGGGCTCGTTGCCGAACAGGGCAGCCACGAACAACTCATCGCGCAGCATGGGCTGTATTACAGGCTGCTGAACGCCCACAAGGCCCCGGCGGACGGTAATAGCATCGAGTATGCCGCGCCCGTGCCGTTGTCGCAGACTATGTCGGCAAACTAGCGATACTACAACCATGACTACAGTCTCACTTGAGAAGCTCTGGGGCATTTATCAGTTCAAGCCCAACCCGGAACAGGAAAAGGCGATCCGACACATCGACGGGCCGCTTTACTTGCCGGCCGGCCCTGGGTCGGGCAAGACGCGCGTGTTGCTCTGGCGCGCGGTCAACCTGATCGTCTGCAACGGCGTCAGCCCGAAAGAGATCTACCTGGCGACGTTCACCGAGAAGGCCGCCGGGCAACTCAAAGAAGGTCTGCGG
>Ga0118677_10002108_pt1 | contig 40748 bp, 33 predicted proteins | sample AliMusrvi5mmetaG_FD_86154 | JGI IMG/M metagenome (GOLD analysis project Ga0118677, IMG submission 86154)
AAAGGTACAGACTGTCATGGGCAGCTATCGATGGTCCACCGAATCAGTGGCCAGAGACACGCTGCTCTTGAAGTACTTGGGAGTGGATACCAAATAGTGTACGCTTTATCCGACTTTCAAGATTATATCTGGCCAGTCGGTGCAAGGTCTTTTGCAGGGTATCGATAGGGGTTAAGAAAAAATCAAACTTAATGATATCGGCTATGGCGATAAGAGGCTCAAGGCTTCGATCATAAACAAAATCGTCAAGGGCGATGGTATAACCATCATCTCGTAGCTTTCGGCAGATCGCCACAATTTCCGGGGTCGGTGGAATATCTTCTAAAACCTCGACGACAAGCAGTGTTTTGGGAAAGGAGGCGGGAAGGTTCTGAAGAAGAAGATCACGGGTGAAATTGATAAAGCAGGGGCGAAGACCGCTTATCTTTTCAATACCTTCCGTCAGAAAGGCACTGGACAGGACACTTGTTGTTGCCTTGTTGCCACTGGTATTACTGAGTCGCGATGTTTTCGTTCCGCGATAAAGCAGTTCGTAGGCAAAGAGTTTTTTATGTGCGGTAAAAATAGGTTGTCGGGCAATAAAAAAATCCATTACACCTCGTAGGATCCTTCAGAAAGACTCTTTGCACGTTTTCACATCTTAAAATGGTTTAATCGAGAGGATCCCGTTTGTCGAGGTTGGGCTCCTTTTGCCGAAACCCGTGTGTCTCCTGGCTTTCGATTGCATTGCCGTCGATTACTCGGCAAGAATCTGGTGGAGTTTCAGCCCCAGTTCTTTTTTCATGAAGGGTTTCTGGAGAAAGTTGATGCCTTCCGGCAAAAAGCCCTGGCGGGCAATGACGTTGGCAGTATAACCGGACACGAACAGACATTTCAATCCCGGATTGGTTTGCCATATGACGTTCGCCAGATCCCGACCGTTCATTTCCGGCATGACCATGTCGGTCAAAAGAAGCCGCAGCTGGTCTTTATGTTCCTGGGCCAGGATAACGGCCTCGGTCGCCGAACTAGTCGCCTGCACCCGGTAGCCGAGGCCTTCCAGCAAGCGAACGTTCAGTTCGAGAATTGCCGTTTCATCTTCTACCAGTAAGATCAACTCCCCTTGTCCCAGTGGAATGACAAGATCTTCGGAGCGTTGGACCTCTTCCGTTTCTCCGGTGTATTGCGGCAGGTAGATGCGGAAGGTGGTGCCTTGACCCGGTTCGCTGTAGACCTTGATAAAGCCGCTATTTTGTTTGACGATGCCATAGATCATCGCCAGGCCGAGACCGGTTCCCTCACCCTGTTTTTTGGTGGTGAAAAACGGTTCAAAGATATGTTTCAGGTGTTCTTTGGGGATGCCGGAGCCGTTGTCGCTGAAGGAGAGCATGGTATATTCCCCCGGCATAAATCCGAGGTTATTTCGGCAGTATTCTTCGGTGAGCGTGACCGTGCCCGTCTCGATGATGATTTTTCCCACCCCTTGGATGGCATCCCGGGCATTCACACAGAGGTTGGCAAGAATTTGATCGACCTGCGACGGGTCGATGAAGATCGAGGCAAGTCCGGTCTGCGGCAGCCAGGCCATTTGAATATCCTCACCGATGAGGCGGCGCAGCATCCGCAGCATGCCCTCAATGGTGTGGTTGAGGTTGATGATTTTCGGAGCGACCGTCTGTTTGCGGGCAAAGGCCAGCAGTTGCCGGGTAAGATCGGCCGAGCGCTGGGCGGCTTTTTTGATCTCCGTAAGTTCGCGGTGCAGTGTCGGTTCTTTCTTGGTCTGTTCGAGGGCCAACTCGGCATTACCGATGATGACGCTCAGCATATTATTGAAATCATGGGCTACGCCACCCGCCAGTTGGCCGATCGACTCCATTTTCTGTGCCTGTTGCAACTGCGACTGGATTTTTTCTTTTTCGGCCTCGGACTGTTTCAGCGCGGTAATGTTTTCAAAGACCACGGCCAGTCGGGTTCCCGGCAGGGTAAAGGCACGGATACGGAAGGCCCCGACCAGGAGGTTGTCGGCATACCGTTGGTTTTCCGTTTCAAACATCTTGCCTGTCTGCATTACCTTGAGGAACTGGTCGGTAATGCCCTCGGCCCTTGCCTCGGGCCAGATTGTATCAAAGTCCAGGCCGATGAGTTCCTCGATATTTTTCCCGGTGTGTCGCGCAGCCTCGGGATTGCCGTGGAGGAGTACCAGGCCTTCCGGCGGAAAATGCTGATAAATGAATAATCCGGAAGGAATGGCCCGGACTAGATCGTCGGAGGTCTGCAGAGACTTGCGCAGCACTTCTTCAACCCGTTTGGCCTCAATGAGGTGATACACCACTTCGGCTAGATAGGAGACGGTTGCTATATCGTTCCCGTCATAATCCGCCGGTTTGTTGCCGACTCCGAGGATTGCCGTCACCCGGTCGTTGTAGAGGACCGGGACCACCAGTTGGCGAATGATCGGCACATGTCCCGCCGGCAAGCCTTTTTTATGGGACAGGGAGGTATAGTCGTTATGCACCACCGGTTTCCGCTGTCGCAGACAGTCGAACCAGATCCCCGCCTCGGTAATATTGTGATGGCAGCCTTTGTCCTCCGCCCGGCAAAACTCTCCAGTTCCCGTTGACCAATGTTGCAGGGTCACGGTCTCTTGGTCGGATGCGACAAAATGAAAAAAGCCGACCGAACTGTCGACCAGTTCACAAATTTCATCAAGAACCTTGGTCAGGAGATGATCGAGGGAATGGGTATTGGCATAGAGGGTAATGCGCAGGCGAGCCTCCGCCAGACGTTCCATAAAATGCGTTTTGCGTTGATCACGAAGGACCAGGACAACACCGCTGATATTGTCCCGGCCATCGTGCAGAGGTGCTCCGCTTACGGAAATAGGTACCTTGCGGTCATCTTTTCTGACAAGAAGAGGGTAACTGTCGAGCACTACGTTTTTGCCATCGCGTCGAACCGTGATGGTAGGATTTTCCACCTCTTTCCCGCTTGTTTCATCGAGGAGGGTGAAGACCTCTTCGAGTGATTTGCCTAATGCATCATCATTGTTCCGACCGGTCAGCTCTTCGGCAGCCTGGTTGAGGAGTTCAATGCGACCGAAGGAATCGGTAACAATAATACCGTCGGCGATGCTTCGCAGAATGACACCGCTCCTTTCAGCGGTTTGTCGAAGCTGGTGTTCCGCAGTGAACAGTTGGAGATAGTGTTTTTTCTTGTTGCGTTGGAGAACCGCCAAGCCCAAGGCGAGAAGGAGGGCAGCGATAACGGAGAACGCGAGAATCAGCAGGAGCGATTGGTTGCGCCAGAGTGCAAAGGCCTCGCCTTCATCGATCTTGCTTTGCAGAAACCAGGGAGAACCGGGAACCGCCTGGACATGGGATATGACCTTTGCACCCCGGTAGTCTATCCCCCTGACTATTCCTGCCTTGCCACTAACGGCAGCGGCGGACGGCACTTCAAGGTTATTTTTCGGAATGCGCAGTTGCATAGCACTGCCTGGCCGGTGCCGCAGTTCGCTGAGATAAAGAATATCATCGCCATCGGCTCGGCTAAGCAAGGATTCTGCGGTTTCGCTGGGGATCGGCCAGTTGCGGATCAAAGGGAAGAGGAACCTTTCGGGATCGCAAACAAGGATGACAGCCCCGAGCAGTTCCTCGCCGGCTTGCCCATGTCGAAAAAGGGGGGTGACAACCGCCAGGAAAATCCCGTCCACCCGCTCATCGGTATACAGATCGCTTAACACCGTCAGCCGCTCCTCTATGGCGCGGGCAACAAGATGTTCGAGGCCGCTCTTTTTGCTTAGCCCGGCAAAGGGCCCGCAGCTCACCACCGCCTTTCCCTGGAGATTGATCACCGACACCCCCGGGTAATGATAATGGGTGGTGATGCTGCGGATACGATTGAGGAGGGCCTGGGCGTTTTCGACTTGCGAGTCCTGCAGGTACAGTTCCACGCCCCTGGCGAAAAACGGGCTTTCCGTCAGCAAAGCTGCCTCGTCCAGCATCCTTTGCCGCCAATCGGTTATCTCCCTCACCTTCAGGTTGCCGATCGCCGTCAACTGGTTCTCGACGAGACGCTCCTGTTGTTGTTGGTGCGCCTTAAAAAACCGGAAACCGACAAACAGATCGAGGCAGAGCAGGGCCAGCAACAGAAGCAGCATGTTGGCAAAGGGCGCCATTTTAATCTTTGTTTCGGGCATAGGTCAAGTTGCTCAGTCAGGTACGGCCCCTATGAACGCAAATGAGGGGCCGGGAAATGGCCATCACACCTTGAACTTTTTCATCAACTCCTGCAGCTGGGCGGCCAGGTCGGACAGGCCCTGGGCGCTTGCCTGCACCTGGCTGCTGCTTGCCCCCACCTGGGTGGCTTCCTGGTTGATCTCGGCAATATTTTTGGTAATTTCGGCTATGACCACGGTGCTTTGGGCGACATTTTCATTGACCTCGACAATACCCTGCGAGGCCTGCGAGATATTACCGGCAATCTCATTGGTGGCGGCCGACTGCTCGACCACAGCGGTGGCAATACCATTTATGACGCTGTTGATTTCGACTATGACCGCTGTGATACTTTCAATATCACCTATGGTCGAGCTGGTGTTGCTTTGCATGTCGCTGATCTGGTTTTTAATATCAACCGTTGCCGCCGCCGTCTGGCGAGCCAGTTCCTTGATCTCGTTGGCGACTACGGCAAAACCCTTGCCCGCCTCGCCGGCCCTGGCCGCCTCGATGGTGGCGTTGAGAGCGAGGAGATTGGTCTGCTCGGAGATCTCGGTGATCGTTTCCGTTACTTTGCCGACCTTCCGTGCCGACTCGCCAAGGGCGGTGATTTTCTCGGAGGTGGCTTGGCTCTGTTTAACAGCTTTTTCCGACACCTCTCTTGCCTTTTCGGCACTATGGCTGATCTCATTGACCGTGGCGGTCATCTCTTCGGTGGCGGTGGCGACCAAGCCGACGTTGCTGGAACTTTGTTCCATGGCGGCGGAAACCGAATGGATGTTGGCACTCATTTCCTCGGCGGCGGTGGCTACCGTCCCTGATTTATTGGCCGTTTCATGGGCCGAGGAGGAGAGCTGCCGGGAAACGGCGGCCAGATCCGTAGACGAGGTGGAGAGGGTATTGATGCCGGTGATGATCTCGCCGATCATCGAGCGCAATTGCCCTAAGGTGCCGTTCATCGCCTTGGCCATAACGCCGATTTCATCTTTTTGGTCGATGTCAAGTGTCGTCGTTAAATCGCCTTTAGCCATGGTTTCGGCCAAGTGCACCGTCTGAGCCACCGGACCGGTGATGGAGCGGATGATGAGGATTGCCGCGGCCACACTCACCGCCATTGCCACGATCAACAAGATAATGATCAGGGTTTCTGCGCGCGAGGCACTGGCGCTTGCCTCTTTGGCTGCGTCCTTTGCCTGTTGCCCCTGGTAAGCGATCAACTCTTCACAGGCGGTAAAATACTTGCTCTGTATCGCCCGAAGGGTGGTGAGCAGCATACCCTTAGCCTTGTCGAGATCGCCTGCCTTTACCAGCTCCATATATTGCTTAGTGACCTCGATATAGGCGACCCGGGCCTCAGAAAGGACTTGAACCTTGGCCATGCCCTCCTTGCTTTTAGTGGTTTTCTGCAGGGTTTCTACGTCCTTACCGATGGTCGCACGAGCCTTTTCGACGCGCAACAGTTCAGCCTGCAGGGTCTCTTTGCTGGTGTCGATGACGATATTGCGGAGAGCCCGGGCAATGATATTAATGTTATCGATGATGTCATTAGCCAGTTCAACCTTCGGCATGCGATCTTCAGCCAGGGTGCTGAGATCGTCACTCAACTGTCCGATTATTCTGAATGACGTTCCGCTGTTGATCAACAGGAACAAGAGAATCAGGCCAAAAGCCAGAATCAGTCGGGTTCCGATTTTCATGTTTTTGAGCATTGGTTTTCTCCTTGCAGTTGTGTCGTGATTTTTATCTTCATCTGGTGTCACGCCAAGCCTTGTAGCTATTGCAGTCACATAAAGCAATAATTATGCCATTATCACTAACTATGTCTTGGAGTCTCCTCCCGACCGCATGGGGATTGAAAATGCTGGGGTGTAGAGGAGTCGGGAAAAATCGGCTGCGGCACTACCCTGGCCACCAGGAAAGAGAGGAGGCAAATTTACCTCCCGGTTTTTAGCGGAGACCGCCATGAATGGCTTGTTGCGACAAGCGGTTATGTGTGAGATTCTCTTTGTAGTTCGGATAGATATTCGTTGATTGAGGGCACTATTGTTGTCGGGGGCAAATTTACCACCATTTTTTTTGGCCTGCTGCCGACTGTGCCGACCGGACAGGAATGGCGCTTGCCCCCCACGGGAAGGGGTCTCAGACAGCTGTCGGGTGTTTGAGGGATTGCCGTATCGCGGCTATAAGCTCCGTTTCGGCAAGGGGTTTGACTAAAAAGAAGTTGACTTTGGCGGTGCGAAGGGACTGTTCAATAATCCCGAAGTCCTGCTCGGTTACGACAATGACCGGCGGATGGTCGATGCCGGAGGTTGTCGCCAGTTTCTCAAGTTGTTGTAGGATGGCGATACATGAGCGATTTTCGCCAAACAACTCGAAGATAATCAAGTCGAACATCTCCGCCAGAAGGAATTCTGCAGCGAACTCCTCAAGAACCAGGTGGACGGGGGAAATGTCCAGGCTTGACAGAACCTGCTCGACGGACAGCTTGGCCTTTCGGTCATCGTAAATCAGTAAAACATTCGCCATTATCATCCTGAACAAAGAGGTGGGGAGCGTACTTTAGCCGCCGGTTGAGGGGGGTTTTGCAACTTTCACACCAAGAAATAAGATAAAACAGGTCAATGGCGTAAGATTCCGATATTGAAAATAATTATTGAGAATTTCCGTGGCGATCAGGTACATGCGGCAGCATGGGGCGGCAGAGAAGGTGGGGAAGGAGGCAGATTTGCCTCCTCTTGGCTCTCCTTAAGATTATGTCTTGCGATTCTGAAGATTGGCAAAATCCTTCATCGCCAGACCGAGTTCCTTGATCTTGGCGTAGAAATTCTTCTTATGCATGCCGGAGAGTTTCAGGGCATGCTGGAGGCTGCCCTGGGACAGGGAGAGGGTCTTCATCAGGTACTCCCGGTCAAATTCCTCAAGAGCCTGTTCCTTGGCATCTTTATAGCTGACAACCGCCTCCGGTTTGCTGTCGCCCACCACCCGGCGAACATCGGCCAGGGAGATTTTTCGGCTGGTCGCCATCTGGGAGATTTTATACAGGGTCTGTTTCAGCTGGCGGACATTGCCGGGCCAATCCCTTTCAATGAGCTGCGACACGGCGTCGGCGGAGATCTCGTAGGTGATATTCTTGGCGGTACCGAAGAGATCGAGAAAATGCCAAATGAGCGGCAGGATATCTCCCTTTCTCTCGTCGAGCGGGGTGGTCTCGATGATAGAGGCCGACAAGCGGTAATAGAGATCCTCGCGAAAACGCCCGGACCGGCACATTTCTTCAAGGTTTCTGTTGGTTGCCGCGACAATCCGGACATCGACCTTGTGGATTTTCGCCTCACCGACCCTTGAGTACTCACCTTCGTCGAGAAAACGCAGCAGTTTGGCCTGCACCTCCAGCGGCAACTCCCCGACTTCATCAAAAAACAGCGTGCCACCGTCGGCCGTGCCGATGTAGCCCTTGGTGCTTTTAACCGCGCCGGTAAAGGCGCCGCTGACATGGCCGAACAGTTCGGTCTCGGCGAGCGTCCCGAGAACGGCGCAGTTGACCGGCATGAAGACACTCCGGCTGCGGCTGCTGTTGCGATGAATATCCCTGGCGATGATTTCCTTGCCGGTTCCCGATTTGCCGAGGACCAGCACCGGGATGTCGAGACCGGCAAGGGAAGCGATCTCGTCGCGGATATCGCGGGTGGACATAGAGACGCCGATATAGCCGCTGCCTTTTCTCTCCGAGGAGGTGGAGGCGACAAAGGCATTGCGCAGGCGCTTGAAATGGAGGGCGGCGTAGACGGTATAGACCAGCTGCGACTCATTGAACGGTTTAAAGAGAAAATGAGTCAGCCCCATGCGCAGGCAAGGGTCGAGATTTTCTTCATCGGGCAGGCCGGTGATGATTACCACTTCGGTACTGATTGAGGTTTCCAGCAGTTTTCTTGAGAATTCGATGCCGTTCATCTCCGGCATATTGATGTCAACTATCGCCAGATCGAACACCTTGCGTTTGGTGTTTTTCAGGGCTTCCAGAGGATCGGAATGGGCTTCGATCGCATAGCCGTTGGCGCTCAGGGTGGTGGCGATGAAATCGACGATGCTCGGTTCGTCATCGACAATGAGAACCTGGGCATTTTTTACCGCTCGGGCTTTATAGGTGGACATCGTGCACCGCTATTTCCAATTGATTCATGGTGAACGGTTTTGGCAGAAAAACAGATTTTCCGGCTCTTTCCCCGGAGGCCGTGTCGTCTTCCCCGGACATGAAAATGATCCGTGCCTGCGGATTGACGGCCAATAATTTGCGGTGGCATTCATAGCCGCTGGTGTCGCGCAGGCCGACGTCCATGAGCACTGTGGTGATGATGTCGTGCAGATGGTCGTATTCTTCCAATGCCTCGGCGCAGGTGTCGACGCAAAACACCATATGGCCGCGTTGCTGCAATCGGTTGAGCAGCAGGGTGCGCATGGCTTCATCATCTTCGACGACGAGAAAACACTGTTTTGCCGGGGCATTACCGTTCAGCCTTGGCGGGGCGTCTGCGAGGTCTGGGTGGTGGGCCTTTTTTTCGTCGGCTGCCAGGGGGAAAACAGCGCTGACCAGGGTCGTTTGCTCATGGTCACGGGTAAAGGTCAGCTGCCCCTGGTAACGTTCGGCGAGGATCCGTGCCGCATACAGGCCAAGTCCCCGGTGCGGCGAGTCGCTTCTCGACGATAGAAAAGGAGTGCCTAGGGCGGCGGCCTGCTCTGCGGTAAAGCCCGGGCCATGGTCCCTGAAAGAAAAAGCCAGTCCCGGATCGGGAGCTTTTGTACGGTAGATGGTAAAGACAATCTCGCCGCCTTCCGGGGTGGCATCGACACAATTTTCTCCGAGATAAAAGAGAATCAAAACCATGTCGCGGACATTACAGAGGATTTTTTCCTGACTGATGTCCGAATGCAAGACAAAGCGATGTACGCGGGAGATGCTGTTTAACAGCTCGACCGCCTTATTTGCCAGGAGGAAAGGTGACTGGCTGCAGCTGTCCTCGTCGCCGTCACGGGCAAAACCGTAGAGAATGGCGGTCTGGTCGATGCCCCGCTGCAGCAGCTCGCCGATCAAGCCGCTGCGTCTGTTGCCGGCGTCGCACGGGAGATGCGATTCCTGCCGGAGTATCGCCGTTTGCCCGCTCAGGCCGGTAAAGATGTTGTTATAGCTGTGGGCAACCCCTCGCGCCACCCGCCGCACGGCAGCCTGGTATTTAAACTGCAGCAGGAGGTGTTCGAGTTTATCTTCCGACAGCTTTAACCCGGATCTGGGCATAGAAGCTTCTCTGGAAGAGTCAGGCGAGGAGTTTGGCAACAAGGGCCAGAAGATCTGCCGGACGAAACGGTTTTTCGATAATTTCGTCGGCCCCGAGTTTCTCGGCAAGCGAAAGATAGGTGCGTGGTTCCATTATCCCGCCGCCGGACATGGCGATGATTTTTAACCGGGGGGTCTCTTTTACCAGATCCATGATCACCTCCAGACCTTCCTTGTTCGGCATGATGATGTCGGTAATGACCAGATCGGGTTTGGCGGTGCGATAGGCCTTCAGTCCGGCAACGCCATCAGTCGCCGAGATAACATGGTACTCGGATCGACTGAGAAGATCGTTCATCATAGAAAGCATGTTCTCATTGTCTTCAATGACCAGGATGTTTTTCATTACCGTCCCCGAGCGAGTATGTTGTCGATGGCATCCAAATTGATACAACAGATAATTCATAGCCCTTCAGGAGATTTTTCTCAAGGAGAATAGTGCCGAAAGTAACAAGCGACAGAGATGATTGCGTCTGATCGGCGATTATTTAACGCTGTCAGGTTTGCCCAGTACCTTCCTGATAAGTCCGGCGATATTTTTTTTTGCCAGGGGTTTTAAGGCAAAGCCCTTTATTCCCGCCGCCTTGGTCTTGTCCTCGGTGATGAGGCTGCTATAGCCGGTGCAGAGAATAATCGGCAGGTTCGGCCTGATTTGCAGCATTCGCCGAGCGAGATCGATGCCGGTCATGCCCGGCATGGTTTGATCGGTGATGACCAGATCGTAGGCATCCGGCTGGTTTTGAAAAACGGTAAGGGCCTCAAGGCTGCTGTTCCGCACGGTCACATGGTAGCCGAGCCTTTCCAGCATGGTTCGGGTCATGTCGACGAGGATCTCCTCGTCGTCGATAAAAAGAATATGTTCGCCGCCTCGGGGAATTTTTGTCTCTTGGTCGGCAGCGGTGTCGGCGGCCAGTTTTTCCAATTCGGTCAAGGCCGGCAGGGTAATATGGAAGGTCGTGCCCTGGTCCGGTTGGCTGTCATAGGTGAGTGTTCCGCCATAACTCGATACTATGCCATGAACGATGGCCAGGCCCATGCCGGTGCCTTTGCCGATTTCCTTAGTGGTGAAGTAGGGATCGAAAATTTTTTCACGAATCTCCGGGGGAATGCCGGTCCCGGTATCCTTAATTGACAGGCGGATAAATTTTTCCGCCGGCCCTCCGAATCTCCCGAGCTGTTCCTGCCTTGGCGTATCGACGTTGGTAAGCGAAATGGACAGCGTGCCGCCGCGCTCCTCCATGGCGTGGAAGGCATTGGTGCAGAGGTTCATGGTGAGCTGGTGGATCTGGATCGGATCGGCGAGAATAGGGGCGGTCGCCGGGTCTATTGCCGGCAGGATGGTGATCGTCGTCGGCAGGGAGGCGCGGAGGAGTTTGATGGTTTCCTTGATAATACTTGCCGGCTGCAGGGGGATTCTCTCGGCAATCGCCTGCCGGCTGAAGGTGAGAATCTGCTTGACCAGATCTTTCGCCCTGTTGCCGGCCTGGAGGATTTGATCAAGGTCCCGGGCGGTTGTCGAGCCGACCGGGCTGTCTTCCCGGACCATCTCTGCATATCCGAGGATGGCCCCGAGGATGTTATTGAAATCGTGGGCGATGCCCCCGGCCAGGGTGCCGATGGCCTCCATCTTCTGGGCCTGCATGAGCTGGAACTGGAGTTTTTTCTTGTCTTCTGCGGCCCTGTTACGTTCGCTGATGTCGAGGATTGCCCCGACCAGTCCGGTGGTAATGCCGTCGGTGTCGGTCAGGAGAGCCGTATGGGCAATGCCGTCGCAGAGTTCGCCGCGGAAATTGAGAAATTTGGTTTCATAGACTTGCGGCCGGCCTGTTCGGAAAAGTTCGTCGTCCTTGTTGTGGTAGAATTGCGCCAGTTCCGGAGGGTGCAGGGCGAAGGTGTCGGCGCCGAGGATCTGTTCGGTGGTTTTGCCGTAAAAATTCTTGTAGGCGCTATTGCATACCAGATACCGTCCGGCGGTGTCCTTGGAAAATACCGGAATCGGGATGTTTTCCAAAAGCGATGTCTGGAAGGATTTGTTTTCTTCCAGTTGTTGCAGGGCGGTATCTTTTTCGATAAGTGTCCGGGACAGCTTGACGGTGTTATAGCTGAGGGTTGAAATAAGTCGTGATAGACCGGTGTAAAAAGCCATGGCTGCTGCGACCTTGTCACGGCTCCAGCGGGGCACCCGGTCAAGGGCCGCAAGATAGGCGGCCTCGTCAAAGCCATATTTTTTGGCCTGGCTACGGAAAAAATCATAATCAACGGTCTCGTCGTCATAAAAAAACTGCCCGAGACAGACATTGCCTACGTGGTGTCCGCCTATCTCTATGGGGGTCATGAGGTCCCACAGGTTATTCTTGCAGCGATAGGCCTTGACGGTGCCGATGGGTATATCGCTATTCAGCGTGACATCGTTTACAAGGCAGTTTTGCAGGGTGTCGGGATGACGGCGATGAAACTCTGTGCAGATCTCCTGCCAGCCGACACCCACCAGGATTTTGCCCTCGGTATCAAGGATACCTATGCCGAACCCGGTCAGCCGGTGGAAATCCTCCATCATGGTTTGCAGCGCCGGGGCGTCGATGATGTCACCCAGTTGCAAGGTCTCGATGTCGCCATCGGGTTCGACAACCAGGATTGTTGCTTTACTCATCTGGGTTTTCTCTCACCCCTAAAAGATAATGAAAAGAGGAGCGTTTCGAGCAGTTCTCCGGCCCATTTTTTTGCCGACGACTAGACAACATCGACAGGGGACGCGGGCATGTTCCTTTATTTCTATCAAAACGGGGGATGTAAAGTCAAGGAGAAGAACGACGACCTATCAATCTGTAGGCGGATGCCATGCTCGGAACCCTGGTGGTGGAATGCCGCGACTTGTACCGCAGTAAAGGAAACAGAACACGACGGAGAAGCCTGTATACACGGGTGTCTTTCGCTGTTAGCCAACAGTAGACCAACCAACCCAAGGTCACATAGACGTTGTGCAGGTCCTCCACCGCCACAACAGTGAAACCGGCCCTCTCCGCCAGTAGCCTCAAGCCATCACGGATATAGCGCTGGTAGTCGGATGGGTTCAGGTGCTCGGGTTGCATGAACGGCACGGTCAGGTACAGATGCCCGCCGAGCGACAGCACACGATGTAACTCCCGCAAGACGACGGCTGGATCGTTTACATGTTCCAGTACCGCATTGCACACAACACAGTGGAGGTAGCCGTCCGGTCGCGGGACAGTCGACAGCGGAGACAGGATATGGATGTTCCGGTTGTGCAGCCCCTCGGAGATATCCTGATTTGTCAGCTCCCCGTCAACCAGAGGAGAGAGGTCTCGATCTCCGCCTCCGGCATTAAGAACTCTGCCCTGCAAAAGGTGTTTCCAGGGCCGCATTTCGTCTTCAAGAAACGGTCAGGCAAACGGAGTGACCAAATACTCTTTTTTCACTGTCTGTGACCTTCTTCCGGTGATTCAACCAGAGCGCCCCATTGTATTTCCCCGTCCAGATCGGCTATGCCCCAATGCATCGACTGCACGCCGCTGTAATTCGTTCTGCCGGTAACCTGGAAGCGACCTAGGTTGTGGGTCTCCACAAGTCGTATCTGCTGCTGGAAAAGATCGGACTCCGGGATCTGTATCCCTTCCTGCAGCGTCGGCGGCAGGGTGATCACGCCAACGTGATAGGTGTATTCGCCGGGACTGAGGCGTAGAACCATATCCTGCTTGTAACAGAGCCTCGTCCCCGCGATCACGGAGGTCGGCCGCTCCACGCGATATTGGAGCAGGTGTTTGGCATGTACCAACATCCCCGTCCGGTCATTGATGGCGATTCCGGCGCTCGGTATATTTATGTCGCGTAAGACTTCGATTTCATAATAGAACCGAGCCGTACTACCCTGCTCGAAAAAGCCTTGTTGTTGATCGTCGGTATTGCAGAGAAGCACCCGCGTGCACCGTGCCCAACCGTTCGATTCCTGCTGAGCATCGGCGACAACGCTTCCCGGGGCGGCAGGCCATGTCAAGGGCGGCACGTCAAAGGCGGAAAGAGACGGGGATTTCACCTCAGATCCAGTTGCACCGCGACTCCGTTCCGCCGTCTGTGCTTGATTCTGCTGCATTAAATAGCACCGGGCGACCTGTTCCGCGGGACCCAGCATGACCACGTTGCCTGCCTCCAGAAGGATAGCCCGACGGCACAATCGAAGAACGGCATCGATATCGTGGGTCACCAGTATCACCCCCACCCCGCGCTTCAGTTGCTCTTGAAGATGCCGGTAGCATTTTTGCTGAAAGAAAATGTCGCCGACAGCCAGGGCCTCATCCACGAGCAGGATGTCTGGTTCAAAGAGAACCTGGACGGCAAAGGCCAGACGCACCGTCATCCCGGAGGAATAGGTGCGGATCGGACGATCCATGAAGGAACCGATATCTGCGAACTCGGCAACACAACCGAATCGCGACGCAACCTCCTTCCGGGACATCCCCATCACGGCCGCGCTCATGAAGACGTTTTCGCGGCCGGTGAAATCGGGATGGAAGCCCATACCCAGCTCCAGCAGGGCACTGACTTTGCCGTGCATCTCGATTTCCCCCTCGGTTGGCGGGAGTGCTCCGGCGAGTATCTGCAAAAGTGTACTTTTCCCCGAACCATTTTGTCCCAGAACGCCCAGGACCTCGCCCCGGTGCAAATCAAACGACACGCCCTTCAAGGCCGGGACCGCCGTGAAGCAGGCCTGGGAGCCCCGGACCAGGTGTCTTGCAATGCCGCTCGCCGGCCACATCGCCGCGGCGCGTGCCAGCAGATGCCCCTTGAGACACGATGCCGACGTGCGCCAGATGCGGTAGGTCCGGCCCACATCCTTCACTTCCGCGAGGACCGACCTGTCTCGCATAGCGCCGGACGGTAAATCAGTCCTAGGAGTCTCAGCGGTTTCACAGGACATCGGCAAACCCCCTGCGCATCCCGAGAAACGCCGCATACCCCAGCATAAGGGAAAGCACGCCGACCAGTGTCCAGACGCCCCATGCGAACCAATCCGGCTGCATGCCCCAAAGCAGAACCCGCCGCATATTCTCGACCGTCATAGCAAGCGGATTGGCATCCACCAGGAAGCGCCATTTGGGCGGAACCTGGGATGCATCGTAGAGGATGGGCGTGGCGAAGAACAACAGATTGAAGGCCGGTACCAGCAGGTGATTACAGCTCCTGAAGTACACACCCAGGCCCGCCAGAAACCAGCAGGCGCCGAGGAGACCGGCCAGTAAAGGCAACAGAACCACCAGCGCAAGCCATGCCGTCGCCGGCACGGACCCGGTCATGACGGCCGTCGCGGCCACGACGATTCCGACGCCCGCTGCAAGGCTGGGCACCGCCCCAAGCACCGTCGCCAGCGGGATGATTTCCAAGGGGATGGTCGACTTCCTGGCCATTCCGGCATAGGCACTCATCAGAAGCGGGGCGCGTTGGACGCAATCGGCGACAAAGAAAAAGATGACCATTCCGCAGAAGGCCGTTACCGCAAACCCGACGACACCTCCGCCGACATCGCGCGACCACTTCACGCCAAGAAATTCATTAAACACCAAGGTATACACAGCCAGAAGAATCAGCGGACCGCCGACGGCCCAGAGGATGCCGCCAACGCTTGAACGGCAGCGGCATGCCAGATCGCGCAACGCCAATTGCCGCGCGAGATCCCTGTGTTTCCACAAGGACGTTATCATCCGTGCCGGATTGAGTTCTTGTCGCAATAGGGTTGGCTTGCTGTCGATCTTCATCTTCGTCCGAGCACCTTGGCGATCACCCTGTTAAGACGCGAGAGCATGGTCGCACGTTCTTCCGCCAGGTCGGTGCGAAGTCTCGACAATTCAGCCTGCAGGGCAAGCCTTTTCTTTCGTTCCTCGTCGGCCAACCCCTTCTCCCGCGCGGCTTCCGATTGAAGAAACGAAAAACCGCCCAGCAATTCGCGAAACGCCCTATGCGAATAGCCGATAACGCGGCCGAGTTCGGTTTCGTTCGCCCCGATTATCGCCAGGTATCCATCGGCGTCATCCAACGCCGGCAGCGCTGTCGCATACTCTCGTGCAAAGTGGCCGACCGTCAACGGGCGCCGGAAATCTTCGTCTGGATGAGTCGGTTCCGGGTCCTTTGTTTCCTCTGTCAGGCAACTTCCCAGGAGATGGTGTTGCCCAAGGAATCGCGCCTGTTCAAAAACCCGCAGCACCATGTCGCGGAATTCATCGAAGCGGAAGGGCCTCCTGTGAAACTTGCTCTGCCAGATCGGTATGGCGCGGTCGTTGGGACATGAAAGCAGAAGCGTGCCGCCGGGCTTCAAGAGACGCCGCAGTTCCACCAGAAAATCCATTGGTGACTCCAGGTGCTCGAAGGTCTCGAACGAGACGATCATGTCGAAGGTGGCATCGGCCATGGTCGGGAGGGCATGGGCGTCACCCTCGACATAGCGAATGGTGGGTGAAGCGTGATGAGTGCGGGCGTATTCGATCGCCTCGGTGGCATTGTCCACACCAACGACGCTCACCGCACCCTGTGCCGCGAGGAACTGGCTGCCGTATCCGCTGCCGCATGCGATATCAAGAACGGTGCGGCCTCGAACCAGCGGTGCGGCATAGGCATACCGCAGCATATGAATGAGGTCGCCGCACGCCTGCCCGCTTAATCCACGAATATGCCGTTCTCCGGTGTAATCACTCTCTTTGGCGAAAGACGCCGGCGAGTCGTGAATTGAGTCGAGGCAGGCACATGATTCGTTGGTCGAGAGGACGGATTTTGCCGGTGTGTTGTTTTCTGGTACAGACTTGTGTCCCCGATGAATCCCAAAAAGGTTCCTGAGGTTCTCCATCCATTCGTTCATAAAAAGCACCGCAGCCTATCGGTCCCGCAAATCCATGGCCACACGCGAGGAGGCTCGTCGTCCAGCCCAACATTCATGGTTTGCCTCGCTCCACAACCGAAGCAAACCCAACAACTGCCTGGTATACGCGAAGTGCCCGGGCGGTCATCCTGGCAACGCATGGAAAGGCCATGAACTGACGGAATGTAGTCGAGCGCCTGAGAAACCGGCGCAGGCGGAGGATAGGCCTCATGCCTGGGCCACCCAAGTCGAGTTGGAGCAGCGGTAGGTTGGGCGGTGCCTGTATGGGTTCGCGCAAACGCCCAAACCCGTTTCCAGTTATGTCCTGGAGCATTTCGTCAAACATCTTCCCATAAATCCCGGCGACGGTATCGATCTCGTATGGTCCGTTCGACACGGCGTCAAAACTGGCTCGGGACATTTTCTGCAGAAGCGACCGATCACCAGCGAGTGCTGCCAAGGCGTCAACAAATCCGGTGATGTTGCCTTGTTTCACGGAGAAGCCAGTCTCTCCGCTACGAATCAGTTCCGGGATGCCACTCTCGGTCTGACTGACAACAGGAACACAGCCGGCCCCCATTGCCTCCAGCAAGGCGAGAGGTAATCCCTCGAATGCCGAGGTCAGAATGACGACATCGTTTTGGAGGAAGCTCTCCTGCGTTTGCGCATTGGACAGGGTTCCCGTCATAAGCACATTGCCGCCGGCAATATCGCTTTTCCAGGCCTTAGCCAGAACAGCCCGCTCCGGGCCATCGCCGACTACCGTCAACACATAGCGAACGCCCCTGGCATTCAGTCCGCGCGTCACGTCGATCAAGTCGAGGATCCTTTTCTGGTACTGGATCAGCCGTCCGGCATAGACGATGCGGAGCGGCTCTTCCGCACGCCCGTCCCGCACGGCACGGCCGCAGGCCGGCACACCATACGGTACGGTCACAAGACGATCGGCAACCTGCGGACAACGTTGCGCCGTTTGTTCGGCAATGTGACGACTGACGCAGACGATCCTGTTCCAATACCGGCCGAGGCGAACCGCATGGTCGTAATGCACTTCTTCATCGCTGTGCAAGACGCCGAGAATGCCGACTTTGTCGGACAATAGCGAACTCACGCAGGAGTAGTAGAAATCGTAGCCGGGCACATAGAGGCAGGGCGCATGGGCCTCCAGATAATCCGTCAGGCGACGCCACCGGGCGGGCCAATCGGTTTCGTCACCTTGCAGTAGATTGCTCGTCGGAACATGCGGATCAGGAGGCATGGCAATCCGCCACGGCGCATCCTTCTGGGTGATCAGCAATTCCGCCTCCCATCCTTGCCGGCGCAAAGCGCGGATGAGGTTGGCATGGAAGGTGTTGACGCCGCTGAGTTCGTAATGCGGTGTGGTAAAAATGATTTTTGCAGGCGGGTGCCCGCTCATCTCGCTGCCGCTCCCAAGCCCGGAAGAGCCCCCACCATCTGCATATCGTATTGATTGCAGCCCATGGCCCGCGCCCCGTCCAGTTCGGTGCGCGCCAAATCGATGAAACCCAAGTCGGCCAGACACATGATCTTGGCCGCCTGCACCGCTTCTCGGTTCTCAACTCGAACGAATTCCAGCGAGTAGGCAAACGCCTCCTCCACCTCGGCACTTGAGAAGTCCGCCTTCGCCCATTCCCTGTTCAGCAATTCCGATGGAATCCGGCCAGTGTTCCGGAAGGCCGTGCTGGAGCTTGATGGCACATCCTCCTGGAAGGCAAACCACTTACGAAGACGGAATTGCAGCAGATGAATCCAGTAGGTGTAATAGTGGCAAAAATCCTGATGAAAAACGACGCTCGTACCGGGGATCAAATGGGGATAGAAAAGCCGTAGCGTCGCGCGGGCCAGTTCCCAGGATTTCATCGCATCGACGAGAAGGAACTCGATAGCGCCGCCGCACCAGCCAATGGCGGCGAGATCCCCTGCGTGCACCTCCAGCTCAGAGGCATAGGCTTTTGCTCGCAGCGCAAACTCACATTGAAAACTGTCTCCCGGTTGAAACCGACCGGCAAGTTCGGTCCCGACAACGACCCGATCCATCCAGGACTCCCAGACAAACGAGTCGTATACGTGCACAGGCAACCCCAGTCGCCGGAAATTTGCGTTCCCTCTCAACCCGTCGACCAACGGGATTGTCGTGGAACCAAGCCAACACCCCAGGTCGACCACAGCACCCTTGCCGGTAAATTGGCGGCGCCCGTATCGCCACAGCCAGGCACGCTCCATTGGTGTCGTCATACCAAGAAGGTCGGCGAAATCCGGGTTGGCTGCGGATCGATCCTCACTTTTTTGACGTCGAAAAAACCCTTCCACAGCACCCCATATCCCCATTCTGCTCACCCATATCCTCCGCTCTATTTGCCAGAAGGGCAGTAAACTACCCCTTAAAACCTATCTTCACAATCAAATTATTCCCTGATACCGGACCGATTTCAGGTGGCAAGATCACAGCGTCTCCTTGGCCTGATCCGCCCCTTTTCTGATTGACAAGTCAACGTCTCTTAGGTAATCAAATCTTCTTTAGCTGTAAATCTTCTGCAAGAGGGGTAAATGTGTATATAGTCATATTTGTTTCATTATCGCCATTTCCCTTGTCAAATTTTTGGAAGATGAGATGGTTTTACCTCATCTTCAAGAGATAAGATGGTAAGCCCCTTGCCTTTTTTTTCCATCATCATTCCAACATATAATCGGCAAGACCAGTTGTTCGTCTCTTTGGAAGCTCTTGCCGGTCTGAATTACCCGCGAGATCGCTTTGAGGTTATCGTGGTGGATGACGGCAGCCATACCTCTTTAGAAGGAATTGTCGATTCCGTGCGAGACAGGCTGGATGCGCGTTTGTTGCGTCAGCCGAACAGCGGACCTGCAGCTGCGCGCAACAAGGGTGCGGCGCAGGCTAGAGGAGAGTATCTCGCTTTTATCGACGACGACTGCTATCCAGCCCCGGACTGGCTCAACGAACTTGCCGACGGTTTCGCAAGAAGGCCGGATCATGCCATTGGTGGCCGAACGCTGAATGGACTGGATAGAAACCCCTTCTCGGCCTTCAGCCAGATGATTATCGATGAAACCTACCGATATTATAACGATAATCCCGAGCTGGCAAGTTTTTTCGCCTCCAACAACCTCGCCGTCCCGGCGGAGGCTTTTCGGGCAGTCGGCTGTTTTGACTCGAACTTTCTTGTCTCGGAAGATCGCGAGTTTTGTGACCGCTGGCTTCATCTCGCCCGCCGCATGATCTATGCCCCAAGGGCAATTGTCTACCACGCCAACAACCTCTCTTTTTTCTCTTTTTGCCGGCAACACTTCAACTATGGTCGCGGCGCTTTCCGTTTCTACAGGGCACGGGCTCTCCGCGGTTCAGGAGGTTACAGCCCCGATGCCGGCTTCTACGGCAGAGTGCTCACTTTGTCCTATCACCAGTCCCGCGGTGAAAGGGGTATCAACGGTCCTTTGCGGAAGTTGTTCCTGTTGCTGCTCTGGTTGCTGGTAAACACTCTTGGATTTGCGATAGAAGCCTTGGCACAGATGATGGTGCCGGGCAAAATATCGCCAAAGACCGTTTCAGAATAAGGAGGGGACGGCGATGGAAGAATTCATCCTGGCCTACGGTAAAGAAAAGCTTGCATTCAGCCTTCCCCGTGGAAGGTTTACCGGTTTTTTGGAACCGAAAACAGTTCCGCCTGCAGTCTCTGCCGGGCGGTTGCTCAGCGACAGCCTGGCGCACCCTATCGGTTCGCCGCCGCTGCATGAGATCGCCCGGGGAAAGAAAACGGCGGCAATACTGATCCCGGGCAAGGCGCGCCGCGCCGCCGCCCATGATTACGTACCCGCCTTGGTGGCGGAGTTGAACAGGGCCGGTCTCGCGGATGAAGACATCACTCTGTTCCTTGCCGACGGCACCCATGAACAGCACTTCGAAAGCGATATGCTGGCACTGCTCGGTAGCGAGATTATCTCTCGGATTCGCTGTTGCGGTCATGACTGCCGCGACGACGAAGCCCTTTGCCATCTGGGGACAACCAGCTTCGGCACCCCGGTCTGGATAAATCGCAAGGTGCTGGAGGCCGATGTCCGGGTGTTGACCGGCCGTATCGTACCCCATTATTTTGCCGGTTTCAGCGGTGGGCGAAAGGCCCTCATCCCCGGCGTTGCCGGATTCGCTACAATTACCCAGAACCACCGGCTGACTCTCGGGATGGAGCAAGGCTTACACCCCGAGGCCGGTTTGTGTTCCCTGACGGCAAATCCGGTGCATCTGGACATGCTGGAAGGCACCCGCATGGTGAATCCGGAATTTTGCCTCAACACCATACTCGACACGGACCACCGCCTGGTTGCCGCTGTTGCCGGGGATTTCGTCGCGGCCCATGAAGAGGGATGCCGCAAGGCGGAGGAGATGCTTCGGGTGCGGGTGCCTGAGCCGGTGGATCTGGTAATAACCAGCGCCGGCGGGCGCCCCTACGACTCCAACTTCATGCAGTCGTTAAAAGCAGCCTTTAATATCCAGGAGATCGTCCGCCCCGGCGGGGCGATCCTCTGGCTGGCGGAGTGCGCCGGAGGCATCCACCCCGGCTTTTTGGAGTGGGCCAAAATGAAGTCGGATGAAGAACTTGATAAAGCAGTACGCGCATGTTACAACCTCACCGGACATAACTCCCTGATGCTGCGCCGCCTGGTCGGCAACGCCGATGTGGCCATGCTCAGTGCCCTTCCGGGCGATACGGTCGCGGGGTTGGGCTTGTCTCCGATTGCCTCCATCGAAGAAGGAATCGACTGGATACTGCAGAGGTTTTCCGGAGAGTTCAGTTATGCCGTAGTGCCCCATGCCAACGTAATGTGCGCGGCCCTATCGGATAAAACGTCCTGTATCGCCGCATCCGGCCATTTGGGTGGGGCTTTTATTTGAGCATCATGAGTAGGATAGGGAGAGAGAAGTTTACATGAAATCGCCATCTGGTTCGAAATCGTCGCTACTGCAGTACTGTGTGAAGTGCGGCAAGGTGTTCGGCCACCGCTTCAACACCTTCTGCGATACATGTGGCGGGATGATCGACGTGGAGTACGACCTGGAACGGGTGGTTTTCTACGACTCCCTGAACCCGCTGGAGCGGTTTTTCGATCTTCTGCCCATCGTCGATCCGGCCAACCTCCTGCCGCAGCATATGGAGAGGACGCCCTGCATACACGCCAGGAACCTGGGTGCACGGCTCGGCATGCCGTGGCTGTACCTGAAGGATGAAACATCTCTGCCGACAGGAAGCACCAAGGACAGGATGGCGGCGGTGGCTCTGGCCTTTATGTGGGAATGTGGCATTCGTGAGTTCTGTACCTCCTCGACCGGCAACAGTTCCTCTTCCTATGCCCATGCCATTGCCCGATTCCCAGGCTGCCGGCTCTATCTGTTCACGGCTGAGGATTTCTGGGATCGCGTTGACTATCCAGAGAACGATCAAGTGGTGCCGTTCGTTTTACGGGATGCAAGTTTCGTCGATGCCTTCAAGTGCGCCGGGGCCTTCGCGCAGATGCGCGGTGTGACCTCCGAAAGGGGGTTTTTCAACCCGGCCCGGCGCGAAGGTTTGAAGCTTGCCTTTCTTGAGGCCGCCGAGCAAGTGCCGAGACCTATCGACTGGTATGTGCAGGCGGTTTCCAGCGCCATGGGTGTCTACGGTACCTTCAAGGGTGCCCGGGAACTCCTCAGCCTGGGTCGCATTCCGCGTCTTCCCCGCCTGCTCTGTGTCCAGCAGGATACCTGTTCCCCCATGGTTTGTGCTCATGAAGCGGATTCGCAGCAGATCCGCCCGGAAGACATCGTCCGGAGACCGGGCGGCATCGCCAAGGCAATTCTCCGTGGAGATCCAACCAAGGTCTATCCTTATGTGCGCGAGCTGGTCATCGCCAGTAAAGGGACCTTTACTGCCGTCAGTGAAGGGGAAATACGGGAAGCACGACGTATGGTCGAGGAATTGGAAGGTGTTAAACCCTGTTTCTCCGCCGCCGCGGCCCTTGCCGGTCTAATCAAGCTGGTGCGCAGCGGCAATTTCCCGTGCGAAGAAACGGTAGTGATAAATATTACCGGCCGGGACCGCGCACCGTCCATCATGCCGCGAAGGGCGCATCGCCTCAAGGCCTCGGCCGACGGTTGGATCCCCGAGGACCCGACCGACGAATTGGCGCAGAGCCTCTGGCGGACCAGGGCAAAGGAGTAATGTTGGAGCAACAAACCGGCCTGCCGTTGCCACCCTCCGCCCCTCATGTCCCCGGCACTGGATCGGCCTGTGGGTTTCCTCTTGAACAGCTCAACCAGTCGGTGCCGGCGTGCTTTGAGAAGGTGGCGGCGCTCTACCCGTCGAAAACGGCAGTTCGGGGTCAAGGGCGGGACATTACCTATGACAGCCTGAACAGGACAGCGAACCGCATTGCCGGTTCCGTAAGCACCCTCGCAGGTGCGGATCACGGACGGATCGCGCTTCTCTTTCGCCATCGGCCGCAGGCGCTTGCCGCCATGCTCGGCGTCTTGAAAAGCGGTAAGGCCTACATCCCTCTCGACCCTTCTTACCCCAGGGCCAGAACGGCTTATATCCTGGAAGACTCCCGAGCGGACCTGATCCTTACCGAAAAGGAAACCGTGGGGCTTGCAGCGGACCTTGCCTGTGGGAAATGCCCGGTGCTCGACATCGATGCGATTGATAGCGCTTTCCCGGATGGGAAACCTGGCTTTGCCGTTGCACCCGAGGCTCTCGCCTACATCATCTACACCTCCGGCTCCACCGGGCAACCGAAGGGGGTGATGCAGACGCATTGCAACCTGCTGCACTTCATCCGCAGTTACAGCAGCGGCCTTTCGCTCTCTGCCACCGACCGCCTCTCGCTGCTCCCTTCCTTCAGCTTCAGCGCCTCGCTTATGGACATATACGGTGCCTTGCTCAACGGCGCCGCGGTCTGTCTTTACGATGTTCGGGAAGAGGGGAGTGTTGCTCTGGCCAAATGGCTTAACGAGGAACAAATAACCATCTACCACTCCGTTCCGACCCTGTTCCGCCATCTCGTCGCCGGTCTTTCCGGAGCGGAGCGGTTCCCGCGGCTGCGCGCCATCGATCTGGGAGGGGAGCCGGTGTTCGACCGGGACGTCGAGCTTTTCCAAAGGCATTTTGACCGGGAGTGCATCCTGGTCAACCATCTGGCTTTTACCGAAGCAAGCGTTGTCGCCCGGAACTTTATCCACCAAAACAGCCCGGTCCCGCCCGGTAAGATTCTCGCCGGCTATCCGGGGGATGGGGTGGAGGTAACGATCGTCGATGAGGACGGGCAACAGGCCGAAGTTGGCCAGACAGGCGAAATCGTACTCAGGAGCAGGTATCTGAGCCCCGGCTACTGGGGGCAACCGGACCTGACCAAGGTGGCCTTCGTGCAGGACCCGGACGGCTCGGGACTGCGCCGGTACCGATCCGGCGACCTTGGACGCATCGGCCGGGACGGTCTCCTTGAACACCTGGGGAGAAAGGATTTCCGCGTCAAGATCAGGGGGCTCACCATAGAGGTGGCCGAGATCGAAACCTGCCTGCTCGGACTGGAATCGATCAAGGAGGCAGTGGCCCTGGCACGGGAGGAGAGGGGTGGGGAACAGTTCCTGGTGGCCTATGTGGTAGCAGGTAAGGACGTCCCGCCGTCGGAAGCATCGCTGCGGGACTTTCTTCGGCACAGACTTCCCGATTATATGATTCCAGCGGAATTCGTCTTTGTCGACGCCTTGCCGCTCAACCCCAACGGCAAAGTGGATCGAGGCGCCTTGTCGCTGGCCGATTCCAGTCGGACAAAGCCCACCAGCTCCTTACTCGGCCCGCGAAACCACATGGAACGAAGGCTGGCGGACATCTGGTGTAAGGTACTGGAGCTTGATGAAGTGGGTGTGACGGACAATTTTTTTGACCTCGGTGGGCATTCCCTGCGCGCTTTCCAGCTCTTCGCTGAGATTGGAAAGGTATTCGAAGTAAGAATCTCTCCTTCCGTCCTCCTGCAGGCGCCGACCATAGAACTGCTCGCCCGGACCGTGGAGGCGCAAATACATGACAAAGGAACGGCAACCGCAGTCAGTCTGGTTCCCATCCGGCCGGACGGGTCGCGCCTTCCGCTGTTCTGTATTGCTCCCATAGCAGACAGCGTTCTCTGGTTCAGGGAACTGGTTGATCACATCGACCCGGAATACCCGGTCTTCTGCATCGAGAGTTCTGATGCGGTGCTCAGCATGACCTTGGAGGCGATGGCGACAAGGAGTATCGACATCATGCGAACGGTCTCGCCGTCCGGCCCGTTTATTTTGATAGGTTATTCCTCGGGGGGAGTGGTGGCTTTCGAGGCCGGCAGGCAACTGTTAGACATGGACTTGCCTATCCAGCTGCTGGCCATGATTGACTCCCCCTGTCCCGTTCCTGGCGGTGAAGAAGGAGGCGGGAAACTGGCCGCCATAGCGCGTGCCTGCATGAATTTCCCTTACTGGCTGTATTACTACTGGCGTGGTACCGAGCACAGAGCCGCGCAACTGAACCTCGTCTTGCGCAAAGCTCTCGGACTCCATGTGGAAGAAACCTCCGACCCCTTTTATATAGTTGGCAGGTATCTGCAAAAGATTTCCGCATGGTTGAATGGCTACCGAGTCAAGCCGTACCGGGGACGCATCGCTTTTTATCGGGCCAGGGGTCAGAAACTGTTGCGACCCCTAAAACTGGATGAGGAGTGGCGGAAATTCGCCAAGCATATCGATGTGTATCCGGTTCCCGGGCATCATGCCCAGATCCTGAAAGAGCCGCATGTGCGAGTTTTGGCAGACAAAATAAATAAAGAGCTGCGAGATGTCGGGGTATAGTTTTCCGCCAGGAAATCCGTGTGGCCTGTTCGGTAAAGGGATGATGGATGGGCGGGAGGTCCATGTATGGGAATGTTGCCTTACCGCGGGTGAGGGTGGTTCGTCTCGGTTGCAAGACACTCTTTCGAAGGACGAGAAGCGGCGAGCCTGCCGATTCCATTTCGAGCGTGATCGCAGATGCTATACGGTGGCCCATGGAATGCTCAAAGAGATATTGGCAAGCTATCTGGACAAGGATCCGAGGTGCCTGCAGTTTTCCCCGGGAAGCTTCGGAAAACCGTATCTGGCGGCCTCTCTGAACGATCCGGACATCCGCTTTAGCCTGAGCCGCTCGCAGGACCTGGCACTGGTAGCGATAGCGGACGGCATGGAAATCGGCGTCGATCTTGAATGCATCGAACCGAATCCGGTAGTTTCGGAGATCGCCCGCAGGTATTTCTCCGCGAAGGAAAACGCAAGCCTCTCGACTCTGTTCGGCAGCGCTTACATCGAAACCTTTTTCCGGTGCTGGACGAGAAAAGAGGCGTTCCTCAAAGGCAAGGGTATCGGCCTCTTGCAGGACCCCGCCGGTTTTGAGGTCAGCCTGCTTCCCGGCGAACCGGCCGCCCTGCTGGACTGTTCCGCTTCGCCGGCTGAGGTGAAAAGCTGGGAACTGTTCGATCTTCCTGTGATTCCAGGCTACTCCGCATCCCTGGCAGTGCAGGGGCATGGCTCCCGAATTGTCTATCGAAAATGGGTCGGTGGCAGAAAGACTATGGGCTATCCAAAGACCACCCAGACAGTATTGGAGGACCTTTCATGCCGAACGGAATGAGACGAGTTCTCCTCAAGCTTGCCCGACGATGCCGGTCCTGGATAGTATCTACCATGAGAAGACTCTTTTATTGGAAATGGGTACTGCATGTGCGAAGGTGCCGGGAGGTCACTATTCCCTCGGACTGCAAGGTGACGGTCGTGCTCACGGCATACCGGAAAGAGAGGATAGGCAACCTCGATCCGCTGGTGCGTTCCGTGCTGAAATGTGCTTTTGTCGAGAAGGTGATCGTCTCCAATGACAATCCGCAAGTGCGAATTGCCGACTGGGTGCGGGTCAGGGATGAACGCCTAGTACTGCTTGACCAGCCGGTAAGGCGTGGATGCGGGAATCGCTGGAAGCTTGCTTGGGCGGAGAAAGCAGCCTATTACCTGGCAATCGACGATGACATCCTCGTTTATCCAGGACAGCTGGCGCAGCTCTTCATGCACCTGATAAATATGCCGGAGGTGCCGCATGGCCTGAGCGGCGGCACCGTTCCTTTTCAATTCCACGAAAGGAAGGAAATGGCGGTAGATCAGCTGTTCGAGATCTATGCGCTGACCAGGGAACATCTCAGGGTTTATTTCGACTATCTGCAAGAACTGGCAGCTCAAACTGTATCTCAAGAAGGTCTCTGTATGAGTGGCGATTTCGTACTCATCAGCCATAGCGGCCAGGGCAAACCGGTAATACATGATGTTGGTTTCATCTCACGCTGTGCAACGGCGTACGCCGAAGGGGTGGCGACATTCAAGGAAGCGGATTTCCTCAGGTGTGTTGAGGAATTAAGAAGATTTGTGGGAAAGGCCTAGTTCCCCTATCAAGTGATGTCAGTTCAATTTTTGGTCTGACTACCAGGGCAATGCCCAAGGCCGATAGCAGCCGGAACAGGCTATCCAGCCGACAGTTGGGGTTGCCATTCTCCAAAAGCGATATTCGCTTTTGATCATGATTACAATGAAGTCCGTTTTCTCAAAATCATCACCGTTGACGGGAAGAGACAAGTTCGCCCGAAAAACCTGACGATATCTTCAGAAGAATATATCTTATCTTTGGTTGCTTTTTTTCTTCATTTTAGATACGCCTGAAACATATAATGATGACACGAATGACAATTCGTAGACGAATTACGCCTTGAAGCCTCCCAGACAATGGCAAAAAAATATCATGAAAAACCGAGAAAAATTGATGCATTTTCCGGGGTTATTAATTTTTATCCTGTCTTTGATACTGGTTGGATGTTCCAAAGAGAAACCACGATTTGTTTGTAACGATGCAATTGGCTGTGTGGAAATCGCTGCTAATGAACCGATTAAGATCGGTATTATCCAGGCACTTTCAGGTAAAGTTGCTACCCTTGGCAAAGAGCAGATTTATGGGTTTGAACTCGCCCTTGACTCTTGGCAGGGAAAGGTAGCTGGACATCCAATCGAGCCGCAGACCGAGGATTCCGGTTGTACCAGTGAGGGTGGCGCCAATGCTGCGTTGAAGATTATTGCCGATCCAAAAACTGTGGCTATTTTTGGAACTACTTGTTCCGGTGAGGCAGCGACAGCTGCCAAGGCTATGTCCGATGCCGGACTGACGATGATTTCTGGAAATAACAGTGCTCCTTTTCTCACCTCCATCAATGGGAATCGTGCACCTAATTGGCAACCGGGATACTTCAGAACCGCCAATAACGAAGAAATTTCCGGGAAAGCGGCAGCCACCTATGCCTACAATATTCTTGGAGTACGAAATGCAGCTACCATCAATGATGGGGACATTTACACCAGAGGGTTGACAGACGGTTTCAAAAAAACTTTCACCGCGCTCGGTGGTGTTGTCGTTCTTGATACCTCCATTAATAAGGGCGATACGGAAATGCTGCCGGTGTTAGCCGCAGTTGCCAATACCGAGGCGCAATTGCTCTTCTTCCCTCTGTTTCAACCCGAAGGCAATCACATGCTCCGTAACGCCAGAAACAATAAGTTCTTCAACAATATATTTTTAATGAGTGATGGAGCCTTGATCGAAAACTCGTTTATTACCGAGATGGGGGATTTGACCAAAGGCATGTATTTTATCGGTCCCAGCTCAGTGGAATCGGAGGCCGTAAGATTACTTGATGGTCGTTATCAAGAGAAATATAACACCACCCCTTCAGTCAATTACTACCTGCGTGCGTACGATGCCGCAAACCTTCTTTTCCAGGCAATCAACAAGGTGGCTATCAAAGAACCTGATGGCACTCTGCACATTGGTAGACAGAGCCTGCGAGAAGTACTCTATGCCACAAAAGCCTTTGATGGGGTAACAGGGCGTCTGACCTGTGATCAATTCGGAGATTGCGCTTTTCCGGTATTTAATGTCCTGCGGCTGGACGATCCCAGCAAAGGAGTCACAGCTTTACAAAAAAATATCCAATTTACCTACTCTCCGTCACAATAAAACCTCTGCTTTCAGAAACGAAATTCTGTCATGATAAGGTGGTTCCACCTTTATAATAGACGCACAATTTTAGCAAAACTCAAGTTGAGTTTTTTTGGATTTTTTTTCCTGATTGCCATGATACTGGCTACCTGGCTTCTATCACTTAACCGGGAAAATCGTATCGAAACTGAAATTGATCTGTGCCGCGAGATTGAAAATAGTGTCCTGGATATGGACCGCAAGATGGAGAAAGCTAAGCGCCTGCATCGCGACTTTTTTCTCTACCAAGCCAAGCTTGGACTGAACGAAGCACATGTTCAATATGCACAACCATCGGTCAGACTGATTTCTCAGGCTGTGGGCATAAGTTCCGACCTGAAAAAAAAGATTTCACAAATAGGAATAGACCATTCCCTCAGATACCGCAATGTTGACCTGAACCTCTATCTTTCCTCAGCCAAACGTTTCGCAGACACTTCGATCCAATCCATAGAACTATTAACGCGACTGGTCGCACCTAACGATGGTCTGGAACCACGGTTTGAAAATCTTGCTGCAACATTGTCAAGAGAAACGATCAATTCACCGGAGATTAAGGAACGGTTGCATGAGGTTGTGGCTTTCTATCAACAATACAAGGTTGCCCGGCAAAGGCATATTCTGCAATCGGCTTTTAATGTCATCTACGCTCTTCGTCAACAAATTGGAGGGCCAGAATTCGACTCTTCTTCGGCCGAGCCAAAGAATATAGATAAAATGCTGGCTTCTCTGGAGCAGCTTGGTCATGAAATTCTCGATACGGATAGTACCCTCAAACAAATTTTCAACGATTTTTCCCTGCAGGAACAAAATGTCATTCCCATTTCCCGAGCCCTGGTTGAATTTTCTCATGAAGAAGTAGGGTTCGCCAAAGAGAGGGTGCGGCGTTCGCATCAAGTAACCTTTCTCCTTATTACAATCTTAACCTGTATAGCTCTCATATGGAGTGTTCTCATTTCCAGGACGACCAATCGTAGTGTCACCAGGAGAATAATTGCTCTGACTGAGTTTGCCCAGCAGTTACGGCAGGGTCATCTCGACGTTTCCGTCGTCGATGGTTCAGTGGATGAGCTTGGACAATTGAGCAGAACCTTTAGCATCATGGTTGGCAGAATAAGGGAACTGGTCGATGATCTCGAATCGAAAATTATGCAGCGTACTCAGCAGCTGGCTGAAAGCGAACGATGGTTTCGCCATCTTTTCGAGAATTCGCCTCTCGGCATCTTTCGAACAAGCCTGGATGGCAAAGTTTTGCTAGTGAACAAGGATGGGGCGAACATACTCGGTTGTGACTCACCGGATGAGGTCATAAACAACTATTCAAACATGGCCGAGCAGGTGTATGTCGATCACACCAGGCGAGTCGAGGTAGTTCATTTATTACAGACCCACGGCGAAATAAAACATTTTGAATGTCGGTGGAAAAAAAAGAATGGTGAAATCATCTGGGTATCGATCAACGCTCGATTGACTACCAAAGATGGGACAGAAAAACATGGTGGAGAACAGGTAATTGATGGATTCGTACTGGATATCACAAAGCGAAAGAGGGCTGAAGTAGAAAATGCCAAACTTGAAATACTCAATCGGCAGCTCCACAAAAATCAAAGTTTGGCTCGGATGGCTGGATCAATTGCCCATCATTTCAATAATCAACTTACTGTTGTTATAGGGAATATTGGATTGGCGATGGAAGCTATCCCTGGCGATGCGAATATAGCCGGATACATGGCCCAAGCCTTACAAGGAGCACATAAGGCAGCCGAGGTGAGTAGCCAGATGCTCACTTATCTTGGGTTAACATCGTGCAGATATACGCAGCTCGACCTGTCGGAGACTTGTCGACAAATCCTCTCTCTGTTACAAGCCTCAGCCCCAAAAAAATTAATGTTTAAAGCGGACTTGCCAACACCTGGCCCGAAGATCGAAGCAAATGCCAACCAGATGCAGCAGGTCGTGATTAATTTGGTCACAAACGCCTTTGAGGCAGTGGGCAATAACCAAGGAGTTGTTAACTTCTGCATCAAAACGGTTTCATCTGAGGATATCACAATGGCGCACCGATTTCCTACCGACTGGCAGCCTCGGAACAGGACCTATGCTTGCATTGAAGTAACGGATACCGGTTGTGGAATTGCGGCGGAAGTTATTGACAACCTCTTTGATCCATTTTATTCCAGCAAGTTTCCAGGACGAGGACTCGGCCTGTCAGTGGTTTGGGGTGTCGCTATGGCACAAAAAGGTGTTTTTTCGGTTGAGAGTGAAATTGGCAGTGGCAGCACTTTTCGAGTATTCTTTCCGGTGTCGGTTGCCGAAGACATCCTGCAACCGCCAAAAAAAATTACTAAAACTACCGCAATTGAAGCCGGTGGTACGGTGTTGCTCGTTGATGACGAGGAAATGGTGCGCAACTTGACAAAGAATATTCTCAGAGGCCTCGGTTACACTGCAATTACGGCAAAAAATGGAATGGAAGCTGCTGAAATATTACAGAACAATCCAGCCAAAATCCATGTTGTTTTGCTGGATTTGAACATGCCGGACATGAATGGTTGGGAGACCCTGGCAGCACTTCGAAGGATTCGTCCAGACCTCCCTGTGGTAATCGCCAGCGGCCATGACGAATCCGAGGTTTTTGCTGGAGACCATCTCGAACACTCCCAAGCATTTCTGCACAAGCCATTTCAAAGAGCAGACCTGAAGGAAGCGCTGGCTAAAGCTATGGCGAGGTGAAATAGCCAGGCAGAGACGTGAACTGGCAGAAGTCAAGATGGAGCCGGATATCATAAAAAAGGCAGCGTGCTTTGCAAAGGATTCCAAGCGAGGTACGCGATGATCGATAAATTACGGCTGCAATACATACCCGGTGGGGTTCAGATGGCAGGTTGTCACCCCTTGCACCTGGCAGAAAGAGGAAGAACGCCTAGGAGTCTGTCGGATTTAGAGTCATTGAACGATAGCGGAAAAGATGTATTTAATTAACGTATCATATTGATTTAACAATATAAATATTGACATTTTCCGATCTTTGTGGTTGATTTCTTTGTAAATTCAGCAAACCACATAGCGAGAAAGATATGATTCAAAAATTCATTCCTACCAATAGAGATCAACAGTACCTCTTCCCGCCGGCAATTCAAGATTGGCTACCGGAAAGGCATCTGGCCCGGTTTATTGTCGATATCGTCTCGCAACTCAATCTGCGGCCTCTTGCGGAAACCTATGCAGGAAAAGGATTAAAAGCATATCATCCTGAAATTCTTCTATCTTTATTGTTTTATGGCTATGCAACCGGAGTTTTCTCTAGTCGAAAGATCGAAAAAGCAACCTATGATTCCGTTGCCTTTCGTTTTATCTCTGCCAATACCCATCCTGATCACGATACCATCGCCTCTTTCCGCAAGCGATTTCTTAAACAACTGAAACCACTTTTTGTACAGATCCTGATGCTTGCCCGTGAAATGGGCCTGTTGAAATTGGGCAAAGTCAGCCTTGATGGCACCAAGATAAAAGCCAATGCCTCCAAACATCATGCCTTGAGCTGGGATCATGCCTGTAAACTTGAGCAACAATTACAGACTGAAGTCAACGAACTTATGCGTCTTGCCGAACAGGCTGATTCCGAAGAAATACCTGATGGAATGGATATTCCGGAAGAACTCTGTCGTCGTCAAGACCGGTTGGAGGCCATAGCCCAGGCAAAGGCAACAATTGAGGAGCGGGCAGCACAAAGATACGCACAGGAACAAAAAGAATACGAAGACAAGGTCGCCGAACGTCGGGCAAAAGCAGAAGCTAGCCGCAAGAAGCCTCGCGGTCGTGAGCCAAAACCGCCTGAACCTGGACCTCGCAAAAAGGATCAAGTTAATTTAACTGACGAAGAATCCCGTATCATGCCTTCCTCGGACAAAGGCTTTGTCCAAGCTTATAACGCTCAGGCAGGTGTTGACGCTGATACGATACTCATTGTCGAATCTCATATAAGCCAAGCAACAAACGACAAGCAGGAGATGGACCCAACCCTTGCATCCCTGAATGAGTTGCCGGAGAAATTGGGCAAGGTTGACATCATGCTGGCTGATGCCGGTTATTACAGCGACGATAACTCGGCATCCTGCAAACGGTCTGGAATTGAACCGTACATTCCCCCAAATCGGGATAAGCATAACCAACCCCTTGCCGCACGATTCATCGACCCTCCGCCGTTACCTGAAGATGCAGAGCCGATTGATAAAATGAGGAACAAGCTGAAAACTGTCGAGGGCCGCAAGGTTTACGCGCAACGCAAAAGTACGGTTGAGCCGGTATTTGGCATTATCAAACATGTCTTGGGCTTCCGACAATTTTTCTTGCGTGGCCTTGAGGCAGTTACCGGCGAGTGGACACTTGTGTCCATGGCATGGAATATGAAAAGGATGTTTGCTCTGAATGGCTAAGATATATCAAAGAACAAGGCAACCTGAACATATTTCAACTCAGGTTGGCGGCTAAAAGCCACGTAAGTAATAAACTTTATCAACTAAATGAAATACTTAACTGCACATGTTAGGGTTTGCCCCGAAGTGGAACCTCATAATCCGACAGACTCCTAGCCAGCTATCTACTCAGGAAGTCTTAAGGGTCGGCGTAATTGGTTCGGCTGAGATTGCCATGACAAAGATATATTTGCCATAATATTGATTGATCCAAAATCCATCGACAGAACAGATTGATACCAACCGTGCTCCCTTTGATCGCTCATCAAAATACTGAAGACAAGACTCGGAACAAAACAAAATACATACTACAGCGAAGGTGATATCCCCATACCAGGCGAGCTGATATGGATGTAGCTAATAATGAGGTGCTCATGAAACGTATTAAATTGGAACATAAAAACTCTCAACTGCTATCACGGCAAGACTTCTTTGTTCGCATGGGATGGTATGTATTTTTCGGCTGTCTGTTTTTGGTGTTTTCGTTGGGAGTTGGCACCGTTGGTTATCACATCACGGCGAATCTAGGTTGGGTTGATGCTTTTTTGAACGCTTCAATGATTCTAACCGGCATGGGACCTGTTGATAAACTCGAAACCGAAACGGCCAAGGTATTTGCATCACTTTATGCGATCTTCAGCGGGGTGGCTTTCCTGACTTTTTGCGGAGTTCTATTTACCCCGATCTATCATCGGTTTATACACAAATTTCATCTCGATTTGGGTGAAAAGAACCTTTGAATTGATCTTTAGCAATATTGATGACCGACCTCAAAGTGAAAGCAGATGAGAGCGTTGAGGAAATTCCATGTCAGGGATAAAAATCCTCACCGGGGACAGAGTCCACATACAGGTGGTGATCTCACGTTGGATGCCAGGAGAGTTGTGACGTTTAAGCCATCGGGAATTTTGCGAAGCATGGTTAATGCTGGCAGATGAGAGCGCCGGAAAGTTGGTATACAATTCGCCGCATTTTTTAGGATAATACAACTATTCGTCCTCGTGGGGTAACGACTACAAATCCTTGCATCCGGAATCTTTCCACTGATCCTGTAAAAATTTTAATTCACTTATGTTATGGTCGCGGCGGCGGTCGGCATATTCGGGATCATTACGGCGGTATCTCTGCTCTGCAAAGCCCATAGCCCCAAGTGAATTCCGTATCCGTGAGCGGATCATGCCGCATTTTGCAAGCGCCCATCGAGCTTTTATGGAATCATCGGGGTCGTGAGAGAGCCAGTCATGATTCTGCACCACATATTTCAATGTAACCGTCTGACCGACCGCGATAGGAATAACCCTCTCCTCCATCGTTTTAGCAAGGGCGTCCTCGTCGAGTTTATTGTCCTTGATCAACTTTTGCAGATGGAATATCTCAAAATTAATCATCTCATCGCGGCTGGGCGTGCTGTAAACCTCCCATAGATAGGATCCCTCAGGGCATTTTTTCTGTCGGCAGTGGTTGAAGCCTTCTTGGACGATTGGCACCCGCATAAGGAGATAACGGTAGATTGAATCTATAATCAAGCGGGCTCTCATCGCCGGCTCATACTGCTTCGGATCGATTCTTCGCGCCACTGCCTGGTCGAAGACTTCCTCGGCATAACTGAAATCCTGGCTGTATTGTTCAAGAGAGTAGAAGGGATGGTCTCGGTTCGGTAAATATTGCCAGTGCCCTGCGGCGAACATCGGCCAGCGGAATCGCACCAGCCCGTTACCTGCATCGATATCGGTTACGCTGGCAAAATAGCTCTTTTGGCGCAGTTGTTGCACTTTTCTGGGGAGGGTAGCCTCCCAGGTCTGGACAGGTGAGTAGGTGCTACCGTCAAGGACTATGCGTCCGACAAGTCCCGCGTGACCATCACCAATAAAAATCGCACCGGCAGAGAGCGATTGGGTGGTAATGCGAATAGGATATGTGTCAAGCGGCAATGTCCTGGTGGATGTTTCGCTCAGCACCGAAAGGAGGGATTGGCGGAATCTCCGGTCCAGATACCATTCTTTGGCTTGCGACAGGTTTTTCCAGGCCGTCGACCAGTGTCCCAGGAGATGTCCGTCCTTTGTGGTGACCGCTGCAGGCAAATGGGCAATCCTTGAGTAAATCCAACGAGTGGCATAGGGGACATCGGCACAGTCGATGGCAATGCCATAGCGAATGAAAAAGTCTTCGGTTATGGTCTTCTCCACCCACTCGGCGAAGTGTTGTTCCTGGATGCTATCCCAGCGCCCCGTCCCTACCTGCCAGACCTGCTCCGTGGATTCCGGCAAGGTCTGGTTAGCAATACTTTCCGTGAAAAAGGGTAAGATACCAGTGAGAACAATAAGAAAGCGCCAGTTTGTGATCCACATCTTATTTCTCCGTCAGAAGAAAACCGACTATGCAGGATATGGGGCCGACCCACCTATTTTTGACAGCAACACGGTAAAAACGAGCAGAAACTTTCCGACCTGCGGTATGAACAAAAAATAATCACCAACCAGTTTCCTGCAAAAATTATAAACTCGCAAGAACTTCAATCTCGAAAATATAACATATAAAAAACAAGCAGTAAGAAAGGTCAGAGAGGTAGTTTCGAGGGTTTTGTCGGGTCGAGAAAGCCGATAGAGCCAATGCCAACATTGCCGCCGATCACGGTGCGGCCAGATAAGCCTTGGACTTAACAAGTGCCTCGAAAAATGTCGAATAATCTTTACGGTTCATCCGGCTGAACCATATTTTTTAATTATAAGAAGTTCCACAATGCTCCGTTTCGGGTGTGATTTTTGGCCATGATCAAGGTCAAAATGATCAGGAAATATCTCAATTTGACTTGTCAGACATTCACCTTCATTACCAATAACAACATTATGGCGCACCACAATGACCGATCCTGTCGATGGGAAGCGGCCACTATTTACGTTATCGATTTTTATATTTTTTTCACGAAAAGGATAAGTACACTGGCGCCTTGCACCAGAACAAGTGGCTTGACCGGACACCGCACACCGCTCAGCATCGCGATTAGGTATTAGACTATGAAACCGCGCATTACCATCATTACTCTTGGCGTGACAAACCTTCCCCGCGCAATTCGATTCTATCGAGATGGACTTGGCTTCCCTACCGACGCGAATGACGATGCTTCGATAGCGTTTTTCATGACCGACGGTGTTAGATTAGCCCTTTATCCTAAGCAGGCTTTGGCAGAAGACATCTCTGCAGATCTCGGACTATCGTCACGAGGTTTCGGCGGCATCACACTTACCCACAATGTGGGCAGAAAGAAAGAAGTGGCCGAAGTCCTCGCGCTCGCCGAGAAAGCCGGCGGCATGATCGTAAAGCCAGCTTAAGATGTATTTTGGGGCGGTCACAGCGGCTACTTTGCAGATTTGGATGGATATTATTGGGAAGTCGCATGGGCGCCCATGTGTTCGTTCGATCAATCCGGCGCTCTCGTGTTCAAAGAGTGAAGAATTCGCACAAGTCTAACCATGTTTTCCCAGCGGAGCGCAAAGAGCGTGCGCCCGCTGAAAAGCAACGTTATGTCGCACGGGAGTCGCTCGACATGCCGACGACTTGTGGCTTGAGTGGATCGCAAATGTTGGTCAAGCCTGTGAGCATATTGATTGCTTGCAGCGTTGTGATCATAAAGAAGGAGAAGTGCCATGGTTAAGCAAGCAAAGAATACGATTTGTCTTTGGTGCGATGGCGACGCCGAGGACGCGGCGCGGTTTTACTCCAAGACCTTTCCCGATTCGTCCGTCGGCGCGGTGCACCTCGCACCGGGGACTATCCGTCCGGGAAGAAAGGTGCTGTCTTGACTGTCGAGTTTCCCGTGATGGGAATTCCCTGCCTCAGGCTCAATGGCGGACCCGAGGTCAAGCACAACTGGGCGTTCTCGTTTCAGGTCGCAACCGTTGACCAAGCCGAAACGGATCGCTATTGGAACGCGATCGTCGGCAACGACGGCCAGGAAAGTGCGTGCGGCTGGCGCCAGGACAAATGGGGATTGTTCTGGCAAATTACGCCGATCGCCCTGACGAAAGCGGTCACCGATCCCGATCTCGCTGTCGCCAAGCGTGCATTCGATGCGATGATGCAGATGAAAAAAATAGACATTGCTGCAATCGAGGCGGCGTGCCGCGGTTGAGGTGCGTTTTCGTAGGCGTGCATCTCGGAAGCGCAAGGGGAACATGACGGGCGGACCCGAACCCTCCCGGTCCTGAGCCGACGGTTTTCACCGAAGAGAGAACATATTCGCGCCCGCATGTGAAGCGAGATCTGCTTGGACAATCGCAAGGCGGAAAGACCTCTTTTATCGGCTGCCGTCAGATAGACAGCCCAAAACCATTTTACCAGCAAACTTTCGCCAACATCTTGGTGTATGTTTTTTCGGTCCCGAATTTGTTCTGTCACTGAATCAAGCTTATTTCCGGCATCTTCATAGCAAGTCCTCTTTCTGATTTATCAATCTGATATTTCAATAAAAAATAAACATTATGCTGAAGTTTGTTTAGAGCCACTTGTGCTTTACTATTGCTCTAATTTGGCGACATTGACAACCACCTTTTCAGTCCCTAGGTTTAGAGTTAACCGGGGTGTGCACTTAATCCCTGATAAGTAGTGCAAGTGGGCATGGTCTTATGCGATCTTCAGACATCGATGCCACCCTCATAGAGAGGTAAATGATGAAATTGCTCTATGTACACGCCTTAGCTCTTTTTGGGGCCATCGTCATCGTGGCAAATAGTTACGCAAGCGAGGCGGTCCCTCCAGATGTACCAACGCCACTTCGCATTCCTGCCGGTCAATCGGTCTTTCTTGAAGCTCTTGGCACTGGAGTGCAAATCTACGAGTGCACAGACAAACCAGATCAATCATCTACTTTCCAGTGGGTTTTCCGAGCCCCAGAGGCAGTTCTCACTGACCGTACAGGAAATACAATCGGAAAGCACTATGTTGGGCCTACATGGGAGTCTCTCGATGGAAGCACAGTAGTTGGAGAGATTAAGGTTCGTGATCCAGGGCCAGACCAGTCTGCGATTCCATGGCTGTTGTTGACCGGCAAGTCAACATCTGGCAACGGTCTGTTCAGTCAAACCAAAAGTATTCAACGGTTGCAAACCGTCGGCGGAATCACACCGTCTGAACCGTGTAGCTCGGCAAATGCCAAGCAAGTCGCAAAAGTTCCATATACTGCCACGTACTACTTCTATCGTGTTGAAAATCAAGCACCAAACCAATCAATCGAGGAGACGAAAACCGGTAATGCTACACACTAACATGATGCGCCAATATACCGGACTCGAAACAAGTGCGTTTTTGCATCACACCGCCACCCATCGTAAGGAGACCTAACCATGTCAACAAACACCATCCGGCTTCACCGTGTGGTCCGTGCGACCCCTGAGAGAATCTATCGGGGATTTTTAAATGCCGAGGCAATGGCTAAATGGCTTCCACCGAATGGATTCACCGGCAAGGTTCACCACCTGGATGCCAAGGTCGGCGGCACGTACAAGATGTCGTTTACGAATTTTACAACGGGACATAGCCATTCCTTCAGCGGAAAATATCTCGAACTGGTGCCGCACGAACGCATTTGTTACACTGACAAATTCGACGACCCAAACCTTCCAGGAGAAATCCGGGTGACGGTAACCTTCAAGAAGGTGTCAGTCGGAACTGAGTTGAACATCATGCAAGAAGGAGTACCCGAGAGCATTCCTCCAGAGGCTTGCTATCTTGGCTGGCAGGAATCGCTCGCTCTTCTAGCAAAACTTGTCGAAGCCGAGATTCCAGAATAGCGTGCAGCAGGATTCCGTTAGCGCTTAACAATGCGCTACAACGGAGGTCTCCACCAGGACAACGCGGGCTGGCGGCGTTAGTTCCATGTCAGATAGGCGGTACACTGACGTTCACAGGACAAATAGGGAGGAACATAGTGTCGAAACTTCGGGTCCAAAGCTTTGCGATTTCAATTGACGGTTATGGAGCTGGGCTAAACCAAGATCTCAAGAATCCGCTTGGAGTAAAGGGTCCTGAGTTGATGGAGTGGTTCTTCCACACGCGCATATGGCGGAAAATGCATGGCTATGATGATGGAGAGACAGGAGTCGATAACGAAATTGCGGAACAAGGTTTTACCGGGATCGGTGCTTGGATTCTTGGACGCAATATGTTCGGTCCTGTTCGAGGGCCGTGGCCGGATGAAAAGTGGAAGGGTTGGTGGGGCGACGAACCACCCTATCACACGCCGGTCTTCGTGCTGACGCATTACGCACGGCCTCTAATTGAGATGGCGGGAGGCACAGTGTTTCATTTTGTCACCGAAGGTATCCACGCTGCTTTAGAACAGGCGACAGCTGCAGCTAACGGCGGCGACGTTCGACTTGGGGGCGGCGCATCCACTATTAGGCAGTATCTACGAGCCTCACTTGTCGACGAGTTGCATCTCGCTATCCGACCGGTCTTGCTCGGTTCTGGGGAGCATCTTTTGCAAGGCCTTGATATGTGTACTTTAGGCTACGAATGTACTAAGTCCGTCGCGGGCGAACGTGCAATCCACGTCTTTCTGCGCAGATGCACATGATCCCGAATAGATGGCAGGGCGTAGGTTGTATCTACGTCGATAAACCTGACCGAAAAAGCCGGATTCTTCTAAAAGCGGCTTATTCCTCAAATCGGTTATTTCACCGTTGCATGCAACAGCTAAGACAGATGATGCCATGATAAATCTCAATACAAAAGCATGGATCAGCCTCGCAGGTCTCATGATTGTGATGGGTCTTCTGCTCTTTGTTCCCGGTGGAACCGTTTACTACTTGCAAGGATGGGTTTTTCTGTCGGTCTTCACCGTTACATCGATCTTCATCACTCTCAATCTTATGAAACACGATCCGGCGCTTCTTGAGCGGCGCATGAGGGGTGGACCGACCGCTGAAAAGCAACCGATGCAGAGGCTCATCATGCTGGCTACATCAATCGGATTCATCTGCCTTCTGGTTGTACCAGCGCTTGACTTCCGTTTTGGGTGGTCTGCCGTGTCGTTAAGCGGTATCGTGGGCGGCAATGTGCTTGTCATGACAGGGTTCTATTTCATATCCCTCGTGTATAAAGAGAACACCTTTGCTTCCGCAACAATCGAAATCGCGGAAGGTCAGAAGGTTATATCTACCGGACCTTATGCAATCGTCCGCCATCCGATGTACGCAAGCGCTTCAATATACCTTATTGGCATGCCGATTGCGCTTGGCTCGTACTGGGGCCTCATCGTGTTCGGAGCTATGATACCGTTTCTCCTGTTGCGGCTCATTGATGAAGAACGTTTCCTTGCAAAGAACCTGCCGGGATATGTGGAATACCAGATGCAAGTCCGATATCGTCTCATACCATTCGTATGGTAGGGATTATTGGCCCATTTTCGCAACCAGCCCTTGACGGAAGTCCCTCTAGGATGAAATTTGATTTGTCAGGACAATAAAGAGAAAGTTGGTACAATCAGGTAACAATATAAGATAAAAAAAATAACAAGTTCTGTTACGTATCAGGAAGAAGCTTAACACAAGAAGTGTACTCCCATTCCAAAGGTTGCCAATAAAAATCTTGTAGGTTTAAAATCATTTTCTGCCCCAATTTTCTACTCATCTTTGAGCGTAACAGTTTAGTCCTTTCGGAAAGTGATACGCAAACCGTAGTTAAGCACGCTTGTTACGGCTGGTAATTTCTCTTTTTGTACCGCAAGGGCATAAGTTTCGTTTGAGCAGGCAAGCTGCT
>Ga0118677_10002109_pt1 | contig 40745 bp, 33 predicted proteins | sample AliMusrvi5mmetaG_FD_86154 | JGI IMG/M metagenome (GOLD analysis project Ga0118677, IMG submission 86154)
TTTATACTAAATTTGTCCCCAAATTTGATACATGGGTTTAAAAGAAGAGATTCTGCGCCGGAGAACATTCGGCATCGTCAGTCACCCGGATGCGGGCAAGACCACTTTAACTGAAAAATTACTGCTTTTTGGCGGTGCCATCCACGTAGCAGGAGCCGTCAAAAGCAACAAGATAAAAAAGGGAGCTACCTCCGACTTCATGGAGATTGAGCGCCAGCGCGGAATATCCGTGGCCACCTCCGTGATGGGTTTCGAATACGGCGATTACAAAATCAACATCCTTGATACACCTGGTCACCAGGATTTTCAGGAAGATACTTTTCGCACGCTCACGGCTGTCGACAGTGTGATCATCGTCATTGACGCCGCAAAAGGGGTGGAACCTCAGACTGAAAAGCTGATGGCGGTTTGCAGGATGCGCAAAACACCCGTGCTGATCTTTATCAACAAAATGGACCGACCTACCGGAGATACCTTTGATTTGCTGGACGACATTGAAAAACAGCTGATGATCAAGGTAAGGCCGCTTAGCTGGCCTATCAACAACGGTCCGGAATTTAAAGGTGTTTACAATATATATGAGTCGAGCCTCAGTCTCTTTAATCCGAGTATCACGGAGATCGAAAAGGGAATCAGGTTCGAAACACTGAATGATCCGGCATTGGATCAGCTGATCGGCAACGATGCCATTGTGCTTCGCGATGACCTGGAGATGGTAGAGGGGATTTACCCCGTATTCGACCATATATCCTACCTGGCCGGTGAACTCGCCCCTGTATTTTTTGGAAGTGCACTATACAATTTCGGTGTCAGGGAGTTGCTCGATACCTTTGTGAAACTGGCACCCTCACCAAGACCCAAAAAATCGGAAGAACGGTTGGTTCATCCCGAGGAGGAGAGTTTTTCGGGCTTTGTCTTCAAGATACACGCCAACATTGATCCCAATCACCGAAGCAGAATTGCCTTTGTCAAGATCTGCTCAGGAATGTTCGAAAGGAACAAGAACTACAGGCACATCCGGCTTGGAAAAAATTTCAAATACTCCAGCCCGACGGCTTTTATGGCAGACAAGAAGGAGGTCATTGAAAATGCCTTCCCAGGCGACATTATTGGCCTTCCGGATACCGGAAATTTCGTGATCGGTGATACCGTAACCGAGGGCGAGATCCTGCACTACAAGGGGATTCCCTCCTTTTCGCCCGAGATATTCAGGTACATCGAGAACGCCGATCCGATGCGATCCAAACAGTTGGCCAAAGGGGTGGATCAGCTGATGGACGAAGGGGTTGCCCAGCTTTTTACCAGTCAGCTGAATGGTCGAAAAATTATCGGCACTGTTGGAGCGCTTCAGTTCGAGGTGATCGAATACAGATTGGAACACGAATACAATGCCAAATGCCGCTGGGAATCCATTTCCTTATACAAAGCCTGCTGGATTCAGTGCGAGGACAAAGCTGTTCTGGATGATTTCAAAAAAAGAAAATACAATAAAATGGCACTGGATAAACAGGGACGCGATGTATTTCTAGCGGATTCTTCCTTTATTCTGGATATGGCTCAGCGCGACTTTCCTAAGATCAAATTTCACTTTACTTCCGAATTTTAATATATCAATATACACCGATATCTGGTCTCAAATATCAGGGAATACATCTATTTATTTGATTCAGAACTACTTTCCCCAAAATAATTTGCCATGAAACGACTGCTGCTTTCAATTTTGTTCTTTCTTTTTTTGATTCCTGGCTTTGCACAAACCCGGGAGAGTGCCATCGGTTCGATGGAAGAGGTGATATACGGAAGAAAAAATGGAATGGCCTTGACCATGAATGTACTGACACCCAAGGCAAAATCTAACAACAGGGGTATTATTCTGGCCATTAGCGCAGGATTGCAATCCAATTTTGACATGGCCCTCGAGTGGGCAGCCTCGATTGCCCAACCCTACCTGATGAAGGGATATACCGTTTTTGAAGTGTGCCACGGATCGGCCCCCAAATACAACAACATCGAAATTGTTTCTGATCTGCACCGGGCAGTCAGGTTTATCCGTTTCAATGCAGCCAAATACAGCATTGAACCAAACAAACTGGGAATTACTGGAGCCTCCTCGGGCGGGTATCTCTCTCTGATGATGGGAACTACCGGCTTTGAAGCCGATGTAAATGCCAAAGATCCCGTTGACAGGGTTCCCGGAAATGTACAGGCCGTAGCCTGCTTCTTCCCCCCTACCGATTTTTTGAATTTCGGCAAACCCGGATTGGTTTCGCTTGGAACAGGACAACTATCCGATTACAGGGCCGCCTTCGAGTTCAGCATCTGGAACAAGCAGGAGCGGCATTTTGAACTGATTACAGACCAGTCCAAACTGCTGGAAATCGGACGCCAGATCTCCCCCATTTACCAGATAACCGCTCAAACCGCTCCAACCCTGATTGCCCATGGTGACCAGGATGAACTGATTCCGCTACAACAATCCCAAATCTATATTCAGAAACTGAAGGAGCTGAATGTTCCTTGCGAACTGATGATCAAACAGGGCGGTGCACATAAGGTCTGGCCCGATATTATGAACTATCTGGTGGCTTTTTCAGACTGGTTCGACAAGTACCTCAAGTAAATGTGCTAATGTGCTAATGTGCTAATTTTTGCAGACGAGATTTAGTGGGATTCGTCAAAAGAGTGAAATGGCTAATATGGAATAAGGTGAATGAAACTTGAACATCTGAAGATATCATGAAAAACACAGGATTTTTGCTCTTTTTGGTCCTTCTTTTAATTTTGACAGGATTTTCTCCTGCAAAGCGGAAAATCACCATTTTTACCATCGGCGACTCCACCATGGCCAATAAGGACACGATGAAGAACAATCCGGAACGAGGTTGGTGTCAGGTACTTCCAGCTTATTTTGATGATTCGCAGCTTGTCATCGACAACCGGGCTAAAAACGGCAGAAGCTCGAAAAGCTTTTTGGATGAGGGACTTTGGAAAGCAGTCCTGGATGATTTACAAAAAGACGATTATGTCTTCATTCAATTTGGCCACAACGACTCCAAACCCGATGCTGCCCGCAAAACTGAAGCTCATTCCACCTACCGGGATAACCTGTTCAGATATATCAGGGAAACGCGCGAAAAAGGGGCCATTCCCTTTCTCTTTACCTCCATTGTCAGACGATCCTTTGACCGGGACGGAAAGGCCGTCAACACCCTGGGAGATTATCCTGCCGTAACCCGCGAGGTTGGGAAGGAGCTGAAAGTACCTGTCATTGACCTCAATGTGTCGACAGAAAAGCTGATCAACGAATTGGGAATAGAGGGGTCAAAATCCCTGTACATGCACATAGAGCCGGGAGTCAGTCAATTGGAACCAAATGGCCGAATGGACAATACACATTTGAATCCGCTCGGCGCCTTCCGGGTTGCCGGACTTGCCGTTCAGGAGCTTAAAGCGCAGAAAATACCTTTTACGAAATACCTCAGAAAAACGGTCAGCTTCAAAACCAGCTTTCGTGGCAGCATCGACAGGGAAGCTTTGGTAAACCGCCATAACGTTCAAATCATCAGTCCAGATAAACTTGGTTCACTGACTGTCGGCAACGGCAATTTTGCCTTCACGGCGGATGCCACCGGACTGCAAACATTTCCCGATGTTTATGAAAGTGGCATTCCCCTTGGGACAATGTCACAATGGGGTTGGCACAGTTTCCGAAACAGTGCAGAATACAAAACGGAGGAGAGTCTGAAAACCTTCAATTTTCACGGACGTCAGGAGCCTTATGCGGTTCAGCTGAATAAACCGGAACGGGGAAAAGAGGCAGGAGATTATTTCCGCGCCAATGCGCACAGACTCCATTTGGGCATCATCGGATTGCACATCACCAAAAAGAATGGGACCGAATTAACTGTCGGAGACCTCACTGATTTGCACGAAGAATTGAATTTGTGGAAGGGAGAGATCCACAGTACCTTCAAAGTGGAAGGTGTTCCTGTCGAGGTGACTACTATTTGCCACCCCGACCAGGATATGATCGCCTCCAAAATCACCTCCCCTTTGATCGATGCGGGAAGGTTAACTTTAAAATTCAATTTTCCTTACCCTAGCGGGAATCACATGGATAGTGCATGTGACTGGAAGAGTCCGGAAAAGCATACCACCAAAATCATTCCGGTAGCTGAAAACTCCCTGATATTTGAGCGGACCCTGGATGCCACCACCTATTTTGCCAAGGTCGACTGGAAAGGAATTGCCGGCATGAAGGAGCAGGAAGCACATCACTTTGAACTGTCACCGAAAGGGAAAACAATCGAAATAAGTTGCCTGTTCTCGAATGAAAAGAGGATGATGAATCTGCCCGATTTCGGTCAGACCAGCCTTTCAAACCAGGCCAAATGGAGCTATTTCTGGAACCGTGGCGGTGCAGTTGATTTTTCAGGCAGTACCGACCCGAGGGCCAGTGAACTGGAGCGCCGGGTGGTGCTTTCGCAATACCTGACCGCCATCCAGTGTGCCGGAACCGTTCCTCCGCAGGAGACCGGTTTGACCTACAACAGTTGGTACGGAAAATTTCACCTGGAAATGCATTGGTGGCATGCCGCCCATTTCGCCCTTTGGAACAGGATCGATCTGCTGGACAAGAGTCTGGGTTGGTACAGAGATGTACTGCCTCAGGCACAAAAAATTGCGCAAAGACAAGGCTTCAAGGGTGCACGCTGGATGAAAATGACGGATACAACCGGAATTGAAGCTCCATCCAATGTTGGCTCTTTCCTGATCTGGCAGCAGCCCCATATCATCTATTTTGCCGAATTATGTTACCGGAATTACCGTACCAATGATGTGCTGGAAAAATACAAGGAGCTGGTCTTCCAGACGGCCGAATTCATGGCCTCTTTTGCCACCTGGGATCCGGATAAAAACAGGTTCAACCTGGTTGGCATCATTCCCGCCCAAGAGACCTTTTCACCACAAAACACCTACAATTCCCCTTTCGAACTCGCTTACTGGCATTGGGGACTGAGTACCGCCCAACAATGGAGGGTAAGACTTGGGATGAGTCGCAACAGGCAATGGGATGATATCATCGAAAAACTGGCCGTTTTGGCCCAAAAGAATGGAGTTTATCTTTCCGCCGAGAGCGCACCGGATTCCTACAGCAACTTGCCAACCTATTCCGACCATCCGGCTGTCTTAGGGGCACTTGGCTTCCTTCCCGAATCTAGGGTCGTCAATAAAAAGTTGATGAATGCCACATTCGATTATGTTTGGGATCACTGGAACTGGAAAAAGACCTGGGGTTGGGATTTCCCCTTCGTTGCCATGACAGCGACCCGTTTGGGTCGTCCGGACAAGGCCATGGATGCCCTGTTTATGGACATTCCCACGAATACTTACCTGGTGAATGGGCACAACTACCAGGACAAGCGTTTACGGCTTTACCTACCGGGAAATGGCGGGCTGCTCTCCGCCGTTGCCATGATGTGCGCAGGCTTCGAAGGATGCGAGACAGAAAATCCGGGAATTCCAAAAGATGGGAAGTGGAAAGTGAAATGGGAAGGATTGAGCAAAATGCCCTGATTCCTATTGTAATTAGATAGTTATCAATAATCAGAGGGTCGTAAAAAGTGTACGTTCAGAATTTCATTCGCTTTTCCACCTGTAGGAGCCATTCCCTTGCCATCAGTTCGTGACCTGCAACGGTCGGATGCACACCGTCCCACATCCAGTAGGCGGCTGGTGCCCTGTTGCAGGCCTTGTTGAAGATCTCCTGAAAACCGACAAAAACTGCATCGTATTGTCTGGCCAACTTTGCCACGATCACCTGCCTTTTTTTCATTTCCGGCTGGTAGGTCGTCCAATTGTCCTTCACCTTTCCAACCTCCAAGATAAATGGCTCACAAAGTACCAGCAATAGATCTGGAAATTGCTTCAGGGTCTGGTCCAGGAGGGATTTGTAAATTTCTTCGTATTTCTCGGCAGTAATGATGGGTTCCCGCTTAAAAACTACAGAGGCAGTGTCGTTCACGCCAACCAGCATGCTCAGCAGATTCGGCTTGAGATCGAGTGTATCAGACTGCCAGCGACTCGCCAGATCATTGATCTTGTTTCCGCTGATACCCCTGTTGTAAAATACCAGCTTCTTTTCCGCGTAATCGGCTCCCAGGCGGCTGGCCAGGCTAAAGGCGTAACCATGTCCCATGATGTGATTTGGATCCGGAGTCCGTCCACGGTTTCCATCGGTGATGGAGTCACCCTGAAACAGGATCACACTCCCCTGTCCGGCAGTGAATTTTCTCTTGCGGCTCGGTGGGGCACCAAAAACATCAGTTTCAGGCAATACCAGGGCGGCCGCTCCGGAAAAAGCAATTTTCCTGATAAAATTTCGTCTGGTCTCATTCTCCATGACTCTTTTGACTTTCAAAATTTTTTATATCCTGTTTTTCTAAATTGATCCTATGTAATTCAGGTTAAAATACCCAGTATTTCTTTGCACTTCCTGCAAAGCTGGTGGTTCTTTTGGTCAATGTCTTCCACATAGGTACTTGATCTCATCACACAGGATGGATCAAAACAATGAATCAGACCAAAAGTATGACCCAGTTCGTGAATGACCTCTTTCCGAAAACGGCTGATAAGAATTTTTTCGTCCTTGAATATGCCATACCTTTCGTTCCGAAGCCTGTAAATAGATGCAATACCTGCACGACCGTTCAGGTAGGCTTGTCCAAAAATATAGGTTAATATCGGAATGAATAGATCCACATTAAAGATTCCCAGCGTCTTGTCATTCTCTTCTGCAAAGCTGGCATCTACCTCCTTTAAAAGCCTGAAACCGTCGTACTGCCTGCGGGAGGGTTCAAAGAACTGGCTAAGGTCCAAATGGCCTTCGCGTGTTTTGACCGGAAGCAAGAACTCATGTTCTACATCCTTCACGATTTTATCGAGAAGACCCTTCTCAAAATACCCAAAAGAAATTAAATTGATTTTCTCCTGATTCATTCACCGTTGGCTTTGATGGAATCCCTTTTGCAATTGACAAAAATGGTTGCTTCTACGACGTTTATATGTCCGATTACTTCGGAGGTGTTAAACCATACTTTTTGATCTTGTTGTAGAGAGTTACCCTGTCCAGCTTCAATGCTTTCGCCGAAACCGTGATGTTCCAGCTGTATTTCGTGAGGATGGAGAGAATGTGCTTCTTTCCCAGATCATCCAGGCTTTCGAAGGTTGGTTTGACTGATTCCTTGGCCAATGGAAGGTCCTTCAGCATAATTTTTTTGCCATTGCCAACGACGATGGCTCGTTCAATCATGTTTTCCAGCTCCCTGATATTCCCCGGAAAGGCATAACTCTCCATCCGCTGCAAAGCGGAGGGTTCGACAGGGATGGGAGGCCTGTTCATGGAGGCGCAATATTTTTTGATGAAATACTCAATGAGCAATGGAATATCTTCGATCCTATCGCGAAGCGGAGGGACATTGATGTTGACTACATTCAGCCTGTAAAAAAGGTCTTCCCGAAAAAGTCCCTTCTCCACCATGCTTTTCAAATCCCTGTTGGTGGCGCACAAGACCCTGAAATCGGAGCTGATCTCCTTGTTTCCTCCTACTCTGACAAAGCTCTTGGTTTCAAGAACTCTAAGCAGTTCTACCTGCATTTTTGGAGAGATGGTAGCAATTTCGTCCAGAAAGATGGTGCCACTGTCGGCCATTTCAAAACGCCCTTTTCGGTTGTAAATAGCTCCGGTAAAGGCGCCCTTTTCGTGCCCGAACAGTTCACTCTCCAGCAAACTTTCGGTCAGTGCACCGCAATGGACACTCACCATCGGGAAAAATTTCCGTGGAGAGTTGGCGTGGATGGCCTTGGCCACCAACTCCTTCCCCGTACCGCTTTCTCCGGTGATGATCACAGAGGCATTGGACTGTGCCACACTTTCGATCTCCCTGAAAACCTCTTGCATGGCTTCGCTTTGGCCGATCATATCTTCCACGTTCTCCAGGGAGATAACCTTTTCCTTCAGAATTTCATTCTCTTCGATCAGGGAAATTTGTTTGGAGGCATTCCTGATCAGGTGCGAAAGATCATCCGGATCGAAAGGCTTCGTGACATAGTCGAATGCCCCATCCTTCAAGGCCTGAACAGCTGTATCTACGGTGGCAAAGGCCGTCATGATAATGACAATGGCATCGCTCTTCAGGGATTTGATGCGTTTCAACATCTCCAGACCATCCATACCTGGCATTTTAATATCTGCCAGGATAATGTGATAACTTTCCGATTGAAGCATGGTGAGTGCAGTTTTTGCATTTTCTGCACATTCAACGTGATAACCATCCTCGATAAACCAGTTGTAGAGGGAATCCCTTACGGATTCCTCATCGTCAACAATCAGTATTGAAATCTTTTTGGCCATATGCTATTCTTGAAACAAGTTAATTTTTGATCAGTGGTAAAGTTATGGATATTGTCGTTCCTTTTCCCCGTTCCGATTTTACATCTGCTTTCCCCTTGTGATTCTGTACAATGCCATGCACAATGGCCAAACCAAGACCTATCCCGCTGGCATTCTGCTTTGTAGAGAAGAATGGTTCAAAAATGTGTGAGACATCTTCTTCGTTGATGCCGATGCCATTGTCCGAAATTTCGATTCGGATATGATCTTCATCCGGATTGGTGGTACGGAAAACCACTTCGCCATTATCCAAGACAGCCTCCGAAGCATTGACAAGCACACCGATGCAAGCCTGTTTGATTTGATTGGGACTGCAGTAAATAAGGTCAGTTTTGGCCATAAAATCAGAGAGGAAACTCACATTGGCAATTTTCATAGGGTGAGACATCAGCTCAAAGGTTTCAATAAGGATCTCATGCAGGTGTTTTGGTTCAAAACCATCCTGATTTTTTCTGGAGAAGTCCAGTAGTCCCTTTACAATATCGCCACACCGTTTCGTCTCGTTTTCTATGAGTTTCAGATGCTTCAGCATCGACTCCTTCTTGGCGGGGTCAAAATCCTGGTTACCCAATTGCTTGGAGACCAATTTGGCATAAATCAAAATTCCTGACAAGGGATTATTTATTTCGTGGGCCACGGAGAGGGATAATTTTCCAAGTGAGGCAATCCTTTCTACGTTGATCAGTTCATTCTGGGCATGTCCAAGTTCCTCCGACTTCTTCTGAACCTTGTACTCCAGTTGCTGCGACCAGTTCTGCAGCTCATTGGTAGCAGTCTGCAGGTTGTCCAGCATCTCGTTGAAAGCGATGGATACCATCCGCATGTCAGACAATTGGTGCGGCCTGACAGGCAACCTGGTGCTTCTGTCTCCCTTGGCCACATCCAGGCTGGCTTTAATGATGGCATTCAATGGATTCTTGATCTTTTTTCTGGTGAAAAAAATCAAAAAGACTATGAGAAGACCCGTAAGCAACGCCGCAAGCAAGAAATAGTCGGTGGTTGATTTCTCCAGTGCAGCATCCAAACCCGCGAGTGGAATCTTGATAATAAGTGATCCCAGAATCTCTTCCTGCGGACTGTGAGCATGGCAAGAACTTGTTGAACAAGATTTCTCATTCAGAATGGGTGTCTTGATAATCAGGTGCCTGCAATTGTTTTTGTTGTGGTTCATGCTGCATTCGCTGTCGATGCCGATGATTTTGTAAGATCGTTCGGTCGCAGAGAACATCGCAGGAAAATTTTTGTGGCAGGAAATGCAATCCGGATCACCGTGACTGGTCGAATCGTTCGAAATGGAGGAGTAAACCAGGTTGTTTTTATTGTCGTACATATTTACGTCATCAATACCTGACATGGTGTTGATGATGTCCAGCGTACCCTGAAGCGAGGTTCTGTCGTTCTCAAGCATGGAACGGTACAAGGCACCCTGAACCAGAAACCCGATGTTGTTCCCATTCTCCCGGATGACGGATTTCATGTAGTTCTCATTGACGGACCTGAAGATGATTCCAAAAGAGAGAAAGAGGAAAAAAGAAGATATGGTAATGATTAAAACGACTCTGCCATAGATGGAGGAACGGAATTTAACGTAGCTATTTACCAGGGGTGTACCAACTTTGTTGCCTTTTGATATTTTTTTAATCCAACTCATTGTGATTTAGTATAATAACCTGTTGTAATAAACGAGAAATCAGGGATCAGGAATGGGTTTCAGTTCGAAAAACAATCCAATTAAAAAATTCCGCTGGAATTAAAGTTGCTGATTGCTAAGTTAATCTCAAAATTTTAAAAAATAGTTCAATTGTTCGATTTTCTTTGGAATTTGGAGGCAATCTAAAGAGCGAACCTACTCCTCCCTTTAAAATTATGAAGCGACATGACAAGCATGTCGCTTCACAACTAAAACTCTATGAGGCTAAAGTTTACCTTTATTTTTCTTCCAATATTCAAAAGTATTCCGGACCGTAAGCTTCTCTTCCCAATCCCCTGAAATGTGGGTATTTTGATTTGTTACCAAGAAAGCTGCGTTCAAAATCCTGCCAAATTTCTGCGGGAAGCTGGGAAAGCGGTTGATCGATCAATTCACCACCATCTTGCAAGACAATGTTGGAAGGCTCCGGTGCATATCTTTCGACAGAGGTTGCCAGAAAATCCTTGAATCTTTCCAGTTCCTTCACCGACCAGTTGGTAGCCTCTTCCGCCAGAAAATAGGAGTTGGTCTCAGCCATCCATTTGCTTGGCCTGATCTTGTACATCCAGCCTTTCTGGTAAGGGTCCTCGTTGAGCAATTCCGGATTCTCCTTCATCAATGAATTTGTGGCCAGAATTTCCCCGGAAATCGGCGATAAAATTTTAAGCTGTTTACCGTTGAGATTCACCTCTGCAAGCAGTTCATCCTTGCAGATCAGATCCCCCGATTTTCTCAGTTTACTGAATTGGACTTCCCCGGTAAGGTGCAGGAGTAAATCATCCATACCAACCTTGGCGACTCCCTTGCTGTCAAGATGGGCCCAGGTATGATTTCTGTTGAAAAGAATTCCTTGTGGTATTCTTAACGCATTGGCAGTTAAAGTTCCCAATTTTTTCTGCAACTGTTTGGTAACTTTTACTTGTCTGTTCAATACAATCCAAAAAGGAATGAGGATGGCAAAAAATACCACTATAGCCAGGTATTCAAGCCCTTTCGTTTCAAAAATGTTGTGGTAGGTAAAGCTGTCCATAATTTAAACTTTTAAGTTATTCTGTTAAATATTAATTTGTTGTATTTCTGTATGTTAAACTAATTAACTCAGCAAATTTCAGGAGTTTTTGAAAAGGTTAATCCTCATCATGACCCGCCCATGCCGGTGATTTTCTCAGCACCGGCATCCTGCTAACCACCCATCTGAAAATCCATATTTCGGTAAAGATGACTGCAAAGGTGACCACGATCTCCATCCAGGATGGAACATAATGGGTAGCGGCATTCCACCTGAATCCGATGACAGTCACATTCAGCCTGTTAAGAACGACACCAATCATGGTCAGGATGGCAGCTACACGGATCAGCCAAATTTTGCGCTTGCGGTAGCTGTAGAAAAATAACATCATCGGAATCATCACAAAACCAATCATTTCAAGAAGAAACCAATAGCCCATGGGTGTGTTTAACAGATCCCAGTTTCTACCGTGAATGAATACCATGAACTGTAGAAACAAATAGGCAAACATGGCGCCGGCACATATTTTGGATAATCCATGGATAATACCATCGTGACTCTTGTGATCCTTGTCGCTGATCTGGTCAGAAAAGATTTTTTGACTCAGTGATCCTTCAAAAATGACCATTGACAACCCTGCAAACACACTGGAAACCAGAAACAATATCGGAATGAATTCCGAATACCAAAGTGGATGAATTTTATCCTTGGCCATCAGGTAGAGGGCTCCCAAACCTGACTGATGCAAGGAAGAGAGGGTGATTCCGAAGATTACTGCTCCAATGGTCATTCCTGAGAGGATCTTCGCGGCCTTTTTGGCTCCCAGCCATTCTGCAATTGCCGGGGAAAATTCAAGCAATTCGGCCATCATGTAGAGTAAAAAATGCCAGGCCACCAGAAAAAGTACCGAACTTGCTCCAAAATTGTTGCCGATGATAGGATTGACCACATTCCAGGGCCGACCCAAATCAAGCAACAATGCACCCGTGTAAAAGGCATAGGCCAGAAATCCGTTTAAAATAGTGACTCGAACAATGGAGTGGTATTTCTTCATGTTCAGGATATAGACCATAAAGGTGAGTACATAGGCGCCACCGGCAAAAGCCACACCTGTTACAACGTCGAAACCGATCCACAAGCCCCAGGGAACTTCCTGCGAAAGATTGGTAATGGCTCCCAATCCCTTGGCAAATCGGATGATGATCAACACCAGACCCAGTATGACTATCGGGAAAGAGATGATGTTGAAAGGAGTTAGAATCTTATTCTTTGGTTTAAGTTCACTCGTAATAAATTTCAGCATAGGGGTACCGTCGTTATCCCTAAAGTTTGGTTGTGCCTTCTTATTCATTGTCTTCTTCTTTTGAGTTGTTGTTTTTGGTTGCTTCATAAATGGCCAGCAAAAGCGGTGGCAAAAGAACATCAACAGAAGGCACACTGTAGAGAAATCCCTTCGTCAAGGCGGGATAGGATGAATTTTGGAGTTTGGTATTGAGACCCAGTTCGTTGAAAGGAGCAGGCGATAGGTACAGGAGCCCGGTTCCACCGGCTACCTCTTCACCGAAAATTTGATTAATATAATCTTTTGGACTTTCGAAAATCCTTTTTCTTGCTTCGGCAATCAGCTCCCTTCTGGTACCAAAAGTCAGGGCATCTGCAGGACATGCCTCAGCGCACGCAGGGATTTTTCCTGACTTGATTCGGTCGTAACAAAGGTCACACTTCTGAATTTTTGGATTGGCACTGTGAAACTCAAATTTGGGAACATCAAAAGGACAGGAAACCATACAATACCTGCATCCCATGCATTTGTCACCGCGCCAGATGACGGGTCCCTCTTTGGTTTTATACATGGCCTGGGTAAGGCAGGCTGCTGTACATGCGGGTTCATTGCAATGCATGCACTGTTTTTTACCGAATACTTCTCCCTTCGAGGTGATGCAATTGCTGATTGCAGTGCGCTGTGTTTCTGTTGTATTTCTGATCACACCAGCTTTCAGCTCATCTTTGGGCTCAGGAAGGTTGTAGGTCTTTGCACAGACTCGTTCACAAGCCCTGCAGCCAATGCATTTTGTGGAGTCATAAAGCATTCCTTGAAACTCGACTGCTTCTTCATCTGATTTTACTGCTCCAAAGCTGCTTCCCACTGCAAGTGTTGCGCCTGCGACAGCTATTGTTCTGAAAAAATTACGGCGATCAAAGCCCATGGTTAAATTTTAAGAAGATAAATGTTTGGTTGGTTGGTTCAGGTTCCAGGTAATATCTTCTATTTGGAAGCGTCGATGAACTTGGTTTGAAAGTCTTCCCATACTTTTGGTTCCATATCAGCAAGTACATTGTCTGTCAATTCGCCACCATCCTGAAGTACCACGTGGGCATAAACCAGTTCGTTGGTTTTAACGGAGGCAGCAATGAAGTCTCTTAATCTGACGAATTCGTCCTTGATCCATTCGGTATATCTTTCACCCATGAACATGAATTGAATCTCGCGAAGCCAGTTTTTAGGTTCTATCTGATAGACCCATCCGTCTGTAAAGGGAGCTGAGTTAACCAGGCTTGAATTTGATTTGAGTGTTGAATTGTGCTTAACAATGATTCCTGAAATTGGTGCATAGAGGTTTAACTGTTTACCATCACGGATGATCGTAACTATTCTTTCCCCTTTTCTTACAATTTCACCCACCTCCTTCATACTTATTTTGGTGATTTTACCGGTGATATGCTGCAAAAAATCATCCATTCCGACTTTAACATTTCCATCTTTTTCCATGAATGCCCAGGTGTGGGTCTTGTCAAAATAGAGCCCTTTGGGAACATCAACTACATTTTCAATCAACAACGGGGCCACCTGAATTTCCTTCTCCAGCAAACTTGATTCAATTCTTTTTCTGCTGTAAAAATAGATTGCAGCAAAGAGGCCAATCAGTGCCAAGACACTCAGGGTAACCGGCCATGATTGCGTTCCGGAAGCAGTATTTACATCCTTGTTGCCACCTGTTGTGGTGCTCATCAATGTCAGAAGGTTGGCTTGCTTTTCGCTGCCTGTCAGATCGCAGTATCCGTTTTTGGTCAACTGATTTTGACCATTCATCATGATCCAGGAAAGAAATGCAAGTTCGTTTTCGTTGGTTGGTTTTACAGTAGAAATAGCATAGATATTGTGGGACAAGGCTGTAGGATATTTCCCAATCCAAACTCCATGTGTAAACTCATCCAGATTGCCATAGATGTTTTCAAAATTATCCATTCTTCCGTTTCCATTTTTATCGATTGGCAGTACACCTAAGTTGGTATTGGCTGCGTTGCGCAAATCACTCAACAGACAGAATCCAACTGCAAACTGGTTCTTCTGGACGGCTTCTATCACCTCTGCCGGAGTCCATACTTTCATTCCCTGGATGGAAGACGCAGCATTGGTATAATTGACGAGCGCTGATTTTACCACTTCGTCATTTGAAAGATACAATTGAACAGAAACATTCTGACCATTTGAAACAATCGCCGACCAGTTTGCCTTCTCACCCTCTTTCAACAGCTGTGCCATTTTATCGGGAGAAATTCCAAACTGATGTAAACTGGAAAACATTGGATTTTTTACATTGATGATCGGAACGATTACATCACGACCCACTACCATTGTCCAGTTTGAAAGGTTATTTAGGATATCTGTTTCAGATCCTGAAATCAGACCCAGATGATTGGATGCCATTGCTGCGACCGGCTGGAGCTGGTCGAGTGAAATCTCTACTGAGGGATTGGCCTGTTTGAATTCGCTGACCCAGGTTTGAGCCAAATGAAACAATTCCTGAGAACTGGATACCTTGAAAGCAGTGGTCCCATTCTGAACTAAAGTTGCTTTTCCGGTATTGTCTGAACTGTTTAAGGCTACTGCCTTGACATTGCAGATCAAAAGTGACAATCCGATTACTAAAATTGATAAATTTTTCATGGCAGAGATTATAAAAGTTGACTACTAATTTTTCTTTTCCGTTTGATGTAAAAATCAACATCTGCCCTACCAGTTTCAATAACTGTGCCAAAAAACCAATTTTTTATGTATCTATTTGATTATTAATTAATTAAAATATCTTTGTAATTTTTTTCTACGTTCAATGTGTTGAATATTTATACACAAAATCAAACCATGCAGTGTAATTAATTGATACCTAAATATTTAAACGATGTGTAAGTATTTTATACAGTGTTGAATATGTTAACATCACGATTTTATAGCGTTGAATTTCAAGTATTTACATATTGAAAATATTCACTTCCTCTGGAAATTTCCAACCAGCACCAAGACCAATCCTTTGGGAGAGGATCAAAAATCAAACGTGGAGGACGCAGAAAAAAGTGATGGTTTGGATCTAATCCGGTACATCAGTCTTTTTCCGCATCCTCTGCGTTTACATTAAAATTAGGGGCTACACGCTCAATCAATCACAAAAGAGCCGTTCAGTTCTTGTACATGACTGGGGGTTTTTTCAGGGCTCTGTACATCAGGTAGGCACCGGCCAGAATCAATGGAATACTCAACAATTGTCCCATATTCAGGGCCATCCCCGCCTCAAAGGTTTCCTGGTTTTCCTTAATGAATTCTACAATAAAACGGGTCAGGAATATTCCAACAAAACCAAATCCGATAATGAAACCAGGACGGTCCTTGAGATCCTTTCCCTTGAAAAACATCCAAAGTGAAGCTGCAAAAACCAGCAGGTATCCAAAAGCCTCATAGATTTGGGTTGGATGCTTTGCGACCATCTCATGATTACGTTCAAAAATAAATCCCCAGGGAAGATTGGTCGCCACACCGTAAATCTCTGAATTCATCAGATTTCCAGTCCGTATCATGGCACCTACCAAGGCAGAAGGAATAATGAGTCTGTCGAGCGTCCAGAGCATCGATCTCTTGGTTACTTTTTTTGAGTAGATGTAAATGGCAATCACAATGCCCAAAACTCCTCCATGACTCGCCAATCCCTGGTATCCGACAAATTTGTAACCGGTCTCTCCCTTTGCAATGGGCAGGACTATTTCAAGCAGGTGCTGTGAATAGTAACTCCAGCCGTAAAAGAAGACGTGACCGAGCCGTGCGCCCACGATGGTGGCTACAATTGTATATATGAACAACTTGTCGAGCCAGTCGGTATTGGACGATTCAAACTTGAACATCTTGAACATAATCTGGTATCCGACCAGAAAGCCCAGGGCAAACATCAGTCCGTACCAGCGTACCGAAATCGGACCCAGACTAAACAACTCAGGACTTACATTCCAATGAATGGCTAAATAAGTGATCATGGTCATCATTTGTACTGCTTGTATATTAGTAATATTATCAAATAGTTATGAGTTATGAGTTATGAGTTATGAGTTATGAGTTATGAGTTAGAAGTTATGGATTGGTGCAACCTTCAAGTAGATCAATCGGATACATCATCACTCATCACTCATCACTCATAACATATATTCTATTCATGGCCGTGGCAATTCTTAAATTTTTTGCCACTTCCGCAAGGACATGGTTCGTTGCGACCAACCTTGGGTGCGTGACGGATGGGCTGCGGCGCCTTTTGTTCTTCAGGTTCCTCTCCCGAATGGCCTGCTGCCTCCCGTTTTTCCTCGCGGTATTGGGAGCGATCGTGTGATTTTTTAGCCAAAGGCGCTTCTTTTACCTCATCGGCTTCACTGATCGGAATCTGACCTTTCATCAGGGTGGAGACTACTCCCCGATTGATCTGCTCCATCATGGCCTTGAACAGGTTGAAGGATTCCAATTTATAGATCAGCAGCGGATCTTTTTGCTCATAGGAGGCATTCTGCACAGAAGTTCTCAATTCATCCAGTTCCCTAAGGTTCTCCTTCCAGTGTTCATCGATCGTAGCCAGAATAACCTGCTTTTCATAGGATTTTACAAGATCAAGTCCTTGCGTCTTGTAGGCTTTTTCGAGGTTTGTAACGATATTAAAGAGACGGTGACCGTCTGTAATCGGCACAACTATGTTATTGTAAATGTGCGACTTGGTTTCATAGATGCTCTTCACCACGGGCCAGGCTTGTTTGGAAATAGCCTGAGATTTTCTGGTAAAATTCTCAATTGAAGCATGGTAGATTTTATCCGTGAGTTCGTCCGGATTAATTTTGGAAAATTCTTCCTCCGTAACCGGAGAATCGAGTGACAAGGCCTTAATCAGATCTATGCGGAAATCTTCGAATCCTTCGTGACCATTTGGCTGATGCTCCTGGGAGAGCAATTCCCCCATGTCGAAGATCATGTTCAGGATATCTACTTCGATACGCTCGCCAAACAAGGCGTGGCGTCTCTTTTTGTAGATGACTTCACGCTGGGAGTTCATTACGTCATCGTACTCGAGCAAGCGCTTGCGGATTCCGAAATTGTTCTCTTCTACCTTCTTTTGTGCTCTTTCGATGGATTTGGAAATCATGGAGTGCTGGATTACCTCCCCTTCCTTCAATCCAAGACGGTCCATGATGCCAACAATTCTGTCGGAAGAGAATAGCCTCATCAGGTCGTCTTCCAGAGAGACAAAGAACTGCGAAGTACCCGGGTCTCCCTGTCGTCCGGCACGTCCGCGCAACTGGCGGTCAACACGACGTGAGTCATGCCGTTCCGTGCCAATGATGGCTAAACCTCCCAGTTCCCGCGTTTCGGGAGTCAATTTGATGTCGGTACCACGACCAGCCATGTTGGTGGCGATGGTAACAGTTCCAAATTTACCGGCTTCCGCAACGATATCTGCTTCCCGCTGATGCAGTTTTGCATTCAAAACCTGGTGTTTGATGCCTCGCATCTGGAGCATCCTGCTCAGCAACTCCGAAATCTCGACAGAAGTTGTTCCGACCAACATAGGTCTGCCAATCTTGTTCAGCCGAACAATCTCTTCGATGATCGCCTTGTATTTTTCATTTTTGGTCTTGTAAACCAAATCTTCGAAATCTTTTCTGGAAATAGGCTGGTTGGTAGGAATGACCACCACCTCCAGTTTGTAAATATCCCACAACTCGCCAGCTTCCGTTTCGGCAGTACCAGTCATACCAGCAAGTTTGTGGTACATTCTGAAATAGTTCTGCAGGGTAATGGTAGCGAAAGTCTGTGTGGCAGCTTCCACCACAACCTTCTCCTTGGCCTCGATGGCCTGGTGAAGCCCATCGGAATAGCGGCGTCCCTCCATGATACGGCCAGTTTGCTCGTCGACGATCTTTACCTTGTTCTCAATTACCACATATTCGATGTCCTTTTCGAACATCGTATAGGCTTTCAACAATTGATTGACGGTATGAACCCTTTCAGATTTGATGGCAAAATCCTGCATCAACGAATCTTTCTTCTCTATTTTTTCACTTTCAGAGATCGTGATATCGTTCTGAATATCTGCAATTTTTGCACCTACATCCGGTAAAATAAAGAAGCTGGAATCGGAATTGTTATGAGACAGGATGTCAATTCCCTTGTCGGTTAATTCAACGGAGTTTTGCTTTTCTTCAATGATAAAGAAGAGGTCGTCGGTAACCAGATGCATGTTCTTGCTGTTGTCGGCCATGTAGAAATTCTCCAGCTTCAGCATCTTGGCCTTGTTGCCCTCTTCGCTCATGAATCGGATCAGCGGCTTGTATTTTGGCAACCCTTTGTACGCACGCAGCAATGCCATGGCACCATCCTCTGCTTCATCCTTGTTGTGGGAATTGATTTTCTTCTTCGCATCCACCAAAAGTTGGTTAACCAGCTCACGCTGTGTCTTCACCAACTGTTCAACAGGATTTTTCAGTACATCGAAGAGCTGGTTTTCACCCTTTGGAACGGGTCCGGATATGATAAGTGGGGTACGGGCATCATCGATCAAAACAGAGTCAACCTCATCCACGATCGCGTAGTGGTGCTTGCGCTGAACGAGGTCGGCAGGCTCTGTCGCCATGTTGTCGCGCAGGTAGTCGAAACCAAATTCATTGTTGGTGCCGAAGGTAATATCCGCATTATATGCATTTCTGCGCTCAGGAGAATTTGGCTGATGTTTGTCGATGCAATCCACGGAGATTCCGTGAAACTGGTAGATGGGTCCCATCCATTCCGAGTCACGTTTGGCCAGGTAGTCGTTCACGGTAACGATGTGAACACCACGCCCGGCAAGGGCATTTAAAAATACCGGAAGGGTAGCAACAAGCGTTTTACCTTCACCGGTTGCCATTTCCGAGATTTTCCCGGTATGAAGCACGTAACCGCCTATCAGCTGAACATCGTAATGAACCATGTTCCAGGTTTGCAGCGTACCTCCGGCAACCCAGTTATTTTTAAAAATAGCCTTCTCACCGTCGATGGTAACAAAGTCCTTTGTGGCAGCAAGTTCACGGTCAAAATCTGAAACAGATACCACGATTTCGCTGTTTTCAAAAAATCTGCGCGCGGTATCCTTTACAATGGCAAAGGCAGTTGGGAGAATGATTTTAAGTATCTCCTCAATTTTTCCGGTGACTATCTCTTCAAGCTTGTCTACCCGATTATAAAGTTTCTCCCCTTCTTCGATTGGCATTTCACCACTTTCGGCGCGCTCTTTCAGGGAGGCAATCTCATCCTCTTCGGTCTGGATGTAATCACTGACTATTTGCTTGATTCTGAGCGTTTCATCCCTAAGCTGGTCGTTCGTGAAACCGGTGATCCGGTTGTATTCTTCTTTGATCAGGGCAATAACAGGCATCACCTCCTTGATATCCCTGTCTGATTTATTACCCAAAAGACCTTTTAACAAATTTCCAAATATTGACATATCAATAGTTTCGTGTTTCTATCTTGTTCATAAAATATGCAGATGTAAAGGTAATTGAAATGTTGCATCCAGCGAAATTTATCGCCCATTTCCTTTTGCCCTGCCAGTCGTGTCAAAAAGCAAGAATCCACAAATATTTGTTTTCAATATTTGTGGATTCCACCTTCGACTTCGCTCAGGAACCAATCACTAAATTGGGCGGATGATCTATGCCTTTGCCGGGAACGGATTTACGTATACCCTGGTCTGCATTTCTCTGTCCATCATTAGCAATCCTTGTCCCTCTCCGTTGATCAGTTTCAAATTGTTCAGAATTTGTTCCACATTCGCTTCCTCTTCAACCTGCTCATCTACAAACCATTGAAGAAAACTTTTGGTCGCATGATCGCTTTCTCGGATGGAAATATCCATCAGATTGTTGATAAGTCCGGTAACTTTAACCTCATGGGTAAGTGTTTCTTCAAAAACGTGCAGCACACTTTTGAAATCCACGTCTACTTCCCCGATGGGAGTCAGGGTAACCCTGCCGCCTCTTTCCAGCACATAGTCGAAAAAATGGGTAGCATGTGCCAACTCTTCCTGGTATTGTACCTTCATCCAGTTGGCACATCCGGCCATTCCGATTGACTGGAAATAGGAGGACATGGAAAGATAAAGGTAAGCAGAATGAAATTCAGCATTAATCTGCTGATTTAATGCTACTTCTATTGGTTTTTTTAACATAATAATAATTTTAAATTGTTATAAACTTTAGATCACTTTAGTTCACACTAGTTCACTTTAGTCACTTCTTTAGTTCATCTTCTTGTTCAACTCTTCAGCAAGTGCCTCCATGAATTTCTCTGTTGTCAGATAATTCGCGGAGGTAAGTTTATCACCGTAAATAGAAAGGGCAAGGTCTTTGGTCATTTTGCCTGATTCAACGGTATCGATGCAAACTTTTTCGAGTAGTGCAGCAAAATCCCTTAAGGGCTGGTTGTCGTCCAGTTTTCCCCTAAAATCCAGGCCACGTGTCCAGGCGAAGATGGAGGCGATCGGGTTGGTTGAGGTAGGACGTCCCTTCTGGTATTCACGGTAATGACGTGTAACAGTTCCGTGTGCGGCTTCTGCCTCCATGGTTCCTCCATCCGGCGTCAGAAGAACGGATGTCATGAGTCCTAGTGATCCAAATCCTTGTGCTACTGTGTCTGATTGAACATCTCCGTCGTAGTTTTTGCAGGCCCAGATGAAATTACCGCTCCATTTCAGGGCGGAAGCGACCATATCATCAATCAGCCTATGTTCGTAAGTAATTCCGACCGCATCAAAATCAGGTTTGTATACGTTCAGGAAAATCTCTTCGAAAATATCTTTAAAGAACCCATCGTACTTTTTCAGGATCGTATTCTTGGTAGAGAGGTAGAGCGGCCACTTCTTGGTCAGCGCCATTTTGAAGCAGCTGTGGGCGAAACCACGAATGGACTCCTCGGTATTGTACATCGCGAGGGCTACACCAGGTCCGTCAAAATGATACACATCATGTACTTCCTGTACGGTACCGTCATCGGCCTTGAAGGAGAGGGTCAGTTTTCCGGGACGATCAACCACAATGTCTGTAGCCCGGTACTGGTCGCCGAAAGCATGACGTCCGATCATGATGGGCGCAGTCCACTGCGGAACAAGGCGCGGAACGTTATCTACAACAATGGGTTCACGGAAAATAGTACCATCCAGGATGTTTCGGATGGTACCATTGGGTGACTTCCACATTTTCTTGAGACCGAACTCCTTTACGCGTGCCTCATCGGGTGTGATAGTGGCACATTTGATTCCCACGTGGTATTTTTTGATGGCATTGGCGGCATCGATGGTTACCTGGTCATCTGTCTGATCACGATATTCGATTCCAAGGTCAAAATATTTGATATCAACATCTACAAACGGAAGAATCAATTGTTCACGGATCATCTTCCAAATAATTCTTGTCATTTCATCCCCGTCAAGCTCAACGACAGGGTTTAATACTTTAATTTTCTGCATCTGTCCTACTATTTTGAATTAAAAAATGTATCGTTTTTTGGAGCGGTAAAAGTACAAAATTATGGTTGAGTAACAAGATTTTCGGTGTCTAAAAAATCGAATTTTACCGATCTTAGTCGAAGTCGAGTCCAAACCGCTGCCGCATCATTCCAACGATCGGATACTTGGTTAACAACACACTGAATTTTTCCTGATTGGTATAGGGTTTGTTGATTACCTCCTGAGGGTTTTCAGTGACAAAAAACTCCAGACTGATCTGTTCATTGTGCAGTTCTCGGGAAAGATAAGCCAGCAATTTGGGTTTCAAATCCATAGTAATACGCTGATTCTGAACCTCATTATCCAAATGATAGCCAATCTCCAATTCACCATTTAAGACAGGATCCCTGACCGACAATGCCGATTTAAGCTGGGCTGCGTCTACGGTTTCGGCAAACTCTTTCCAGACCTTAACGAGTTGTTGGAGATCAAATGGGTGCTCCCCGGCAACTCCATTTTCTTTTTGCAACGCAGCAGAGGGCTCGGCAACTCCCAAAAGATTTTTCCCGCTTAACATGCCGGAGATAGAGGGAGTCGAGAGATTTTCTGTATGAAGGTACCTGCTTCGCCTTTCAGAATCTGACATGCGGCTTACGGGTGGCGTCTTTGTTCCGGAATCAGGAACGATTGTTAGGGTTGGCGTCTTTATCCCGGAATCAGTTGTATTTAATATGGATGGCTTGGAATCTTCCTTTGCTCTGGACTCATACAGCGAAACCCGATCGAAAACGGGAAGCATAACCAGGGTAGCTATGGCTTCATCAACTGTTTTTTTTTTAACAACTCTGTTAGTTGGGCACACCTGATAAGGGCCAATTCAACCAAGAAACGTTGATTGGATGAATTTTTGTACTGTATGTCACATTCGGAGGTTAGTATCAACGCTGCTGTTAAAAAATCCTCAGAGCTTTGCGATGCCTGCTTCCGGTACCTTTCCTTGATCTCGCCGCCAACTTCCAATAGCGGAAGGGTGACGGTATCCCGACTGATCAACAGGTCGCGAAAATGTCGGGATAATCCAATGACAAAGTGATGCGCATTGAATCCCTTTGACAATATCTCATTAAATAGCATCAAGTTGCCCGACACATCACCTTTAACAAATCCATCCGTCAGTTTAAAATAATAATCATAATCGAGTACATTCAGATTGGCGATGGTATCCTGGTAAGTGACTTTATCCCCGCAAAAACTGACAACCTGGTCAAAAATGGAAAGCGCATCGCGCATGGCTCCATCCGCCTTCTGGGCAATCACATTCAACGCCTCCGGCTCAATCGAAACTTGTTCCTTTCCAGCCACTTCAAGGAGATGTTTTTCAATATCCGAAATGCTGATTCTGTTGAAATCATAGATCTGGCACCTGGAAAGGATAGTGGGTATGATTTTCTGTTTCTCTGTAGTGGCCAGAATAAAGATGGCATGTGCAGGCGGTTCCTCCAGCGTTTTCAAAAAGGCATTGAAGGCCTGGGACGAGAGCATGTGAACCTCATCGATGATGTAAACACTGTACTTCCCGATTTGAGGCGGAATCCTGACTTTGTCGACCAGCGATCGGATGTCCTCTACCGAGTTGTTGGAGGCCGCATCCAACTCATGGATGTTATAGGATCTGTTTTCACCAAAAGAGATGCAGGATTCGCATTGGTTGCAAGGCTCTGTATCTGATGTAAGATTCAGACAATTGATCGTTTTTGCAAAAATACGGGCAGATGTAGTTTTTCCAACTCCCCGGGGCCCGCAGAAAAGATAGGCATGCGCCAGGTGATTGCTCTTGATGGCATTCTTCAGCGTAGAGGTAATAGAGGGTTGGCCCACCACAGTTGTGAAGGTATCCGGACGGTATTTTCTGGCTGAGACGATGTAATGTTCCATGTATAATGATCACAAAAAACGATCCCCAAAAATAAGAGAAAAAAAGGAGTCGGCAACCGGGCGATGGAAGAAGTTATCAACTGCCTGTTGGGGAGAAGGGGAACGCTTTGAGATATGAGTGATAAGATATAAGATATGAATGGGGAGGATGGAATAATGGGGCGAGACAAGGATATCGAAACAGGATGTCATATGGGATTGGATGCCAGAATCTATGCTTTGCAAAACGTTGGTAACAACCTTTTAAAATCATCGTATAAATGGATAATCACTTAAAATAATTTCACCATGAAAAAAATAATGATTGCATTTGTTATGGTTCTGGCTGTAACCGGACTTTCTGCACAGCCTAAGAATCTGTATGATTTCAAAGTCATCACACTGGATGGCCAAAAATTCGACCTAAGTTCACTCAGGGGAAAAAAGGTAATGGTCGTCAACACAGCCTCAAAATGTGGACTTACGCCTCAGTATGCGGGATTGGAGAAGCTTTATGAGCAATACAAGGACAAAAATTTCGTGATCATCGGCTTTCCTGCCAATAATTTTGCCTCCCAGGAACCGGGTACCAATGCGGAAATCAAAACTTTTTGTAGCCAGAATTACGGAGTAACTTTCCCCATGATGTCAAAAATTTCCGTGAAGGGTGATGACATCGATCCTCTTTACAAATGGCTGACCAGCAAAGCAGAGAACAAGGTGGTGGATGCCCCTGTTCAATGGAATTTTCAGAAATTCCTGATCAACGAAAAGGGTGAACTTGCCGATGTCGCCTTCCCAAAGGAGCTGCCCGACGAAGATAAAATTATCAAATGGATCGAAAGTAAATAATCTCCGAATTTGGATTTTCGATTTTGGAGTACCTGCTTCCAAAATCGAAAATCCAAATTCCAAAAGATCTTTACAGTTTTCTTATTTTCATATTTCTGAACCAGACGATACTGCCGTGATCCTGTAAAAGCAGCAAACCTTTTTCATGCAGGCCAAACCCAGGTATCTCCCTGAATTTGCTTTTCGCGATTCTGGCCTTGAAATCGGCACTTCCTCGCTCGTAGTCCGCCACCTTGACCCCATTTAGCCAATGCTCAACATGGTTACCCGAAGAGAGGATCCTGCTGGTATTCCACTCCCCTACCGGTTTACTGATTTTTTTGGGGGAAGGTGGATAAAGTTCATAAACGGCACCTGCGGTATGAAAATCATTTGGAGACATTCTGCCATCCTTCATCCACGGATGACCAACATCGTCAAGCATTTGGTATTCAATGCCCAATGCATCATTTTTCTCCTCCTTGACGAAGTATTTTACTCCGCTATTTCCACCGGCATCCATCATTTTCCAGTCCCAAACCAGATCAAAACTGCCAAATTCCTCCGTGGAAACCAGATTTCCGCCTCCACCTGAAACCATACACCCCTCTTTGATACTCCAGCCCTTGGTTGGAAAATCTGTTTTATTGGCACTTCGCCACTGCTTCGGATTATTACCGTCAAACAACAAGTGCCATCCCTGCTTCACCTCTTTTTGGGATAAGGTATTTAAGGAGGCAGTGTGTTTTTGGACCGTACAACCAAACAATAAGGAAGAAAGCAATATTACTAATCGAACTTTCATAGCTATATCGTATTAATATCCAGGGATGTATAAATACCGACAAGAAAACTATCCAATTAGTTGTTTGCGTTTGGCTTGGCGGATACAGGTGCGCTGATAACACCCAGGTACCTTCCCAACCAGTAGGGCAACAACCAGATGTCACCGGCACTGGACTCTGAGTTTCCATTCCCGCGCCTGCGATCCATCTGGAACATATTTCCATTGTGACGGGAGATCGGCCGTTCATCTGGCGGAAGTACCTCTTTGGTGGTCTGCATCCTGAAATTGGGTTCGAGCTTGTCTATGTCCTTTCTGTTGCTATTGACAATGACCCATTCAATCAGGTCGATGGGGTATTCCCTTAGCCACCAGGCGGCCTCATTCAGATCGAAATTAGGTGTACCTGTGAGGGCAGTAAAAATATTCCATGCTCCTTCCTTTTCGGGTCTTTCGATTTGCCAATGATCGATGATGGCATCTTTAAAATGGTTCTTCAGAGTATCATTCAGGGCATATCGGTAGAGCCCCCAGTAACCTACAAAATACATCTCATCATCCGAATGGTTCCAGTCGCCGGAAAGCATTTTGCTGTGTTCATCTGCATTGGCATCTGCCTTGCCGATGTTGTCCATCTTCTGCATCAGATTTTCAAAGTAACCATACTTGTTCATTAACTCGAATGCCTTTTGCCTGAAAATCTCCTTGTGCGTAAAATGATAGGCTGTCTGGAGCATCGACATCACATTGGAGGAGTTGATCTTCCTATCACCCACATTCCTGGGCATGGAGTTGACATAATCGGGGTTCCACTTGCCCCAAAGCGTCGGTTTTCCGTCCCAGTCGACCAGATACATATCATGATCCACAATGTGCTGCATCAGATCGTCTATCAGGTGAATCGACCGGCTTTTCAAGTCAGCATCCCCGATCAGTTCAGCCATCGCACCCAAAACAAAGATGTGACCAATCACCTCATCGCTGCTGGTGGTAGCCTTCCAGTCCCATTCCGGATCTAAGGCATTTTTCCACCTGTCAGGATCAGACAAATGTTTCATCCAACCGCTCCTCTCGAAGGAACGGGAGGGAAACCCCTTCATTCCATTGATGGAGTAGAGCCGTTCCATGGCATCGAGCGATTCACGGCAATTTTGCAAGGCATCTTCCGATTTCGTGACTGCATACCTGAAAACCTCCCCGGCCAGGTACATAGAAGTCCAGAGGCCATCGTTATCAGAATCCGTGAGTCGTCCGCTTGAGAGATTTCCCTTTTCCATGTTGTCGTAGGAAGAGTTGAATCCATTCCGGATGTGCCGCAGACGAACCTGTTTTTCATAGTAATCCGCCTTTTCAGCCATGGTCCAGGTTTTATAGGCCATTTCGGTCAGCCCCTTGTCGGTCAGGATCAAAACGGAATTATTTTCCCCCCTGGCAAAATCCAGAACCAGGTTGCTTGGCAACCATCTTTCGCCATTGTAGAAGTTGTATTTTCCATCTGCCCTCAGTTGAAAGGCCCCCTCTTTGGAGCCAAACCACATCTGTCCGTTCACCTCTCTCAGGGCAGTGATTTCAGGCGACGGAATCCGCTGGATGAGGACACCCTGCTGTTTTGAAGTCGCAATGTTGAAACGGATATACCCGTTGGATGTGCCTATCATTGCCGTTTTTTTATCGGAAGTCAGATCGAAGCAGGTGAAGTTTGCACCAGTGAAAACCGTGTTCAGCTCTTTTTTGATGGGATCAAAGCTTCCCAGCTCACCGTTTCCCAGCAGCCAAAAGAGGTTTCGCGTGGCATCGTAACGGATGGATAGTATATTGCCTCCGGGTAAACTTCCCTGCCAGGCAATGTTGGAGTCCTTCAGCAACCTGATTTCCTTTCCGTTTGAAAGCAAAAAATTAAAATCGGCTCCGGCCTCAAATTGGGTGGCATCCGACAGGGTATGTTTGGAAAAAAGCTTACCTGCCCAGCTATTGCTCAATACCGCCTTGTCGTCCAGGTAGACGAATTGGTCTTTGTAAACCTGCATATCTGACAGCTTCTTAGCTGCCATGGGCCGGTAGGATTGATCTTTTTCAAGGGTGCCTGCGTAGAGGAACTGCCCGTTGTAGGGTTTAAACAATCCTGCCGAGGTGAGGATCTTGATGTCCCCATTTCTGTCACAGCCGACCTTTTTCAGTCGAATGGTATCGGATTTAGCATAATATTTGATGCTGTATTCCTGTAGATAAGGGATGTCCTTGTAAACAGGCTGATTGGATTTGATCTCCTTCGCAGGTGAAAAGGAGCATAAAGACAATCCCCCGACGAGTGTCAGGAGGTAAAAAATATTTCTCATCTTCTGGTAGTAGTTAAATAAAACGATTCAGTGGATAAAACTACGTAAAATTCGCAAAAGATTCCTTTGAAAATTGGATAAACTAAAAAAGATGAATTAACTTGGCACACAACTTCCGCATTCTCCCCTACTGCGATGACCTAAAAGAGAACGACCTTAAAAAATTAACAAAATGAACAAATCAGTGATAAAGCTGGACCTTCAAACCCAAATACTTAAACTGGACAAAACTATTTCAAACAACAGGAAAAGCCCCCTTTTTAGTGGCTCTTTAGTCGAAGAATTAGCAGAGTTTGAAAAACAGTTAAAAAACACCAGGAGACTATCTATTGCTTACAATGTTATGTCCATCTTTGGCGCTACTTATCTGATTATATTGACTTTATTGAATGAAAACGGAATGGAATCATTTGGAAAAGTAAATAAACCAGGCGGGTTTATGCTTACATTGGTTGGTGTTGTCGTACTTGCGTTCACCTATCATAAAATAGTAATGAATATGAAGCATAAAATATTTTTAACGAGAATATTGGAGAAACTGAACTGAAACCTAAATATCCTCCTCTCGTAAATATATGCTTAGTATTTAACATTTGATTATGTCCTATTTGGATTTTTTTTGGTAAATAAAATATAAACTGTTTTAAAATGAAAAAAATCTTTTTTTCCATGATGATCCTCTCTGCTGCATTGGTTGGTAACACGCAAAACAACAAGCCATTAACAAGTTTTGAGAAAGATAGTTTTGAGACAACCAAGGGAAAATTAACCATTACTTTCGTAGGACACGCCTCTCTGATGCTGGAGGCAGGAAACACTGTCATCCATGTAGATCCAACCATGGCACAGGCAAATTATGCTCTTTTCCCGAAAGCTGACCTGATCCTGATCACCCATGAGCACGATGACCACCTGGATAAAACCGCAGTTGAGCTCCTAAAAAAGCCGGACACAAAAATCGTTGTAAGTAAAAGTTGTGATGGCAAATTCAACCAGGCAATCATACTAAACAACAATGAGGAAAAAATTCTTGGCGATTTCGACATCAAAACTGTGCCCGCCTACAACATCGTCAACACCAGAAATGGCATTCCTTTTCACCCGAAGGGAAACGGAAATGGATATGTAATTACCTACGGTGGAAAAACGATTTACATTGCCGGGGATACCGAAAATATACCAGAAATGGCCAATTTGAAAGATATTGACATTGCATTTTTACCCATGAACCTCCCCTATACCATGACCCCCCAAATGGTTGCGGATGGTGCAAGAAGTTTTGTGCCGAAAATACTGTATCCCTACCACACAGGAGAAACCAATGTTCAGTTGCTGGTGGATCTGCTGAAAGGAAGTACCATCGAGTTACGGGTGCGAAAATTGAAATAGACAACTATTTTCCATCCGATTACGACAAAAAATTAAAAGAATTGCCTGTTATCTTAGACAATAAAGCTGCGGAAAAATTATATTTCGCAGCTTTTTTTATGCAGCAACTTCTTGGTTTTCTAGATTTTGCTGACACCTATAAAGCCTAGTGGATTCGTTGAAATGTCTATTTGGAAGATCCTTGCCTTATTCAGGTATTGAAACCATTGAAGCTAAAAAAACAATGAGGGGACTATTTTCATCCTCTAAAATCAAACAATTAATTATCTTTATTCGGTTAATTAACGAGTTCCTGCAATTGATTCCCAAACCTGAAATATTGCAGAACTTATCATTCAAAGAACTGGCAACAGCAATAGCCACATCCAAAATTTAAACCCATGCGTATCATTTCGAATTTGATAGGTTCATTCCTACTGGCAAGCCTACTAACTGTTACGGGATCAACCGCTTTCGGCCAATCAGCCCCATGGAAGGACTATCCGATTCAACCCGTCAGTTTTACAAAGGTAAAGGTGACCGATCATTTCTGGGCTCCCCGAATCGAACTGAATCAAAGGGTCACCATTCCCATTGCCATCGACCAGTGTTACAAGACAGGCCGGGTAGAGAATTTTAAGATTGCGGGGAAATTAACCAAAGGGAAATTCCAGTCGGAGTATCCGTTCGATGATTCCGACCTTTACAAAATCATTGAGGGAGCCAGCTATTCCCTTCAGACCCACCCAGACCAACTGTTGGAAAGCAGAATCGACACAGTCATTCACTACATCACCCTGGCGCAGGAGCCGGATGGCTATCTCTATACCAACCGAACCATCGATTCGACGCATCTGCATCCCTGGGCAGGCAAAAAGAGATGGGAAAAGGATCCGGAACTGAGTCATGAACTGTATAATCTGGGACATCTGTACGAGGCTGCCTATGCCCATTTCCTGGCAACAGGAAAAAAGAGTTTGCTGGATGTGGCTATCAAGAGCGCCAATCTGGTGGATCACGATTTTGGGCCAGGAAAACTGACTTTTTATCCCGGCCATCAGGTGATCGAAATGGGGCTGGTCAAGCTTTACCGAATTACCGGAGAAGTGCGTTACCTCCAACTGGCCAAATTTTTCCTCGATTGCAGAAGAAACGGTGAAGAGTACAACCAGGCCAATAAACCCGTCATTGAACAGGATAAAATTGTGGGGCATGCAGTACGGGCCACATATATGTACGCGGGAATGGCAGATGTTTCCGCATTGACAGGTGACAACTCCTACAAAAATGCCATCGACAAAATATGGAAAGATCTGCTGGAAACGAAAATTTACTTAACAGGTGGTATTGGATCTGCAGGCACCAACGAAGGATTCAGCGATCCCTATTTACTGCCCAACCGCACGGCCTATTGCGAAACCTGTGCCTCCATCAGCAATGTATTCTGGAATTACCGGATGTTCCTGCTGGAAGGAGATGCCAAGTACTTTGATGTATTGGAAAGGACGCTTTACAATGCGCTCTTATCAGGCATTTCGCTCTCTGCCGATAGGTTTTTTTATCCCAATCCACTCGAATCACATGGCGAGCAAAAACGGAGCGCCTGGTTCGGATGTGCCTGTTGTCCCAGCAACATCTGCCGTTTTATTCCCTCCGTACCTGGATATGTTTATGCCCAGAAATCTGACTCCCTGTATGTTAATCTGTTCATGAACAACAAGGCGAATATCAACCTCAACGGGGAGGAGATGACTGTTGAACAATCGACGGATTATCCGTGGAATGGTAAAATCACGCTGACCATCACTCCTGGTAAGACCGAAAGATTCTCCCTATTGGTCCGGATACCCGGATGGGCCCGCAACGAAGCTATGCCAACCGATTTGTACCGTTTTAATGCTGTCAATCCAGAAAAATCATCGATTCGAATCAATGGTGCCAGAGCAGAATTCCAGCTAAGAAAAGGCTATGCAGTAATCACCCGGAATTGGAAGAAGGGAGATCGGCTGATCGTTGAGTTGCCAATGCCCGTCAGGGAAATTGTGGCCAATCCAAATATTGCCGACGACAGGGGTAAAATTGCCCTTCAACGTGGTCCGCTGGTCTATTGTACGGAATGGGCAGACAACAGGGACAAAAAAGTACTTTCTCTGTTGTTCCATGAAAAAAACAACTACAGTACCAAATTTGTGGCAGATCTGCTTAATGGAGTGACCATCATTCAAACCAGTGGCAATAGCCCCAAAGAGGCTGCAGCCATGGGGTCCAAACAACAAATTATCACAGCCATTCCCTATTTTGCCTGGGCAAACAGAGGTCAGGGGGAGATGAGCGTCTGGCAGAATGTTCAAAAATAATCGAAATCAAATTTCTATATTTCAATTTGTTGAGCTAAAATACCAACTACATCTTTCACCAATCATGAAATTAAAATTATCCCTCCCGATCTTTGTATCCCTGCTGATCACTCTACCTTCCCTCGCACAGGAGACCGGCAAGAATGAGTTTCCGGTCGTATCAAAATACACCATTGACAATTGCATCAACCGCTTCAATCCGGACAAAACCGAAAAAACAGCGGTGGGCTACCAGTATTGGTTCATTGATCAAAATTTTCTGGAGGATGGGCAGACGGTGAAGCTAAGTGTGGTAGGCCCCAACCAGGCCACTCACCCACCTCACAAACATGCCGGGGATGAAATTTTCTTTATATTGGAGGGGAAGGCACAATTTTACCTAAATGGCCAAACCACCACAGGCGGTCCCAATACCACCTTCTATTGTCCCGAATTCAGCGAGCATGGTATCAGCAATATCAGCAACCAGACGCTTAAATACCTGGTGATCCGAAAATATCCCAAAACGGCAAAATAGCGGATTTTGGCAGTTCAATTCTGGTGAAAAACCTCTGTCAGGGTCACTGAAACCGGTGAATGGTCGGGATTGGTCTCCATGATCTCTGCCATGAATTTCCACCACTTGCGAACGATTTCAGTTTGCGGAAGCAGATCCGCGGTATTGTTCTCTGCCTGCTTCTGGACGGCAAAAAGGGCATCCGTCTCCTCATCATAAAAAATGGAATAGTCTGTGATTCCTGCCTTTGACAATTCTTCCGCCAGTGCCGGCCAGATTTCATCGTGCCGTTTCTTGTATTCGTTCAGGAATCCGGGTTTCAATTTCATTTTAAATGCAACACTTTTCATAACTAAGTTTTATGGTATTCTGTCGAATGTTGACGAGTTACTTTGGCGCATTTACCTATCTGATGCCAATAAATCAAACCGGTAATTAAGAAATCAATGCATTGATTGTTAGTAAAATAAATATCACCAGCGCGTAAGAATTGATGAGAATAAAGGCTTTCCGGATGGTGCCAGGAGCTTTCTCCTGAAAAAGATAACGGTGAAACTGCCAGACAAAAAACAAGTTTGTTAAAATCAAAATTCCGAGCAAAACTGGCTGCAAGACGAAACCGAAAAACGGGAATAGCAACAGGAACAGCGAAGTGATCAATCCCCAGAAAAAGACGATCCGTTTGATCTGAAGTTCTGTGAACATCCTGGAAATGGAGGAAAAGCCCGCCTTTTCATATTCTTTGCCATACTTGATCATCAATAGCCAGAAATGGGGGACCTGCCACAAAAAAACGAAAATGAACAGGAACACCGCGTGAGGATGAAACAGGTAGAAGCCAGCTGAGGTCCAGCCAATCAAAGGCGGCACACCTCCTACCACTGCCCCCGGGATAATCGCGAGCCAGCTTCTGCTTTTCAGGGGCGTATAAATCAGGTTGTAAAAAACGATATTCAGTAGTCCCAGCAACATGGGCACTGTGCCATTCATCCTTAGCAGCATGGCACCTCCGGAAATCAGCACCAGTGATAGAAGGGAGGCGTTTAGTTCTGAAATTTCACCTGCCGGCAAAGGGCGGTTCTGCGTTCGTTTCATCAAGGCATCGTAACGGCACTCCTGAACCTGGTTCAAAACGGATGCACCCGATGAGAGGAGGAAAAGTCCGGCAAAAAGGGAGACAAAGGATAGATTGGGGATTGATCCCGACAACAGATACCCCGTCAGGGCAGAAAAGGTTACCATCATTGACAATCGAACCCTGATCAGCCTGCTGAAAATGGAGTAGTAACTTGCTCTATTATTTGGTTTCAACGGTAGTTTTAAAATAATCGACAATTTTATCCAGATCCTCTGCACTGATTTTATCCTTGTAAGACTGCATGAGTCCTTTCATGTATCCTTTGACAACTTCTGAATTGGGATCGACAATGGATTTTTTGATGTACTCTTCATTGGCAACGATCTCTTTTTCGCCGGCATCCGTTACAACGGTACTTTTTCTGCCAAACAGTCCCTTGAAGGAGGGTCCGATGATCCGTGAACCATCCATTGAATGACAGGTGGTACAGGCGTTAGCCTTGATCAAAGCAAGCCCGGGATGTTCCGGACCATTGCCTGTTACCTTCAGATCGGCCAGCCATTTTTTGAAATCGAGGCTATCCAGCACGATGGCTTTGGCCAGCATTCCGGAATGATTCAAACCACAATATTCCGTACAATAAATATCGAAAGTGCCTTTCATGACAGGTCTGAACCAGAGATAGTTGTTGTAACCAGGAATGACATCCTCCTTGACTCGGAAAGCCGGGATGAACAAACTGTGGTTCACATCAGCGGAATAGAGGTTCAGTTTGACATTCTTGTTAAAGGGAACCACCAGTTCCTTGGAGGTCTTTCCATTTCCATAATCGAATTCCCAGCTCCACATCCGGCCAATAACCTTTATCTGCATGGCATCCGCAGGTACTTTCCTCATAGGGGCGAATCCGGCCCAGCCGTAATAGAACATCACCAGAACGATGATCAGTGGAAGAATGGTCCAGGTAACTTCCAGTTTGGTATTGTGGGAGAACTGCATTGGATGCTTGTTCCTTTTTCTGGAAAAATGAATGAGGATGTAGATCATCAAAGCCGTAATCCCAATCGTAAAAATGAAAGAGATGGTAAAGATGAAAATAAATGCCCTGTCGACGGCTCCTGCCAAATTTGATCCCTGGTTAAATAGTGTTTCCATAGTCTGGGCAATTATCTGAAATAATAATCAATGAATGTGATCGCAATAACAATGGCAAATAGCAGAAAGACAGCGCCCACCATGATACGCAACAATAAATTTTCGAATTTCAGGTGCATAAAATAGGTCAGTACAATGGTGACCTTGATGGAGGCCAGGATCAGCGCCAGTGCCACCGTGAAGGCACCCAGGTGCATTTTGATGGCGAGTATCGATATGGTTGTGAGGAGCAGCAGGATCACCAGGACTGTCCAGTTCAGCGTGTCGCTCGATATGTGGTTTTCGTGATTCTTCATCCGGAATAGCTTTGAAATAAATTTCTTCAGTTCATGTTTGATATTAGTTTTTTCGCAAAGTGAGCCCTAGGTAATCAGGTACAACAAAGGAAACAGGAAAATCCAGATCAAATCCACAAGATGCCAGTAAAGAGCCGCATTTTCCTGCAAGAGATAGTGGCCGGAGTTAATTTTTGCTGATTGTATCTTTCGGATGACGATGGTCAACAAAATTCCTCCAATGATCACGTGAATGGCATGCAAGCCAGTCATCATGAAATAAAGGCCAAAAAACATGATCTCACCGTGAGGAAGGGTCTTCATGACGTCGGAGCCGGGATAGAGGTGCAAACCAATTTTGTGACCCCACTCAAAATATTTGTTGACCATGAAAACACCTGCCAAAATCAGGGTGATAAAAATCAAGCCAATGGCTTTGCCGGAGCGATTTTGCTGGATGGCAGTAAGTGACATGGCAACGGTCATACTGCTCACCAGTAAAACGACCGTGTTGGTGGCACCTACAAATACATTCAGTTCAAGTGCGGCATGGTGAAAATCCACTGCATACTTGGAGCGCATAACGGCATAGACGATGAAGAGTCCGCCAAAAAGAAAAAGCTCGGTAAAAAGGAACAACCACATCCCCATTTTCCCGGTATCGCTATCGATGTGTTCGCTGTGTTCGGTTGACGACATAGATAAGTTGTATTATTTGGTGTATGGATGATCAAAAACGTATGGTTCGCGTGTAATGACAGGTACCTCATCAAAATTTTCGTGCGGAGGTGGAGAAGGAATCTGCCATTCCAGGGTAACACCATGCCAGGGATTGGAAGGCGCAATCGTACCGCGTTTACTGTGATAGATCAGGTTGGAGATCATTCCGATCAGTCCGATAAAGAGAATGAATGCTCCAATGGTGGAGATCACCTCACCTGTCTGAAATTTGGGGTCATAGTCAAAATAGCGTCTTGGCATTCCCTGTATTCCGATGACAAAGAGTGGAAAGTAGAGTAGGTTGAATCCGGCAAAAAGAAATCCCCAGGAGATGTTGGCCCATTTGAAGTTGTACATACGGCCATAAATCTTTGGGAACCAGTAATGAATCCCTGCAAAGAATGCAAAGCCCATTCCCCCGAAGATGATGTAGTGAAAATGCGCCACCACAAAATCGGTATTGTGCAACTGAATATTGGTAGCTAGTGACCCCAAAGTCAAACCGGTAAATCCGCCAATGGTGAACAAGAAAATGAAGGAGATGGCATACAACAACGGTGGTTTCAGATCGACGGACCCGCCATACATGGTGGAAAGCCAGTTAAACACCTTGATCGCACTCGGAATGGCTACCAGAAAAGTCAAAAAGGAGAAAAACCACCTGGATTCATAGCTGATGCCTGAGGTGAACATGTGATGGCCCCAAACGAAATAACCGACCAGGGCAATGGCCATACTCGAGAAAACGATGGGAACATAGCCAAAAACTGGTTTCTGACTAAAAGTTGGGAAGATCTCTGTCACAACCCCCATAGCGGGTAAAATCATCACATAAACTGCAGGATGCGAATAAATCCAGAAAAGGTGTTGGTACAAGACCGGATCACCGCCCAAAGCCGGATCAAAAAATCCGATGTGAAATGTTCGTTCAGCGATCACCATCAGCAAGGTTATCCCAATGATGGGTGTTGCCAGAATCTGGATCCATGCGGTGGCATAAAGCGACCAAGGGAACAAGGGCATTCGGAACCACGTCATCCCCGGTGCCCGCATCTTGTGAATGGTTACGATGAAATTAAGACCCGTGAGGATCGAGGCAAATCCAAGCACAAAGGCAGCTGTAAGTGCGATCACCACATTGGAAGAGGCTTCTGCACTGTAGGGCACATAGAAAGTCCAGCCTGTATCGGGTGAATGTCCATTGGCAAACTGGGAGTAGAGTCCTAAAAATGCCCCGGAGATATACACATACCACGAAAAGAGATTCAGCTTTGGAAAAGCGACGTCCTTGGCTCCAATCATGATGGGAAGCATGATATTGCCAAAAACGGCGGCCAAACCTGGAATCACCACAATGAAAACCATGATGATGCCGTGGATGGTAAACATGCCGTTGTAGGTCTGAGCAGACATAATGGTTGGTCCGGGAGCAATCTTCTCGATTCGCATCAGGAGTCCCAAAACAGCAGCTGCGAAGAAGAAAATAGTGATGGAATAGAGGTAAAGCAATCCGATCCGCTTGTGATCGGTAGAGGAGAGCCACGACCACAAGCCAGTCTTGTGGTTCAGATAATTTAGCGGTTCTGCAGTGGAGGAATTAGTCATTATTTGGTTGCTTTGGTTGAATTTCTTTTGGAACTTACATACAGGTACAATACGAAAAATAACCCCAGGATCAGCACAAAACTCCCCATTAGTCTGGTAAACTGCAAGGTATAGGTTTTACTCTGCGGATCGTAGGCGAAGCAATATTCGTAAATCTTGTTGCTGGTGGGTTGTGCTTGTCCTTTCTGAGCCTCGATAACGGCCATTTTCAATTCAAATGGCAGATAGGTAATCCCATAAAGGTACCTGGTAATTTTACCCTGAGGACTGAGGATAATAATGGTTGCAGGGTGAGCAAAATCCTCTCCCGTAGGTTTGTACCGAAAACCTGCTGCTTCAGTTATTTTCTGGATGTTGCCAAGTTCTCCGGTGAGGTAGGTCCAACTGCCTCGCTGCTCTTCCTTAATCTTGGAGACGAAGTTCAGCTTCTTCTCTCTGGCCTTTTCAGGGGTATCCTTGGTATTGAAACTGATGGTTATGATGTCGTAATCTTTACCCAGGGAAAGCTCTGTTTTGCTTACTACATCGGCTATACCGTCCAGCAGCGGACTGCACAATCCCGGACAGTCGAAATAGACGAAGGAGAGGATGGTTGGTTTGTTAATGATACTCTTCAGGGAAACCGTATCATTCTTTTCATTGTAAAATTTCAAATCCATTGGAATCGTTTGACCCAGCTTTTCCACAATGCCGATCTCAACCTCTTTGCTGACAGTGATCTGTGCACTAACGTTAAAAGCAAACAGGAAAAGAAGACCCAAAACAACTATTTTTCTCATTTTTTCAAATTTTGGTAATAACCTCATTCCGGTAGCAACAGCCGAATCCCGGCATTTATTAACCCTTTTGACGAATTTTAGCTGATGAGGGTTTCAATTTCAACAGATAAAGTACTTAAATTTTAGGATCCTTTTCCACCCCTGACTTGTACAGTGCCCGTAGCAGAAGCAAAACATACAAGATAAAGCCCCATACTGTCAGAACTGAAATGAGGTAAACCAGCAACAACCACACGGGCGTTTTTTGTACCACATTCCAGAGAGCCCTGGGCTCATTCAGCGGAGGACGATAGGAAGGTACCCCCAAGTTCATCATCGTATCTGTTTTCGCCTCACCAAAAGAGGATTCATCGACAGGTCTCACGCTCAATCGAACTCTTCCAACTGAATCTCCCGGCAGGTCTGCGGGAAATCTGAAGGAGACGTTTCCCTGACTATCCGTAGTTTGCGCCTCACCAATCGGCAAGTTACCAAAATATCTTCCGGCAAATAATCTAACCTCGGCACCAGCAACAGGTTGTCGGCTCCTTTCCTTGATAGCGGTAACTGAGACCTGAACACTCTTCTTCTCCCTGTTCCAGGAAAGCAGGAACTTCACCTGCCCGAAAACCGATCCGGAGGCAGCCTTTTTGGCTACCTCCTGGACATATTTATCGTTGGTTCCCCTCAGGTAGGAGATAATTCTCCACACATCCGATGCACTCAAGGTATTCCTGAATGAGGGCATCGGACCCCTTCCCTCCTCCACCTTGGTAAAAAGGGCGCCATCTGAATTTTGCTGCATTTGAGGGGAAGCCGGATCCGGTGGCAAGGGTACCAGTTTCACTGCATTGTTTTTACCAGGTTCGCCGTGGCAAGACTTGCAATTTAGATTGAATAGATCCTTACCGGCATTTCGGATCGAATCAGTGAATCCAAAAGGACTCAGTTTTGCTCCATTTTCAGGTGCAATAACCCATTCCTGGGCAGAAGTCCCATAGGCCATTAACATCAAAACAACCAGAAATATACCACTTTGCTTCATAAAATTCAATTCAATTTCCTGGCAAGAAATTTCAGCTCTTTTCGTTGGGCTGATCCCGGTTTTCCTGAAATTCAAACAGCCTGTTTTTGGGAGGAAGGTAGAACACCCTCGGTTTGGTACCCAATTCCGGCATCAGGTGATAACCGCCGTTGACACTGAGAAGTTCACTCAACCTGTGCGTCTCCTTGGTGGTTCCATTGGTCACTGAATCCTGATTCTCATCCCCGAAATAGTAAACGCCATTCGGGCAGGAGGAGACACAATAGGGCAGTTTTCCTTCGCGAAGTCTGTCTGCACTGAAAAGACATTTGGAGACAGTTCCCTTCTTCTGAGGTACATTGAGTTCAATGTTGTACTCCTTGTCCTTGTCGCCTTCCACGACGAGCGGTTCCTCCCAGTGAAACATTCTGGCAGAATAGGGGCAGGCCGCTACACAAAAACGACAGCCAATGCATCTTTCGTTGTCGATCAACACAATTCCATCCTGCCTTTTAAAGGTAGCATCCACGGGGCAAACAGCCACACAGGGTGGATTGTCACAATGCTGGCAAGGTTTCGGCATGTAATAAGGAGCCGTATTGGCCGACTCCTGCATCGTCAGTGTATTGATGTGGTATTCATAGGGACGTAAATGATGCGCACTCTGACAAGCCGACACACATTTGCGCGCGTTACGGCATTTGGAAAGATCTATCACCATTACCCATCTGTGGCCGGGTAGACCTTCACGTCCCAGCTTCTGTGACCTTTCCAGGTCAAGTTTCATGTCCTTGATCTGATCCTTTGGAACCTCAACCAATTTGTTGTCGGCAGTAAGAACCTTCACCATATCGTGACCCGGTTTGGATTCTTCGTATTTGAATCCGGAATAGATAGCCGCACCACCAGCTACTGTTGCTGCTCCGACCAGACCAAAACGCTTGAAAAAATTACGTCTGGTGTCGGCACTTTCTTGCACCTTTTTAGCTTCGCCTGAATCAGTATTTGAATTATTATCGCTCATAAAAATGAATTTTAAACTGTTTGTTACCCGAATTTTTGTTTTGTATCCTTGCTTTTCTGTTATGACCGTACCCGGAAAGCCCTGATCAAAATGCATAACTTATTCAAATCATACACTTGCACCTCCATCGACTGCAATCCACCAGGGATGATCCATGGTCAAAAAAGGAAGAATTCTACTGAATTTTAAAATGTGGAAGTTACCTAAACGGATACTCTGTTCAAAGGATATCTTCCGAAATTATCCTCCCGATCAGGAAGGAGTAAAAAATGAGTCCAAAATGCCACCATCCGGCACTCCTCTGAACCCACATCCGGCATTTTAATTCACTTTTTCGAACGGTCAGTCACCAAGGATAAAACTACAAATAATATTTTTTGTTTTCATCACAATTTCAGCCCTCCACCATAGATTAAGCTGAGTAAAAACCAGAAATCTTTACAAAATTTTCGTTCTTAACCATTTAAACAGCAAGCAAAAACAAAAAAAGCACCAATTTCATTCAATTTTAACCTGATTCTCACTTTAAATTCGATGGAAAAGAGGAACCCATACAGTGAATTAGCCTACAAATATTCTGTATTTTTGTACGAATTGAAATGACAACTTCCAATTCAACCCTTTATTCATCCATATCATCGCCCCCTAAGTGCCACTCCTTATGAAAAATTTGCAAGTACTGTTCCTTCTTCTGCTGGTCTCTTTTCTGGCCAGTGCCCAAAAGCCTGAAAATTATTTTAAAAAAGATCAACTAATTACAACAGGGGTATACTACTATCCCGAACACTGGGATTCCACACAATGGGACCGGGATCTGAAGAACATGGCAGCCATGGGGTTCGAATTTACCCATTTTGCAGAATTTGCCTGGGCCCAGTTGGAGCCGGAAGAGGGTAAATATGAGTTTGCCTGGCTCGACAAGGCGGTTTCCCTTGCAGCAAAATACCATTTGAAGGTCATCATGTGCACTTCCACTTGTACACCGCCCGTTTGGCTCTCCAGGAAGCACCCGGAGATACTCGAACTGGAGGAAAGCGGTACGCGAATGGACCATGGTTCCAGGCAACACGCCTCCTTTTCAAGCAGTTACT